>Ga0315315_10000949_pt1 | contig 26048 bp, 36 predicted proteins | sample M140m3416metaG_FD_203699 | JGI IMG/M metagenome (GOLD analysis project Ga0315315, IMG submission 203699) | Ammonia-oxidizing marine archaeal communities from Monterey Bay, California, United States - M1 40m 3416 | ecosystem: Environmental > Aquatic > Marine > Intertidal zone | place: USA... | reverse complement strand
TCATCGTAGAGTACGAGCGAGCGGATCGCACGGGCGGCATTAACTTTGGAGTGGTAATGGGTGCGGAGAAAGGCTTTGATGATATGCTGGTACTTGATGTAGTATTCCCCAGGGGAAGGCTTTACACTTTTGCCTGCCATTGCCAGCCTTACAGAGAGTGGTTAGATGAAGACAGTATTTGAGGCTGGCGACCTTGTTAAGTTTAAAAAGAATTCCTGGTGGTTGAAAAGGTCTGGCGGCTTTCGCAACGAAGGGAAGACTTACAGCCCTGACAGCATCTTGTTGGTCACTGACGATATTGTCAAGAGTCAACGATTCTTTTACGGCGTTGTCTGCGGTGGTGACGGGGAAGCTCATTTGTGGAGTCACGAAGAATTTGATTTGGTGCAGGAAGCTGTGAAGTGAAAAAAATTTCTAGAAAAAATTTCGGAGTTTTATCGATATGGATTTAAGTGTTGTATCTAATGCAATTGTAAATGTTTCTTGGCTTTTGTTTGCTTGGTTCTTAATTGGTAGCGGGTTTGCGTTCCTTTTAGCATTTACATTTTTTGGTATTAAAGAGGAGGATGAACGGTAGTGTTATATAAGTCATTGTTTTTACTAGTGTTTGCAAATATGTTTAATCAAGCGTACCGATTGCAAGAAATTAATTGTCCTAAATGGGTGCCGGGTACGAACCATGTGATGCCGGCAGGCGTGTCTTTATCACCGGAGTTGGAACTACAAAACCGGGTGCGATGTTATTGCGAGGTTGTTAAACAAAAAGAGCGGGAGTGTCTTGCTCGGCATATTCCCGAAACCATTTGTCTAAGCCGCACATCCCGATGGGTCGAACAAAACCTTTCGCTCTACAACCCACTTCAAGTTAATAACCGGATCAACCCTATTCCGGTTCGTGATAGGATGATGACTATTGAACCGTAGAGGGATGGCACTATTAGTTGTGTTAGTAATGGGTGCTCTTATTGGCATAAGTGCAATGTTATTATTTTCTACCTCCAATATGGAAATGATGATTGCGGGTAATACAAATCGCCTCAACCAAGCAAAAATTTCGGCGGCGAGTGGCTTGAGCCACTTTATTGCTCTTGAGCTAGATTACGTTACACTTAGACAGCGGGCTGACGACCTAGAATCAATTCAAGCGATTCCAAGGACCCAACTTGGGGATAAGACTTTCTACGAAGTAAACGTTCACTTTTGTTGCAGTCTAAGTGAAGGGCAATATATTGTTGAGTCAACCGGGTATTATATGAAGGGTGACAAAATCATCTCTAGTAAAACTTCTAGGTCGTTATTTGTCTCTTCACAAACTAATTAAAATCGTGAGGATCGTATTTTATGATTACAAAATCTGAATTCTGGAAGCTACTACGAAGTGAGTTTAAAGAAATTAAACGATCTCAACTCCTAACCAAGAAAGTTATGGATAGCATCAAGGAGGCGAATCTTCATGAATCGGATGAAGCTGAAAGAAGTAGTAATAAAAGTTCTTAAAGAGATGAATGATGAGGGCAAGTATCAAGGGTACGCCAAAGGAAGCTTTAAGAAGATGCTTGTAAAAATTGCACAAGGTAAGGTTAAGAACACTGCGCCATTTACTGAAGATCCCCACACGGGTAAGTCTGCTCCTCCGGGGCAGGGCGAGAGTTGATGTTAAAAAAATTTACGGAACATCCCCAATCTTTGGGAATGACCTATTACCAACATATGACTCATGCTACTGACCTGGCTTGGGAATGTAACAAGATTTTAATTGCGCTTCTAATTCATTCTTTCTTCCCTTTCTTATTTGCCGATTATGCTTCCAAAAAATTTAAGGAGCTTGCTAGTGAGTAACAAATTTAATATTAAGAGTTGGAAACAATTTCAGATGCTCAACGAAGGCATTACCGATGTCGTCTATCACTATACTAACGGACTTGAAAAGGGTGCCAAGATTCTAGAGCAGAATAAGTTTCTAGCGTCCGGTGGATTTACTAAAGACGTTGAGTCTGAATTAGGTAAAGGTAAACTTTATTATTTCTCTACCGCAAGAACCCCAGCTAATGCTTACACTGGCAATTACCCACAGGGCGTTATCTTCAAATTAGATGGTCGTGCTTTGGGACAGAAATATAAAGGAGTTCCGCTAGACTATTGGGCAACAAAGAAACGCTCTTCCAAGAAAGCAGCCAACCTTGATCCTGGCGAGACAGAAGGTTTTGAGGCAGAAGACAGAATACTTTTAGATGAACCCTACATTGAGGATGCTGACAGGTACATAGACGAAATACATTTTGCTATTCCTTTGTATCGGTTTGAAAAGGGAATGTTTGACGACAAGCCCACCAGAAGAGCAGGCAGGTCCATAGAAGCCTATCAAATGAAAGGACTTAAAGATGGCGTTGCTGTGGCGGAACAAAGAAACATCCCTTATTACATTCATATTGATAAGCAAACCTGGCCACAAGTTGAAGTCGGTAAGAAGAAAGCCCTGACTAAATTGTCGGACTTTATGGAAGAATTGGAAGAGTCTGGCGTCACAGTCAACGAACCTCCTGGGGTGTCAAGACCTAGAGAGGACGGGGCTCTACAAGAGTTTGGTGAGGACGAAATATTTTTATATGTCCAAGCAGCCCAAGACATCCTTGCCGGCAAAAAAGAGTTTGAAGGAGCTAATGTGAAGGGCAAGATTAAATATAATGACGAATCCAAACGCAAGGATAACGGCAAAGTGATGTTCCGAAATCTTACGGGCTCCCCTAATATGCAGGGTCGCTTTTATAGGGAGATTGATAATCCACTTCACAATGTTAGTTCGAACCCCAAAGCCCGACCGACTTTAGAGTTGCTCGCTACACTTATGCGGAGCACAAAACAAAAGACTATAAAAGATTTTGAAACCTATTTAAATCAGGTTTATAAAAATAATCACGGGGATCAATAGATGAAACTCACAAAAAACTTATTGAGAACTATTATCAAAGAACAGATTGATGAAATGTGTGGTGATAATCCGATGATGCAACAGATGAGCATGCATAAGGATAAAGATGATGATCACGAAGGCAGTATGGCAAAGCGTCAGATGTTTAAGACGTATGAATATGCTGCTGATGTTTATAATATGATTGAAGAAGGTGATGAATTCCCAGCTTGGATTCAAAGCAAAATGACAAAGATAGCTGATTATATTGGAGCAGTCAAACACTACCTTGAGTATGATCACATTATGGGTGAGCGACAATTAACAAATACTGAATCCGATGAAAAAGAAAAGCTAGCTAAAAAGTACAAGCCGGCTATGGATAGTTTCAAAGATCAGTATGGCAAAGAAGGTGAATCTGTGTATTATGCTACGATGACCAAGAAAGCCAAACAAGGAGAAAAGGCATAATGAAGATCACAAAAGATTTATTGAGAAAAGTAATCTCTGAAAGCTTAAAGCAAATCAACGAGAAGACCGACCTAGAAGCTTATCGTGGTGACACGAATCTCCTAGGCGGTGTAGAACTAAATCGCCTGCGTGGACCAAAGAAGGGCGATGTTGTTGTATTTCAAGAGATAGATTTTAGAACAGACACCAGAAACTATTATTACGGTGTGGTAGAATTTATTGAAGAGATGGATCGCAGGAATACAACCGGCGGTAATATGGCTGATGTGAAAGCTTACCTTATGGCAGACCAAGCTAAGAAGGGTGCTAAGACTGGAGAGATGTCAGAGCCAGTTGCTATTGATCCCAAAATGTTTAATAAAGAAACCAACGATTTAAGTGTTCTTAAGGATCAAAACTTTATTAAGAAACGTATGAGCAAGTAATAACTCTACATATTTATACCTTCAAAGATCCTATACAAAACTATTTAATATAGGATCTTTTTTTATGAGCACGTTTAAAGAACATAAGACAATCGCCGACCGGGCTGCTTCAGATCGTAGTCGTCATCGACAAAAGATTGAGAAAGCAATCAAAGAAAGTATTCGGGACGTTGTAGCCGAAGAAAGTATTATTGGTCAAAGCGGCAAGAAGAAGATAAGGATCCCAGTAAAAGGGATTAAAGAACATCGTTTTGTTTTTGGTGCCAACGAAAAAAACAAAAGAGTTGGCTCTGCCCAGGGAAAAGATATTTCCAAAGGGCAACAGATTGGACACAGAAAAAGACAACAGCAAAGCGAGGGTGACAAGCCTGGCGACAAGCCCGGTGAGGAGATGTACGAAGTTGAGATGTCCCTGGAAGAATTGGCAGGATATCTTTTTAGCGATTTAGAATTACCCGAATTAGAAAAGAAGAATTTTAAATTTACCACTCAAGAAAAGATGAAACGAAAAGGCAAGCGACCTTATGGTATTCGTCCTCGCTTATCTAAAAAAGAAACAATCAAGCAAAAGATTAGAAGAAAAAAAGCTGCCATCAAAGCCGGCTCATATGATCCTGAGAGTGGCGAAAGGTTTACATTTCACGAAAGTGATTTCAGGTATAAACACATTGCCCCAGTGGTTAAAGAAAACACAGCAGCAGTTGTTTTCTTTGTTATGGACGTGTCCGGCTCTATGACCAAATCTAAAAAGTTTTTAGCCCGTAGTTTCTTTTTCTTGTTGTATCAATTTTTGAATCACAAATATTCTTCTATTGATGTAGTATTTGTTTCACATACTGCTGACGCACAAGAAGTTAACGAAGAACAATTCTTTACTAAAGTTCCCAACGGTGGAACACTTGTTTCTACTGGACTAATTAAGGTTGAAGAAATTATTGAGAAGCGTTATCATCCTAACAATTGGAACATCTATACGTTCTATTGTGGCGACGGAGACAACTGGGCAATTGATAATAAAGAAGCATTAAATGCTTTTAGAAGATTGAAAGAAGTAAATCAAGTAATGTGTTATTCTGAAGTTGGAGCGAACGAACTCGGATATGGTAGTTTGTTTGGTGATGGCTCAGGAGAGAAAAAGCTTTGGGACTGGACAAAACTCGCAGAAGATAAGAACTTCAAAAGAATTAAGATTAAGAAAAATTCTGATATTTGGCCAGCTTTCAAAAAGCTTTTCGGAGGTAGAGAATAATGTCTGAGTGGTCTATGGATGAACTACAAGATTGGGACCGCAAAATTTGCGTACTAGGTGAAGCCCTAAGTTTGGACTGGTATCCAATTGATTATGAAATATGTGACTATAAAGAAATGATTGGACATATGGCTTACACTGGATTGCCGACACATTATCGACACTGGTCATATGGAAAATCTTTTGATAGGATTCAAACAGAATACAATCTAGGAATGTCTGGATTGCCTTACGAAATGATCATTAACTCAGACCCAAGCATTTCGTATCTAATGACAGAGAACCCAATGTCAACACATATATTAACTATGGCTCATTGCGTTGGGCACAGTGACTTCTTTAAGAACAATCGTATGTTTGCTGAGACTGGTGCAGACACCGTGATTGATCGCTTTAAGGCTGCTAGTAAAAGAGTCAAGAAATATATGGAAGACCCAAACATTGGTGTGGTTGCAGTAGAGAAAATATTAGATGCCTGCCACTCAATAAGATTTCAGGTACCTCGCACCCCAGGCATTAAAAGAAGATCTCACAAGGATCTCAAGAAATATTATACAAGATTATTACAAAAAGATAAGACAGGTTTCTTTGATGGATTTAATATAAACAAAATTCCTCTAGAGCCTGATCAAAACATCTTAAGATTCATTGCCGATAATGATAGATCTTTAGCCGAGTGGGAGAGAGATCTTATAAGAATTGTAGAACAAGAGTCCTTATATTTTATACCTCAGGCATTCACTAAAATTATGAATGAGGGATGGGCTTGTATGATCCACGAGAAGATAGTTCAGGCTTTGAAATTACCAGATAAATATCACATCTCTTTTATGCGATTGCACAATCAAGTAGTCAGACCTCACCTTGGACAAGTTAATCCTTATCACCTTGGATATAAGATATTTAAATATATTGAAAAACATCACGGGTTTGATGAATGTCTTAGAGTGAGAGAGATTCACAATGATGAAACTTTTATTAAAAGGTATTTAAATCAAGAACTATGCCAAGAGCTTAATTTGTTTAGTTTTTCTTTTGATAAGAGAGCCAGTGTTAATAGGGTAGCAGAAATTTCTGACGATCTGGGGTGGCAAACTGTTCGTGACGACCTAATTAAGAATGTGGGCTTAAACAGTATTCCTGTTGTTTTAGTAAAAGAATTACAGAAAGATGGTACACTAGTTTTAGAACACCAGCACGATGGAAGGGATATAGAGTTATCCGAAGCAAACAAAGTGTTTGAATTTATCAACGACCTATGGAGTGGTGATGTAAAATTCACCACCATAATAGAAGAGGAAACCTGGGAATTTTAATATGAGTAAAACAGACAAATCAAAAGAATTTCTTAAGTTGGTCAAAGACCATCAGGGTAGAAAGAAAGTAGAAAAGTTTTCAGGAACTTTAGGAGATTACTTTAAACTCTTAGAGGAAAACCCTAATATTACCAAGCTCGCTCATAAGCGACTTTATGATAGCATAGCATCTAAAGGAATTACTAAACTATCGAAGTCGGATGAGAGATGTAACAAATTATTTAATGGTGAAGAACTAAAAACATACGATTATTTTCAGACAAAGTTTTTTGGTATGGAAAGATCACTAGCAAAGATTATGAGATTCCTGCGTTCAGCGTCTCTTAAAGGAGAGGAAAGCCGTCAGGTACTTCTACTCTTGGGACCTGTTGGAGCAGGCAAGTCTGCCTTGATGGAGCACATTAAAACTTCACTAGAAGACACTGAGCCGATGTATCATATCGAAGGGTGTCCAGTTCACGAAGAACCGCTGCATCTTATCCCAAGATCTCTAAGAGATCAATTCCAAGAATTATATGGGATAAAGGTAGAGGGTGACTTGTGCCCAGTTTGTAGGTTTAGGTTAAAGGAAGAATTCAATAACGATTATATGTCTATGCCTGTTGCTCAATCTTCTTTTTCTGTAAGAGGCAGAAGAGGCGTTGGTGTAGTTCCTCCGATGGATGCTAATAGCCAGGATGTAACAATCTTAATTGGTAGTGAGGACATATCCAAGTTAGATATGTATTCGGAAGATGACCCAAGAGTCCTGTCTCTAAATGGAGCGTTCAACGTTGGCAACCGTGGTATCGTAGAGTTTGTTGAGGTATTTAAAAATGAGATTGAATTTCTTCATACAATGATTACAGCCACACAAGAGAAGGCTGTTCCCTCCCCTGGTAAGGGTCCAATGATTTACTTTGATGGCGTTATTTTGGCACACTGTAATGAGGCAGAGTGGAACAAGTTTAAATCTGAAAATACTAACGAAGCTATTCTTGATCGTATTGTCAGAGTTAATGTTCCTTATTGCCTTGAATATTCAGAGGAACAAAAAATCTATGAGAAGATGCTTGGACTGTCAGACTTTGATGGGCATATAGCACCACACACACTTGAGGTTGCTTCGATGTTTGCAGTATTAAGTCGTCTGCATCCCTCTAACAAAACAGACTCCCTTACAAAGATGAAGCTCTATGATGGCAAGTCAGTTATTGAAAAGGGTCAAATCAAAAAAATAGATATTAATGATTTGAGAGATGAGGTAAGAGATGAAGGCATGCAAGGAATCTCTACAAGATTCATTATGAAAGCCATCGACTCGGCACTATCTGATAGTGAAAAGAATATGGTAACACCGATTTCAATCAGAGATGCCCTTATAAAACAAGTAAAAGATCAAATTGTTGTTGAAGATGACCGTAATAGATACCTAGACTTCCTTGGTAAGACCCTACACGACGAATATTTGAACATATTAGAGAAAGAAATAACAAAAGCTTTCGTTTCTGCCTATGATGAACAAGCCGAGGCGCTGTTTAATAACTATTTAGACCACGCAGAGGCATATGTTAATCTTACAAGTGTTAAAGATACCGTAACAAATGAAGAAATTCAGCCAGATGAGAAGTTTATGGCTTCAATTGAGGAACAAATTGGAATAACGGGCACTTCTAGAGAGAATTTTAGGGTTGATATCACTGCATATATGTTTTCTAAGCTCAGAAGAGGCGAAAAAGTGGATTGGCAGTCGTATGAACCACTAAAAGAAGCAATTGAGAGCAAATTAACGTCTTCCGTGAAGGAAATATCAAGAATTGTAACTAAATCCAAGTCTAGAGACAAGAAACAGCAAGGAAAGTACAATGAAATGGTAAAAACCTTGATTGATGAGTACGGATACAACGAAAACTCCGCCGAAGAGGTCATAAAGTTCGCTGCAAACAACTTATGGCGGGATAGTTGATAAAAAACGTAGTTTTTTCAATACTTTAGCTTAATTTACATAAAAATACGCACTTTTTAATAAAAGTTAGCCGTTTTTCTTGACCTGTACTGTATTCATGGTAATATATGTATGTAAGGGAGAGAGATAAATGGGTTATCGTACTAATCAATGCCAACACTGCGGTCAATACGGACACAACCGTCGTGGTTGCCCACAGATCAAAGAAGCCCACGCCAGAGTTGAAAGACTTGCTGAGAAGTATGGCGTTTACCGCTCGGAAGATGAGCTTGCTTATGCTTCCACCTCTTGGATCAGCAGGATCAACGAGGCTGCCAAGATTCAAGACGCCGATGAGGATGAAATCTCTTGGCGTGAACGCTGGATGTGGGAAGAAGTTGAAGAGCGCAAGATGGCTCAGGCTCGTAAGAATGCTCGTGGTCGCCAGTGTGGCTTCTGCGGTGAGCGTGGACACAACGCTCGCACCTGCCCAGCTAAGAAGCAACATCGCAAAGATTGTGATGCGATGCGAGGCTTGGCTCACCGAGTTGTGGCTGCCTGCCTCAAGAAGGCTGGCATCGTGCCTGGTGCCTTGATGCACAAGCGAGATTACAACTGGAAGATCAACGATTACGCTCAGGTGATGTGCATGGTCGTCGGCGTTGACTGGGATCGAGTTGCGGAGCCTGGCTACGATACTCCCCAAGGTTTGCCTCGCAACGCTGACCGCTGGTTCAGGGGTGCCATGATTCGTGTGCGTGAGCCTAACGGTGATGAAGGCTTGATGCGTATCCCGCAAAACATCCAGCAGCAAACCTGCTACGGCTACTACGATCAAAGCGATGAGTCCTGGGGACTGGTCAGCGGTGTTGTTGGTGGCAACCTCAATGAGGACAAAGGCTGGATGGGCGACAACGTGACCCTCCTCAGTCCAGAGGCTGGCGGCGTCTACTCCTACGGGTCTAAGGTTCAAAAAGGTGAGCGCATTGTGGACCAAGACCTTCAGCCTGAGATTAACGAGCTTGTCAATCAGGTCAGCCAATGGCGGGACTACTAAACATTTTGGAGATTTCTGATAGTATTTAATCTAGATGAAAAATACAGTAGAAGACATAGGCTATCCACAAGAAGCACTGTCACCAGGGACCTTAGTTCGATCTATTAAAAAGGATCGTCTTGGTATGGTGGCAGATGCTTATTATGGGGAGCTAGATAAAGATAAGAAAAAGATTATAGTTTATACAATTTTATTGATCCCTGACAGACGTGATTTTTCTTACCTACAAGAAATAGAACAAGATAGACTTTTTATGATAAACGAATACGAATACGATATCTATGCCTATTTAATGATCCCCCCGTTAGATTTTAATGCTATCAATGAATCATTAGGAGGAGTAATCTAATGACAATGAAAACTAATCCACGAGCACTTCTGTTCGATATGGACGGAACCTTAACGGACGCCAGGCAACCTATTACAAAAGATGTATTAGAGGTTCTTAAGAAAACTGGTCCCGGCGTAAAACGCTATCTAGTCACAGGCTCTGACTATGTGAAGGTTGAGGAACAACTTGGTACCGAGAATCTCTTGAGCTTATTTGAACGTGTCTATACCTGTAACGGAACAAGAGTTTGGAATTGTAATATTGATATGGATGATGAGACCAGACCCCTGGAGCCAGAACTTATCCACAAGGTCAGCTTAACTGATTATTATTCAGAGGCAGATATCAATCATATCGTCAACGTTCTTCTAAAGACTGCGTATGAGACTCATACAAAAATAAAGACCGGAACGTTTGTTGAATGGCGGGACAGCCAGATCAACTTCTCAGTAGTCGGCAGAAACTGCACAACTGGTCAAAGAGAAGACTATGTGAAATGGGACAAAAAAAGTGGAGAGCGAGAAAAGATTATTACCCAACTCAGAGAACAGTTTAAAGGTTGGGGATTATCATTTCGTTTAGGTGGACAGATCTCTATTGATATTACCAGGGAAGGTTGGGATAAAAGTTATGCATTTAAAAATATGAAGGAAAGTCCCAGCCAGTGTGTATTCTTTGGAGATAAAATTTGTAAAGATGGGAATGATCTGGATATCGCTATGAGATGTGCTCATTATCATAATGTAGAGAATCCAGCAGATTTGATTTTAAACTTACAGGAGTATTTATGATCAATGCCAATATTTACGCTACTGGCTGGTATTCTGTTAGCCCTGCTTTTGCCTGGTGGAACTTTGATGTTCATCGTATGGCTGCGCTCAAGGCACGCAGAGAAGCAGAGAGAGTTGCTGAAAAAGATAAACAACAAAAGAAAGTTAACTCTGCAAAAATTGCAGAGGGAACAATTTCGGTATATGCGTAGCAAGCGTTCACGAAAGGAAAATAAATGAACTGCTTTCAGATCGAAGTCCGTGGTATGACCTTTACAATCTGGGCCCCTACAATCCAAGATGCTCTAGAAACTTTTATGATTGATATGGAGTTTTATGAGGTGCCAAAAGAATTAGCTTCTATGGGATCTCCTGATCCATCAGGAGATATTTTCCCCGCTGAGTGTAACGGCTTTTAATTGAGTTATGCTTTTATATTTAATGATGGTATTCTTGGCGGAATATAACTATCCGTCACACTTTAAAATAGATCAAAGAATTTCCGCTGAAATTATTATTGAACAAACAAATAAGATCTCTGGAGACCCTCACTTCTATATGGCTATAGCTTGGGTAGAATCCAGGGTTAAAAGCGGAAGAGTTTCTCATACAGGAGATTATGGACTGTTCCAGATTAACTACAATTTCTGGGGTAAGAAGTGGGGATATAAAGATCGTAATAAGTTTCTAAAAGATATGTCTAATCCTTATCACGCCGTTATCGCAGCTACAATTGTTTTAAACGAAATGAAAAGATATAAAGCCTGTGATGGTTTACATTTAGCAGCTTGTTATAACGGTGGACCCAATTGGAAGAACTCTAAAAATAAATACAAGATTCTAAACTATGCAAATAAAGTTAATTGTCTTGCTAAAGCCTACAAAAGAAAATACCCTAAATGGAAAAAATAATTTCATAAAAGCTTGACTCTAAGCAGGGGTGTGGTAATATACTGTTGTAAGGGAGAGAGATATGAAGCTTGAGAATGCTATTAAGAAGATCGAAAAGCGTGCTAAACTAGTTAACCGTAAGGTTGAGATTGAACAAAAGGACTATCACAACAACGGTTCGCTCAAAGTCTATGTTCACTTTGAAGGTGCTGTTTCAGAGCTTTCATTCTGGGTAAATCGTGATGGCAGTATTGGCGCTCCTCATATTCGCCGGTTCAATGATCACAGTGATCTTCACACGGATTACTTTGCTGGCTACCATCTTGATAACCTTACGCAAGCACTCAACTCGCTTGCTCCCCTGCCTCCGAAGTATCCTGTCGGTTCGCTAGTGCGCTTCAAAGATAACAAGCGCAACAATCGTTGGAAGTTGGCAGGCAAGGTTGCCTTGGTGATCCAAGCCGAAGCTGGCGGCAACTACAAGGTCCAGTACGACGGTAGCGAAAACAGCTACAACCCCTTCTACGCCCAACGTGATATTGAGTTGGTATCATAAAACTCTTGACACCTAGTCAAGATATGATAATATAAGATATAAGGAGAGAGCCATGGCTATCGCAAATCCCGAAGTAGAGTTTCACCTTCAAGATTTTATTAGCGACTGTACAGTAATGCTCAACGAGCACTACGAGTCCAAGTTTGCTAATCTTGAGGTTCCTGAAGTAAAAGTCAAAGAGGGTGGCAAGTATTATAAAGTCATCAAGTCACAGGGCAAATACAACCAGCACGTTTGGTTTTTCGTCAGCAAAGAGGACGGCTTGATTTGGAAACCTGCTTCTTGGAAATCACCTGCCAAGAACTTCCCTCGTGGCAATATCCTCAGTGACGTTGCAAAAGATGTAATTGGTGTTTACGGGATTTAAAATGATCTTAGCTACTTTGATTTTATTAGCTTCGCCGGGTCTGGAAACAAACGTTGTTAACCAACCAAACCCATCGACCGGAATCCAGTGCCCAGTATTTATGACTCGTGGCGAGGCCATCTTTGGCGGACCAGATATTAAACCCAAGGCACGCAACACTATTCTACAAAGACATATGTGTTTTAGCCAAGTTGTATTACCTCTTCAACATTTATGTATTGCGGAAGGGTACGACGAAAATCGCTGTAAGATTAGATCCCTTAAATGGATCAAAGGAAAATGAAATATAAACTAACTAAGGAGAAAGTGATGTTTATAGAATTTAAAAAAGCAGACATTTCAGGTTGGGCGACGGGTCCAATTTGGATTAACACTAATAGTGTCTGGTCTGTAGAGCCTCACAATGACAAGTGTACTTTGATTAGTCATGGTAAAGGTAAAGTATATGTACAAGGTGATGTACTTACAACTTTGTCTAGGCTTAACGAAGGAAACTAATATGAAAAAGAAAAACACTAAACGACGATAAGTGTCAGGGTTAAACCCGAACCGATCTGGCAGGAAGCATAAAGAGCCAGCGTCCCTACCTACAGTAACCACATACCTTTGAAGAGTTGCGTGTGGAAAACGGTTTGTAGGGTTAGATACAAAACTACCTAGGAGTCCAGACGTGCTTGGGCTAAAACTCTTCACAAATGGTCTAGTAGCTCAGTTGGATAGAGCAACGGCCTTCTAAGCCGTGGGTCGCAGGTTCGAATCCTGCCTGGATCACCACAAGATTTTGAGGATATAAATGAACAAAGACATTGATAGTAAAAAGTTATTATATTCAAAAGGCAATAACGATGAGTGTTACACTCCGGATTATGGAGTTGAGCCAATCCTAGAATATATTCCAGAAGGTGCTATTGTTTGGTGTCCGTTTGATGATGAGACCAGCGAGTTTGTAAAACAGATCTCCAAACAAAACACCGTGGTATCTTCTCATATCAATGAAGGAAAAGATTTTTTTGAATATGAGCCCGAAGAGTGGGATGTGATTATTTCTAATCCACCGTTTACAAATAAGCGCAAGTTTTTTGAAAGGGCGTTATCCTTCGGCAAGCCGTTTGCATTAATTATGACCAACACTTGGCTTAACGATTCAGCGCCCAAGCAATTATTCAAAGATAAAGACTTACAACTTTTGATGTTTGATAAACGAATGAAGTTTGTTTCTCCTGATGGAAGAGACAACAATAAAATTACTTTTAGCAGCAGTTATTACTGTTGGAATTTCTTACCTAAGCAAATTATTATGAAGGAATTGGATATTCCTAAAAAGGCTAAGAATGTTAAAGATACTAAATAAGATTCCTAGAGAAGTTGGAGTTGCTGTCAGCGGCGGTCCAGACTCTATGGCTATCCTAGACTTCTTAAATAATAATCACGATGTGACTGCTTGTTATTTTGATCACGGCACAGACTTTGGCAAGAAGTGTAAAAGGTTTGTAAAAAACTTTTGTGATAGTAAAGATATTCCTCTTGTTATCGGTGTCAACTATAATGCTCGCCCTCCTAAAAAATCACTCGAAGAACATTGGCGAGACGAACGTTATAAATTCCTTCATAGTTTTGATATGCCTGTCGTAACGGGTCACAATTTAGACGATGTGATTGAGTGGTTTTTATTTTCGTCAATACACGGAAACGGTAAAGTTATTCCATACAATAATAAAAACGTCATTAGACCTTTCATCTCCACCTCTAAACGTTCTCTGGAAGACTGGTGCAGTTATAGAGAAGTACCTTTCTTGACAGATCCAGCAAATTCGGATAGAATGTTTATGAGAAGTATTATCAGACACGATATTATGCCACACGCCAGGCTCGTTAATCCTGGGATTGAAAAAACATTTCGCAAACTTGTAGAAAAGGAATATAGAAATGAACAGTAGTGTTATTAACGAAGTAACAAATTTTCTTGCTGAGGATACTCACTGGAAAAATCTCACTAGACTGAACAATAATTGGTCTGACGATCCCATCTTCAAAAATTATCACAAGCTCGGAAATAAACAAAAGGGAGTACTTGGTGAGTACTTCGTAGAAAACTATATTAAGAGTCTTAAAGGGTCTGTGGTTGATAGGCCAACCAGCACAGGTCACGATCGTATTATTGATGGGCACAAAACTGAGATTAAATTCTCTTTAGCTAATTCAACTCGTGGCAATATCAATATCAACAAGTTTATTATTAATCACGTCAGTATCGGAAAAGATTGGGATCGTTTAGTTTTCTGTGGCATTAATCCACTGGGTTGTGGCGCTGACCGGGTTCGTATGTACTACTTCAACAAAAAAGATTTTAAAAACTATATGCTTCGAAGTAACAAGCCAATCTTTAGGCACCAACAAGCTGGGGCAAAGGGCGGTAATGATGATTACATTTGTGTAAAGTTTGATGAGTTTATCAAACTTTCGTTTATCAAAGAGATTGATTTGTGGTAGAATAACCCACTAGGGGAAGCTATGATTAAACATATGGATGTGGTTGAAGGTCTTAAGAAAATTCAATCTGAAAGTGTTGATTGTATTATTCTTGATCCTCCCTATAACATCGGCAAGAAGTTTGGTAACAACAAGACCAAACTATCTACGCCAGAATATGTTGCCTGGGCGAAAGAGTGGCTTAATGAATGCGATAGGATTTTAAAGCCAGATGGAACAATGTATGTTTATGGTTTCTCTGAAATTCTTGCACACTTGTCTGTCAACATCGACTTGAATCAGCGTTGGCTTGTTTGGCACTATACAAACAAGAGTACTCCGACGCTTAATTTTTGGCAAAGAACTCACGAATCAATTTTGTGTTGTTGGAAGGAAGAGAGAACTTTCTACCGAGATCAAGTAAGAGTTCCATATACAGATGCGTATATCAAAGGCTATTCAGGAGATAAAGCAGGCAAGAAAAGACCAGCAACCAAAGGTCGCTTTGGCAAAAGCCAAGAAACATCTTATACAGTAAATGATAAAGGTGCTTTACCTAGAGATGTAATTTCATCCCCAGCATTGGCTGGTGGATATGGAGCAAGAGAACGATTCTTTTATTCGCCCGAGATCAACTTTAAGTTATACACTTCAAAAGAAATGAAAAGATATAAAGCCTGTGATGGTTTACAAGATATCAAAGATGCTATTTCTCACCCTACACAAAAACCAGTGGCTGTTACAGAGAAGTTGTTAGACGCTTGTATTGAAGAAGGAAGTAAGGCAACTGTTGTTATTCCATTTGCCGGCACTGGTAGTGAATGTTATGTTTGTGATCAAAGGGGGTATAAATGGGTTGGGTTTGATATCAATAAGGATTATGTAGATATGGGAAATATTTTAGTTAGAGATGGATTCCCTAGTGCAAGACAGAATAAGAAATTACAGAAGATAAACTTTTTAGATAGGAAATAAAAAACTTTAGGGGGATAGCTCAATTGGTCAGAGCACTGGTCTCATAAACCATAGGTTCCGGGTTCAAGTCCCGGTCCCCCTACCACGCCCGAATAGCTCAATTGGTAGAGCAGCGGTTTTGTAAACCGAAGGTTGCGGGTTCAATTCCTGCTTTGGGCACCAGGCGGGCATAACTCAGTTGGTAGAGTGTCAGTTTTCCAAACTGAATGTCGTCGGTTCGAACCCGACTGTCCGCTCCAGGGAAGAGTGTCCGAGTGGTCGATGGTGAGGCACTAGAAATGCCTTGTACAGCGATGTACCGTGGGTTCGAATCCCACCTCTTCCTCCAGCCTCGCTTTATGCGGGGCTTTTTTATACTCTCTTATAAAATATTATTTGAATTTAAATAGGCTTAACGGCGTTTCAGTGGTGCGGAAAAACGTAGAGGAATCTATTTAAGATAACGTTACAAACTTGTCCTCTTGTAATCAGTTTTTTCGGTTTCTAATTAGTAATCCTAACTTTTTTTACCTCATGGGAGGAAAATATTATGGCATTTGGATTAGCCCCGTTATCACAGAGTTTCAAAGCCGACATGAGAATGATCGGTGGTATTGTTACCGGATCAAGTGGAGAGTATTTAGCTCTCCCGATCTCGTCAACAGTATTGCAAGGCCTTTCAGGTCTTACTACTAATGAGTGGAGTCGTTTCTACCTTAGTGATAGTTTTGGTGCTGCTTCAGCATCTGTTATTCAAGCACTCAACTATCTGAGTGCGTCTATGGACGCAACCAGTGGTGATGTGACCGGTCCAGCCTCATCGACTGACAACGCTGTTGTTCGTTTTAATGGTGCAACTGGTAAATCCATCCAAAATTCTACTTTGGTGAAATTTACTGACGCTGGTGCTTTCACTGGTGGTGCGAATGGCGATAGTTATTCACTCGCAGCCAATGGTGCGATTTCCGGCGGTCTCGGAATCACAGCCGCAACCACAGTTTCTGGTGCGGGTGCAGTTTCTGGGAAGTCCCTTACAACCGAAGAGTCAACGATTTCGGTTGCTGGTGTTGTTTCTGGTGCAGGTGCTGGTACATTTGGCACTCTCACCACGGAAGAGGCTACAATCAGCATTGCTGGTGTTGTTTCTGGTGCAGGTGCCCTACAGGGGCAATCAGTCTCCGTAGCCAACGCAGTGGTTATTACAACCGCTGGTGCTGTTGAGGCTGCTACTTCGGTTGTGGCAACCACTACGGTTTCGGGCGCAGGCGCTGTCAGCGGTCAAAACCTAGTGACAGAGGAATCTACCATAACAGCCGCAGGTGTTGTTTCTGGTGCAGGTGCTGGTCAGTTCGGTACTCTTGTCACAGAAGAAGCTACAATCAGCGTTGCTGGTGTTGTTTCCGGTGCTGGCGCTGTCCAAGGACAAAAACTCACCATTGCAAACAGCGATGTTGTTACAACCGCTGGTGCGGTTGCGGCAGTAACCACTGTTTCGGGTGCTTCGTCGCTGGCTGGTGCAAAACTAACCATCAACGGAACGGATGTTGCAACCCAGGCTGGTGCTCTTGTAGCTCCAACCACTGTTTCTGGTGCTGGTAATGTAGCCGGTGCATCCATAACATCAGAAGAAGCAACAATTTCTGTTGCCGGTGTTATTTCTGGAGCAGGTGCGCTACAAGGTGGTGCTCTCTTCATTGGCAATGGAGCGGGACAAGTCACCGCTGATGGTGCTGCCATCTTTGGTGGGACAGTGCAAGCTGCGGCAGTCAGTGCAGGTGCAATTAAATCCGTTATTGGTGGTTCTATAACTGGTTCTGTTGGTGCTGGTATTGTTGCCTCAAACACTGGGTCTGTTAATAATGCTAACCAGAAGGTTGCGTTTTCTATCTCTAGTAGCGATATTTCTACCGCTGCTAACTCTGCTCTCATTCCAAGAATGGTCATGCAGGGAACAAATGAAGCAGGCGCACTCGCAAGTTATATGATTACAATTACTGGTGGTCTCTTGCAGACTATTGAGCTAGCCTACGGTACTGCTTTGCCGGTATAATTGTTTTATAAAGTTTTTTGAGGACAAAAGGTTTTATGAAAGGGGTGGCTTCGGCTGCCCCTTTCTTGTTTGTTTATCTATATACTACTAGAAATTCGAGAGGAGTTTCTTAAGAGGAATTTTATATATGGCTTTTGGTCTGATCAGCGACAGCGGATCCGCTCAGATAAACGGTGAAATACTCGGCGGGTTAGTAACGGGTACCAATGGCGAGTTCTTAGCTCTACCAGTGTCTTCTACCGTCTTAGGGGGACTAAGTGGTCTTACCACTAATCAATGGAGTCGCTTCTACCTTAGTGACAGTTTTGGAGCCGCATCTAGCTCTGTAATACAGGCTTTAAATTATCTTAGTGCATCTATAAAATTAAATGCAGATGCAGATGTAGAAGGACCCTCGTCAGCTACGGATAACGCAGTTGCAAGGTTCAATGGCTCTACAGGAAAACTTATTCAAGATACATCCGTAGTAACTATTGCTGACGACGGCACTGTTGCTGGCGGGGCAGGCGGTAATAGCTACGGATTGTCTTCTGTTGGGCAAATATCTGGTGCCAACGCTGTTATTGCTGGAACAACAGTTTCAGGTGCAGGTGGAATCAGTGGACAAAGCCTTACCCTTCTTGGAGCCACTGTTGATATTGCTGGCAAGATGGTTGTGTCTGGTGTTCTGGCTGGAAATAATAATATCAGCAGTTCGGCTGCAATTATTGCAGGAACAAATGTCTCAGGAGCGGGTGGTGTTAGTGGACAATCATTAGCGATCGGTGGAGCAGCTAATCTTTTTGCTGTAACAAATGCTGGACTAATCGAGGGTGGCGCTGGTGGCGATAGTTATACAGTAACTGCTGCTGGGGCTATATCTGGAGCTAGTTCTATAATCGCTGGAACTACTATATCTGGTGCTGGGGCAGCGGCGGCACAAAGTCTTACCGTTGCAAATTCTTTTAAAGTTACAAGTGCTGGGGATCTCTCAAGTTCAAAAACCGCACACTTTGTTAATGCAGTGACAGGATTATCTTTTGCTGCTTCTTCTTCTTTATCTGCCAAAACTACAATCTCTGGCGCTGGCGCTTTAGCAGCGGCGTCTTTACAAACAGAAGAGGCAACGATTTCTATTGCTGGTGTTGTTTCTGGTGCGGGCGCTGTCCAGGGGCAGAAACTTACCATTGCAGATAGCGATGTTGTTACAACCGCTGGAGCCGTTGCAGCAGTCACAACTGTTTCTGGTGCGGGTGCAGTTTCTGGTAAGTCCCTTACAACCGAAGAGGCAACAATTTCTGTTGCAGGGGCTTATTCAGGTTCTGGTGGTATAACTGGACAAAGCTTGACAATTGCTAATCTTTTTAAAGCAACAAGTAATGGCTCGATAACAGGATCTGGATTAGCTACATTTTCAAATACAGAAGTTGCCCAAGGCGGGGGCTACAAGCCAGCACTGATTATTTCTAGTAGTGAGATTTCAACAGCAGCAAACGCTGCATTAATACCAAGGTTTATAATACAGGGAACCAACAACGAAGGTGGATTGGCAGACTTTATGATTAGCGTTAGTGGGGGTATGTTTCAAGTACAAGAGCTTAGTAACGGAACATGGCCAGTTTAATAAAAGCTCTTGAGCTAAAAAAGATTATCTTTCAAGTATCTTATCTGAATGCCGAACAAAGTGAAATTTTATATAAGTGTGATTCTATTGATCAAGAAATTAGCGATTACATAAAACAGAATTATCCTGAGCAATATAAAGAATTTGTAAAACCAAATGAGACAACCACAGAATCAACAATAGAAGAAGAAGATAATGATTCTCAATTAAAATGTCAAAACAAAGATATAAAAAAGTTGTACAGAAAAATTGTAGAACTAACACATCCAGATAAAACAGAAGACCAAGAAGATATTTTTAGAGAGGCGACCAGAGCCTACAAAGAAGAGAATCTGGCAATGTTATTAGAGATAGCGTCGGAGCTTCGAATTAAAATAGATGAACTATCAGATCAATCTATGAAACTGGTGCAAGAAAATATACAAGACCTAGAAACTAAGGTGGAGGAATTAAAACAATCTACTGCCTGGGCCTGGCACAATTGTAAATCACCGGAAGAAAAAGATATGTTAGCACGAATGATCTTATCCTATAAAGGGATAGATATAGTTTAATCTCCTATACAAAGATCATCAAATATTTGTTTAATTTGTATAAACACTGTTTCTGAATTTACTGCGGGTGTAAACAGTCTTCTATTTTCCCCGTGAACACAAGCTAGAAAAGTATTGTGGTGTGGTTGTAGGGCAAAAACAAAAAGTTCAAATAACTCGTCTTGTGCAATAGTAGATATTTCAGAGCAAGTTTTCCCCGTTACAGTTTGAGCGACTTCATCAGTCATTGTTATTATTACTTTCTGTGAATCCATTCTCCAAGAAAATGGATAGAGTTGCATTGTCCAAAACATTGTATCTATAGTTGGTTCCATACCTGCGCTTTGGATCATCCTAGCAGCTTCTAATATATCTAAGAACTCATCAGCGGGAACAAAGTTAGAGATCATTCTTGCGTACTGATATGGTGGCCTTGTCTCTCCATTGCCTGCTGTACCTACGGCGACCAGTCCAAAGCGAAATGTGCTCGTTATCGGGTCGTCTAAGAGCGGAGCAATGCCTTGTATCATTGACTCTATCTCTTCGTCAAACGATCCGGATATATCGAGAACAAAAACTAAATCTACGCCACGGTTATCAAATCCCTCATCAACTTCTCCATCACAATTATTATCTAAATTATCACAAACTTCAACAGTTGGTAATATTTGTCCATCACAAGGAACATCAAATCCACCATCGGCACAATAACGAATACCAGCCCGGCATTCTCCAACAGCCATTGTTCCTTGTGGCCCCTCGTAACAGACAATAGCTGTAGAATTAGCTATTCCTTCATCGGCAGATCCATTACAATTGTTATCTAATCCATCACAAATTTCATCAGAAGGTCCAACGTGTCCATCACAATACACACTACCATTATCGCATTTCATTACGCCAGGAGTACATATACCAACACCATAATCAGCACCTTCAACAAACCCACACAATTGATGTTCTTCTGGGTATGATTCATCAATCAGTACATCACAGTCGTTATCTATTCCATCACAGATTTCTTCACTTTTTCCAACTGCCCCAAGGCATTCTCCCCACCCCTCTCGACCACAAGTTCTTAGACCATATGAGCACTGACCAGCAAGTGTAGGAGGATTACCAGGATCTAGAGAAGGTATTACTTCTCCTTCTATTGTGCAAACCTGTTGGTCGCCTGGGAGACATTCAAGTCTTACCAACTCTTCTTGGTCTATACAAGAAGAACAAGCTGTTAAAATTAAGGATAAAGAAAGTAAAACAAGTCGTTTCATTTCATAGTAGCCTCAACACACTTTTCTTGTGTTGAGTATAAAACCATACTCATTACAGAACTGTTAAAAACTCTGAATCTCATTTGTTCTAGGGGCAGATCTTCTTTCTTATAAGATGCCGTCATAACAATTGGCGGTGTTTTATCTGATTGAGTTGGAAGTTTAAATGCTAACAGTAAAGAGTTCCCAGGTCCATTTTGAACAATGCCGGAAATATACCCGTCTTTGATAATCTCTGGTATACCAATCTGTGCTGGAGATGTGTCCCCGCTTTCAGTTGTAATTGTGTTGCTAAAATGTACTACCCACTTACAGTTTCCATGTTGTCCTGGAGTATAAAAAGTAGATTTTTTATTGATTACTGTTTTATGAAGATTGTTAGCCTTAACATAATAGTGAAACGATATGGCGCTAGCTAAAGCCAATATTCCTAATAGCGTAACTTTTCTGGTGATAAGGCCAAACATTTAAATCCTCCTTATTGGAGGGGATCTAGGTCTAGTACCTCTCCAGTGGGTGATAGAGTAATAAAGGGCATCTTCTTTATCTCTCTAGTAAGTATCTCAGTTCCTTGTGTTTTAGGAGTTTTTTCTATCCAAACAAGAATTTGCTTTTTTTCTTTCACTTCTCCAACATAGGACCATTTACCTTCAACTTTTTTCCAAATACTAGGAAAGTCAAAGGTTTGTCCACTAAACAGCAAGATACCAGATAACATTACAGCGTTTATCATTTTATTAAGGTTCCTTTAGTATAATCCTTGAAAAGATTTACTATGGATAAATAGTATCCTTTCCATCTACTTACAGTAATATGAATAAAAAACCATCACTTTACGTCAAGTTTCTTATATTTTTGTTATTTTCACTGTCAAGTTGTGCAAGTGGGTGTGCAACTATCAACATTTCAAACACGGTCAAAGAGAAGATTCCAAGACACTCTTTTGTTCAAGTTAGGCAATTTGTAAAACTTGAAGGATGTGGACTCGATAAAGAAACAGGTAAGGAGAAATGTCAAACAGCAGAGATGAGATATGTTTCCTCTGGGGCTTATGTTTTTCATAGCGAAGTTGACCAAGCAACTTCATATATTTTAACCGCTGGACATTCTTGTGAGAATAAGTTACCATCTAGTCAAAATGTTGAAGGATTTAGGATAGTCAATAAAGGATCTAGATTTATAGTAGTTGGTTTAAATGGGGATCAACACGATGCAAAAGTAATCAGTATTAATAAGAGATTTGACCTATGTCTTATGCAAGTATCAGACGTACATCAAAATCCTCCTATTCTTAGGGTTGCTGATAAAGAACCTGCCCGTGGTGAAATTGTTGTTAATATGGCTGCGCCTCATGGATTGTTTTGGTCTGGTACTGTTTTAATATTCAGAGGAGCTTTTTCTGGCTATCACAACCGGGGGTATTCCATTTATACAATTCCAACAAAGCCAGGATCTAGCGGTTCTCCAATTATAAATTCCAAAGGAAAATTGGTTGGAGTTATATTTGCAGGATATAGGATGATAGAAAATGTTGGATTATCTTCTCCTTTAGTTGCGGTCAAAGTCTTTCTCAAGAAATCAATTGCTAAAGGTGAAATGGGTTTGTGGGAAAAAAGCAACAAACCAAAGGTTAACACCCAGATTGATCGGATATGGATGGAAGAAATGAAAACAAAACTAAATAAAGTTTTCGGAAAGTAAATACTTATATTAGCTTTCTAATACAGGTGGTTTATTATGCCAGGGTTCAGTAACAATTCTCAACAACGTGCAGGCAACGCTCTAGGTGCCAACGCAACGGGATCAGTTCGTATACCTTTAGAGCCTTATTCATATCGATTTCCTTTTACTGGAAATGCTCACACCGCTGACACTGAAGAGTTTCGTAATAATGGTGTTCCAATGCCGGTGTCTGGATCCGGTGGAGGAGAGGCTACCTGTGTTCACGTTGCATCCTTAACTGCCTTAGACGAGATATACCTTTGGGCTTCAAACAAAGGAACTGCCAACGCACAACTTACTTTATCATATGTTTCTGGCGGTGTTCAAATAGATGGACAAACCGCTGCTCAATCTGTTGTTGAGGCTTCTATGGTAAGCAACCAAAGAATTGTTACTACGATAAGAGGAAAAGCAGGACTACAGTTAGTATACCCAGGAATACCCCATACAAACAATGATGCAATTTTTGCAATATCATCAAATAAGAATATGAATATATGTGGGTTTGTAATGAGAAGATTTAGAGAAAGTCCCACTGATATTAATCAGGGATTTGATGGACAAGAGTAATGCCAGGATTTGGAAATAACTCACAAATATCGCAGAATGGTGGAGCCTTTGGCGCTGGTGCATTTGGTACAAAAAGATTTCCTCTATCTTCAGCAACAGGATCTTTTCAGCCAATAGTTCTTAAAAATGCTGGATCATCTGTGTCGTTGGCTACGTCACTGCACTCCGGATCTTTAACCTCTATGGATGAATTATATTTGTGGGCTGTTAATAATGGAGCTAGCGATTGTTTTCTCACAATATCATTTGATGATGATAGAACTGAAGGTAATCTGGCACCAATTCATACTACAGAACCTGTCATTACAAAATTAGAAGCATCAGGAGGGGCAACTTTGGTGTGGCCCGGTATACCAATCATATCTTTGAATGAAACTGTTCCAACTGTCGTTTATGCAAGTGGATCCGGTAACAGTACAATTAGCGTGCATGGTTACATAATGAGAAGAAACAGGGTTAATCCACGAAATGCTAACCAAGGATATGACGGTTCAGAATAATGGCTATTATCGATAGAAGAATAATGGGTCCAGTCACGCAGTTTCCGGTTAGCGGTTCTGGTGGTGGTGGTACAGATTTAACTATTAACAATAATACACTTGGTAATATTTTAACTGCCACCGGACAAGGTGACACAATATCCGGCTTAACAAATTTTAAGTATGATGGAGCCTTGACAGCTAGTACAGATCTTTATATTAGTGGTAGCGGAAATAACCTAATGATTAACGGAACGGATGCTACCGGAAGTCTTAAGAGATATGAACTTAAAATAGAGGGTGGCAGACTAGTTGTGGTTATGAACCCCGAATAGATATTTACTAACTATTTATAATACATTGTAAATCGGAGGCATGCCTGCAAATGAAATCCATCCTTGATAAAGTAACTAGAAAATTCATATTAGGAGAAGCACTTAATTTTGACGCTCAAGCGTCTATTCAAGCTTTGACCGATATTGTATCTTCAATAAGAACAACAAATAAAAGAGATTCTAACAGAATTTCCTTGGCAAAAGAACATCTTCGTGGTATAAAGAGACAGATGAGATCTCTAAACGAAAAAATAGGATCTTTAGAAGAAGAACTAAATCTTTTGAAAGAGGAAAAATAAATGGGTGGTATAGCTGGGCATATGTCCCATCTTTATGACAATCCAAGTCTAACATTCTCCAAGATGAAGGAGATTATGCAATCTGTTTACAGTGCCGATATAGAGGCGGAAGAAAAGGTAGACGGACAAAATCTATTCCTATCATATTCTACAAAAGACGGAAAAGCCAAAGGAGCCAGAAATAAAGGAAACCTTCGAGGTGGCGGACTTAACGCCACTGACTTAGCTTCTAAATTTGCGGACAGAGGTAATTTAACCGATGCTTTTGTTGATGGGTTTTCTGGCTTTGAAAAAGCTGTGGAAGCATTATCAGATCAAGAGAAAATACAAATATTTGGTGACGATGCTGACATCTGGTATAATGCTGAGATAATGGACCCCGATAATGCCAATGTAATCCTTTATGATTCTAAGACTTTAAAAATACACGATAGAGGTCATTTTAGATTTGATAAACAGTCTGGCGAAAAAACTGATGAAGATGTGTCTGCAAATCTTGCAGTGTTGGATAGCCGTCTGAAAAATATGCAAAACAAGTTATCTAATGAAAAGTTCTCTCTTGTTCGTAGTGCTATATTAAAATTGGAAAAATTAGAAGACCAAGAACCTTTTAAGAAAGCAGTTTCATCTATAAATTCTCTTGTGTCATCTGAGGGTTTGTCTGATTCTGATACGATTGGATCCTATGTTTATAAAAGACTCTACACAGGATTGGATGATCAATTTCCAGAAGAGTTTAGGAAACAGATTTCTCAATATCTTTTAGGCATGCCAGGTAATATTGGATTAAGAAATCTGAAAAAAGATCAAAACCAAGAGACTAGACAGGTTTTATCTGATATAAAAAATAGTAAACAACTACTACTAAGACAAGCCATTGCTCCATTGGAAGAAGTAGTACACGATTTTGCTGTTGAAGTTCTCAAAGGTCTACAGAGTGTTTTCATTCTTGATTCAGGTAAAGAAGTCGAGAGACAAAAACAAGAACTAGCAAAAGCAGTTGAAAATATAACAGCGGCTGGCGACAAAGATCCACAAAGTATGGAAGTACTCCAACAGCAACTTAATAAGATCAAAGATATGTCTAATATTACAACCCCTGTTGAGGGTATTGTATTTGACTACGATGGTCATATGTATAAACTAACGGGTAATTTTGCTCCTATAAATCAAATACTAGGTCTTTTCAAATACGCAAAAGGTAGTACTAAATTAACTAATGAATCTCTCAACAACAGCACTGTAATAACAGAAGTAGAGGGAAAAAGAGTTGCACTACTTCCTGGAGGGTTTAAGCCTCCACACGCTGGACATTATGGTTTAGCCAAAAAGTTATCCTCCGATCCAAACATTGACAACGTTATAGTTATTATTGGTGGCAAAAGCCGTGAGTCTGAGATTGAACCCAAGATAGTGGTTACTCCAGAGCAATCTAAAACTCTATGGGATATTTATACCAGAAGTGATGACAATATTAAAGTCAGAATCCAAACTGGAA
>Ga0315315_10000948_pt1 | contig 26050 bp, 18 predicted proteins | sample M140m3416metaG_FD_203699 | JGI IMG/M metagenome (GOLD analysis project Ga0315315, IMG submission 203699) | Ammonia-oxidizing marine archaeal communities from Monterey Bay, California, United States - M1 40m 3416 | ecosystem: Environmental > Aquatic > Marine > Intertidal zone | place: USA... | reverse complement strand
TGTGTCCATGGCATCACACAAATCAGCAATCACTGGGTTGATAAGGCCGAAGTGCGGATAGGGTTGGGCTGCTCTTTTGATAACAGGCTTCAGTGGTGGTGGGTTTCGAAGGATCAATCCTGTACGCGTTGGATCTGGCGTGTGTTTGGCCGCGATATGAAGAACGGTCGCGCAACCGAGGCTGTTTCCGCATAACCAGACTGTAGTATTCGGACCAGCATGTTTTTCGGTAACCGCTTGCCAGAAAGCTGATCCTGCATGAGCCATTACTGAAAGACTGGCTTTTCCACTACTACCCCCGTAGCCAGGAGGATTCCAAGTCCAAATGGCGGCTCGTTTTGCATCCAGCATCGGGGTCGGAAAGGAGGTGGAACGCTCGGCTCGTCCTGCCGTTCCAGGGAATTTGAGTATGAGCAAGTCAGGTGGTTCAGAATCACTGTGGCTCCGCTGAACAAAGCACTCAATGATTTCAGTTTCACATGGCAGTGTTACTCTTTCCAGAGTCGGAGCGTGAATGGGGTGCTGCGATGGTCGCAATACCATCCGATCAAGCAGATTGCGCCGGAAAGAGCGAAGGGGTCGCCGCAGCATGGGAAGAGATTACCTCAGATTCAGGGCTTGCCTCAGTGGACACGTTGTCCAGGCTGTGCGCCATCATCGACACTCAGAATAAACACGTCAGCACCACCCGGTCCAGCAGCAGTTACCATTCCTTCGCTGAGCCCAAATCGCATCTTCCGTGGTTTCAGGTTTGCAACCATGACAACCAGTCGCCCAACGAGATTCTCGGGTTCGTAGGCGGCCTTGATTCCTGCGAATACCTGCCGACGTTCTTCGCCGCCAAGGCTGAGTGTCAATTTCAGCAACTTGTTCGCCTCGGGGACATGCTCGGCGCTGACTACGCGGGCAACCCTTAGGTCTACCTTTGCAAAGTCATCAATGGTGATCTCATCGGCGAGTGGTTCATCTTTGAGCGGTTGATCACTGTCGTTGAAAGTAGGTTGTTCACCCGCTGCATTGTCTTCCGCTGCCAGTTCTTTGCTTTCGTCAATCATCTTTTTCAAATCCTCAGGTTGTACTCGATCCATCATACGTTTGAATTTTGATACGGGGCTTCCGACCAAAGGCTTTTTGCTTTGGTCCCATGAAGTAATCTCTTCACCCAACAGTTCCCCACATTTCACTGCCAATTCTGGCAGGACAGGGGAAAGGTAAACGGCAAGCTGGCGAAAAAGATTCAATGCGACTGTGCATGTATCTCGCAGTTCATCAGTTCTTTGCTCGTCCTTCTTCATTTCCCATGGCTTGGCATGCTCGACAAATGGATTCGCCGCGTCAGCCAGTTCCATGATCTTACGCATTGCCTTGGCGTATTCGTTAGCTTCATAGGCTTCTGCGATTTCGTCACCTGCCTCAGCTGCTGCGGTGAATAGACCACCATCATCGGGATACGTTTCGGAGAGTCCTGTTTTATTGGCAAACTTACCAACGCGACTCGCCAAGTTAACGACTTTGCCTACCAAGTCACTGTTCACTTTCTCGGTGAATTCCTCAACTCCTAAGTCTAAGTCCTCGACGCGTGAAGTCAGCTTGGTGGCGTAAAAATATCTCAGGCATGACGGGTTTGCATATTTCAGATAGGTCTCTGCAGCGACCAGTGTTCCATCACGTTTCGACATCTTCTTGCCGTCGACGTTAAGGAAACCGTGAATGTGTACCTTGGTAGGCATGCTGTACTTAGCTGTGTTCAGCATGCCGGGCCAGAACAGCGTATGGAAGTAGGTAATGTCCTTGCCGATGAAGTGGTGGATTTCGCAGTCCGGGTCTCGCCACCAGTCCGCCAACTGTTCACCATTGGTCTCACACCATTCCCGGGTGCTGGCGATGTAGCCAATTGGTGCATCAAACCAGACATACCAGTAGTTGCCCGGGGAATCTGGTATTTCAAATCCAAAATAGGGAGCCGGTCTACTGATATCCCAGTCTCGCAATTCCTCAGCGAGAAAGTGCCCTTTCAAATAGTTGGCGACTTCGCTTTGCAGTGCACCGCTCGTTTCAACCCAGTCATTCAGAAAAGCATGAAGTTTTTCTAATTGGACAAATAGATGGTTGGATTCACGAAGTATCGGCGTAGCACCACTGAGCGTGCTCTTTGGGTCAATCAGGTCCGTTGGATTGTAGGTCGCGCCACACGTGCAATTATCACCTGCCTGATCAGTACGACCACAGGTGGGGCATGTCCCGCGAACAAAACGATCTGCTAGAAATGTCTCAGCCTCAGGATCAAAGAGTTGTTCGATTGATCGCTCGGTGATGAGGTCTGCGTCTCGGAGTGATTGCCAGAACTCAGCACAGATTTCACGATTTGCATCGCTGTTGGTGCTGCCGTAATGATCAAATTGAATTCCAAATCCAGAGAAGTCACGTTGGTGAGCTTCGCTCATGTCACCAATCAGGGCCTCCTCGCTACGTCCCTCCTTACGGGCGCGAATCATGATCGCGGTTCCGTGGGTATCATCGGCACAAATGTAGACGCAGCGGTTGCCCCGCATTTTCTGAAATCGGACCCAAATGTCAGTCTGGATATATTCCACCAGATGTCCGATGTGAATCGGGCCATTCGCATAGGGAAGAGCACTGGTGACGAGTATTTTGCGTGTCATGAATGAATGCAATTGGGAAACAGGATAGGGCACGGAATTGTACTCATCTGAGACATTTCATACGACGGCACGGTGACGGTTGAGGTCTCGAAAGAATCACTTCTTCCGAGCGATCGTGGATGGCTGCATTGAAAAAATACGGAAAACCGAGCCTTAATCCAAAAAAAGGCTCAAGTTTCAAAGTGACACCGATGTTTGATCTTGCCTCGCAATGGGCTTGTCACCGACTATCCAATGCAGGGTCGGGTACGAATTTCGCTCGGCTCGGCGGTGCTTTTCGGATGGCAGGATGCCTTAACGAAAAGTCGAGTTCATGCACATGTTGTCCACGGAGGGGCGAGCGCGATGAGATTGTTTTTCGCACTATTGGTTGCCGGTTCACTAGCGATTTTTGCTTCCTCTCAGGCCACCTCCGCGGGTGATGCCATTTTGTTGGATTTCTCATCTGCCCACTGCGCTCCCTGCCAGGCTATGAAGCCGACTCTTGCTCAGCTTGCTAGCAATGGTGTCGCAATTCGGCACGTTGATGTGGTCACGGAACCACACTTGGCAGCTCGTTACGGCATCCGCAAGACACCGACGTACGTTGTCTTGTCGGGCGGCCAAGAAGTCGCAAGGTTGATCGGGCAGCAATCGATGCCAGCTTTGCAGGCGGCGTTAGCAAGCAATCCATCGGGACCTCGGATTCCCACCCGGGCAACGGATCCTTCCTTTCAAAACATTGCCGCACCAGCGACTCGACTTGCACCACTTGCTGGTGGGTCATCAGCAAGTGTCAGCCCAGCCTCTGCAATTAGCGAAGCGTTGCCAACGGTGTCACTTGCACAAGCGATTGAAATTGCCCGCGCGGCAACAGTTCGTCTTCGCGTCCATGATGGACATGGGTATGGTGCTGGTACCGGTACCGTGATTGATACCAACGGTGAACAAGCATTGGTTTTAACGTGCGGGCATCTGTTCCGGGAAAACAAGGGGCAAGGAAAGATTGAAGTCGACCTTTATGTTGGCGGGCAGACTCAGACCGTTGCTGGCGAATTACTGGACTACGATGCTGACACGCATGATGTTGCACTTGTTGCGATTCGTCCAGGGTTTCAGATGCAGCCAGTCCAAATGATTCATCCGCAGGAACGAGTGCGTGCCGGTCAAACAGCATTCAGTTTTGGTTGTGATAGAGGCGCTGATCCTTCACGCCGTGACACAAGAATTACCGGTGTTGATAAGTATGATCAGCATTTGGGAGTTTCCAACCTCGAGATAGCTGGTGCACCCATTGATGGTCGAAGCGGTGGTGGTCTGTTTGATGAGGCAGGCAGATTGATCGGTGTTTGTAATGCCGCTGACTACGAAGGTGATGTAGGAATTTATGCTGGACCGGGATCTGTAAGGTGGCAACTTGACAAAGCAGGTCTATCGACGATTTACAAGCGTGCTCAGGCTCCTCAGGCACGGCTTGCGTCATTGGAGCAACAAGCTCCAAGCAGTGGTGTGACTTCCAGTGTCACAACAAACGGAGGCAATGCATCGAGTGCATCACCTCGTGTCACACCAAGTGAAATTCTTTCCGCTGCTGCGGCTTCAACCAATGATCATGAAGTGATCGTGATTGTGCGAGACCGAAAGAATCCTGCTGGTTCAGCGCAAGTAATGACACTGAATCAGCCTTCTGCTGACTTGATGCAGATGATTCAGCAGCATGCAAAATGAGGCGTGAGTCAAGCTGGTGGTCCGTGCATTCTCAATCTTCGGACTTGATCTCGGTTTGCTCTGCCGGAAACTGAAATTCGCTTACGATGTCGCCATTTACTTTGCGATGCTGCAATGTGAGTTGCGATCGCTTTTTGGTGTACTTGATTTCTCCTGAAAGAAATCCACCAGCGACACGAAGAAACTGATGAACAGGTCGCTTGTCCTTGGGATTCCAGCCGAGTTGGTGTTTTTCGCTCCCTGGACCACATCCGAATTCCCAGAGGTCAGAATCTTCATCACGGGATGCGTATTGCCAATGACGATCACCGCAAAGCACTATTAGATCCTTGTACTGCGATAATCTGTCACGAAGCTCTTGCCCCTCATGGGCAAAGATTTTGTTGGCGTGATTGTCTTTTTTGTTCTTTCGATCGGGACCAACGATTGGTGTGGGACTGAATACCAGTTTGAATTTTGCCTCTGAGGCATCAAGGGTTTTGAAAAGCCATTCTTTCTGTTTCTTACCCAAAATTGTTTTTTCGGGCCCATCAGCCATTTGATTGGGGCTTCGAAAATCACGACCTTCAAGGAACCAGACTTGAAGATCTTTCCCCCAACGTACGGTTTGGTAGCGTGGGTCATGGGTTGGGAATTGTTCTTGATTGAATAACTTTACTCCCTGTTCAAAACTTACCGAGCCATACTTTTGCCCAGGAGAACAGTCGTTCTTTAGGGTGTCGTGATCATCTTTCAGAAAGTAGCTGGTCGTGTTTTGGTAAAACTGACGGTTGCTGGGTAGGGCAAAGATTCGTCCCCATTTGAAACGCATCAGTTCCAGTGTCATCGCCCAGGGATCTGGCTTGTCGTAATATTCAATGTCCCCAGCGTGTACGACAAAATCAGGATTGATATTTGTCATCGCGGGATAAATTTTATGTCCCTGGAGTCCGTCATCGCGTCGAATAAAATCATGACAAGTGGTCATACAGAATTTGATGTTTTTCTTTGCATCCGTTGCCGGTGCGGTTTCAAAGCCTCCGCGAATTACGGCGGTGGGTGGTTGTCCAGCAGAAACGCGAGCCTCAACGATAGCGGCGTAACGTGTTCCCGGTTTTAGATCGTTCAGTTGCCATTGGGTGGTGAAGTCGTTTGAGGCAACCGTTTGTTTCCACGGTGTGCTCTTGAGTGCTCGACGTTGAAGTTTTGGAAAATAGATTAAGCGTACTTCGCCTTGTTGTCCCGGGCACGCACCAAACATGTCATCTAAGATGGCACCTTGCGGTAGTTGAGCAGCGAGAATCTGCTCAGCATCTGTGTTCATGGAAAGCTTTGAAGCATCTTTTGACGATAACGTTCGAAATAGTTGTCCATCTTTGTTCATCTGTTCGTGACGCGTTGTTCGTGTCCAAAGTACGATTGAACTTTGGTCTGCCCAACTGTTTCTTATTCCATTGGCCAGGAAGGGCCCTGTCGACGACTCTGCTATGGGGGTGCTGGGTGTTTTAATTTCGGCGAAGCGAAAGTTCCGGTAGGCAGCTTTACCACCATGGTCGGTAAGCATGATTCGATCACCGGCGACTGGGCGACCAAAATTTTCCAGCCCCCAAAATTTACTGACCGCAAGGCTGGAATCCCAAACAGGACCAAGGGTAGTGATTTCGGATATCAAATCACCATTGAGGTAGTGTCGCAAAATCGGGCCATTGGCAACAATTTTTGCGGTGTTCCATTTGCCGATTGGATTCAGATTCTTTGGGGCGATTGGACCTGATAAGTCATAGATCGCAGCTGTTGATCCTTTGGTGGAAGCGGTTGGGCCATCGTCAATGATCTGATATTCGACACCGTAATACTTCGACCCGTATTTTCGGACACGATACTTCAATCCCGTGTTGGTCTTGGCTTGAATTCTCCAATCGAAAGAGAGTTCAAAATTGGGTGGCAATGGACGACTGACAAGGCTACCTTTGCCGCCCTGTGGCTGGACTAAGCGAATCTCACCATCCACGAATTCCCAACTGTTTGCCGCAGCATTTTTATCCGCTGCCTGCCAGAAGTCAGGGTTTATCCAGTCAGTCTCGGGCTGTTTGTCAGGATCGAGTTCAGTGGGCTGCACGGCTTCGATTTTATCCTGCCCGACTCCGGTTCCGGGAGAATAAAAATGCAGGCAGATCAGTGCAATCGGACACGCCAAAAAACGAAGGTGATTCATCAATGAAGTCTCGGGGGGAAGTTTCCTGAAGGTGCAGGAATTCTAGCCCGAATCACTTGGCAGGTGGACCGTTCGAAAACGAGAAAGGTGAGTCCAGCGTGTGATGCATTGCTGGATGTCAACGAGAATTCAGGCCCTGACGGTCTACAACGAAGACTTTCAGAGCACGACTCAACGCGGTGGAAACCGCCAAAATCACTGCCTTTGGGATTTGATCTGCTGGCGAGAAAGAGCAGTTGAGAAGTGGGAAAGTTGCAACTCAATGAGTTCCAACTCTTGGGTCAGCCAATCACCAAACTCCTCACGAGAGTCACGACTCAGCGTCGCTGTCAGATCGTACCAATGCTCACCCGTCGATTGGACCGGCAGGTCCTTTGCTTTTGTTGATGAGTGGCTAGTGCTTGAGTTTGTCATCGGAGTGATCTCCGTTTTTCTGTGAGAGCGATGGGCGTTCAGCGTGTGCTCGCTGAACTGCATTCGAGGCTTTGTAGTTAATGAGTTCCTTCAGCGGGGAAGGTTCACTGCAAGCCGTGTACCGGTTGGCGTTTGTCTTTCAGTGTTCTTTGATAAGTATCTGTCAGTTAACAGTTTAGGAATGATCTGTGCCGCGACGGGTTATTCGAGGGTTGTGATTCGGCATCGCGTCTGTCGTTTCCACGCAACACCGCTTTCTCAGATAAACATCGGCTTTCTGTCTCTCTTAGTGTAAATGAAGTCCTTTGAAATAGCAATAAGGAGAGAAATCGCACCGCAGTGGCTTTTGGCTTGGATTGCGGCATTGTCGATTTGTTCGCGGATTGCCCGGTTTGCGTGAAGAAATCAGTGTTTACGGATTTTTTGGATCAATTGCCTCCAATATTGCAGGATGGTCAGCGAATGGAGGGGAGTTGGAACGGTGATTGATGCAAGTGGCATTGGTCACTGATTTCTATCAGCCACCCATATCGAGGAAACCTGAGATGATTAAAAAAATGATGATGGCGGGGGGCGCACTCGCCCTCCTTTCGAGTCTTACTTTCGGTGTGCCCCTTTTCAGCTACGCGAGATGTGGGGTCAGCTGGTTGCAGGAATCAGCCAATGATGCGATGCCGTTGGAGTGGGAACTGAAGCGAGCTCGTCAGATGATTGCTGATTTGAAGCCGGAGATTGAAGTGAATGCGAAACGCATTGCTCGTGAGAAGGTGGATTTTGCCAAGTTGGAAAAACAGCTTGATCAGACAAATGAGCGACTCGCAAAGACACAGAGTGATATTGAGCGATTGAGCGAGGACTTGCGGAGCGAAAATGAGTTCTACAGTTATGGAGGCCGGACCTACACATCTGCACAAGTTCAGAGTGACCTTGGGAATCGTTTCAAGCGTTTCAAGACACGCCGGGCAACCGCAGAGAAGCTGGGGCAAATGTTATCGGCCCGTGAAGCTTCGTTGCAGGCTGCTCAGGAGCGAATGGAAGCCATGCTCGGTGCAAAGAGTCAGTTGGAAGTAGAGGTTGAGAACCTGCAGGCCCGTGTTGGAGCTTTGCGTGTTGCACAAACAAGCAGCCAACTCAATTTGGATGATAGTCAATTGGCTCGCACTCGTGACCTATTAGACGAGATTGCGACCAGGATTGATGTTGAGGAGGAGACAATGAGCATCGACGCTGAGTACTTCAGTGAAATTGACCTCGATGAGCCGAACGATGAGAATCTGCTTAATGAGATTTCTTCGTACTTCGGGGGATCGCAAGACAAGCAATCTGAAGCTTTTGTTGCTATTCAAATCGACTGATGTGAGTTGGTTGCACTCTTCTTCACTCATTTTCCTTCCTGACACAGCAGGCTGATCCGTGTCGGTAACTAAACCCAAATCGAAAACCCATCAATCTCCAGTATCACGCTGGAGATTGTGGGTCGATGGTTGTGGTGGCTATTTGCTGGTGACGGGAGTGCAATGGAGTGTTGGGGGATTGAGTCGTGCAAGCAATGCAGACATCTGTGTTCAGGCTGACTGGCCTCGTATGGCTGGCCAAATCTCCCGACGAGGGGCTGATTATTTTTGGCAGGGACAGAGTCCAACAGATCAAAAGATTCTGCTGACAGATGGTACTAAGGTTCCGGTTGATGGATCTGCTTTGATGACATTGGGAAAACCCAGTCAACTTTCAGATACTGCTGTTCTTTCTTTGAATGGTCCTCATCGTTTTGATCAACACGTGGACGGTGTGGTGTTGGTGCGTGAGACGATTCTTGTGGGTCCAGGTTCCGATTGTCATCTGAGGTGTCGTGATGCCACTGATCGGGCCATCCTGCAATTGAAAGACAACCAATGGTATGCCAAGGCTGGTCTTTTGGGTGATTTTCAGAGGCTCGAGGCGGGGTCCAGAGTCGTGATTCAATCACTCGCGATGACGTTGGAGCTGGCATGATGAACGCCGCAAAGCAACCAAATGCGACAAAACTGCCGAAGTTGGGTGAAAGTTCCGCGCCCATGCCGGATTCAGCTATTGCCTTGAATAGCGTGGGAAACGACGTCCCAGAGAACAACACTCTGGATCAATCTCCTCGGAAACCTCGATTAATGAATACACTACTGGCTAAACTGAAGGAGCGTCCCAAAGCTTCGCCCTTATCGGCAAATCAGGTGGTCGACCAAAGTTCGCACGTTGAGATGGATTTCGGCCATGATGGGTTTGAACTGGCTTCCGATTTTGGTGATGGAAGTGTTGATATGAGTGACGCTGATTCCTCTCACCGCCCAAGTCACGATGAAGTTTGGCTGGGGGAAACACAGGCTAGTGATTCAACGACTCGATCGATGACATTTACGTATTCCCCAGGATCGACACCTTTGCCGCCCTACACGATTCGTCGTGGAGTAGGTATGGGTGGCTTTGGGGAGGTTTACTTTGCTCTTAGTGATGCTGGTAAGGAGGTTGCGTTGAAGCGAATTCAACGCAACCTGGAAATCGAACTCCGTGGTGTTTCGCAATGTTTGAATTTGAAGCATCCCAATCTTGTTGCCTTGTTTGACATTTGTCGTGACTCAAAGGATGAGTCATGGGTCGTCATGGAATACGTAGCGGGACTCAATTTACGGCAAATTCTTGACGAGTCTCCGGAGGGGTTGTCGATATCAGAGGCCAACCGCTGGATACAAGGGATCGGGGCTGGGGTTCACCATTTACATTGTGCAGGACTCGTGCACCGGGATCTTAAACCTGGCAATATCTTTGATGACTTGGGTCAGGTTAAAGTTGGCGATTACGGTCTCAGTAAGTTCATCTCTACCTCTCATCGTGGTGGTCACACAGAGAGTGTCGGGACCTTTCATTACATGGCACCGGAAATTGGCAGGGGCCAGTACGGCCGCGAAATTGATATTTATGCCCTTGGGGTTCTGCTTTTTGAATTGTTGACTGGTCGAGTTCCGTTTGATGGCGAGAGTTGTCACGAGATCATTGTCAAGCATTTGACCGCAACACCGGATCTGAGCGGTATCGCAGATCCTTACCGTTCAACGATTGCACAATGCTTGGAAAAAGATCCGAGCAAACGATTTTCATCTGTGGCAGAAATGCTGGCTTCACTTGACAACAATGGAAATGCATCTTGGGAGCAGCAAGGTTCTGAGCCGACGAATGGTCATTCAGTCTTGGGTGCTGCTTTATTAGAATCAGAGCCGATTGAAGCGATTTTGGTTGCCTCCCCCGTTGATGTAGGGAACACGCCGAAAGATGGGCAACAGAAAGATCAGGATGCTCTATTTGATGAGCCGGTTGCGAGAGCTGTGCAGACAAGTTGGCACGATTTTACTCGCTGGTTCACAGGCAATGGTTACTTAGCTGGGCCATATGAAAAGACTGCCCTAGGGTTGGTCGTTGGTATCCTGTTCTTTGTGAATGTCGGCTGGTTGGTGCCGTTGTTGACTTTGATCGCGTGTGGTTATGTCCCGTATTACGTGATCTGGAAGATGGTCGTGCAATCGAAGCGGCAACCAAAATACGCAGAGGCACAACGCCTGGCGGTTCAATACGCTCCGCAACGTAGAGTCGTTTCACCTGTCGCTTGGGCCAGCGGGGTACGCAATGAGCTCCGTGCCAAGCCGCGATTGAACCGACTGGCTGAGTTGAACACTTCATGGATTGCTGCAACGCTTTCAGCCATCGCCCTGGCAGGGGCGGCAGGAGCAATTCGATTTTACAACGAACCCGTGCCCGCTCAATCAATCGCAACCTACGTATGGCTGGCGATCATTGTGCTAGGTGCTTCCTTTAATATTTTGAGTTTGGGGAAATTGTGGGAGTGTGATGACGGCGAGCCACTGGCCCGTCGACTGGCCTTGGCTGGTGTGGGAGCCGCGATCGGTTATCTTGCTTTTGTAGCGGGTGAGTTTTTGATGATCCCGCTGGACGGAGCGTTGGTCAGGGATTTGGATTCAACCAGCCTTTCACCAAGTCTTTATCCAGAAGGAAGCCCAACTGTATCAGCATTTGTGACGCATTTTGCCTTGCTGTTTGCAGTGTTGCGTTGGTGGAAGCCCGTTGATCCTTTGCGTCGAAAACGCCTCAGTCTATGGTCGGTGGCGGTCGCTGTCCTTGTCGGTTGGGCAGTGCATCAACTCATTCCGATCCCGGGAGCGATCGGGATCATGGCAGCGGGAGGAATCGCAATCACTGTTCAACTTTCAGCACCGTGGGTTAATCGTAAAGCGATCCAACATGGCAGCCCTCAAAATCAGCCCGCAGAGGGAAATGTTGTCGGCGTCACGGCAGGAGGAACCAGCAATGTATGAGTATCATCTTAAAAGACGATTGGTGTTGGCAGCAGTTGTTCTGCTTGGGTGCACGTCTGGAATGTCAGTGGCAGATGAGAAGGCAGCCAAGGCTAGTGATCAAAGTGTGAATGATCAGCTAGCGGAGGTCGATCAGGATCCGAAAGAGTTGTCTGTGCCACCGCTTGACCATGTTGTTTACCCAGAGAGCCGTCCAGAGTGGATTAGCAATCCGGTGCAAGAACGAGACAAAGTGGCAACGTTTGTGGTGGTGTCAGGGCCGTGCGAAACGCGAGATGAAAGCGTGCAAGAATTGAAACTGATGCGAAGTGCAGCTTTGTCAACTTTCATCGACAACGTCGTGGGGACATTTGGGAGTGCTGGCTTTTATCAGGTCAGTGACAAACGATTCGATGAGGAGCTTACGCAGCGACGATATTCTGGTGAGGTGATGGTTGGAGGAACGACACAGTATGAGGATGCTGTGGAAATTCAGATTACTGAATCAGAACGCGATTCGATGTTGGAAGCCTGGAAGAACACCCAAGTCACGCAGCGAATGGCAGTGCTGGGGGGCGTGACGGTTGGTGGTTTCCTAGCGTTAGTGACCAGTTCCACCATGTTCGGTGTTGCGATTCGTAGACGCGAACGAAAGTTGCGTTGAGCTTCCGAATCTGCCTGACAAACAGTCTGATCAGTGGTCTGAGCTAGGTCCACTCGCGGAGCCACTTCTCCAGAATCAGAAGATTCCACAACCTGTATCCATGATTTTGCTCGTTGGTCTCATGGGCCCGGACGAGTTCGGCAATGGATTCCTGTCGGAAATAGGGGCTGATCCTTGCGTCTTGTGCCAGTAGGGTGTCATGCACCATGGGCTTGAGTTCATCTCGAAACCAGTTGGCAATCGGTATCCCAAAACCCATTTTCTTTCGCGTGAAAATTGATTTGGGAATCATTGATCCGAATGTATCCTGCAGGATCAGCTTACCTCTCTTGCCACGAAATTTCAGATCCACTGGCAGTGAGGCTGCGAACTCGACAATGCGGTGGTCGAGCAGGGGTTGTCGCACTTCCAAGCCGTGAGCCATTGATGCAATATCGACTTTCGTGCAAAGGTCACACGGCAAGTAGGAAAGAATGTCTGCGGTGGAGGCACGCGTGACCAAATCTCGGCCGGCACTTCGTGACCATGCTGAGTCCAGGAAATCAAAGGGATCATCACCAGGCAATGATTCCAAGAAACTGTCGGTGTAGATCGAAGCTCTTAACGATTCTGGGAAAATCTGTAGCCAGTTTAAATATCGTCTTGATGGTGGTTGGTCCAGCGCTTCCAGAAAACGCTTGCCACGCCGCACTAACGATTTCCTGCGGTTCGAGTCAGGGAGCCTTTGAATCAGTTGCAGTCCCGGGATTTTGTGAACTGGAAACAGGCTTCGTAGTTTATTACTCAGCCATAAGGCACGGTAACGCTCGTATCCAGCAAACAATTCATCTCCACCGTCACCGGAGAGAGCCACAGTGACTTCAGATTTTGTGAGTTCCGAGAGGTACCACGTCGGAACGGCTGATGAATCACCAAATGGTTCGTCGTAATGCCAAACCAATTTGTCGATTACATCCACACCACTAGGCATCACCTCAAATCTTTGGTGTTGAGTTCCGAGGTGCTTGGCAACCTCGGCCGCGTATGCAGTCTCGTCAAAATCTGCAACAGGAAAGCCAATGCTGAATGTGCGGATCGATGAATCACTTTGCTCGTTAGCAATTGCAGTAATCAGTGATGAATCAATGCCCCCCGACAGGAATGCACCCAGTGGCACATCACTTTGCATTCGTATTTTTACAGAATCGGTCAGCAGTTCACGGAGGTGTTCGCAGGCAGTTTCACCATCAATTGGTTTTTCTACGGAAGGATCAAAATCCCAGTAGCGATGGACAGTTAATTGACCATTTTCATAAATGGCCATATGCCCTGGCGCTAATTTTCGAACACCTTTCCAGATCGTTCCTGGATGGGGGACGTATTGATAAGTCAAGAATTCATCAATTGCCGCGGGGTCTATTTCCTCGCAGATTCCTTCAACAGCCGCCAGCGATTTCAATTCGCTGCCGAAAACAAGCCGGTTGTTTTTGACCGCGTAATAGAGAGGTTTTTGTCCAATGCGATCGCGTGCCAGCACAAATCGCGTTCGCTTCGCATCCCAGATGCCAATTGCAAACATGCCATTGAGATGGTTAAAGCAGTCTGCACCATAGTCCTCATAAAGGTGCAGAATCGATTCGCCATCCCCATCTGTTGCGAACTGATGCCCACGACCCTCAAGTCTTCTGCGCAGTGTCTGGTAATTATAGATTTCACCATTGAAGACCATTTGAATGGTGTCGTCTTCGTTGGACATTGGTTGCCGAGCACCCTCAAGATCGATGATGCTGAGGCGTCGAAAACCAAGGGCGACACCAATGTGATTTCCATAAGCGTCCCGTTGGGATGTGTCGATCCATGTTTGGGAATCGTCAGGACCACGATGCGAGATGGCATTGGTCATCCTGGTCAGCACTTCGGGAGCGATGGATTGTCTCTGGTCGCTCCAGACTGCTCCCGTTATTCCGCACATTAACCGCTCCTAAACTTTCCCAACTTGATTCTGTTTAAAGAGTATGACTGCCGAGTCTGGCTTACGAAAGAGAGTGTTGGAGAGCATTGTAGTAGTTATCCGTAATCACGCTGTGATTGATGCAAATAGCGTTTTCATCCTTGAAAAATCCGAAAGTGATAGGGGGCAGAATACAAAAAGGCATCATTTTGGAGACGGGTTTGACGAAGGTGATCTGCTCACGGGGAATGCGATGAAGTGATGAGGCCGGCTTGAAAGCTTCTGTCAATGCTTTTGATGCTCTCGGCTTCCTTATCTTGGTATAAACTCAGAGCTACACAGAGGCGTCTCTGGAGTTGAGTCCATGCTTGGCCGTAACGCATGGCTTGGTCGAGGCTGCGAGGTGGCGTTCGATTTGCTGTCGTTGCAATGAAAATCTTCTTATTTGAATGGGCCAATTCTATGATCCGTGTTTTGTGCTTCGGCTTTTTGTTGGCGATTTTAATATCTGCAGTCTCAATCAGGACTGAAGTGTGCGCGGAGGACTCACGGGTGGTGATGCAGCGTGAGCGAATTCAATTCAAAAGCTCAATGGACGACAGTATTCAGGAAGCAATTCTGATTGCTCCCTCCTCAGGCAAGCAGTTGCACAAGCCTGTTCCTTTGGTGGTCAGCCTTCATTCGTGGAGCGCGGATTTATCGCAGCGTAATGAACTCGAAAAACTTGTGCATCGCAGGGGTTGGATTTATCTGTTTCCTAATTTTCGCGGTGCCAATCGCAGCCCGCAAGCATGCGGATCAAAGTTGGCCCAGCAGGATATTCTTGATGCGATTTCGTGGGTTGCTGAGCACTACCAAGTCGACGCAGACAGAATTTATTTGACAGGGACATCGGGTGGCGGCCATATGACAATGCTCATGGCTGCAAGACATCCCAAGTTGTGGCGAGCTGCCAGCGCCTGGGTGGGGATTAGTGATCTTGCCAAATGGCATGCGCGGCACCGTGATACGCTTTACGGTAAAATGATCGAACAGTGTTGTGGTGGGGCTCCCGGTGACTCCTTGCAGGTGGATGCGCAGTATCAAGCTCGAAGTCCCATCACTTATGCGGCAGACGCACGAGACGTAGCGATCGACATCAGCGCTGGGCTCAAAGATGGGCATGAAGGAAGTGTGCCTATCAGCCATTCAATCAGAGTCTTTAACCGAATCGCGGAAGCCAGGGGTGACCAGCCAGTAACTGAGATCGAAATATCGCAATTGTCACGGCCTGGAACGTTGGAACCGGCGAGGGCAGGTGATGAAGGCTTTGATCCCACTTTCAATCGAAAGTATTTTTTGCGACGACAGAGTGGAAAGGCTCGCCTGACGATTTTTGACGGCGGACACGAGGGCATTGCTTCCGCAACCATCGCCTGGTTCGAGAAGCATCCCTGAATGAAGCTTATTGCTTGTGCAGGAATCACGACCACTGAGGCTGGTGGATGTTCATCGCAGCGTGACTTGCGAGGAAAGGCTGCAGGTGGTTTCTGTTCGCTGTTGCTACTTGTTGTTGCTCGTTTGCGAATCGCGATCAACGTTTAGGTGAATGGAATGAGCGTATTTGCTTGCAATTCACATTAAAAAAACGCAAATACTGAACTTGTGTTTAGTATCTGGCGGCGTTAGGTTGTCTCGCGTTGGTTAGGTCTGTGAACAAGGAGGCGTGCAAATGTTGGTGTTGTCAAGGAAAGAAGGCGAGTCGATTGAATTCCGCGATCTGAATGTCTGTGTTCGGGTCATCCAATTGAAGAAGTCAAAGGTGCAGCTTGGGATTGAGGCACCACGTACGATTCAAGTGGATCGGACAGAGACGCTTGGTCGTTATGGTGAAAATGAACATTCCGGCAGCCAGCAGAATCTGCAGCAGTTGCGTCGGAAATTCGATCAGAACAGGGTGCAAACGAACCCGAATGATTCCGAGCAACGTTTATTCGATGAGTTGGCAAAGTTGGAAGTTGAGGTGATGACACTCGCTGAGTTAGTCACTTCAAAGGATCAAGATTTGGCGAGGCAAACTGCCTTGGTTTCATTAGAGCGTTTGAATGGATTACGGAAGATGCTTCAAGTCTCTTCCGCAACGCGTTCAACACCTCGGTCTATTTCTGACTTCATACAAACCAGGAATGATCAAGGTCGCGGTGCAGGCTCTGGTGACAGTGCAGCAGATCATACCCATCGCGATTGTCAGATATTAGCTCCGACGCCAACGTCTCAAACACAGATTGATTGTCTTCGTCAGTCCGGAGTTGGTTACTTTCTTGAGTCAGAAGTCGCAGGTTTTTCTGAACAGAAAGCTTTGTGAGTATGCGTTGTTTGACGCTGCACAGATCAACCGGGTGAGCGATTTTTTGACTCGCTTTCGTCACTCGTGCGTTTCTGTGGTTTCTTGCATCTAACGCATTGCGTAACCGTAATCAGCGAAGTCGTTTTCATAGATGTTGTTGATGGTCTTAATCGATTCGGGGCTGAAATCTTTTGGGGTAGTGATTTCAGCAGTGCTGTTGGCGTGTTTGCTGTTATCAAATCCAGTTGACATTGCAAAGGCATCGAGTTCCCTGGCCTCATCCATTTTGTAAATGGTGAGCCGCTTCTGATTCACATGAAGTTTCTTGAATAGCAGATATCTCGGGTGATCAAGAATCCAGTGCTGAGGTTGGGTGTGCTCATCACGCCAATAGCACTTTTTCAATAATTGAACGAATTCATCAAACGACGTGTTCATCAGTGTTTCTTGGATTTTCTGATCGCTGTCTCGCTTGGTTGACAGCCCCATGGTTGGGAAGAAAATTCGCTGTGGTTTTTCCCATTTGACTGGTTTCGTCAGATCCGCATTCAGTGGTGTGAATTGAAACTTGTCTTTGTATAGCGAAATCGCTTTTTGATAGGGGTCTCGAACAGTGAAATGCACCTGCGTGTCATTTTGCTTCAACAGAAGGTACGCCTTATAGCGTTTGATTTTGGTGAAGTTGCTCGTCTCGGTAAATGATGTGAACATGACTTTAAAATTGGTCAGGACCAATTTATGGCTGTCATGAACACGGAAGTACGGCATCAGGGTGCTCTGAAAGATTAAAGGGTGTCGTCAGACGTATGGTTTTCGTGTTTTCGCTTTTTTTGTCAAGCGTAGGCGGTGCTTAGGTTTCGAGTCGGATGTCTCATTCCGATTGGAGAATGATGGCCGTTAAAACTTGAGGATGGTTGCGAGATGCAATTTTTCGAGCAGCCAAATTACCGCCAATGTGGGTGTGGTCTAGCAGTTGGGCGATGTTTTGGTGAATAGCAAAAAGCATGCGTCATCCACACGGATATTGTGGCACCTGACAAGGAGCGTGCAATGCTGCATTGCATCCGGAAAAGAGGGGCCGAAACACCACAGCCTGTACAGTATGCTGTACAAAATAGCTCAGCAGTATGATCATACTGCGAAGTAGGGCGATTAGGGCAAGGTAAAGCAATTCCATGGCAACAATTCTGCTGGCCGAAGATAGTTCAACTCATACGGCGTTAATGCGTTCTTTATTGGAACAGGATGGGCATCGTGTTGAGTGTGTGGTAGATGGACAGTTGGCATGGGAGTCAGTTCAGGCATCGCGACCTGATTTGTTGGTAACCGATTTGCGCATGCCAGAATTGAATGGCTGCGAATTGATTGAGAAGGTTGTTCAAGAAGATCCAGATTTGCCCTGCATTGTTGTGACAGCGCGAGGTTCAGAGGGGTTAGCGGTTGATGCTTTGGCGGTTGGTGCCGTTAACTTCGTGCCAAAAAATTCCTTGCAGAAATTGCTGAATCATGTGGTGCGTCAAACCTTGGCGATGGCCGAGGTCAATGCGATCTTCGAAGGTTTTTCGGGGCATTTGCAGAGCCCGGAATTCAGCGTTGAATTACCTAATGATATAGCGGCGATCGAGCCCACTGTGCTGTACGTCATGCAGACATTAGCGGCTGCCACTGGCCTTTCCACCGTTCAGAGGATTCGCGTCGGGGCAGCACTCTCCAGCGCTCTTTTCAATGCAATGTGTTATGGCAATCTGGAGATCAAGGATGAGGACACTGTAGTCAGTCGCATGTTCGCCGGGGATGAATGCAATAATGATGAGTTGCAAAAGCGAGCAACTCAAAAACCATACTGTGACCGAAAGGTGTTGTTAAGGGTCTCCGTCAGCACTGTCGACACGCGTTTTTTCATCTCGCATGATGGCCCCGGTCGATTGACCCGATTGACACCAGCACCCGGGACTTCGGAGTCGTTTGAAATCGAGCAGTGCCGTGGTTTCGTGTTGATGACAAGCTTCATGGATGACATCATTTTTCAATCGGGCAACAGCAGTGTCGTTCTTGTTAAGTCTGAATCTGAACTCAGCTAGCCTAGCCAGTGCATTGTACCATTCGTATCCAAATGCAGGTTAAACGCGACTACTTCTGTCGCGGCTGCACAACGACCTTCATCTGATTGGGGTCACCTGCATGAAGTCTCTCGAACCATTTGGGGCCATCGCTAAGTGGGATCGTTGCAGTGATCAGCGGCTTGACATTGATGATGCCTCGATCCATCAAGTCGATGCACTGAGGGTATTCGCCGTTGCAACCACAGGTACCATGAAGCGAGATTTCCCGTGTTACGACTGATTGCAGCGGCAAGTCGATGGTTGGCGAGACGTTACCCACCAACGTCACGTTGCCGCCCTTGCGCACACATTCGATTGCTGTTTGGACTGTTGGTGTCGCACCAACGACTTCAAATGCCACATCGGCACCGCGACCGTCCGTCAGCTTAATGACCTCCTCAGCAGCATTGCACTGGTCACCACGGATTATTTCGTCGGCGCCAAGTTGTTTTGCGACCTCGAGGCGTTTTTCGTTCAAGTCAATTGCGATGATACGCGAAGCGCCCGCAGCGCGAGCCGCTTGAAGAGTCAGCAGACCAATCATCCCCGCGCCAACAACGACAGCTGTGTCACCGAGGGAGATTGGAGTGACATTGGCAGCATGGACTGCTACGGAAACAGCTTCAACAAGGGCAGCCTCTTCAAATGGCAAGCTATCAGGTAGTTGGTAGACAATTCTTCGTGGCACACTGATTCGCTCAGCAAACGCACCATGCCGGCGGTACTCTTCGCACGAAACGCCGAGTACCATACGGTTGTCGCAGAGGTTTCCACTTCCTTGTCGGCAAAAGTCACATTGTCCGCATGAAACCATGGAATCAAAGGTGACGCGGGTACCATCGGGGAGATCTGATACTTTTGCACCTGTACCTACGACAATTCCTGACGCCTCGTGTCCCATGACCAGGGGTGGAATGCGTCGACCAGTGCTACCGTCAAATCCGTGAATGTCACTGCCGCAAATGCCACAAGCTTCCACCTGAATTAGGACATCATCTGGTCCCACTTCAGGCTCGTTAACTTCTGTGACTTCCATCTGTTCGTACGCGGTCAGCAACATCGCTTTCATCTTGGTCACTCTTCCTTATAGGGCGAGGTTTTCGTTGAGTCTTACTTTCAATATGTTGTCAGGTAAGGGCATTTTAGCACAGGTGACAACAACACAGGTGACAACAAAGTGATGGATGATGAAACACTCACTGCCTACCATGAGTCTGGGCATGCAGTGATTGCCTATGCGTTGGGTGGGACAGTGCAGGGCATGCAGCTTGGTGGTGAAGCAGATGATTGGCTACCGGCTCGCTTTGGGGAGTGTCGGATTCAGTGGGGACGGGTTGATCCAGATCTTGATTGGCAGCGAAAACGAGAGATCTTAACAATACTCGCTGGTCCAGTAGCTGAGATGGTCTATCGGGACGAGCCCTTTCACCCCGCGCTCTACGGGCCTTGGAAGCACGACTGGGCGCAGGCTTGGCGAACAGCAACACCGATGTGGGCTGATGAGAGGCAACGGATGGCTGCATTGGAGAAGATCATGGTGGAGCTGAGGCGACAGGTGCAGTTGGATCGAGTTTGGGCCGCCATTGCGGCACTGGCCGACGAATTGGTCGCGCATGAAATGCTGGAAGAAGAGTGTGTCGAGGATATCCTTGGATTCTGGGTTCGCTAGCTAGCCAGTTCAGCAGGGGTAGGATCAGTTGGGGGAGAGTGAGCCTATTCTTCATTCGCACTTTCGGATCCGGTTGTTTTCTCAGTGTTTGCTTGTCGGCGTGCACGTTGAATCAATCGATTCAGTTGCAGACGCATGACAGGTGAGTCAGGGCTTCGCTTGATAGCGCGCTGCAGACCTTCGATGGCTTGTTTCAGATAATTCCGTGCAGCAATGTGGTCACCCTGTTTTCCTTTTAATTCCGCAAGCGATTCAAGCGTGTCGCTATGACGACGTTCATAGAGAAGAACGTTGGGTGAGGTTTGGATCAGGGACTCATAGATTTGAAGGACTTCTTTCCACGTATCTTCGGCAGCTCTGTATTTTGCAGTTCGCATTTGGCGTTCGGCAAGAGTAGCCCGGATGGAAGCATGCAATGCCTTTACATGAGGAAGGTCGGGTGATGTTTCCAAGAGTTTCTGACATAATTCATGTGCCTCAACCGACCGGCGAACCTGATCCATATTAAAAGTTTCAGTACTGCAAAGTGTCAACGCAAGCTCATATCGAATCGCATCCAAGGTTGGATTTGCATTGAGCAGCCCGCGGAATAAATCTATCGATCGCTGAATTGAATTTTCGGCCAAGGTGCGGTGTCTGGCGAGTGAAGCGGTCACTGCTTTGTCTCGATAGGCTCTAGCAAGTTCCACCTGATACAGCTGGTTCTCTGGGTATTCGTCAGTCAACCTTGCCAAGACGTCAATGGATTCTCGAAGTACAGCTTGAGCTCTGTCAATTCCTGGCTTGGGTTCGGTTAAACGCACTCTTCGCGCTAGCCAATTTCGACCCGCGCCCTGATTTGGACTTGGTTCATCGATGCCAATCCGTGTTGCATGCGATGCCACCAGACGATTTGCAATTGCATACTGGAAACGTCCTTCTGCGGTGGCCATAACATCAGGACAGGATTGCAATAAACGCTTTGTTCTGAAAAAGATGTTGTCTGCGTGTTTCAGTCTTCCGCGCAAACCGGTGATCAGAGCCAGTTCATTTAGGATCGCGGCTTGAGCAACGATATGGGCCGGTTCAAGCGGGTCACATGCTGCCAATTCGCGAGTTCTGTTGAGTGATTCATTAAAGGCTAGTTCTGCCTTGTGCAAATCACCAAGCCTCATGCTGATATCACCTGCATATTTGGCTGCAATCGCGGACTCAGCAAGTAGATCTTTGCTGTTGTTGCGACCTAATTCATCAAAGAAGCCAAGTAGAGAATTAAGCAACTCGGCATCTTCAGCGGAGACATTTGGTGAGGTGGTATCGGTCACTTCTGCCAGAAATTCCGCACCCGTCTCAATTCCACGGCGGGATATGTTCTCCATCACTTCATTGAGTGCTTTCACGGCGACCTGCAGGTTTTTCTCTGCAAGTACTTTTTGTCCATCTGCTTCATTTTTTGCAGCCGTTTCCAGTGCCAGTGACGTAATCGAAGCTTGTTCAGACGCCTTTGCTCGGCCAAGTGCCTGCTTGGTTTGCCAGAAGCCAAAAGCGGAGACACCGGCCAAGGCACCCAGCAATACGAAAGTCGTAATTGTGAGGGCAGCAACTGTAGGCTCGCGACGGGACCAACGAATCATCCGTTCTACGGGATTGGTTTTTCGAGCCGCGATGGGAAGATCCGCAATAAAGCAATTCAGGTCGTCCCTCAGTTCGCCGGCGTTTGTGTAGCGATCCTTTGGGTTATGCGACAACGCTTTCAGTAGAATCGTTTCCAAATCTTGCGCAATACTTGGATTTAGTTTGCGAGGGCGTACGGTCACACCACGGGTGGCATGACGGATAATGTCTGCCGTTCCATTACCTTCAATCGCTGGCTTTAGCGTTAGAAGCTCATAGAGTGTTAGACCCAGAGCGTAGACCTCACTACGTATGTCATAGTCACCTTCAAACGACTCGGGTGGCATGTATTGAGGAGTGCCGACGATGTCTCCAGTTGCAGTGACTGCGTTTTGCTCAGCAAGTTTGGCTAGGCCAAAGTCAGCAATCCAGAGTGTATTATTCCTGTCGAGCAGTAGGTTTGCTGGCTTGATGTCACGATGTAGCACACCCTGTGAGTGCGCGTAGTGCAATGCATCAGCTGCAGATATGCCCAAGTTTGCTACCCAGCGCTGGTACCTCGGCGTGTCTTGAACCGTTGATGGGTCTACACCTGGTTGTTGCAACACATCTTCTTCGATTTCTCCGTCGGTTGTTCCAACGGTGTTTGCATCAGTGAATGTGTTGGCAGAGTAGAGGTCGACCGTTGGGGCGGCAGGAGACCGATCTTGGTCGAGAGACGTCAGCCATTGGTGCAAGCTCATCCCATCGATATAGTCCATGACGTAATAGTGATGCTCGCCACTAGTACCCACACCGAAGACCGGAACAATGTTCGTGTGTCGCAGTTTTGCTGCAGCACGCGCCTCCCGACGAAACCTTATCAGATGCTTGGGTTCACCAAGAAGATTGTTCCCCAATACTTTGATCGCTACCTTGCGGCTCAGTGGTTCATGGATAGCTTCAAATACAATGCCCATACCCCCACGCCCAATTTCACGGATGATTTTGTAATCATCGAGTTCTGTGAATGTGGTGTGTCTTGCGGATGGGTCTGACACCGCATGCTTTGATTGCTTGAATGTCTCGATGAGTGAGATCGATTCCAACAATTCGCGAATTTCATCGGCATTTTCAGGATACATATTCAGGTACATATCGATGTTTGGATAGGTACCTCCTCGTATCGCTTCGGTGAATTGTTCTCCAATCTTATCGAGGTCAAAGTGGTTAGCTTTTGTTGGAGCGGGCGATTGCTTTGGCTTTACATTGTCGTCATGGTGAGTCTGATCGTCCTGGTTCATGCTTCACCTCCATGTTGTGAGTCCTCAAATTTGGACATCAATTGAGAAAGGCGACTCATTGCTCTGAGGTAGCGTTTGCTTGCTGCCGAGGGTTGCAAGTTCAAAACACTGGCAGTTTCTATATTTGTTAGTTCTTCAAAGTGTCGCAGGGCAATCACTTCACGGTCGGTCTCGTCCATTTCATTCAGCGATGATTCCAAAAGAGCAATCGTTTCGGCTCGTGCGACAACTTCACTAGCTGCGGTGATTGATCCCGCCAACTGGACAGCCAGGGCCATGGAAGTCTGTGCGGATGCTTGGTATGGCTGTAGGCCCATCTCTTTTCGGGCATCTCTTTTCTCTGCCTTTAAGTGCTGCCGATGGATATCCACCAACTGCTGTTTCGCCAGCAGACGTAGCCAAAGGAAAGCAGACATTTCTGTTTGCTGTGAAAAGTGCGGGAGCCGTTTTGCTGCGGCGATGTAGGTGTCTTGCAAAATATCCGAATCCGAAACTCTCGCTGCGATTCGGTAGTCAATCCGAAATTGGATGATGCGACGAAGACGCTCTCGGTAGTCAGCAAAGATGGTCGCGAGAGCATCCTTGCTTCCCTGTCTCATTCGTGCTGTGAGCTCAGTTTCGACGCCAATTGAGGTATCGGACATAGATTGCCACCAGAGATTAGAAGAAAAGACAGGCAGATCCGCTTCTGTTTAATACCGCGAGATTGGTTCAGGTTTCGGAGTTAAATGGCACGAAGTACACGTGAATATCTACGGAACTGATATTTATGAGAAAGTTGACGATTCTTAGTCCTCAATGGGCCACGCCGCCCGTTCCACTAATCGCGAGGCTGGTCAGACAATACGATTTTTCGGAACAGAGAGTCATCTAATGAAGATTCGCAAAACGGCGTCAGCATGCTTGGTAATCGGACTTTTGGCACCGATGGTTTATGCCACAGAAAAGCCGCAACGAGCCGAACGCCGCGTAACAGACAGTAAAAAAGGGGGAGCAGCCGCGCGAGAACCAGCAGATATCGCATCGAAAATGCTGTCAGAATTTGACACTGATGAAGATGGCATGCTGAATCTGCGGGAGCTAACTGCGATGTTTGAGGGGATGCGGGATCGGTTACAACAAGCCAGACATGGGCAGAGCAGAGCAGGGCAGGGCAAATCGAAGGCTGATCGGCGGGGTTTGGGAGCGGGAAGTGGCCGACAGCAACCCTTGAAAGGGCGTCCGAACGGGCCCAAATCAGCGGGTGCATCGCCTGATGGGTCGAACAAACTTCAGGGGCGACCTGCCCCGAAGTCGCCGAAACAGCGTGCTCGAGGTCAAAATGCTGATCCAGCACAAGGGCAACGTCCTGGTGGGGTCCGCCCAGAACCGAACGCTGCACAATGAGGTCGTCCTCGCCCGTTATTCTAAGGTACCTTTCAATGGACGTTCCGTCTGTCTCAGGCCGATCATTTTGGATGCCAGCCATGATTTCCATACGCCCAGTGCTGCTGATTCTTTTCGCGATTGCCGCTGTGCCGACCTACGGACAGCAATTGACGCCAGATGAACTGAAGTTCTTCGAGGCTAAAATCCGGCCAGTACTCATCAGAGAGTGTTATGGGTGTCACTCAAATCAAGCCGGAAATGTCCGCGGTGGTCTGCGGCTTGACACTAGGGAAGTGATGTTGATTGGTGGCAGCAGCGGACCGGCGATTGTGCCAGGCGATGTTGAGGAAAGTTTGCTTTTTAATGCGATGGTGCATGAAGATTTTATCATGCCACCAAAACGCAAACTTTCAGATAGTGTCATTAATGATTTTCGTGAATGGATCGAGATGGGGGCGCCGGATCCTCGGGTAAACAAAATTTCAAAAGTTCAATCATCGATCACCGATGAAGATATTGCTAACGCACGAGAAAATTTTTGGGCCTACCAATCTCCTGAAAAACAACAACCGCCAAGTATTCGCAATGCGGAATGGCCTGCAACGTCCATTGATAATTTTATTCTCGCGAGTTTGGAACAGGCAGGTATTGAGCCTGCACAGGATGCAGAGCCGTATAAGGTCTTACGTCGACTTTGTTTTGATTTGATTGGGCTGCCGCCGACTCCTCAGCAGATCGAGTACTTTGAAGCGAAATGGAAATCGAGTCCTGAGCAAGCGATCACGCATGTTGTTGATAGCCTGTTGAAGTATGAGCAATTTGGCGAACGCTGGGGCAGGCATTGGCTTGATGTTGCTCGGTTTGCTGAATCGACTGGGCGTGAGGTAAATCAAACATACCCCCACGCATGGCGGTATCGTGATTATGTCATTGATTCATTTAATCAAGACAAACCTTTCAATCAATTTGTGAGGGAGCAGATTGCGGGAGATTTATTGCCAGCCAAGAGCGATGAGCAGTGGACATCAAATCTTGTTGCGACCACCTTCCTGGCGATGGGACCTAAGAATGTTAACGAGAGGAATCGGGTTCAGTTCGCGGCGGATCAGATTGATGAGCAGATTGACGCTACCACAAGAGTCTTTTTGGGTGCCTCAGTGGCGTGCGCACGCTGTCATGACCACAAGTTCGATGCGATCCCGCAAACAGACTATTACGCGTTGGCAGGTGTCTTTGCGAATGCGAATACCTATTGGGGTTCGCCGCCATCGGAGTTTGGAACTTTCAGCACCGCCCAAGCTAGACGACAAAGCAGTTTGCTGTTGTTGCCAATCGAGGATCCAAATCCCTACGACCAACGCTACAGCACGAAAGAGTTAGCGGACCTACGTGCAGACATCACTTCTACGATTGAAGAAGCATCCCAGTCGCGTCGCGATCGAGCTGCAGGGAAAATTGAAGCACAGGATGCTGTCCGTAACCGATTGCGATCCGCGAATCGATTGGCGACGTTGTCAACCAAGCTGGCAGTAGTGGATGAGAATGGAGAGCCACACAGTTACTGCATGGGGGTGCAGGAGAAACGTGACCCGACTGATGTGAAACTCTTAGTTCGGGGTGAAATAGATCAGCCTGCGCAAACGGTCGCGAGAGGTTTCCCCCAGGTTTTATGTGCTACACCAGTGCGCATTTCAAATGATTCGAGTGGTAGACTTGAATTTGCAAATTGGCTTGGTAGTGATGAGAATCCGCTGACAGCACGAGTAATGGTCAATCGCATTTGGCAACATATGATCGGTC
>Ga0315315_10000947_pt1 | contig 26055 bp, 14 predicted proteins | sample M140m3416metaG_FD_203699 | JGI IMG/M metagenome (GOLD analysis project Ga0315315, IMG submission 203699) | Ammonia-oxidizing marine archaeal communities from Monterey Bay, California, United States - M1 40m 3416 | ecosystem: Environmental > Aquatic > Marine > Intertidal zone | place: USA... | reverse complement strand
TACGTCCTCCACCGCCACGACCATTCACTGGCGTAGGCGAACCGTCAGACAGTCGCTGCATCAGCGGCTCGCCCTGGCGATAAAGGGGTCCGGAACCTCGTTGCAGAGTAGAATTGACACGCAGGAAATGGTGGCGACGTACATTCCAGAAAAAGTCGCGGATCTCCGGTATCGCGTTGTCCGCCACATATTCCAAACTGGCGTCATAGGCTGTGATAATTGTGTTGCCGACAAACGGCAGGCCGTTTTCATCTGTGAGTTTCAGGGTCAGTTCCGCGGTTTCACCTGGACGGTATTCTTCCTGCGAAGCGAGGACTTCCACGTCGGCCACTTTCTGCGTGGGTGGTACAAAAATCTCCTTCATCGCAGTATGCAGCCGACCGTCGGCAATGGTCAGGGCTTCGACATAGAAATTGGGCATGTCTTCGGGGCGAACTTTGAGATAGTACAAAGTACTTTTGCCGCTCAGGCGAATGACTTCAGGACGTGGGCAGACTCCATTGACAGGGCGGACAAACAACAGCACGGTACTGTCCGGCAGGTTAGTATTGATTTGCAGAACTGCGGTTTCACCAGGTTGGTAATTGCGTTTTTCGACGATCAGTTCCAGATCATTAAATCGATGGCCTCGGCCATTGTCTTCGGCACCTCGAACGTAAAGCAGCTGGCCACCTTCCTGTGTGTTCCCCGCGACATCAGTGATGCTACAGGAAATGCGATATTGTCCGGCCTTTGGGATCACCATCTTGAGTGACGCAGAACCATCTTCGCTGGCGGTGAGTTCGAAGGCTTCGACTTCGCGTTCGTTGGCAACATCATTATCCCAGGTGACTTCATACAGTGTTGCCTTGCCCTGGCCTGCGACACCTTTGCCATCTGGAGTTCTTGCCTGTAGAGTCACGTTGATGGTGTCGCCGGTCTGGTAGTGGCCTTTATCTGTCCATGCAAAGACCTTGAATGGCTCACGAGCCACAAGGACTTCGCCGGTGGCAGAGATGGTTCGACGTGACTGGTCGACAACCTGTGCCGTGATGCGATAGCTGTGATCGCTGTCGGAATGTTGCTGTCGTGCTGATTGTGTATCAATCTCGACCTGGAAAGTACCATCTTCACCGAACGTTGCATCTCCTTCGGAGACGACTTCGGGGGGATCGGGATTCCAACCAATCCATGAAGGAGTCGGGCCGAAGCAACCCCAGAGTTTCCAGCCAGGGTACCAGGCTGTGTCAGGTGCAAACCACCAGTAGCCTGGGGAATACAACCAGTCCCATCGTGTTTCCGGAAACCAGCGACTGTCTTTCTTAGACCGTTCAACTTTGTAATGCACTTTGGCATCCGTGACGGGCGCACCAAAGTAATAGCGGGCGTTAATTGTGGCCGAAATTGTATCGCCCAGTTTTACTGGTTCATCGGGAGCATCAATGGAGACCTCAAACTCAGGCTTGCGGTATTCTTCAACTTTGAAGCTTCCGCTCCCAATGACGGGTTTGTGCTTGTTATTGACGTCTCGACAAATGGCGAGTGAGTAACTTCCGAGCACCGCGTCGGCAGGGATTAGCCATTCGCCATCAATGCCTCCCCATTGGTCCGTAGTGACCTTGTGTTTTTCCACAATGTCGCCTCGTGGGTTACTGATTTGCAACACAAAGGATTGATTTGCGTGGCGTGCCTGGTCTTCATGAAACCGTGGCTGTCGGAGCCACATCCGAAACTGGACCTTGTGTTCCGGACGGTACACCGGGCGATCCGTTACTGTGAACACTTTGGTCGGGCTGTAATGTAATTCAGACAGTTTCTGAGGATTCCAGAAGTTGCTGAATCCTTCAAAGGCCAGTCGCCCTTCTTTGGTTCTGGCGATGCTCACCCACTGCAGGCGTTCGCGTCTCGGTTGAGAAACAAAGCACAGGCCGTCGTTGTCAGTGCGGTCGGCAAACCGACTGGTAATGATCCGATGATTACGAGTGCGATTAATGCGTTCCTGACGGAATCCAAAGAATTCGAGGTCAGCCTGAGAGACTGGCTTACCGGTCACGGCATCGGCGACATAGTAGAGTGTGCCTTCTTCAATGTGTTTTTTGGCAATCGCCGTATCGGCAACCCACAGAACAATTCGTGAGGTGTTGCCATCGTTGATCTTTGCTTCGATCCAGTAGGCTCCCGCGTCCTTCAAGGGCGTGTCTACGGATTCCTGTCCATCGAAGTGGCCCTCCGGCGGTTGAAGAGCGATCTTCCAGTTGGCGACAGGTTTGCCCAGATACTTCTTTTGATTGTTCCTGATCAGACGGTGCCCAACGTTCTGAATCTGCAGTTTGTTGTGATCAAGCTGCCTGGGCTTGCTTTCGAGATACCTACGGGTGTCGGTGAGTAGCTGTTCGATATTAATAGGACGGGCGGTGAACATGACCTGATCACCGTTGCGGTAGCGAATGTCGAGGACTGTAACCCTGCCTGCTGCCTGAGTCTGTACCGATTCAAACTGCATCCAGTTGTCTTCGATCTGGCTAATACGTTCCTGCAGTCGCTGGCGCGCTTGGCGATCCCGTGTCAGTTTGATCGCAACTCGAAGCAGGTCGGCGGCCTGTGGATACTGATGACGGTTCATGCGAATTTGGATCAGTTGCGAGATCGCCTGTCGCTGATTACCGTCCTTTCGTTCAATCACCGATTGCAGCACCGAGATATGATTAAATTCTGCAGGTAACGTGAGTTTGCGTTCTCCCGTGGCCAATCGAGCGAGGGTTTCTGTATCAGTCAGTGCATGTAGAGTAAGCCCTTCGACCGGTCTCTTGTCGTCTTGCCGAGGAACGGCCCGCTGCACGTGGAACTGCCGCTGAACTCCAAACTGCGATTGCAGAAACCCCGCCCACAGCAAATCGACTTTGCTCTGCTGAACGGGGTTTGCGATGGCCGCTTGATTCAGTGCCCATCGCCATCGTTCGCCGTCTGAGTTTGCGGTATCCCAGGAATTCGGGAGAGCATACAGAATCGGTTTGCCGTTTTCGTCAACAGGGGCACCCCGTTGTGAACCGCCAAAGCCTCCGCGCCAACGGTGCATTGGTGCTGTTTTATCATAGTCTGGTAATGTGGTGAGGTCAGTCAGATCCTGCAGTTTCCATGCCTGGCTGTGGCGGGGGGATCCAATTACATTCGCAAGTTGAAAATAAAGGTTGGCTTTCGCGGCAGGTGGTGCGTCGTCGGATTTTTGTATCAGCGACATCGCCGTGACCAATAATTGCAGCGAACGGACGCGGTCACGCATTTGAGCCGATACCTGTTTTCCGCCACCCCGATGGTGTCCACGGTGAAATCGCCCTCCGATAAGAAACCCATAGTGCTCAACGGAGGAGTACAAATCGGCAGTTGTGACAAGTACCTGCCAGTCTTCAGGATGAGTCTCCACCGCCGATTCCAAAAACGCGTCGAGTTCATCGACTCGATTCAGTTGTTGCAGGCAGGACACACCGTGACGGAGATCATCTGCAGCGGTGTCTCCGCCGTTCTCGGAATCTTCAATGAGTAACTGATACAACAGGAGTGCTTCGGCAAAGTTGCCTTCTTTTTGCAGTTCAGCGGCCAGACTTCTGGATTTCAGAGGGTTCTGCGCTGCTGTCGTTCCATGCAATCGTTGAAGACTGCCAGCAAGCAAGACGACAAGCAAAACAACGACACTGATCCCTGATTTTTGCATTGACGCAGTTTCCGGCAGCAAGACAGATAATGACTTCTACAGATCTACTCGCGGAGTGCCCGATGGCTGGCTCCCGTTGAGTGTCATTGTCACGAATCACCGGGATTTAGCAAATTCATGTCTTTGCGGGCGGTAAAACTGAGTTGCGGACACTTAGTTGCCGAGTGGGAGCGGTCGTACAGAACGTTCATTGCATTGGCGGAGTGACCATGCTGAGGTGCAACGCAGGGGTTGTTGCAGAAGGTGAGTAGATTGGAAAATCGGTGGTGTAACGGAACCTTTGTTATGGTCAGTTGGCATAGGAGTGACTGAAAACGAGAACTCGCGCTCGTACCTGCAGTCTGCTGAGATAGAGAAGAGAATCCCTGTCGAGGAAGACCATGGCTTTGCACGCGATTACTCGGCTGGAAAGGGCCAACAAAGCTTAAATCTTTATTGCGTAGATTGGATCCATGATGTTTGTGCTTGCAGGTCAATACTTACGGACCGGTAAGTTGTTTGACTGGCGGCGACGGACCCAGCTCTATGAATATGCACTTGTGTTGGCATCAGGTAAATTTTGCCGGTGGGAGGCTGAACGCTCAACTTTTAACCTTATCACTCACTCCGTGGTATTTCCGGTTAGCAATGAGTTTCAGTATTGGAGCGAGAATCGTTTGTGACATCTTCTTGTTACACACGGCTCGCATGCTTACACTGATGAACGCACAGGTGTTCGTTTATTTTAGGGATTGTGACAATGATTAACCTTACAGGTCGAGGAACCTCTCACACTTGCAATGGTACGTCCCGTCGTGATTTCTTGCAGGTTGGGTCTCTCGGAGCGGCGGGGCTGTCACTGCCTGGCTACCTGAAGGCGAAAGAACAAGGAGCTGTAGCCTCAGGAAACGACGAGAAATCATGCATCATGATTTTCAATCTGGGGGCTCCAAGTCAACTTGATACTTTCGACCCTAAGCCTAACGCTCCCGCTGAAGTCCGTGGTCCGTTCAAAACGATCCCCACGCGCGGAGAGTTTGAAATCACCGAGATCCTGCCGCGGCATGCGGAGCTGGCAGATAAATTTTCGTTGGTCCGTTCGGTGCATCACGGCGGAGCGGCGGTTCATGATGCCGGATGGCAGATGATGCAAACCGGGCGCAAATTCACGGGTGGTGTTAATTCACCGCATGCAGGTGCCGTGTTGTCCTGGTTACGAGGTCGGCGCTCGGATCTGCCTCCGTTCGTTGTGTTGCCGGAAACAATGGGGCGTGGTGGTGGCAATCTTCCCAATGGCCAGTCTGGAGGGTTTCTGGGGAAGGCTCACGATCCGTTTGCTCTCATGGCTGATCCCTCAGAGCCAAACTTTCAGGTACCTGATCTATTGCCACTCGATAGTATTGGGGATATTCGGCTGCAACGCAGGCATAAACTTCGTGATCTCATTGACAGCACCATAAAAGACTTTGAGTCGGCAGAGAATGCTCAGTTACTGGATGACAATTTTCAAGCCGCTTGGCGATTGATGACAAGTACTGAGGCACGCGATGCATTTGATCTTACGAAGGAGCATCAAGCCGTCCGCGATCGCTATGGAATGAATCGCTTTGGGCAATGTTGCCTGCTGGCTCGACGTCTGATAGAAGCCGGTGTGCGGTTTGTTACTGTGAATACATTTTTGACGGTCTTTAACGAAGTGACTTGGGATATTCATGGATCTGCACCATTTACGTCTATCGCGGGAATGAAAGACATCGTGGCACCGATGTACGACCAAGGCTATTCGGCTCTCATTGAAGACCTTGATCGGCGTGGAATGCTGGATAGCACGATGGTGTGCAATGTGGCGGAATTTGGGCGCACTCCAAAAGTAAATCCGGCGGGAGGCCGCGATCATTGGCCTCAGTGTTTCACGGTGTATTTCGCGGGAGCCGGTGTCAAAGGTGGGCAAGTGGTGGGAGCAAGCGATCCGGTCGGTGGGGTACCTGCAGATCGACCAGTGATACCAGCGGACGTTATTGCTACAATTTTTCACGGACTGGGACTCAAACTGGATGACCATTTGCCAGGGCCTGGTGGACGCCCGTTTCCGCTGGTTGATTTTGGCCACACTGAAATCCATGAATTGTTTTAGAGGTGTTCGTCAGTGTCAGGTTTCGTTCAACAAATGCAGGTGATCGCATGAGTGAACGCCTTCATGGTGAGTTTTTGATTGCCGCAGAGCAACTACGAGATCAAAACTTTTATCGCACAGTCGTGTTGATTCTGGAACACAACGACGAAGGTGCAATGGGGTTGGTTGTGAACCGACCATCTTCGATTGCTGTGGATACGACATTTGCCGGGAAGTCGCTGCTGTCGCTGGATACTCCGATCTTTATCGGCGGGCCGGTAGAGAATTCGGCATTGTTCGTATTGCACAACTTTTTGCGGCCAGGCTTGCAGGATCGCGAAATCGTACCGGGATTATTTCTGGCAGGAAGCGATGATTCGCTGCAGGCCGTAGTCGAGTCAGATGGTGATGAGGATCAACTTGGCAGTTTCCGTGTGTTTTGTGGTTACGCTGGTTGGGGATCGGCCCAACTGGATGCGGAAATTGCCCGGGGTGACTGGCTGAGCGTACCGGCAGACAGCGGCACTATACTGGAAGAAGACCCATACCAGATCTGGGAAGTGTGTACTCGGCGGTTTCGGCGAGCACATCGCATCCTGCCACATAATGTGCGAAATCCAGAATGGAATTAGAGAGTCACTGATGACTCCATGATCACAACGAATCACAGGCCGGATGCCTGTCGTTGAGCAGCATGGAGTCAATTATCCTTTTACGAACTGAGTCCGGCGGACAAATGATGAAGCGAAGATCAGGGCCTTTGTCACTTTTGACAGCGTTGATTGTTATCTCATGTCCTTTGGCAGTAGCGGCGGATAAGGGTAGCGTGGTGAACTACCACGGTGACGTCTCGCGACTGATGCAGAAACACTGCATACGGTGTCACCGAGAAGATGGTGGAGCCCCTTTTGCACTGGAAACATTCGAGGACGTTGAAGCCAATGCACCGATGATTCAAGAGGTCATTCGACGCGGGACCATGCCACCCTGGTTTGCTGCTTCAGGTGACGACAGTAAAGAATCGCAGTGGGTTAACGATCCAACTTTGCCCGAAGTAGACAAAGCAACGTTAGCTGACTGGATAAAGTCCGGACGGCAGGAAGGCGATGTAGCAGATGCTCCTGAGTCACTGGCGTATCCAGACGGTTGGAACATTGGGAACCCAGATGCTGTATTTCAGGCGCGTGAGGTTAGTGTTAAAGCAACGGGAGTGATGCCTTATGAGTACCTGGTTATTCAGACAGATGAAAAATCGGATCAGTGGGTGCAATCGGTGCAGATTCGGCCCAGTAGTCCCGAGGTTGTTCATCATGTTCTGGTCATGATGTTGCCACCGGGCAAGAGCGCTCGCGATCTGAATCAAATCGACTACTGGGCTGCTTATGCTCCAGGGAATGGCACGCACATTTATGCCGACGGTTATGGAAGAAAGATGCCCAGAGGGTCAAAGCTCGTACTCAGTATGCATTACACACCGAATGGTACTGCCACTGTGGATCAAACAGAAATTGCAGTGCAGTTCACAAAGAAGGCTCCGGAATTTGAAGTCCGAACTGCCAGCCTGGTCAATACAGATTTCACAATTCCACCGGGTGCTGAGAACCACAAGATTACTGCTACAGTGAAACTGCCACGTGATATTATGATTCTGGGGTATTTCCCTCACTCGCATTTGCGAGGGAAGGCGGCACGGTATGAAGTGATTTCGAGAAGTGGTAAGTCGGATATTCTGCTGGATGTTCCTGGCTACGATTTTAACTGGCAGTTGTTCTATGAGTACACCGAGCCAAAATCAATTCGCCGCGGCAGCACGCTTAAATATACAGCATGGTACGATAACAGTGAGAACAACCCTGCAAATCCGGATCCGACAAAAGCAGTCAGGTGGGGCAACCAGACATTCGAAGAAATGCACCTTGGCTATGTTGAATTTGTCGTGCCGAGGCGTCGTAACTGATCTGGCGAATCTATGGGAAATGAGGTCAGTTGAGCTTTGATTCGAGGCGGGCTTTGAATTGTTTCAACTGGTAGATATCGATACCTTCGGACTGATGCTCAATGAACCATTCGGCGTCTTCGATGGCGGCTTCCGGGTGGTCTGTACGAGCTCGCATCTCCATGCGTTTGGCTCGGAATTCCGGATTGTCCGGAGAGATTCCCACCAGTAGTTCCAGGTAACGTAATACACGTCGATCGTTCCGTTCACCTTCAGCCAGTCCCAGTAAATTGCGAATCATGCGTTCGATAATTTGCTTGGTGGATTGCGGTTCCAGAAAAGCGGGGCTCATTCTTAAACCACGCTCGCTGAGGTGGCGGTTCAGATCCTCGTCTGTTAGCCGTCTTCCACGGTTAAAGACGTCAATCCATTCGGCCTTCAGTTCCGAGTCAGTGGGAGTGAATTTCACGATGAAATGTCCCGGTAAACCTATGCCCAGTATCTTTAAGTTCAGGCGTTTTGCAAGTTCCATGTAAAGAACACTGAGAGCGATTGGCAGTCCTTCACGGTCATCGATGACTTCATTGAGATAACTATTGGAACTGGCATAGTATTGTTGCTCACTACCACGAAACCCATTGTCTTCGAAGAGCCAGTCGTCCAGTGCCACGAGACGCTGTTGTTCATCAGAATGACTGGCCAGTCGACTGCGGATATCTTCTGCCATTAGATCGACACGAACAGCATAGTCATCTGCACGAATTTCTTTGTTGTCCAGTTCGGCGAGTAACAAGGCGGCGCGTAAAAGGTCCGGGGATGTTGAATCAGAATCCTCGCCCGGTGGAGGATTCAGAACGGTAATGAGTTGTTGAAGGATTCTCGCGGTATGGACGTCGTCAGCCAGTTGGCGGATTAATACGGCCTGTGTTTCAAGTTGTTTGGCCCGCGATTCCAGAATGGAACCAACTCCGTTACCAAAAGGAATAAGAGCACTGGTCATTTTACCGGGTAAAGGCTGGCCAACGACGACCTGATTCAGCAGATTCGCAATCTGGAGTCGATGCTCTTTCGACGGATGTCGCGAGGGAATACTTGGTGCAATCGTCAGGTTGCGAAAGGCGGCTTGAGTACCACGAAATGCAGCTAGGCCAAGCCGGCCGTGCGGGACGACGCTGTCCTTGATGTGGCAGATCGTTTCATCGTTCAGAGAACATGTGAACGATTGTTCTTCGATGCGGACTTTGATCGTATTCCAATCGTTCGGACGATAGGCTGAGTGAGGTTCGTTGTGCAGAATCGACCAGTGGTTAACGTCCGGTCCATCGAATCGGGTGAATCGGATATTTCCTGCGCTTGGATAGAATCCATAATGACGCTGACCACCGTCACTGTGCATAGTTAATCCGGCCGCACCGCTCTCATGATCTAGTTTCACATCGACTTCAATCTCTACCGGCAACTCTGTCGATTCATTGAGGATACAAAGAGTGCGTCCTCCAAAACCGCTACCGGTTCCTTTCACCAGGATCCGTCCGGCACGTTGTTTCCAATCGGCGCCTCCGATCGGTCGCCAACGCTTCCGATCTAATGCTCCGATGGTGACCCAGCGTTCCATCGGAATTGGGTTTGGCGATTCAATTAGACCGCGAAGATGTTGAATGGGAATGGCAAAGCCAATGTTGTCGGAGGCCGTTGACTTAAGAGTGATCATGCCGATGACCGCACCTTCGTGGTCGACTACGGGGCCTCCGCTGTTACCGGGTTCGATCGCCATCGCGACCTGGATCATGGTGATCTTATCAATTTCCTGGTAGCCGGAAATAATACCGCTTACAACACTGTTTCGGAGGCCGTGCGGGTGCCCCAGAGCAACGATGGGATGTCCGACAGTTGTGGCCAGTTCGCTCAGTTTCAGCACGGGTAAACCGTGTGGTGCGGTCTTGAGAATGACCATGTCCAAATGAGCCATCTGCGAGTGAACCTGGAGGACCGGGACTCGGCTGTTGTCGGGGAGAAGGATAGAGACCTTGCGCCCTTCACCGATGACATGGCGTGCTGTGGCAATCAGGTCTGCCGCGATGGCAAACCCCGAGCCTTCGCCACGCAGATTGCCGGATCTTCCGGATCCCTCAATGACGACCAGGGATTTCTGGACGGTAGTCGCAAGGTCCTGAATCCTGATTGTGGCAGGAGAAACGGACTCAATGGGTGTATCTGCGGCTGATGCATTCGACAGCGTGAGGCCGGCGAAAACGACGACAGCGAATGATTGTAATGTTGATGGTCCTGAAGAAATTATCTTGTTCCTCCCGAAAGCGGGGTGGGGAATGAAGCGGTCGGTCCTGCAGGATGATTGCACTGACGGTATTCAGTATCGACTCTTATATCGATGTCATTTCAGTCGCGAGAGTCCGGGGTGACCTTGAGTTCAAGCAGACGTTCATTTCGCAGTACCTTAATCGGGATTTCCTGACCGATCTTGAGAGCTTCGATGGCGTAGGTGTAGTCGTAGATGTTTTCGATCGTTTTTCCGGCGAGACCTACGATCACATCGCCGCTCCTGACTCCGGCCTTGTCGCATGGTCCCCCTTTGGCAACTCCTGAGAGCAGGACACCTGTGACATCGGAACCAGCATAGTCCGGAATCGATCCGAGCCAGGCTCGCAGTTTCGCGCGTCGCTGTCCGTCGTCCGGACGTACCTGGGCAACGTATACCGGCATCTTGTTACGAACGATTAATGCCTCACAAATCTGTCCCATGAACTCTGCCACTTCGGAAATGCCTTCGTAGTTGAGCTTTTCCGGAGTGTCACGAGGTGTGTGGTATTCGCTGTGTGTTCCGGTGAACGCGGACAGGATGGGAACACCATGCATGAAGAATACACTCGCATCGGTGGGAATGTAGCTGTCGTTTTGCAGAGTGACCGGCAGGCCCGCAATCACGTTCGTCTGCTCAATCAACTTTCTCCAGTCGCTGGATGATCCCAGCCCCTGTAACACAAGGCGTTCCTGCATACGGCCGACCATGTCCATGTTCAGACAGGCTGCGATATACATGTGTAGTCCGCCTGTAGTGGGACCGGATAATGCCTGCGGTACTTTCTCTGTGGACTCTTCCTGCCGTTCCTCGTTCGTATCCAGTGCGGCTGACGCATCGGCAGCGTGTTTCGCGAACATGCTTTCCAGCGTTTTTACGTAATGACTGGAACCAAGCAGTCCCAGTTCTTCTCCTGACCATGCGGCAAACACAATATCACGATGACCTCTGAGTTTACCGTTGTCCTTTGCCGTGGCGAGTGCTTCGGCAATCTGCAGTAGCGCTGCAACGCCGGATGCATTGTCGTCAGCTCCAAAATGAATCTGTGATGCTTCGCCATCGCGAGCCAGCGAACCCGAACTCGGTCCGGCTCCAAGGTGATCAATGTGGGCTCCGACGACGACAATTTCGTGTGCAGGTGTATCTCCCATCTGCAGACGGCCCAAAACGTTACGCCCTCGACGTTGTTCCTGCTGGATATCAATCTTCGCAGCAATGCGAGTATTCTTCAGAGGAAAACCCATTGCTGGGCTGCCATCGTCCAGAGACAGTTGTAGCTGCTCGAGTGTCTTTTTTGTGTCAAGCAGCAGGCTATTAGCCAGATCATCAGTAATGCTCAAAACGGGCAAGCTGGTTCCAGCCAAGGATCCGTCGAACTTCAGCGGGATCAGTTGTTTTCTGACTTCAGACGTAGGTCCACTGGCCAGCAACAGACCTTTGGCTCCCAGATTGCGCAGCGTCATTGCCTTGAAACGCAGACTGCTGAAGCGAGCCATGTACTGCCGGTGTTCTGCAGAAAGCTGTTCGGGCATAAAACGGAAGCACAGAACCCACTTGTCTTTGACATCCAAATGTACAAAAGAATCGTATTCTTCAAAGCCTTCGCCAGCCGGAGCCTGAATGCCGTATCCTGCGAATACGACATTGGCTTCGTCAAATACGCCGGTTGCAGAAAATGCCAACGGTCGCCATTGTCTGTCGAGTTCGAGTGCGGCGCCATTGTGAACAAGTGTGTTGTCGGGTCCGGCGGACACACCGGATGTAAAATCAAATGGCTGGAACCAGCCGTCGTCTGTTCCGGCGGGAACAAGGCCCAGGGTTTCGAAAAACAGAGAGACATAATTGGTCGCCAGTTTTTCGCCTCGTGTGCCTGTCAGACGCCCCTGCAGCTGGGGGCGACAGAGATACTCAACGTGCCGTACCGCATCGGCTGGGGCATAACTGGTGCGTCGCGATGGAGCTCGACCGATTGTGTGTGCGGATTCGTTCCTGGCCTGCTGTGTTCTGGCGGTCAGTGACAATGCTTTCAATGCGCCGGAATGATTCCAGTCCGCCATGAATATCTGAGACTTCTTTTCTCTGTTGGGATTCGTTCGGCGATTGGTTGTCCATGACAGCTGTTGACCGTTTGGAGTGAATACCGGCAGGCCGTCGAAGCCGGCGGTATGCGTGACTCGCACGGGGGCATGTCTGCCGTCCGTGTCGACGATGTAGAGTTCAAAGTTGGCGAACCCGTGTTTGTTGGTTGCAAAAATCAGATAACGGCCAGAGGGATGGTAGTACGGGGCCCATGACATCACTCCCAAAGAGGTGAGTTGCTGCTGATTGCTGCCGTCGATATTCATCGTCATGATTTCGGCGGTTGCTCCATCTTCTGAGAAGCGTCGCCAGCATAGCCGTTGTCCGTCCGGTGAAAAGAATGGCCCACCATCGTAACCAGGAGTCTCCGTCAGGCGTCGCAGGTTGGAGCCATCCGAATTCATGATGCAGATTTCACTTGCCCATGCCGGATCTCTGTCAAAATGTTCCTGATCCTTTGCACTGAGCCCCGTGTAGCCGAAGCGATTAGAAGCAAATGCGATCAGCTTGCCGTCTGGAGAATACGAAGCCTCGGCGTCGTATCCTCTTTCGTTCGTCAGATTGGTATAGGTCTGATCAGACGGGTCGTATTGGAAGATGTCGTAGTGTTCGTCGTAATCCCACGAATACCGGCGTTGCTGACCGGATTCACGCATTGCCAGTTCTTCTTTTTGTTTGGCGATTGCCTGAGGATCTTCATGAGTAGACGCGAACAGAGCGAGATTGCCATCGGGATGAATCCATGCACAGGTTGTTTTACCGTGGCCGGGTGAAATTTGTGTGGTTGCACCCGTTTCACGGTTGAGCTGGAATATTTGGAAGAAGGGGTTTTCCTCGATACGTTCGCTCTGGAAGATCAGTTTTTTTCCATCAGCGCTGAAATAGCCTTCGCCGGCTCGTTTGCCTTCAAACGTGAGTTGGCGTGTCCGGGACAGGAAGACGGCTTCCTGAGTGGCCGCTGCAGCAGAATCCGACGCCTTGACGTCCGGTTCCTGTGCGATAACGAACACTGGAACAACAAGACATATGAATCCGAATGGAAGTAGAAAACGGCATAGGTTCATAGGGAAGTCACAAAGTCCGAAGGTCAGGCTGGTCAATTGAATGTGCTAACGAATGTAGACGAATTCCTTGGTGTTCATGATGGCATGGCAAACATCAGCCAGTGTGTTTGGCCCGATGGCTTCGACGTCGAATGGCTCCTTGTAATGCTTCGCCTGTTTCTGAGCGAAGGTACGTACCACGGTGAGTTCGGCATCGGTGGGAAGGCGACTCAGTGCCTGTGTATAGGCTCGTTGTATTGTAGAGTCAACATCCCAATCTTCGCTGAGCAACTGTTTCGCCCACCGCTGTGATTGCTGCTGCACAAATTCGTTGTTGAGCATGATCAACGCTTGCGCCGGGACATTGGAGACCGATCGGCGGCCGCGAGTGGAGACCGGAGCCGGAGTGTCAAACGCCAGCATAAATGGAGAAAGGAAGTTACGATGGACTGAAATATAAATACTGCGGCGACCTTCGCCATCCAGTGGTCCACTTTTCTGTGGCCGACCTCGCCCCTGCATGAAAGACGTTAATGCGACGGGTACCGGCTGTCCAAACAAGGTGAGGTCCAGGTGACCGGCGAGGCTCAGCATGGTATCACGAATCACTTCGCCCTGTTGTCGGCGAATTCTGGAACTGTGCAGCAAAGTATTCGCAGGGTCTTGCTCGTTTGCTGCAGTTCCGGAATGACTACTCATACGATATGTTCGAGAGAGCACCAATTGGCGAAGCAAACGTTTCACTGACCAGCCATCCTGCTTGAAGCGCGTTGCCAGGTGATCAAGTAACTGTGGATGGCTGGGACGTTCACCCAATACTCCAAAATCGTCGGTGGATGGTACGATTCCCCTTCCGAACAGATGATGCCAGATGCGATTCACTGCGACTCGAGCGGGAAGCGGGTTGTCTTGGGCGAGCACGTGCTTCATTAATTCGCGTCGACCACTTTCAGATTTAGCAAATGCCTGGTCAGAACCGACGATCGCATCCAGAAATGAGCGTGACGCGACTTGACCGTGGTTCTTATGATTTCCGCGAATGAAAACGTGTTGATCTTCTCCCGGTCCGTCGGCGATCGCTATCACAGGAATCAGACTTGCGTCAGCCTCTGCTAATGCTGTCCATTCTGCACTCAGCTCTGTCCATTCCTTATTGAAAGATGATGGCAGCATGTTGTTTGAGAACAACGACGGCCATGTGTGATTTAGAACTCCCGAAATGGGGTCGGCTTCTGAATTCTGTTCGAGAAATGTGAGTAATTGCCTGCTGCTTGGCGCCATGCTGGTGGGAGGCAAACTGCCGGACTGTTTCACAAACCTTACTTCATCGATTACGAACCATCCATCATTAGCATCCATGATCTCCAGGTAGGCGTGTTTGCCGATGTACCGGTGAGTGTCCCCGGCGATACGAATCCATTTGAACTCCCCATTGGTATCAACAGTTTGATCGGTTCCACTAAAAAGCAACTTGTTGAAGTGCGCCATCACATAACCGTCAATCACTAAACGAAGTCGAGCACCTTCACCGGCGATGCGGATCAGTATTTCCGGATGGGTGATTTCGAACGTTGGGCTGTAGAGTGTGCCGCGGAACCGGTGGGAGAGATCATTGGAGCTGAATCCATCAGTTGCAACGCGATGACGATTGTTGCCGGCAGCTACAGTAGCGCGCGCTGATTCGGCGAAGGCGGGGCCTGTCGTCGACCAGCCGTCTGGCAGACCGTGACTGAAGTCAGCGTACAATTCTGTATGGGTGTCAGCTGAGACTGCGTTCGTGACATCTTCCTGCCATTGGCTGATGATATCGTTGCGACTAGTTTTTGGAGATGTCTGAGCGAGCCGTGCCAGGAGAGAATACGCATTCGAAACTTTTTGGGCATCCGGATGACTGAGTAGATTCACCCATTCTGCGAGAAGTTTGGGGTTACATGCCGTTTTGGTGGCGACGACCCCGACACTGCGCCGGGTATTGGGAACATCAGATTCGGATTGTTCGTCACTATCGGGTTGCCCGTGAATGACTTCAATGGCTGCTTTGAGATACTGGACTCCGGATTCAGTCTGCTGGTCCTCTTGTCTCAGTTGGTTCGTGATATCGTCAGCGCGTTTTCTTAATTTCTTTAGTTGTCTGGAGATCGCAGCGATCTCGTTGCCGGAATCCAGCCAACCTGTGCGGCGGCGAGAACTTTGCAAAACGCCATATAACGCGTAGTAATCTTCCGTAGTGATTGCGTCGAACTTATGATCATGACATCGAGCACAAGCCACGGTGAGTCCCAGAAATGTGCGAGCGAACACGTCAATCTGATTGTCGATCTTGACGGCCTCTTCATACTCGACATCCACCGGTGCGTGCTTGGCTTCGTGTAAAAACCAGAAACCGGTGCCAATGAGTGATTCGTTATATTGCTTGGTTGGATGGCGTCGAGGAGTGGACAGGAGGTCTCCTGCGATATGTTCCCGGATGAAATCGTCATAGGGCACGTCGCTGTTGAACGCGCGAATGACATAGTCGCGGTATTGCCATGCGTGAGGTAATGGATAGTCGAATTCGTGGCCAAGCGTGTCGGCATATCGTACCAGATCCAACCAGTGTCGTGCCCAGCGTTCACCATATTGAGGGGTGTCGAGCAGGCGATCTACAACGGTTGCGATTGCAGTCTCGTCATCGGCAGGGTCGTTAACGAACCCGGCAACGTCCTCGGTAGTAGGGATGAGTCCTGTGATGTCGAAGTGGAGGCGTCGAAGGAGAGTGACGCGATCTGCGTCTTCAGCCGGCGTCAGCTCGGCTGTATCCAGTCGAGCGGCTATGAAGTAGTCGAGGGAGTCCGATGGCCAGTTTGGATTCTTCACTTCAGGCGGGGCCGGGTTTGCAATAGGCTGCCATGCCCAGTGAGCGTCTCGACGTTTTTTAAGGGGGAAAGGTTCTGCTGCATTAATTGAAATATCAGCCGCCTGCAGGTTAGATGGCCATGGAGCTCCCATTTTTACCCAATCAACAAGAATGCTGATTTCGGCAACGGGCATCTTGGAACTCGGTGGCATTTCAAAACCTTCGTATTGAATTGCATCGATAAGTAAGCTCTGATCAGCCTTGCCGGGGATGATCGCCGGGCCGCTGTCACCTCCTTTGAGAGCTGAAGCACGACTGGTAAGAACCAGACCGCCTTTTGTTTCTTTTGTGCCGTTGTGGCACTGAAAGCAGCGGGCTTCCAGCAATGGCAATACGCTGGTCTGAACAAAGTTTCGTTGTTCAACGGTGATCTCGGATTCATCTGCGGCAATGGGGGAGCGCAGAAAACACACTACCAGCAGGCAGGTGAAATGTTTCAGAACATAAGTCATTTGTTCGGAATGGTGAGGCATGAGCAATGCAGGCCCTGAAGTAGACTCGGCAGGTGAGAATGCTATTGTTACCGCACGACTCCTCACATTCAACGGCTGTCTGGGATTGGATTGGTATTGTCGGCCGTGCCCTTTTGTTTCTGGTGTCTATTGAGGCTGACGATGCGCCTTCCAGGTCGAAGTATTCTGCTCCTTGTTGTTTTTAGTTTTAGCAGCACGCAACTCACACCAGACGCAACGGCAGACCAGCGTCCGAATATCGTCTGGATTAGTTGTGAAGATATTAGTTCTCATCTCGGCTGCTATGGGGATTCTGTTGCCACGACACCCAATCTTGACAAACTGGCATCAGAAGGTGTGCGATACAGTCATGCCTTTACCTGCCATGGCGTCTGTGCTCCCAGTCGAACGGGAATTATTACGGCACAGTATCCGATTACGATCGGTGCCAATCACATGCGGTCCAAAGTGAAATTGCCGAAGCACATGCGCTGCTTCCCTGAATATCTCCGTCAGGCTGGATACTACTGCACCAATAATTCAAAAACAGATTACAACTTTGAATGGGAACGTGACGTCGTCTGGGATGAATCATCGAAAGCTGCTCACTGGAAAAATCGTCCAAATGAAGAGCAGCCATTTTTTGCAGTTTTCAATTTTACGATGTGTCACGAAAGTCGCATCTGGCCCGACAACTGGAAACAAGTCACCAGGGATTTGTCTGGGGACCTGTTCCACGATCCGGAAAAGGTAGTTGTTCCGGAACTGTATCCGGATACTCTTGCCGTGCGTGCCGCAATCGCTCGTTTGCACGACATTATTACAGTGATGGATCAAGCAGCTGGCAGAGTACTCATGGAATTGGATGAGGCCGGCATCGCTGAAAATACGATTGTCATCTTCTGGTCGGATCACGGAAACGGATTTGCTCGAGCCAAACGCTGGATCTACGATACCGGTACGCGAGTTCCCATGATTGTTCGGATTCCTGAACAGTTTCGCGTCAATGGCCAGGGCGACCCGGGAAGCGTTGATGATCATCTTATCAATCTCATCGACCTTGGCCCGACGGTCCTCAATCTGGCGGGAGTCGCACAGCCTTCGTACTTTCAGGGGCAGCCCTTTCTCGGCCACAATCTTCCGGAGCCGCGAAAGTACATTTTCGGTGCACGCGACCGAATTGATGATCGTTTTGATATGGTGAGATCAGTTCGCGACCGCCATTTCCGCTACGTTCGTAACCTGATGCCATGGCTGCCGGCGTTACAGTACGTGCAGTACGCAGAACGCAGCATCACTCGACAGGAGCTTCGTCGCGCCGCAGCGGAAGACACCTTGTCGGTGCAGCAGAGAGGCTTGTTCGAAACTCCACGTCCGCAGGATGAACTGTACAACCTGGAAGCCGATCCGTACGAACTGAATAATCTTGCGGAAGATCCTCAGTATGCTGATCGCCTGGCGCAGCTTCAAAACGAATGTGATCACTGGCAACGGGATGTCCGAGATGCTCATATTGTACCGGAGAGCATTCTGATCACAGAAGAACAATCGCTGTCCAGCCGCTGGGATATTTTCCATGGAGAGGATGGAGAAGAACGCTGGCAACGAGTTTTCGATGCGGTTATGAATCGTGCATCGCGAAAAGAGCGTTCTCAATCGGAGGATGCGGGCGAACGCTGGTGGAATTTCGCTCACATGGCCGACACGAACTTGTCGGAATTCGACGAAGCAAACCTGCTGAACGGGCTGTCAGACGAATCGCCCGCTGTCATGATCATGGCTGCTCGCTTGATGTATCAGCGTAAGCTGCATCGACAGGCAGCAGTAGCGACGCTGCGTGATCTGCTTCGCCACAAGATACCGGCGGTGCAACACGCCGCAATCCTGACTGTCGATGAAGTGGAGGGCCTGGCGGACGAACTGCGTGGCGAAGTTTCTCAAATAGATCCACTCGATAAATACGTTAAACGTGTCGCTGAACATATTCTCAACGGATCCGTTCAGCCCTGAGGGCGAAATGGTTGTGGTCGCGCTGGCAAAGTCCGTTGTGCAACGACAAGATTGGATCGGGTAGAGAGGAGGGGGCTGGGCAAGGGGCACCGTCTGCAGCCCTCGGGATTGGAAGATTGTAACCCGTGGTATTGTGGGTGAGGGTTACAAGTCGTCGGCAGTTCAACCATCTGTTTACAGATTGGATCGAAAATACGTCGTGGATTTACAGCGTTGATGTTGTGAGGAAGTTGAGATGTGCAGATGTGAGGCGGATGCTGAAGGATTCGATGAACTCGAGGCGGTTCCTGATCGTCAATTCTTCTGAGCGATGTACTGGATAGGAACGGATGCCGAGTGACGTCTGAGTCGTTCCACATCGATCAAATTCATATTCCCATGATCGAGTGCTTTCATCACTGTCCGGGCGGGTATCGTATGCATTTCCATCCCGCTTCGTCTCCCGTGTTGAAACCTGTTGATTAACTCGAAGCCGGCGTTTCCTGTCAGGAGCTGCACCCACCCTTGCCATGATTTCAGGTTGTTCTTCGCGTGCGTTTGCATTGAAAAAAAACCTTTCGGGCGCAGGATCCTGCAGAACTCTTTGATAAAGACAATCTGCTGCGTCCTGGGCATATGCTGCAACACCATATTCGTGTACACCAAATCGATGCTGCCTTCGGGAATGACGCTTAAGTCATCGGCTGGATTGTGGACGAAAGTAATATTGCCAATATGTTGATTGGCCTTGCGAGCTTCGTCCAGCATCGAACCTGATACGTCTACGGCGGTTACCTGGTCAAACCTTTCCGACAACGCTCTGGAAACTCTTCCCACGCCACAGCCGAAGTCCAGTACAGAGCCGAATTTCAATTCAAGACCCAATTTGTTGAATTTGGAGAGCAGCCTGACGACTTGCTTTTCTCCGGTACGAAAGAAGTCCGCAGGATTCCAGTTGCCATCCCGGTTCTCTGGGTTGGTCAGCACTGCCCAATATGGATCGTTCGCGCCCAGCCGCTCCCACTGTTTACGGATTCTGTCGTTCATGCTTGCCGTCCAGTACCGCGTTCTCACTCGTTCAAATGCGTCTGTTTTGCCTGAGGATCCACGACGCGAACCGATGGCTGCTCTGCAGGGGGCCCGTCTTCCTCGTGATCAGCCACAGAATCCGAAGGCCAAACACCTCCAAACTGACGGATGGTTCGAGTACGAAACCAGTTCGTTAGTCCGAGCTGCAATTGAGTGCGCAGCCAAGGTACCAGCAGTGCGAATCCAACTCCGTCGGTGAGCAATCCAGGCGTCATTAGAAATGCACCAGCCAGCAAAATCATGACACCATTGATGATCTCCGCGGAAGGATTTTTACCCTGAGCCAATTGCTGATGAATTCCACGCCAAACGTCCAGTCCCTGACGCCGCGCGAGACTCACACCCAGCATTCCCGTGAATACCACAACCAGCAGAGTCGTCAGAAAACTTGTCTGTTGGTGTAATTGAACAAGCAGTGTCAGCTCAATCAATGGCACGAGAATAAATGCCAGAATGAGCTTGCCAGTGATCGAAAAGGATACAGTGTCCGTTTTCATTTTCTTACAGCGGGAGTTCAAGATAGGTAGGTTGTGAGTCTTGATTCTATCGTTTTGCACGTAAAACAGACAGTCTGTTCGAGACAGATCCATTAGTGCGCTGGCCATAACCGTGGCTGTTCGCCAGAATTCTGGTGCGAAGATCCTGTTTCTATTCCTTCACAAAAACCGCGGTTGCGTCCCTTCGGTTTACTGTGCCCATGAATCGTACTCATTCTATACCTGCATCGCGATTCTGCTGGACAGCCGCGTTCATCATGGGGTTGCTTGGGTTTCTCTTATCCGCAGCGAGGATCAATCACGGGTTAGTGAATTCACCACTTCCCGCCGGACCCGGGCTCACCACAGATGAATCGATCAATATTCGGCAGGGGATTTATCTGTTCGATGCGTTCACGCAACATGGTCCGCTGATTCTTCTGCCCGGTAAGGCGCAGGATGTCTACAGTGATCCTGGCTATATGGCCGACTACGTTCCGCTGGGGAGATTTCTGCTTGGAGCAACTCACGAATTGACGGCGTGGATGATTTCCGGAGCCGAATTGTCAATTGTGAATGTTCCGGCAGCTCGGCTGGCATCATCCGGAGCATTAGCTGTGACAGTGATGTTACTGGTGATGTGGACCGGGAGAAAATACGGGACGCTGACAGCTGTCATTGCTGCTGTCCTGTTTTTACTGATGCCACGAGTCATTGGGCATTCCCGAATTGCTTCACTGGAGACACTCACCACACTGGCCTGGTTTGCGGCGTTGATACCTTTGCTGGCATGGTGGACCGGTGAACGGCCTCCGACCACCTGGCAGGCTGTTATCAGCGGCCTCATGTGGGGCGTGTTGATGTTGGTCAAGATTCAGGCTGTATTCCTGCCTCCGGTGATCACTCTTTACGCATTCGCCATGTTTGGCAGGCGAGCATTTGTACCGTTGAGCGTTATGGCGGTGTGTGGGCTAGCTGTGTTCTTCTGTGGCTGGCCCTGGCTGTGGCTTGATCCAATCCAGAATACGCTTTCCTATCTGGCATCAACCACGGACCGGTTGCCTGTCAATAATTGGTATCTGGGGGAGAGATTTGCAGACAAGGACAGTCCCTGGCACTATCCGTTTGTGATGATGGCAACCACAATTCCTCTGCACGCGATTTGCTGTTTTGCATTGCGATTTGTGTATGGCAAATGGGATTCCACCGAAAAGTTGTTGCTCGTGTCCGTACTGTTGCCGCTCCTGGCGTTTGCGATCCCCGGCACTCCGATTTACGACGGACTACGGCTCTTTTTGTTTGTCTTGCCAGCTGTGGCAATTATTGCCGCGCGCGGTATCGTACTACTGTTCACCGAAGATCGGCTACCTTCAAGTCAAATATCGTCAAATGGCCAACGCTCTCCGCTTGTGCTTTTTCGGCCTATGGCGGCGGCGATCTGTGTGGTGCTTGCGATCGACGTCACAGCAACGGGAACTCAGCACGGCCCCTTCGCTGCCGACGCCTGGAATAGCGCTGTTCGTCTTCTGGATTCAGAGCCTGACACTTTCGAGGCCAGTTACTGGGGAGACTCACTCAATGGTGACTTCTGGACGCAGGTTCCGGAAGGAAGCACGGTGGCGGTTGCCCCGGTGCTTCATGGTGTTTTGCTGCAGGACATGATGTCCATGGTGCCGATCGTCCATCAACGCGATATTCAGCTGGTACCGTTTTATTACGAACCAGAAAAGCAACGAGGACTGGTTCTGCTGCTGCATCGTCTTGCCGATCTTCCACCATTACTTCGAAAGGATCCAGAGGGCAGTCACTCGGTGGTGGAAGTGGAATTGAATCACCGATTGCTGGCAAGGCTGGTGGATACAAGTCAGGTCACATGGCCGGAAAAGCCCAAATGGTAATCCGCAGAATCTATCAGCTTTAGCCTGACTCCGGGATCGGTCGACCGCGTTCCAGGACGAACGGAACTGCCCGGTCCCGATTGTTCACCCAGTGGGCATCGTCGCCGTGTTGGTTAAAAGATCCCCATGCTCCACTCACCACAACAAAGGTAATGCCGGACTCGACCAGGCGTCCAGCGAGTAATAGCTTTTGAGCAATACTCTCTGTTCCGTAAGCAGTTCGGGTCTCTGCTGATTCTTCGTCAATGTTGAATGCCGTCTGAATCTTTCCGGAAACTACCAGGTCGTATGCCTGCTGGTGATGGGGTATGGTTGCTGGCACGGCCATCGATCGAGCGGATGATCCAAAGCGGATCAGCGATGGAATCCTGAAGCGGAAGATGTTGGCTGCATCGCACTTCTGGAAGCTTTGCAGAGATTGAACGATAGGGACCATGGATTTCCGCAGGAGTGACTGGTTTAGGGTCCCACATATCCAGCGGACTGGAGCCACCGGAAAGCCAAAACAGGATACCCGACATCCCGCTGTGCAGGAGCCATCGACGGGGTGCGTGCTTTATGACGGTGACTGGTGTTTGCCGGAATTTGGTACGTTGTGTTTCCAGGGAAAGACGTCAGTGAAATGATCAGTTGCCATATACAGGTGCAGCTGCATCCTAACTTCGATAGTGTATGCACTTCCATTGCCTCTTCACGATTTGCATACCACCCCTTCAGGCTTGACTCATGAATCGATTGTTTTCCCTGAGTGTGATTCTGGTTACTGCAACCAGTGCGATTGCCGCCGATCATGTTTTTCCGCTGCAATTTGCATGGGGGCTGGTCAGCAAGACTACGACGTCGGTCCAGCTGCGCGTGGAAACGCGTCCAGCAGATGGCGTCATCCGCGTTCCACGTTTCAATAATCCGTACAGGCGAATCACTCTGCAGGGGGGGCTAAACAGTGCACAGCTGGAGTTTCGGCCAGAGGTTACGGAGTGGCTGATTACTCTTCCGAAAACAGCGGTGGTACCAACAACGGTTGTAATTGAAACCGTGGGGGCTCCTCAGCTGTTAGCTCAACCGTTCGTGGTCGAAGCGAACAGGGAAGGGGCGTTCATCCTTCCGGCTCACCATGCGGTTGTGCACGGAAATTTGTTGCGGTATGAGCCGCAACCTCACAAAAATACCGTTGGGTATTGGGCCAATGAGAAGGATTGGTGTGAATGGAAAGTGGACATTGACAAGCCGGGAAGATACGACGTCATCATCCTGCAGGGGTGCGGTAAAGGGCATGGTGGTTCTGAGGTGCGGATCAGTAGTGGCAACAGTGACCTGGCATTCGTTGTTGAAGATACGGGCCATTTTCAGAACTTTAAAGAACGTCTGGTCGGAACGCTGGAATTGACGATGGGAGAAAATCAGTCAATTAAGGTGGTGCCGATCACTAAGGCGAAGGCGGCCATTATGGATGTCCGTCAGATTCGTTTGGAGCCTTCGGCTGGCCAGCCGTAGTAGCAATGTTTGTGTTCCTCTTGGGAAGTTCGCCCGCCTCTTTCCTGCTCTTAAACGAATCAGTGCCGTGACGTATTCTCATCACCTTGACAGCTTTGAGCCAGAGGCGGTTGCTGCCTGGAATGCAGCTGCATCAGAAGAACGTACGATCGATGTGGCCTGGTGGTTTCAGCGAGGGATAGCGGCTCGTTCGAACGTGCGGCTTCGATTTTGTGAAGGCCAGTTGATTGAGCATTCTTCTGTGCCCGAGGCTGACCGCAACAGGGTACTGCCGCTGGGGATTGTTCCTCCATTGGTCAACGCGCATACGCATTTGGAATTTTCGACACTGACGGAACCGATTGCTCCACCAACGCCATTTCCGGATTGGATTCAATCAGTCATTCAATGGCGTTTGAATAGTCCTGGTGCGTCTCAGAACGGTGTTCAGAGGGGGCTGAACGAATGCCGCCAGCATGGTGTTACGACGATTGGTGAAATCACAACTTCAGATGATGCAGCTTTACTGCTGCAGACATTTGCGAATGCATCGCAGAAAAGTGACGATCTCACTCACATTGTCAGCTTCCGTGAACTGCTTGGCTTCCTGCCGGAACAGATTCCTGAACAAGTGGCAACCATGAACCGGCATATCGAGCGACTCGGCAATGCGAGTGGTCTGTCAACGGTACGTCCGGCGATTAGTCCGCATTCACCTTACAGCGTGCATCCAGAGCTATTTGCTGCAGTTGTAGATATCTGTCGTCCTCGGTCCATTGCGGTGGCAATGCATCTCGGTGAGACGAAAGAAGAGCTGGAACTTCTGGATGCGGGTTCCGGAGAGTTCAAAAATTTCTTGCAGCAAATGGATCTGTGGAACCCCGAAGTCCTGCGTCCCGGAACCACGATTTTACCATACCTGCAACAGCTCTCTACTCTGCCGAGATCATTGGCAGTGCATTGTAATTATCTCACCGACAGAGAAATTAGATTTCTGGGCGAGAATCCGCAGATCGCGGTCGTCTACTGCCCTCGAACTCATCACTACTTCGGACATGATCTCCATCCGTGGCAGAAAATTCAGGACGCGGGAGGCACCGTGGTGCTGGGAACCGATGGCCGGAGTTCTAATCCGGATCTTTCAATCTGGAAAGAACTGCAACACGTCGCAACCAGCAGTCCTCAGGCTGCTGTCGATAAACTACTGCCAATGTGCACAACTTCATCAGTCGTTGATTCGGTAATGGATTGCGACGACGACGTGAATCCGGAGGTGCCTTATCGTGCAGTGGTTGTTCGATTGCCCAAAGAATCGCTTGGTTCGGAGAGTTGTCTTCTGTCTCCTCATTCAGCACCTGTCGGTCGGATTATGACGTCGGAATCGCAGCTCCATCTGGCAACATTCAGCTGATTGCCAACCGACAGACATTCAACGTTCCCATGAATTAAACGCTAACGGTGTGAAATCAAAGCGGAACCATCGAGGAGTCGTGCAGTTTCTGCGACTGCGATTCCAGCAATTGCTCGACGCAGAGTTAATCAGGAGGCACTGGCGGCCTTCGATCTGAGCACGAAAGACAACACTCAGCGATAATCGGAATCATCGCACTTAACCCGCGTGACAGATACCGCTCCACTTGAATCGAATTCACTGGGTACCCGCGTTCGGATTGCTATGACATGTCGTTGATTTTCGTAAAAGGAGGGAGCAGTATTGTAGGGGTGAATCGTGTTGGTCGCGAGTGTCTTTCACTTGGAGTGGGGTGGTTTATGGGCTTGGTTTTAGTCAAACGCGTGCTCGTTGTTGGGGGCGGCGTGATGGGGCAACAAATCGCCCTGCAATGTGCGGCGCACGGTTTTTCGGTGGTGCTGAATGATGTCTCTGATGAACGACTGCGAGAAAGTGAAAGAGAGCTGCGCAATTTTGCATCGCAGATGGCATGCGAACAGTCGCTTACACAAAAGCAGCTTGACGAAGTGTTGGCTAATGTTGAGTACATCGCGGATCAGGTTGCTGCGTCTGTAGATGTCGATCTGCTCATCGAATCCGTGCCTGAAGACGTATGCCTAAAACGTCAGGTCTTGAAACGGTTTCACGATTTGTGTGGTATGCAGACGCTGTTTGCGACAACTACATCGACTCTGTTACCAAAAGAACTTGCAAAACAGTCGGGGCGACCAACCCAGTTTGCAGCCTTGCATTTCCATCCGAATGTCTGGCACGCGAACTTTGTGGATCTCATGCCGGCGAAAACGACCTCTCCCGAAACGGTGGAGGCGCTGCGAGGTTTTGCGGTTGCGATTGATCAGACGCCTATTGTCTACGAAAGGGAATATCGCGGATACATTGTGAACAGGATTCTGTTCGGTGTATTCCGTGAAGTACTCTCAATGGCTGCTCAGGACATTGCGTCTGTGGAAGACATTGACCGGGCATTCACAGGAGTACTGAAGACTGAAGATGGTCCCTTCCGCATGATGGATCGAATTGGGTTGGACACGATGCTGTCAATCAACGATTTCTGGTGCAAGAGATTGCTGCAACTGCCGAGGCTGGACCCTGTCAATCGTCGCAACAGAGAGTTGTTGAAATCGTACGTGTCCCAGGGACACTTCGGCGAGAAGTC
>Ga0315315_10000945_pt1 | contig 26067 bp, 36 predicted proteins | sample M140m3416metaG_FD_203699 | JGI IMG/M metagenome (GOLD analysis project Ga0315315, IMG submission 203699) | Ammonia-oxidizing marine archaeal communities from Monterey Bay, California, United States - M1 40m 3416 | ecosystem: Environmental > Aquatic > Marine > Intertidal zone | place: USA... | reverse complement strand
AAAGGTGGTAAAGGGGTTGCTACTTATGTTGGTATTTTGTTTGCTATAAATATTTACTTTGGACTAATCTTTGTAATAACTTGGTTTATAGTATTTGGTCTTTCAAAATATTCGTCACTATCATCTTTGGTTGCCTCTATTTCTACACCTATCTATTTAATAATTTTAGCTCAATTTGATCAGATAATTTTTTTTACAATTATGTTTATATTAATATTTTTTACACATAGAGAAAATATTAAAAGATTGAAAAATAAAGAAGAAACTAAGACAAAAATTTATTAATTTGACTATCTAAGTCTTTTGGGTAGTTTGTAGCTTATGAATCTGGTCATTGTAGAAAGTCCTGCTAAAGCAAAAACTATAAATAAATATTTAGGAGATAAGTACAAAGTTTTAGCTAGTTATGGGCATATTAGAGATCTTCCCTCTAAAAATGGTTCTGTAGATCCAGACCAGGATTTTAAGATGGAATGGGAAGTAGATAGTTTTTCTAAAAAGTATTTAAAAGAAATTACAGATGCAGCTAAAGATTCGTCTAAGATTATATTAGCAACTGACCCTGACCGTGAAGGTGAAGCAATAGCATGGCATGTAAAAGAATATTTGAATGAAAAAAAACTTTTAAAAGATAAACAAATCGAACGAGTCGTCTTCAATGAAATAACTAAAAAGGCTGTGATACATGGTATTGAGAATCCAAGACAGATTGAACCATTATTGGTTGACGCATATATGGCTAGAAGAGCTTTAGATTATTTGGTTGGTTTTAATATATCACCAATACTTTGGACTAAACTACCTGGTTCAAAATCTGCTGGTAGAGTCCAATCAGTAGCTTTAAAACTAATAACAGAAAGAGAACATGAAATTGAATCTTTTCTCCCTGAAGAGTTTTGGACTTTGAGTGTAAAATTTGCAGATGATAATAATCAAAATATAACTGCTAGTATCAGTCAATTAGATGGTAAAAAAATTGAAAAATTCTCATTCAGAAATAAAGATGAAATAAATAAAGCTATATCAAATATAAATACAAAAAAATTTAGCATCACTGATATATCTAGCAAAGTGGTAAATCGAAATCCTTCTGGACCTTTTACTACATCCACTCTACAACAAACAGCTTCAAGTAGATTGGGATTTGGTGCATCTAGAACAATGCAAATTGCCCAAAAACTTTATCAAGGCATAGAAATAGAAGGTGAAACTATAGGATTAATTACTTATATGAGAACTGATGGAACCAATTTATCTAATGATGCTATTTCATCTTTTAGAGATTATATAAAAAAAAAAATTGGTAATGAATATTTACCTGAAAATTCTTTAAATTATTCTGGAAAAAAAGCAAAAAATGCTCAAGAAGCCCATGAAGCAATAAGACCTACAGATATTGGTAGATCTCCTCAGAGTATAAAAAAATATTTAAGTACAGATCAAAACAAACTGTATGACTTAATTTGGAGTAGAGCTTTATCATCTCAAATGGAGTCTGCTAAATTTGATAGAAATACTATTACTATTACTTCTGATAAAGAAAACACTGTTTGTAAAGCTAGCGGCTCTGTCCTTAAATTTGATGGATTTCTAAAAATTTATAAAAATCCTAGCAAAGATGATGATGAAAACATTCTTCCTTCAATGTCTAAAGGGCCTATCAATATTGAAGCTTTAATAGATGAACAACATTTTACACAACCTCCGCCAAGATACTCTGAAGCTAGTTTAGTAAAAAAACTTGAAGAACTTGGTATTGGAAGACCATCTACTTATGCAAGTATCATTTCTACGATTGCTAATAGAGGATATGCAGAAATACTGAATAAAAGATTTTTTCCTACAGATAGAGGGAAATTGATTTCTGCTTTTTTAGAGAAATTATTTTCAAAATATGTAGATTACAACTTCACTGCAGGTTTAGAGGACCAACTTGATGAAATAACATCGGGAAAAGAAAGTTGGATTAAAGTTTTGGAGTTATTTTGGAAAGATTTCAATAACAATGTTACAGAAGTAAAAGAAAAAAGAACAAGAGAAGTTTTGGATCTTTTAAATGATAGTCTAGGAGACTTAGTTTTTGATAAAGATAATGAAGGAAATATAGTAAGAAAATGTCAATTATGTAGTTCTGGAACACTTAGTTTAAAAAATAGCTTTAGAGGTGGTGCTTTTATTGGTTGTTCTAATTACCCTGAATGTAAATTTACAAGACCTTTATCCAAAGCAAAAGCCGCTGCTCAAGCTCAACTAGCTGAACCAAAATTCATTGGGAAGCACGAAAATGGTAATGATATATATTTAAAAAATGGAAGATTTGGTCCCTATCTTCAATACGAAAAAATTTTAGATGAATTAGAAATAGAGAAAAATACTAAGAAAAGAAAAAAAACAAAAAAAATTAAATCTGACGTCAACGAACTTTTAAAAAATGTTTCTATACCTAAGGGTTTAGAATTAGAAAGCATTAGTTTAGAAAAAGCTCAATTTTTATGTTCATTGCCTAAATCACTTGGAATAAATCCAGATAATCAAAAAGAGATCACATTAAATACTGGTAGATTTGGTCCCTATTTAAAATGTGAAAATAAATCAGCTAGAATTGAAAATGTTGAAGAAATTTTTTCTATAGGACTTAATAGAGCAATTACTTTAATAGCTGAAGCAAAACCTGGTAGAATGTCTTCTTCAATGATAAAAGACCTTGGTGAACACCCTGAAGATAAAAAGCCAGTAAGAATTATGAAAGGACAGTATGGTCCATACATTAAATATAAATCACTTAATGCAACTATACCTGAAGAAAAAGACCCAACAGAACTTACTATGGAGGAAGCATTAATATTGATTGAGAAAAGAAAAGAATACGATAAAACTAAAAAATCAAAAAAAAGGAAGTCAAAATGAACTACGAAGAAAAATTAAAAGAACTTAACATAACTCTACCAGAAGCTAAGGCGCCGGTAGGAAATTATATTGCTGCAAAAATTTCGGGAAACATGTTGTTTATATCAGGTCAAATATCAATTGATGAAAATGGTCAACTGATAAAAGGTAAAGTTGGTAAAGATTTAAATACCGAGGCAGGTTATAACGCTGCCAAAAGATGTGCATTGAGTATTGTTTCTCAAGTTAAAAAAGCTTGTAGTAATGATTTATCTAAAGTTAAGTCATGCATTAAATTAACTGGATTTGTTAATTCAACAGAAAATTTTACGGAACAGCCAAAAGTAATCAATGGTGCTTCTGATTTAATAGCATCTATATTTGGAGATGCAGGAATTCATACGAGAGCTGCTGTAAGCACAAATAGTTTGCCTCTTGGTGTTTCTGTTGAGGTCGATGCAATATTTGAATTAAAATAAAATTTTATCTTCCAATACTAAAATATTTAAAGCCTTGAGTTTTAATTTTTGATGAGGAATAGATATTTCTCAAATCAAAGATTATAAACTTTTTTCCTTTAACAAATTTTTTAAAATTTAATGATTTAAAATCATTCCATTCTGTATGAATAATTACAAGATCAGATCCTTGTAAGGATTTTTTTATAGAGTTCTCGTACGAAACATTCTTGATATTTTTAAATTCTTTTTTATATCCAGTGGGGTCAAAATATTTTATTTTTGCTCCTTTTTTTGAGAGAACTGGGATCATTTGAAGACTTGAGGAGTCTCTCATATCATCAGTATTAGCTTTAAAAGTTACTCCAAGGAAAGTTATTTTCTTATTTTTTATTTTTTTTTTTAAAATTTTATAGACTCTTTCTAAAAGAATACTTGAACGTTTTTCATTAGATTTAACTACAGATTTTATGACTGATAAATTTGTTTTAAATTTATCAGCAGTAGAAATTATCGCTTTGGTATCTTTTGGAAAACAAGATCCTCCATATGCTGGTCCTGCTCTCAAAAAACGACTGCCTATTCTTTTATCTAAACCCATTCCAATAGAAATATCTTCAATATTGATAGCAGTTTTTTCACATAAATTTGCTAGTTCATTAATAAATGTGATTTTTGTAGCTAAAAAAGCGTTAGATGCATATTTTATTAATTCTGCTGCTCTTCTTGAAGTGTTTACATATAAAGCACCTTTTGAAATTAAAGGTGAGTATAAATTTTTTAAAATTCTGTTTGATTTTTTTTCATTTGATCCAATTATAATTCTATCTGGATATGTAAAATCTCTTATAGCTTCCCCTTCCCGCAAAAATTCAGGGTTAGAAACAACAGCAAATTTATTCTTATTATTTTTCTTTGAGAGTATTTTTTCAATTTCATCACCTGTGGTAACCGGAACTGTAGATTTAGTTATTATAATTTTAAATTTATTAATTGATGTACTAACTTCTTTAGCTACTTTGTATATTTGACTTAAATCAGCAGAGCTACCACCTTTTTTTGTTGGTGTTCCAACACAAATAAAAATAATATCACTTTTATTAACAGATGTTCTCAAATCTGAGGAAAATGATAATCTTTTATTTTTATAATTTTTAGTTACTAATTCAGATAAACCAGGTTCATAAATTGGAATTACACCTGTTTTAAGTAATTTAATTTTTTCTTTATCTTTATCTACACATATAACTTCATTACCTAAATCTGAAAAACATACACCACTTACTAAGCCAACATAGCCGGCACCTATCATACATAATTTCATGATTTAGCAATCTCCATTGAAGATTTTATATAACCATGCATACTTCCACAATCCAAATATTTTCCTAAAAAACTGTGAGCAATAAATTTTTCATTATCATTAATTAATGATTGGATTGCATCTGTGATATGTATTTCACCACCTTTACCAGGTTTTTGTTTTTGTAATTTTAAAAATATCTTTTTTGGTAAAATGTATCTTCCAATTACAGCTTTGTTAGAGGGAGCTGAGTTTATAGTAGGTTTTTCAACAACATCAGTAATAAATTGATTTTTTTTATCTAATTTTTTTGAGAGTTTATATATTCCCCATCTTGGTATTGATTTTTTATTCACACTTAAACTAGCCATTACAGATGCCTTATATTGTTTATGAACTTTGATCATTGTTTTAGAGCAATTATTTTTAATTATTAAATCATCAGGTAAAAGCATTAAAAAAAAATTGTCAGTGATAAATTTTTTTGTTTTTAATACTGCGTCCCCAGTACCTAAAGGTTTATTTTGATAAACAAATTTTATCATTTTTTTATACTTTAATATTTTTTTATATTCTTTAAGAATTCTTGGATCTTTTTTTTTTTTAATAATTTTTTTATAAAAACTATCTTTGTAAAAATAGTCTTTAATGATTTTTTTTTTTTTAGAAATTATAAAAATTACTTCTTTTATACCAGCTTCAATACACTCATCTAAAATATATTCTATTCCAGGTCTACCGTTTATTGGTAAAAGTTCTTTAGCAAATACACTCGTAAGAGGAAGTAAACGTGTGCCTAGCCCAGCTAATGGAATAATTGCTTGTTTAATCATTTAAATGTTTTACTTATTAAAATGTTTTATACAAATGAAAATTTTATTAAATAATAATGATTTAAATGAGGCATTATATAAAGCCTCTAATTTAGGTTTTGTGCCTACTATGGGAGGGCTTCATAAGGGACATATATCTTTGATCAAGAGATCTTTAAAAGAATGTAAAAAAACAATTGTAAGTATATTTGTTAATCCTGCTCAATTTAATGACAAAAATGATTATAATAGATACCCAAGAAATAACAAAAAAGACATATCTGTATTAAAAAGATTAAATGTTGATTTTATTTATTTACCAACAGTAAATGAAATTTATCTCCATAAAAGAATAACTAAAATTAAATTAAACAAAAAAGACCAAATATTATGTGCAAAATATCGTAAAGGTCATTTTGAAGGTGTGATTGATGTTATGGATAGATTAACCAAATTAATCAGACCAAAAAAAATCTTTATGGGTGAAAAAGACTTTCAACAGTTATACTTAGTAAAAAAATTTTTAAAGAAAAAACATTTATCCAAAATAATTGTGTGTAAGACTATCAGAGACAAAAATAAACTTGCCTTATCTTCAAGAAATTTTCTCTTAAGCAAAACAAATTTACTTAAAGCTAGCAGAATTATTGAAGAATTAATTCAATTTAAAAAAAAAAATAATCAAATCAATAATATTAATCATATACTTACATTAAAGAAAAAAGAATTGAGTAAGTTTTATAATGTGAAAATTGAATATCTTGAATTACGAAATATGAATAGTTTTAAGCTTTCAAATAAATTTCAAAATTCTAAAATATTTATAGCCTTTTATTTAAATAGAATTAGATTAATTGATAATATTTAATACTTTATAAAAAATATGCACCCACACCTAAAAATGATACAAATCCAATCACATCAGTTATGGTTGTTACAAAAACACTAGATGCAATCGCAGGATCAATGTTCATTTTTTTAAGTGTAACCGGAACTAAAATTCCAAATAAACCAGCCACAACCATCGTTAAGATCATTGAAATAGATATTATTAACGATAGTAGATAATCCTGAAACCATATTTGAACAATAAAAGAGCTTATAATTGCAAAAATAATTCCATTTAAAATTCCAATGTTGAATTCTTTAAATATATTTTGATTAAAATTATTCTTAGTAAGATCGTTTGTTGCAAGTGTTCTTACAGTAACAGCTAAAGTTTGCATGCCAGCATTTCCACCCATAGAAGCAACTATTGGCATTAAAAATGCTAATACCACCATCTGTTCAATTGTTGCACCAAATAAACTAATACAATAAGTGGCTAAAAAAGCTGTAAACAAGTTTAACAATAACCAATTGAATCTTCTTTTTGTTTTAGTGATTACACCATCTGTAATTTCTTCATCACCTACTCCTGCTAATCTTAATGCATCTTCCTCAGCTTCTTCTTTTAAAACAGTTAGAACATCATCCGATGTAATCATACCAACTAGTTTATTATTCTTATCAACAACACAAGCTGAGTTTAAGTTATAATTTTCAAATGAGTGTCCAACTTCTTCTCTGTCCATATCAACAGGTATTAAAAAAATGGAGTCATCCATTATAGAAGACATTTTGGTTTCTCTTGATGTTCTCAAAACCTTAGATGATGGTATTGCTCCAATTGGTTTAAAGTTTTCATCAACAATATAAATTTCTAAAAACTCTTCAGGTAAATCTTTATTCTCTCTTAAGTAATCTATAGTTTGTCCAACAGACCAATTACTTGGAATGGCTGTGAATTCTCTTTGCATAATTCTGGCAGCACTATCTTCTGGATAACTAAGGCCTTCTAAAAGAGCAAATCGGTCTTTTGGTGGTAACAAACTTAAAATTGAATTTTTATCTTTTTCTTCTACATTTTCTAAAATAGCTATTGCATCATCAGATTCTAAATTCTTTAATATTCTTACTATTGCGTCTGATGATAGATATTTTATGATTTCAGTTTGTACAGACTCATTAAGTTCAACAAAGACTTCTGGGTCAATTTTGAAGTTATTAAGTTTTATTAAATTTTCCCTATCATTTTGACTTAAATGTTCAATAATATCTGCAGCATCAGCAGGATGCATTTCTTTAAAAGAATTTGTAATAAAAAGAGCGTCATTGCTCGAAATTTTATCTGTAACAACTTTTATGTATTCTTTATTAAATTCAAAGTTGACTTTTTTGTCTTTGATTTTTTTTATTAAAGCCATAAATATACCTATTATTCTGTCGGAACTTTTAATACATAATAAGAAGAATACAATTTATAAATGAAGATAGAAATTAAAAAGTCGGAAAAACCAGTAAAATATGATGATGCATTAGCATTTATGAAAAAACGTCTTTTGGATATTAATCATAAAAATTCTAGTAATTTGATATGGATTTTAGAGCATGAAGAGATTTATACAGCTGGAACTAGCTCCAAAGAAAATGAAGTTTTAGATAAATCAATTAATATTATTGAAACAAATAGAGGTGGAAAAATCACTTATCACGGGCCAGGTCAATTAATTTGTTATTTTGTTATTGATTTAAAAAAAGAAAAAAAAGATATAAGAAAATTTATTTCCTTAATTGAAAAAACAATAATTGAAACTCTTAAATCTTATAATATCAACACATACGCTGACAGAAATAACATTGGAATTTGGTATAATGATAATTCTCAAATTAAAAAAGTGGCGGCTATAGGTGTAAGAATAAGCAAATGGATTGCTTATCATGGGTTTTCGATAAATATAAAAAATGATTTAAAAAAATATCAGGCTATTATACCATGTGGGATACATGATAAAGGTGTCACGAATTTAAAGATTATAAAAGATCAAGATTATCAAGACTTAGATGAAAGATTAATTAAAAATTTTATTTTAAATTTAAAAGTCTAATCTTTTAGTCTTTAATAATTGCTTAAAATAATCAGGAAGAAGAGCTTTATATGTATATTTCTTTTCGTTAATCATAAATCTTATTTGATAAGAGTGTAGCATAAGATTTTTATTTATTCCTTTTGTAGATATTGAAGATCTATATTTTTTATCTCCATAAATAGAATGACCAATATTAAATAATTGTTTTCGTAATTGATGTTTTCTGCCTGTAATAGGTTTCATTTCTATTAAACTTGAATTTGAATTCTTATCTATAACTTTAAATATTGTTTTAGCTTTTTCTATAATTTTTTTCCCATTATCATAACGAATTAATTCATCATTCCATTCACCAGAATCTTTTTCTAATTCACCATTACAAATAGCTAAATATGTTTTATGTACTTTTCTTAATCTAAATAGGCTAGTCAATAATTGTGCAGTCTGTCTATTTTTTGCTATTATAAAAACCCCAGATGTATCTTTGTCTAATCTATGTACTGAAAAAGGTTTTGTTTCTTGAAAAATTTTACTTTTAGCAAAAATATCAATTAAATTTTTTTTAGACTTGGTTCCACCTTGAACAGATATACCTGAGCTTTTATTTAATACTACAAAATCTTCATTATTATCAATTATAAGATCTTCATTTGATTTAACAATTTCATTTGATGGAATAAAAATTTTCTTTTTTTGTTCAAATTTTTCTGTGAAATTTAAATTGTGTATTACTATTTTGTCTTCTTTTTTAATTTTAAAGGAACTTTTTACTTTTTTTTTGTTAATTTTTATTTTTCCAGCTCTTAAAGACTTTTCAATTAAGCTTTGAGGAATTTTTCCTAATTTAAGCCGTAACCATCTATCTAAACGCATATCATCACACGTTGAGTCAACGGTATAATTCTTAATCATGATTATTAGCTTTTTTTACGCTGCGGCTGTCTTTTTTTCTTCCTTTTTTTCAGCTTCTTTAGCAGGATCTTTTTTCTTTTTATCAACTTTTTTTGCTTCTACGTCTCTGTCAACAAGTTCAATTATTGCCATTGGGGCATTATCTCCATATCTAAAACCTGCTTTAATTATTCTTGTATAACCACCAGATCTTTTTTCATACCTTTTTGATAAAGTTTTTTTTATTTTATTAGCTGACTTTGAATCTTGTAATTGAGAAATAAGCATTTTAGTATTATGTAGAGTATCTTTTTTACCTAATGTAATTATCTTGTCTGCTTGAGGTTTTAAAAACTTTGCTTTTGGTAAAGTTGTTTTAATTTGTTCGTATTTAATTAAAGAATTAAGCATATTTTTTAATAATGCTTTTCTGTGCTCAGAAGTTCTGTTTAACTTCTTATTAGCCATTCCGTGTCTCATTAGATACTTTCCTCTAATTTCTTAGACATTTCAGCTATATTGTCAGGAGGCCAGTTAGGTATTTCCATTCCTAAATATAGTGACATTCCAGTTAAAACTTCTTTTATTTCATTTAATGATTTTCTACCAAAATTTGGGGTTCTTAGCATTTCACCTTCAGATTTCTGAACAAGATCACCAATGTAAATAATATTATCATTTTTTAAACAATTCATAGATCTTACTGATAGTTCAAGTTCATCAACTTTTCTTAATAAGTTTTTGTTAAATTCAGGTTCTGTTGAAACTTCTTTTACTGGTGCTTCTACAGGTTCATCAAAATTAACAAACATTTTTAATTGGTCTTGAAAAATTCTTGCTGAGTAAGCAACAGCATCTTCTGCTGAAATAGAACCGTTTGTTTCAACTTCCATAGTTAATTTATCATAATCTAAAGCTTTACCTTCTCTTGCAGTACTTACAGAATAAGAAACTTTTTTAACTGGACTATATAATGAATCTATAGCTATAAGTCCAAGTGGTGGCTCTTCTGGTTTATTAAGATCTGCGGGAACATAACCTTTTCCAGTGTTTACATTCATTTCCATGTGAAAATTAGTATTTTCATCTAAATTACAAATAACTAATTCTGGATTTAAAATTTCAACATCTGGGACTGAAGTTATATCTGAAGCTTTAATTTCACCTGGGCCTTTAGCATCTAAGATTAATTTTTTTGTACCTTCTGCAGCACATTTTAATGCTAAAGATTTTACGTTCAAAACTATATCAGTTACATCTTCTCGCACACCTTTTATAGATGTAAATTCATGTAAAACTCCATCAATTTGAATTGAAGTTACTGCCGCTCCCCTTATTGAAGATAGAAGTATTCTTCTTAAAGAGTTTCCTAATGTTAAGCCATAACCTTTTTCAAGGGGTTCGGCTACAATAGTAGCATGAGTCAAATCATCGCTTATTTTGACATCAAGTTTTGCTGGTTTGATTAATGACTTCCAATTTTTTACATTAACATTTTCCAATTCCATTAAACTCTCCTTTTTTTTGGTGGTCTTGTACCGTTATGTGGCATCGGTGTTGTGTCTTTAATTGATAAAATTCTAAAACCTCTTGCTTGTAAAGCTCGTAGTGCTGTTTCTCTTCCTGAGCCAGGACCTTTAACTTCTACAGATAAAGTTTTCATTCCAAACTCTAAAGCTTTGGAAGCAGCAGCGTCTGCTGCTATTTGGGCAGCATATGGTGTTGATTTCCTTGAACCCTTAAATCCTTTTTGTCCTGCAGATGCCCATGAAATTACATTTCCATTAGTGTCAGCTATAGATATAATTGTATTGTTAAATGTTGACTGAACATAAGCAATACCATTTAAAATATTTCTTTTTACTTTCTTTTTTTTGGAATAAGTACTTTTAACAGATTTTTTTGATGATTTTTCTAAGCTCTGTTCATTATTTTCCTGTTTTTCTGCTTTAGCCATAATTATTTTTTAAGTGGGGTTAATTTTTTTCCAGCAATAGCAATTGCTTTACCTTTTCTTGTTCTAGCATTGCATCTTGTTCTTTGTCCTCTTACAGGTAATTTCTTTCTATGTCTCGATCCTCTATAACAAGCTAGATCAATTAATCTTTTAATACTTAATGAATAATCTCTTCTAAGATCTCCTTCAACCTTAAAGTTCTGATCAATATATTCTCTTATTTTTAATATTTCATCGTCTGTAAGTTGATTAACTCTTTTTTCTTTAGGAATTTCTAGTGATGAACAAATCTGTTTTGAAAATTTGTCACCTATACCATAAATATAGGTTAAACCAATTTGAACCAATTTATTTTGTGGGATATTTATTCCTGCAATACGAGCCATAAATTTTGTGATAAATTTAGCCTTTTATATAAGAAGATCTTTCAAAGTCAACGCCTTAAACATTAAGAAAAGCATCTATTTTAGAGGTTATTTCTTCAATTTCGAGTGTTCCGTCAATTTCATTAAATTGAGGATTTTTAGAATAGAATTCTAAGACAGGTCTAGTTGTTTCCATATATTTATCATATCTTTTAATGATAGTATTCAATTCATCATCAGATCTTTTTTCTATAATTTTTCTTTTTTCAATTCTTTTGATTATTGTTTCTTTATCAACATTTAGGAAAAAAATGTGGTCAATTTTTTGATCAGAAGACTTTAATAATGAATCTAAATTTTTAGCCTGACTTATTGATCTTGGGTAACCATCAAATATTAATTTGTTTTTTTTTGAGGGATCAAAAATAATATTCTTTATAAGATTATTAACAATTTCATCGCTCACAAACTTTCCGTCATGCATATCTTTAGATATAATCTTTCCTACCTCAGAATTTTTTTTAATTTCATTTCTTAGTATATCGCCTGTTGAAATTTGAATATTGTTTAATTTATTTACTAAATATTTAGATTGAGTTCCTTTTCCTGCTCCTGGGGGACCAAATAGGATTATATTCACAAATTATCTACCAAATTTTGTTTTTTTTATTAATTGCTCATATTGGGAGCTCATTAATCTAGTTTGTATTTGTGTGACAGTATCAATTGCTACAACAACAACAATTAAAATGGATGTTCCTCCAAGATAAAAAGGTATTGGATAGTTTGCAATTAAAAATTCTGGCATTAAACAAACTAAAGTTAAATATAAAGCCCCAATAGTTGTTAATTTTGTTAGAATATTTTCAATATATAAAGCTGTACTTTCACCAGGTCTAATACCAGGTATAAAGCCACCATGTTTTCTAAGATTATCAGCTGTCTCTGTTGGATTAAATGTAATTGAGGTATAAAAAAAAGTAAAAAATATTATTCCAGATGCATATAACAACATATATAAAGGTTGGCCTTGAGTAAAAAAAGAACTTATATTTAAAAAAATTTCATTATCTGAAAAATTAAAATTTGAAAAAGTAACTGGCAATAATAATAAAGCTGAAGCAAAAATTGCAGGTATTACACCTGCCTGATTTATTTTAAGTGGTAAATGAGACGACTCCCCACCATACATTTTATTTCCCATTTGTCTTTTAGGATAATTTATTAATATTTTTCTTAATGCTCTTTCCATAAAAACAATGAATAGAATTGTTAATATTAGAAGAATAAATAGTGCCAAAATCATTAAAGTAGAAACCGCACCAGTTCTTCCAAGTTCAAATGTAGTAACTAATGCTCTAGGTATTTCTGCAACAATTCCTGCAAAAATTATTAATGATATACCATTCCCAATACCTCTTTGAGTAATTTGCTCACCTAGCCACATTAAAAAAATTGTTCCAGCAACGATTGTTGTTACGGTAGATATTTTAAAAAAAATACCTGGATTGATAACTAATCCTGCTGAAGACTCTAAACCGACAGCCAAACCATATCCTTGAACAGTAGCAAGTAAGACTGTTCCATATCTGGTAATCTGAGTAATTTTTGCTCTTCCCGACTCACCTTGCGACTTTAAATTTTTAAAATAATCAGATACACCAGTTAAAAGCTGTACAATGATTGAAGATGAAATGTATGGCATTATACCTAATGCAAATATAGCCATCCTACTAACAGCACCACCAGCAAAAACATTAAACATTCCAAGTAGCCCTTTTTGATTTCCTTCCATCATAATTTTTAACTGTTCTGGATCGATACCCGGCAAAGGTACAAATGTTCCAAACCTATAGACAGTCAAAATAGCTAACGTAAATATTATTCTATTTCTTAAATCATTACTTGATGATGAAGCGCTCATTTAATTAGATTTATTTTTTTAGTTGTATTGATCCACCAATTTTTTCAAGTTTTTCTACAGCAGATTTTGAGGCTAAATCTGCCTCAATATTAATTTTATCCTTAATTGCTCCTGAACCTAATATCTTTAATTTAATTGAATTCTTGTCTATTAAATTCAATTTTTTTAACAAATCTGAATTTAAAATATCCGAAGTCTTAATATTTTTTTTATCAATATATGACTGAATCTTATCTAAATTTAGAATTGCTATTCTTTTTTTTCCAATTGGATTAAAGCCTCTTTTAGGAAGTCTTCTGTATAAGGGCATTTGACCACCTTCAAAGCTTTTGATTGCAACACCTGAACGAGATTTTTGACCTTTAACTCCTCTACCAGATGTCTTACCTTTGCCAGAGCCGATTCCTCTTCCAACTCTAATTTTGCTTTTATTTATTTTGTCTCTATTATTTAAATTAATCATTAACCTCTTTTTTCAATTATTTCTGAAATTTTTTTGTTTCTTATAGCTGATATTTGTTTTGGCGAATTCTGTTTCAATAAAGCTTTCATTGTTGCTCTAATTACATTATGAGCATTTGATGTACCCATAGATTTAGCAACTATATCTTTCACACCTAAAACTTCACACACAGCTCTAACAGGACCACCGGCAATTATACCTGTACCTTTTGATGCTGCTCTCAAAACTATTCTTCCTGATCCATCTTTTGCTTTAACATCATGATGAATAGTTCTTCCTTCTCTTAAAGGAATATGAGTTAATTTCCTTCTTGCCATTTCATTTGCTTTTTTAATTGCATCAGGAACTTGTTTAGCTTTTGCATGAGCTATCCCAATTTTACCAGCTTGATTACCAACTACTACTAAAGCAGAAAAACCAAATCTCCTACCACCTTTAACAACTTTTGTGATACGATTGATATGAACTAATTTTTCTAATATATCATCAGTTTTTTTATCTCTATTTTTTTCCATAATTAAAATTCCATTCCATTTTTACGAAGAGTTTCCGCAAAAATTTTAACTCTTCCATGATATTTATAAATTCCTCTATCAAAATAAATTTTAGTTATTTTTTTTTCTTGAGCTTTTTTTGCTAATTTTTCAGCAACAATTTTTGATATATCAGTTTTATTTTTTTTTTCAGTTGATCTAATATCTTTTTCAACAGAGGAAGCAGCTAATAATGTGATATTTTTTGTATCATCAATTATTTGAGCAGAAATATTTTTTGATGACCTTGTAATACACAGTCTGTATCTATCATTAGAAGCAACCTTTTTTACTTTATTGCTTACTCTAAATCTTTTTCTTTTAATGGTATCTAATTTCATTATTTTTTCTTTCCTTCTTTTTTCAAAACATATTGTCCTTTTTCTCTAACACCTTTTCCTTTATATGGTTCGATTTTTCTTAGAGTTTTTAATTTAGATGCTATAGCTCCTACTTGTTGTTTATCAGCACCAGTAATTTTTAATGTTGTTTGTTTTTCTACAGTTATTTTAATTCCTTCAGGGATGTCAAAATTTATATCATGGCTATAACCTAGTTGAAGGTTTAACTGATTTCCTTTTAAAGCAGCTCTATAACCAACACCAACTAGTTCAAGAGTTTTTTCATATCCAGCACTTGAACCAATTACAGCATTATTTATCAAGCTTCTATTCATGCCCCATAGCCTCTTTGTTTCTTGATCAATTTTTTTAGGTTTAATAGAAATTTCTTTTCCTTCTTTAATATCTAAATTAAACATTTCTAAATCAATATTGATTGATTTTTTTCCTAATGGTCCTTCAATATTAAGATTACTTCCAGCTAAAACAACTTTAACTTTTTCAGGAATAGAAATATTTATTTTACCAATTTTAGACATTAAAATACCTTACAAATTATTTCGCCGCCAACTCTTTGTTTTCTAGCATCTATATCAGTCATAACACCTTTTGGTGTTGATATAATTGCTATGCCCAATCCATTGTTAATTTTAGGTAATCCATCTGCACTTGAAAATATTCTTCTACCTGGTTTAGACACTCTTTCAAACGTACTAATAACAGGGTTTCCTGAATGGTATTTAAGCTCTAATGATAATAGTGATTTATTATCTTCTTTATTAACTTTGAAATCTTTAATAAAACCTTCATTTTTTAAAATATCAGCTATTTTTGTTTTGAAATTAGAAGAAGGTAATTCAACTTTTTTATGATTTCTGTCTTGAGCATTTTTTATTCTTGCTATCATATCTCCTATTGGGTCACTTAAACTCATATATTCCTTTCTACCAACTTGATTTAACTAAACCTGGTATCTTTCCTTGCAATCCAAGTTGTCTTAATGCAATTCTAGATATCTTTAATTTTCTATAAACTCCATGAGGTCTTCCAGTAATTTGACATCTGTTCATAACTCTTACTTTAGCAGAATTTCTAGGTAATTTTGATAATTTTTGTTGTGCTTTAAATCTTTCTTCTAACGGAATTTTTTTATCCATGATAATTTTTTTTAATTTTTCTCGTTTTTTATAAAATTTATCAGATAATTTTATTCTTCTATTATTTTTATTTATTGAACTAAGTTTAGCCATATTAATTATCTCCTTTTTTAATAAATGGAAAATTTAATTTTTCTAATAAAGCAAAACTATGCTCTTTGTTTTTAGATGATATTGCAATTACAATATCTAATCCTCTGACTTTGTCAGCTCTATCAAAACTTACTTCTGGAAAAATGATATGTTCCTTAACACCAAAAGTATAGTTTCCAAATTTATCAAATCCATTTGCTGATAAACCTCTAAAATCTTTAATTCTTGGTAAGGCAACGTTTACAAGTCTATCTAAGAACTCATACATTTTATCTTTACGAAGTGTTACTTTTAAACCTGCATTTGATCCTTTTCGTGTTTTAAAGTTTGCAACAGATTTTTTAAATTTTGTTGTTATGGGTTTTTGACCAGTAATTTTTGCTAAATCCTCTTCACATGATTTTAAAATTTTTGAATCATTGCCATCTAAGCCTAGTCCCATATTCAATACAATTTTTTCTATTTTAGGACCCATATATAAATTTTTTAAACCAAACTGAACTTTCAAAGCTGGTTGAATTTCTTTATAGTAAAGATCTTTTAATCTAGGTGTCATTATTTTTTAGCCTCTGTTTTTTTACTTTTAACCTTTTCATCTATTAACTTTAAATTAGACAAGTGAATAAAGCTTTCTTTAGAGAAAATTCCACCTTTTTTCTCTTTTGTAGTTTTAACATGTTTTTTGACCATATTGATTTCTTTAACTTTTGCTCTATTACTAGATCTGTCAATTTCAATTACTTCACCTTCTTTTTTTTTATCTTTACCTGACAAAATTCTAACTTTTAAACCTTTTTTAATCATTATAATACCTCAGGGGCTAGTGAAATTATTTTCATTTGTCCTTTATTCCTTAGTTCTCTTGTCACTGGTCCAAAAATTCTTGTTCCAACTGGTTCTCCTTTGTCGTCAACTAAAACAGCGGCATTATTATCAAATCTAACTTTTGAACCATCATCACGATGAATTCCTTTTTTTACTCTAACCACAACAGCTTTATGGACTGAACCTTTTTTTACTTTTCCTTTTGGAATTGCTTCTTTAACAGCTATAACAATAGTATCACCGATACTTGCATATCTTCTTTTAGAGCCACCTAAAACTTTAATACATTCAATCTTTTTAGCACCAGTATTGTCAGCAACACTCAATTCTGTTTGAACCTGTATCATTATTTTGTGCTCTCCATTACTTGAAATTTCTTGTTTTTAGAAAATGGCTTACTTTCTATTATTGAAACCTTATCACCAGTTTTAAATTTGTTATTCTCATCATGTGCGTTATATTTTTTTCTTACTTTAATTACTTTTTTAAGTAAAGGATGTGAATATTTTCTTTCAACTAAAACGGTAATAGTTTTATTAGGTTTGTCACTTACCACTACTCCTGTTAATATTTTTTTAGGCATTTATTTTTCCTTTTAAAATTGTTTTAAGTCTTGCAATTGTTTTTCTTGTTTCATTTATTTTTGCGGGATTTGTTATTTGTGAATTCATCTTTTGAAATCTAAAATTAAATAAATCTTTTTTGGATTTATCAATATTTTTGACTATTTCGTCCCTTGATAATTTCTTAATTTCTTGTTTTTTCATTTAAGTAAATCTCTTAATTGTTTTAGTTTTAATAGGAAGTTTAGCTGATGCTTTATATAATGCCTCTTTGGCTATTTGTTCTGAAACACCATCAACTTCAAATAAAATTCTTCCTGGTTTTACTCTGCATGCATAAAATTCGGGTGATCCTTTACCTTTACCCATACGAACTTCAATAGGCTTTTTGGAGACTGGTATATTTGGAAAAATTCGTGTCCATACTCTTCCTTGACGTTTCATATGTCTAGTCAGTGCTACTCTAGCAGCTTCGATTTGTTTTCCAGTAACTCTATCAGGTGACAATGCTTTTAAAGCATAAGCCCCATAATTTATAAAATTAGCTCTTGAGGCAGTTCCGTGTATTCTACCCTTGTGAGCTTTTCTCCATTTTGTTCGAACTGGTTGTAACATCTATTGCTTACCTTCTTTTGGTGTTACTTTATTAGTTTCTTGACTAAATTCTTTTGCAAAAACCTCACCTTTATAAATCCAAACTTTTATTCCAATAATCCCGTAAGTAGTTAAAGCTTCAGCTTCAGCATAATCAATGTCTGCTCTTAAAGTGTGTGATGGAATACTTCCGTCTCTTAACCATTCAGTTCTAGCTATTTCATTCCCACCTAATCTACCACTTACAGAAACTTTAATTCCTTTTGCTCCTAATCTTAGGCAAGATTGCATCGCTCTTTTCATGGCTCTTCTATAAGAAATTCTTTTTACTAATTGTTGGGCAATATTTTCAGCAACCAGGTAAGCGTTTGTCTCTGGTTTTTTTACTTCTTTTATATTTAGAGAAACTTCATTTGATGTAAATTTTGATAAATTATTTTTAATTTTATCTATATCACTCCCTTTTTTTCCAATTACGAAACCTGGTCTAGATGTATAAATTGTAACATAACATTTATTAGAAGTTCTTTCGATCATTACCTTTGATACACCTGAGTTAATTACATTTTTTTTGATATATTCTCTTATTTTAAAATCTTCGATAAGGTAATTTCCAAAATCCTTCTTTTTTGCATACCAAACTGAGTCCCAACCTCTGTTGACACCCAATCTAAAACCTACTGGATTAACTTTTTGTCCCATGACTCTCCATTTTTTTTGCTTCTGATAAAATAATTGTAACACTTGAATAAGGTTTTAAAATAGGTGCAGCTCTTCCTTTTGCTCTTGGTCTAAATCTTTTCATAGTAATTTTTTTTCCACAATAAGCTTCTTTAACTATCAATTTATCAATATCAAATTGAAAGTTATTTTCAGCATTTGCCACTGCTGAACTTATTGTTTTTCTAATATCTCTTGTAATTCTTTTTTCTGAGAATTGAAGGTCTCTTATGGCTATGTCAACTTTTTTCCCGACTATACCTTTTAGTATAGGATTTAGTTTTCTTACACTGGATCTAATATTGTTATTTATTGATTTTACAGTTGTATTTTTATCTTTTTTTATTAATTTTTTTTTACTCATAATTATTTTTTAACCTCAGCTTCTGCAGGTTTTGCTTTTTTATCTGCAGGTGTATGACCAAAGAAAGTTCTTGTTGGAGCAAATTCGCCTAATTTATGACCAACCATATCTTCAGAGATTGTTATAGGGATGAATTTTTTTCCATTATATATCAAGAAACTCACACCAACAAAGTCTGGAATAATAGTAGATTTTCTTGACCAGGTTTTAATAGGTTTTTTTTTTGGATCAATTTTATATTTATCAACTTTTTTAATCAAGCTTTGCTCAACAAAAGGTCCTTTCCAAACTGCTCTAGCCATTATTTGCTATCCTTCCTTTTGTTTCTTCTCTTAACAATATATTTGTCTGTTCTTTTATTATCTCTTGTTTTTAATCCTTTTGCAGATTGACCTTTAGGTGACACTGGATGTCTTCCACCAGCAGTCTTACCTTCACCACCTCCATGTGGGTGATCAACAGGGTTTTTAACAACTCCTCGAGTATGCGGTCTTCTACCAAGCCATCTTGATCTGCCAGCTTTACCAATTTTAATGTTTTTTTGATCTGGATTACTTAAAACACCGATAGTTGCTAATGATCTTGAATCTATCTTCCTAATTTCACCTGAAGCTAATTTTATTAAACTATAATTTCCATCTAATCCGCTTATGGTAACTGAAGCACCTGCAGATCTTGCAATCTTACCACCACCACCTGGCTGAATCTCAACATTGTGAATACTAACACCCACTGGTATATCTTGTAGTGGCATACAGTTTCCGACTTTTATTTCTTTTTTAGATCCATTTTCAATTTTATCACCAACTTTCATTTTTTGAGGTGCAAGGTAATATGCATGTGAATTATCATCAAACTTTACTAACATAATGTAACAAGATCGATTTGGATCATATTCAATTCTTTCAACAATAGCCTGCATATCAAATTTTTTTCTATAAAAATCGACGTGTCTATACATCTTTTTATGTCCACCAGCTCTGTTTATCGAAGTGATATGACCATTATTATTTCTCCCTTTCATTGAATTTTTAGGTGAAACAAGTGACTTAAAAGGTTTACCTTTCCATAGACCAGTTCTGTCAACTAAAATTGTTCCTCTTGTGGATTTTGTATATGGTTTAAAAGTTTTTAATGCCATTTTAAATTCCCGTTGTTAGGTCGATACTTTGACCTTTTTTAAGAGTTATAATTGCTTTTTTAAATCCAGAAACTTTAACTTTTCTTCCCCTGGTTAATTTAGTTCTACTTTGTTTATTTATTATATTAATTTTAGTAACATTAACTTTGAAAATTTTTTCGATGTTATTTTTTAGATTTTTCTTATTAGCGTTAGAAGGAACTTTAAAGACTATTTTATTATGCTCAGATAAGCTTGTGGATTTTTCTGTAACTAAAGGTGATAAAATTTTATCGTATAAATGAATTTTTTCCATTTTAAGCATACCTCTTTTCAAGTTCTTTTACAGAAGACTCTGTAAATACAACCTTTTTAAATTTAATTATATCAAAAGCACTGAAATGATTAATGTCTGTAACCTTGATATTTGGAATATTTCTTATCGATTTTTCAACGTTATCTTTAGAATTTTTATCTAAAATTATTATTGAATTAGAAATTTGAAATTTTTTAAGAATAAGATTCATTTCTTTTGTTTTTTTTATTTTTGAGTCAAAATCACTGAATACTATTAAATTATCATTTTTTATTTTATCACTTATTAATGAAGCTATACTTTGTTTTTTTTCACTCTTATTTAATTTTCTTTTTTTGTAAGACAGTTCTCCTTTAGGGCCATGAGCTACACCTCCACCAACAAAGATTGGAGCTTTTCTACTTGCGTGTCTGGCATTTCCAGTTCCTTTTTGTGCATAAATTTTTGATGTAGGTCCTGAAACCTCATTTTGCTGTTTTGTTTTAGCATGTCTTCCTTTGTAATTAGCATTTGTTTTGTACAAAACTGTATTAACTAGTCTTTTGTTTATTTTTGCAGAAAAAATTTTATCTAAAACTTCAATAGAACTTTTTTTGCCATCTAAATTTAATTTATCTAATTTCATTATTTTTTCTTTTTCTCTGGAGTTTTCTTAGCTAGTTCAGTAGCTTTAATTTTTTCACTAATAGTCATTTTTTTTATATTTTTTACTGCTCCTTTTACAAGCACTTCTGAATTTTTTGCACCAGGTATTGACCCTTTTAAATAAAGCAGTTCATTTTCTAAATCTGTTTTAATAATTTCAATATTTTGCATAGTTCTTAATTTATCACCCATGTGTCCAGCCATTTTTTTTCCTTTAAAAACTTTACCTGGATCTTGTCTTTGACCTGTTGATCCATGCGATCTATGAGAAATTGAAACCCCATGAGTTGCTCTTAAACCTCCAAAATTATGTCTTTTCATAGCACCAGCAAAACCTTTTCCAATAGTTTTTGATCTAGTGTCTACAAATTTAATGTCTTTAAAAATTTCTAGACCAAACTCATTACCTTCTTTAAAATTTTCAGTACTTGCAACTCTAAATTCTTTAAGTTTATTTTTAGCCTCTGTATTTTTTTTTGCAAAATAACCCTTCATTGCTTTAGATAATTTTGAACTTTTTATTTTACCATATCCAAGTTGAACAGCTTTATAGCCTCTATTCTCTTCATCGATAACTTGTATGACTCTTGCTTTTTCCATTTTTAAAACTGTTACTGGAACTAATTGTCCTGATTTATAAAATTCTCTAGTCATACCAATTTTTTTTCCAATTAAAGCTATTTCATTCATAACTAAATCTTAATCTCCACATCTACTCCTGATGCTAAGTCTAATTTCATTAAAGCTTCGACAGTTTGTGGTGTTGGTTCAATTATATCAATTAATCTTTTATGCGTTCTTGATTCAAATTGTTCTCTGCTTTTTTTATCAATATGTGGAGATCTTAAAACAGTATATCTCTCTATTCTTGTTGGTAATGGAATAGGACCTTTAATAGTAGCACCTGTTCTTTTTACAGTATTTACTATCTCCTCAGTTGAAGCATCTAAAATCTTATTATCATATGCTCTTAGTTTGATTCTAATATTTTGTTTTTCCATTATTATCCCGCTATCTTTTTAGTTACTTCGTCTTGAACATTTTGTGGAACTTTTGAATAATGATCAAAAAACATTGAGTATTGAGCTCTACCTTGAGACATTGATCTTAAATTATTTATATATCCAAACATATTAGCAAGAGGAACCATTGCTGTTATTACAGTAGCATTTCCTCTTTGTTCTTGAGTGCTTATTTGGCCTCTTCTACTATTAAGATCACCAATAACATCTCCCATATAATCTTCAGGAGTAACAACTTCAACTCTCATAACAGGCTCTAATAATTTCAATGTACCTTTTGTACATGCTTCTTTAAAACATGCTCTACTGGCTAGCTCGAAAGCCAAAACACTCGAGTCAACATCATGGTGTAGTCCATCTAAAATTGTGACTTTGTAATCTATCATTGGAAATCCAGCTAAGATTCCACCATCAGAGATTGTTTCAATACCTTTTTCAACTCCAGGAATAAATTCTTTTGGAATAGCACCGCCTTTAATTTTACTTTCTACTAATCTACCAGCGCCCGGTTCTTGAGGTTCTACTAAAAGTTTTACTTTAGCAAATTGTCCAGCTCCACCACTTTGTTTTTTGTGTGTATATTCAACTTCAGAAGCATTTTCTAACGTTTCTCTATAAGCAACTTGAGGAGCTCCTACATTAGCCTCAACTTTAAATTCTCTTTTCATTCTATCAACAATAATATCTAAGTGAAGCTCGCCCATACCTTTAATTATTGTTTGGCCTGACTCTTCGTCAGAAGTTACTCTGAATGAAGGATCTTCTTTTGCAAGTCTACCTAGTGCTTCTCCCATTTTTTCTTGATCAGCTTTAGTTTTAGGTTCAACAGCAATTTCAATAACTGGATCTGGGAATTCCATTGGTTCTAATAAAACTGGTTTTTCTTCATCACAAAGTGTATGCCCGGTTATTGTATATTTTAAACCTGCTAAAGCTACAATATCTCCAGCATTAGCCTCTTTTATATCTTCTCTTGAATTGGCGTGCATTAAAAGCATTCTTCCAACTCTTTCCTCTTTTTCTTTGGATGAATTATAAATACCAGTTCCTGTTTTAATTGTTCCAGAATAAACTCTAATAAAAGTTAGGGAACCTACAAATGGGTCATTAGCAACCTTGAAAGCTAAAGCTGAAAAACCAGCGTTATCTTCAAATTTCATTTCAATTTCATCTTCAGATCCAGGTTTTGTTCCTTTAATAGAGCCAATATCTATAGGACTTGGCAAGTAGTTTATGACAGCATCTAGTAAAGGTTGGACACCTTTGTTTTTAAATGCTGAACCCGTCAAAATGGGTACAAAACTAAAATTTAATGTTCCTTTTCTTATACATTTAACAAGATCTTCCTCTTTAATTTCATCTCCATTTAAATAAGACTCCATTAATTTCTCATCTTGTTCAACAGCCATCTCTACTAATTCTGTTCTATATTTTTGAGATATTTCTTTTAAATCATCTGGAATTTCTTTGTATTCCCATTCAGCTCCTAACGCTTCATTTTTCCAAACTTGAGCTTTCATTTTAACTAAATCTACAACACCAGTTAGTGAAGATTCTATTCCAATTGGGACCTGTATTGGTAAAGGTTTAGCACCAAGTCTATCTCTAATCATATCTACACATCTAAAGAAATCAGCACCAGTTCTATCTAATTTATTAACAAAACAAATTCTTGGAACTTTATATTTGTCAGCTTGTCTCCAAACTGTTTCTGACTGAGGTTCTACTCCGGCAACACCATCAAATACTGCAACCGCTCCATCTAAAACTTTAAGTGATCTCTCTACTTCGATCGTAAAATCTACGTGTCCTGGAGTATCAATTATATTAATTCTGTGATCTTGCCAAAAACAAGTAGTAGCAGCTGAGGTTATTGTTATACCTCTTTCTTGTTCTTGTTCCATCCAATCCATTGTTGCTGCACCATCATGGACTTCACCAATTTTGTGACTTTTTCCTGTGTAATACAAAACTCTTTCTGTTGTTGTAGTTTTACCAGCATCTATATGTGCCATGATCCCAATATTTCTATATTTGTCTAAAGTATGAGTTCTAGGCATAATATTTTACCATCTAAAATGTGCAAAAGCTTTGTTTGATTCAGCCATTTTATGCACATCCTCTCTTTTTTTTACTGCAGCACCTTTTTTTTCATATGCATCATAAAGCTCATTAAAAATCTTGTCTGACATATGTTTATCTTTTCTTTTCCTTGCTGAGTCTATTAACCATCTTATGGCTAATGCTTGTGCTCTTTTACTTTTAACTTCAACAGGAACTTGATATGTTGCCCCACCGACTCTTCTTGATCTTACTTCCACAGTTGGTTTAATATTATTAATTGCTTCATTAAAAATATTTATTGGTTCATCTTTTGTTTTAGTTTTAATCTTTTCTATTGCATCATAAACTATTTTTGAAGCAACACCTCTTTTACCATCATACATAATATTATTTATCAGTTTTGGAATTATAGTTGAGTTAAATTTTGGATCAGGAATAATTTTTTTTTTTGGTTGAGTTTTTTTTCTAGACATTATTATTTCCCTTTTTTAGTTCCGTATAAAGATCTTCTTTTTTTTCTATTCGCAACACCTTGAGTATCTAAATTACCTCTCAAAATATGATAACGAACTCCAGGTAAGTCTTTAACTCTACCACCTCTTATTAACACAACAGAGTGTTCTTGAAGATTATGACCTTCTCCTGGAATATAGGCTGTTACCTCAAAACCATTAGATAATCTTACTCTAGCAACTTTTCTTAAAGCTGAATTTGGTTTTTTTGGAGTAGTCGTATAAACTTTTACACATACACCTCTTTTTAAAGGTTGTTTCTGTAATGCAGGAACTTTGTTCCTCGCAATTTGTCTAGCTCTTTTTTTTCTTAACAACTGATTAATAGTTGGCATAAAATTTTTTAAATTAATTATATTTTTGAATGAAATAACTGACAGGTTATTCATGGCAGCGTTTAGTGTCTAAAGTTAACACTACATTCCAACCAAAAACACCGCCAAAATACTTATTAATTTGACTTTGTCAAACTAAAACTAGATAGACGACCGGTTATTTTTATTGATTTACCTGGTTTTCAGGCTGCTCGATCTTCTCTTGATCAGATAGAAATTTATTATCATCTTCAAGAGCTTTTTTGTTCCACTTATTCTTAATATTACCAGTTCCAGCTGGAACTAATCTGCCAACTATAACGTTTTCTTTTAAACCATTTAATGGGTCTACTTTACCTTTTATTGCAGCGTCCGTTAAAACTCTTGTTGTTTCTTGGAATGAAGCAGCAGAAATAAATGACTCGGTTTGTAGTGATGCTTTGGTAATCCCCATTAGTACTCTTTCGCCTGTCGCTGGAGTTTTTCCATCAGCTTTTAATTTCTCATTTACATTGTCAAATTTTATTCTGTCAATAATTTCTCCCGGAAGATAAGATGAATCTCCAGTAGTTTTTACTTCAACTTTTTTTAGCATTTGTCTTAAAATAGTTTCAATGTGCTTATCATTGATTATAACACCTTGAAGTCGATAAACTTCTTGAACTTGATTAACAAAATACTCAGTTAATTCTTTTATACCCAAAATACGTAATATATCGTGAGGTAAAGGTTGGCCGTCTAACAAGTATTCACCTTTTTTAATTTTTTCACCTTGGTTAAAATTAATATGTTTCCCTTTTGGAATTAAATAATTTGATGGTTCTGCTCCATCTTCTGGTACTATTGATACTCTTTGTTTCCCTCTTACTTCTTTACCAAAAACAACTTGTCCATCATTTTCAGCAATGATTGCACT
>Ga0315315_10000944_pt1 | contig 26088 bp, 15 predicted proteins | sample M140m3416metaG_FD_203699 | JGI IMG/M metagenome (GOLD analysis project Ga0315315, IMG submission 203699) | Ammonia-oxidizing marine archaeal communities from Monterey Bay, California, United States - M1 40m 3416 | ecosystem: Environmental > Aquatic > Marine > Intertidal zone | place: USA... | reverse complement strand
CACCACAGCTACGAATAAGCATCGGTAAAATTGGGTCATCGTTAGAAATATTTGGCGTAAGAATCTCTAAAATATCGTGACTAGCCTGACTCTCAAGGCCTCTTTGTGAGATTGCATACAGTGCAACGACACGATTTTCGAGTGGTAAGGAACGATCCTGAACCACCTCGAGCAACGCATTCTTCATTTCCTCCGAGAAGGAACGCCGCAACAACATGCGCTGCGCTGCAAGCCGCCTGACGTGGCTGGCAGAATGTTTGACGATATCTACTAAATTTATATTGTGAACTACTGAGAATTCAGGAGGTGTTGTCGGGACATGGCTTGTTGGTATTGCTCGGGCGATAAATCCATGCGCGGGGCCATCCCACTTGAACGTTGCCGGACCCTTCCACGCAGCCTGATAAACAGCGCTCCTTCCATCAACGTCAATGTCGGTCGGTCGTGGCATTTTGAAAAATTCTTCTGGCTCACCGTTCTCGACAAATCCTGCACCTTGTCGCTTCACGGGATGTCGAAATGACGCACCACGACCCCAATCACATGTATACGCTCGCTTGTTCCATGCTGGCGGAATACCCGGTTCGTCAATAAAACATGCGCCACAGCCAGAACCACCACCATAATCAGCAAGTGGCTCTACAATTTCTTCAGCAAAATTTTGAAACAACCGTGGATACCCATGGTCTTCAAGTCCGCTGAGATGGTGTAAGCGAACATTCCAGCCGCCACCATCATTCGTATTATCTCTGGCAAACAGATCGAGCATTGGGCTCACGGCAATGCCATAGATATTTCGTGTTCCGTCAGAATATGTCTCAAGCCCGCTTCCATCGGGCCGAAATCGGACCACTCCTCCACCGCGCATCTGGAGCGTTCGTCCGTCAGTGCCGGCTGCCTCCATAAAACCGAAGTCACCGCATGCTACATAAAGCCACCCATCCACCCCCATTTCGAGACCATTTGTAGTGTGGTCAGCCGGTCGCTTATCGAAACCAAAGGCAATGTTTGAGATAAGCCGCTGAGACGACTCGGCGATTCCATCATGATCGGCATCGAAAAACGCATCGATGTGTGGCGGATGAAGAACATAAAGTCGGTCATGGTCCCAGACTATGCCTCGTGGTGAGTCAATATCAGGAATAAACTCGGTCACCTGATCTGCTCTACCATCATTGTCGATATCGCGGAGTCGTAGTACACGACCTCGATGGGGCTGTCTTCCAATAGAGCCATTTCCGTCTGATGAAACATAGAGATCACCATTCGGAGCAGCCGCAAGATACGTCGGGTAGTTCGCCATCTGCCATGGGGCGAACAGTGTGACGGAAAATCCCTCTGGCAGAGCGACCTCCGCAAGCAACTCTTTCTCCTCAGCTGGTGTTAACCTATGAACTCGAGGAACACTGTTGCCCTCTGTTTGCAGGCGTGCAGCATCTACCTCCAACGCAATTTGTGTAATGGGTTCAACATTTAATGGAAGAAGGTTTCCACCGCCGTCAAAGAGTCGTATCTCCCTGAGGCTAGGCCACATGTCCCGCTGCTGATGCATTACCTTTACGCGAAGAAACCGAACAGCCTGTGCATCACATCGTTCTCTTCGAACACCTGCCTGCGTATTCTTCGACGCATCCGTTGAAACGGTCCAACGTTGACCATCCGGCGAAGTCTCTATGACATATTGCATCCAGTCACTCTGGATCTCCCATGCAAGCTCGATCCCTGAGATTGCTACCGCTTTCTGAAATTCCAGTTGGAACCAGTTTGGCATGTCAGGCCCGTCACCGCACCACCGAGTCGCCGGATTACCATCAATGGCATGCACTGCCGGATGTGACGGCTTTTGTTGTTCTGATTGTGCTGAGACCACGACGGCAACCGGTACAACCGAAGCAGATTCGACAACAATGTTCTTGCCCTCGGGATCATTTCCAACTGCCTGCTGTACAGATTCTCCTACTTCAGTATGTGCGAGAGGAGTTGCAAACAGGCTGTTTTTCATACAAAAACAAACAGCGATTACAGAATAGAGTAATAAAAAACGGCAGCAATTCATCAACATTTTTTATTCAATTTGAAGTAAAAATTCTCTCATCACTCCCAGGCGTTGCGTGCCACAATAAGATCCATGTGATCGAACATAACACTCAACTTATCACACCGTGAATGACCTTCCCATGTACATCCGTCAGTCGAAAATCACGTCCCTGATAGGGATAGGTCAGCCGTAGATGGTCGATACCCATCAAGTGGAGAATCGTGGCATTAAGATCATGAACATGCACTTTTTGTTCAGGAGTCACAATATTGTATGAGTAATCATCCGTTTCACCCCACGTCAGACCACCGTTGACACCCGCACCAGCCATGAGAGTCGTAAAGCACCGCGGATGATGATCTCGGCCATAATTGGTTTCAGTCAAATTTCCCTGTGAGTAAATCGTACGGCCAAATTCACCGCCCCAGACGATCAACGTCTCGTCAAGCAATCCTCGCTGATCAAGGTCATCCAGCAAGGCTCCAGTCGCTTGGTCAGTATCCTTCACCTGCCCTTTAATGGCCTTGGGCAGTCCGCCATGATGGTCCCAGCCCATATGAAAGCACTGCACGAACCGTACACCACGTTCTGACAGCCTTCGGGCGAGCAGACAGTTAAACGCATAGCTACCATGCCGATGCACATCGGGCCCATACGACTCCAACACATGCTTAGGCTCATCAGAAAAGTCCGTGATCTCCGGCACGCTAGCCTGCATACGGAAGGCCATCTCATATTGACTCGTCCGGGCTGCAATATCAGGGTCACCAATAACCGCGGCTCGCGAGGCATTGATAGCAGCAATTCGATCAAGCGTCGCCCGTCGTAGTTCACGGTTTACACCCGGAGGATCAGCAAGATAGAGCACTGGGTCACCTGTGTTGCGAAACCGAACCCCCTGATGCTCATTGGGCAGAAACCCTGCCCCCCACAATCGGTCATAGAGTGGCTGGTCATTGGGCCGGCCCGAGCCATAGCTTGTAAGAACAATGTAAGCCGGCAGGTCAGCGTTATCGCTGCCAAGACCATAGCTCAACCAGGATCCTATACTCGGACGCCCAGCCAATTGATGCCCCGTCTGAAAGAACGTGATAGCCGGATCATGATTAATCTGTTCAGTATGCATTGAGCGGATCATGCACCACCGATCGGAATGACGGGCCATGTTGGGCACAAGTTCGCTAAACCACATGCCACTCTCACCATGCTGGGCAAACGAAAACATCGACGGAGCTACAGGAAAACTCTTCTGACCACTGGTCATTGTCGTCAGACGCTGCCCCTTTCGGATTGAGTCTGGCAGATCCTCACCCCGATACTTCTCCATCTGTGGCTTTGGATCGAATAAGTCCATCTGCGAGGGTGCCCCCGACTGGAACAGATAGATGATCCGCTTGGCCTGTGGTGGAAAATGAGGAGCGACCAGTGCACTTGTACCCATTGTCTCTGAAGCACGGACCGGCTTTATCAAGGATGCGAGTGCAGCAAAACCAAGACCACCCCCTGCTCCTCCGAGGAAAACCCTGCGGTTGATCTGATCCTGCATCTGTACCGAACAGTTTGTACTCACGTTCTTATTCTCGCATTATGAATTCATCAAGGTTCAAAAGAACATTAGCCACGAGCGTGTAAGCTGCGTATTCAGGCAGTGGAACATCTTTTGGCGGAGAAACGATACCAACTTTGGAAAGCTGCTCTGCTGCCAGCGTGTCAGAATGAAAAACATCCAGATCGGCAGCAAGACCATCCTCTAGAGTCTTTCGTTCTTCGGCTGTCGGCTGTCTGCCAAAAACCAATCGATAGCCATGAGCAATTCGTTCCGAAGGAGTCCTTCCCCCGTCAGCCAACATCAGCTTTGCCAAACCATGTGATGCTTCGATGAACGTCAGCTCATTGAGAAGCGCGAGGGCCTGTAATGGTGTGTTTGTTCGTGAACGCTTAACTGTACAGGTTTCACGATTGGGTGCGTCAAATAGTAGCATCGTTGGTGGACCAGCGGTCCGCTTCCAAATCGTATACATACTACGACGATACCGATCCTCATCCGTCGCAGGCTTATATCCTCGCAAGTTTCCGTACTTGCTTGTTTCATCCCAAACACCCTCAGGCATCCACGGACGCACGCTTGGACCACCAATTTTTTTTATAAGCAAGCCCGATGAATCCAATGCGACATCACGAACAATTTCTGCAGGTAATCGAATCCGTGAAGTACGGGCAAACAGGCTATTCTCAGGGTCTTTCATGAGTGCCTCGGACGAAACAACAGACGCTTGTTGATACACACGACTGGTGACTAACTGTTTGATAAATCGTTTCATATCCCAGCCGCTTTCCATGAAGTCTGCAGCAAGCCAGTCAAGCAATTCTGGGTGCGTTGGGTACGATGCCTGACTACCCAGGTTTTCGCTTGTTTTGACCAGCCCCACACCAAAGAAACGCTCCCAGATACGATTCACCCAGACTCGAGCCGTCAGTGGATTTTCCCTTGAGACAATCCAGCGAGCGAGCGAAAGACGATTTGCCTCTTCTCCTTCAGAAAGCGGTGGTAGAAAAGCAGGAAGGCCCGGTCCTACGCTTTCACCCCTCTTGTCGTACTCTCCTCTGAGGAGCACGAACGCTTCACGAGGCTTACCCTCTTTCATAACCATCGCACTTGGAATTCTGCCGCGATAGGCTTCAAGACTCTTCTGTGCAGCATCACGAGCAGTCTGTGCTTGCTGAATCGGCCCAGTTACATTTTCGCGATAATACGCTTCAAGTTCTTTTTGTTGCTCTACAGTACGTTCATCCGCAGCAATGGACAAAGCATCGCGCATCTTTTTTGAGATCCGAATCCCATTGACTCCAATGATGCTTGGCTTCTCAGCCGAATACGTCAAACGAAAGCGTGCGATTGTGTGCTCCGGATGCCGAGATTCCTGTCGTACTGTGACGACAAGGCGAGAATTATCTTCAACTTGAACTGGTTTCTTTGAAAAAAGCGCCACGCGTCGTGCCTTTTTTAAATCCGAGCGATTGCCATCAATTGCCCAACCATCACCCTTTTTCCCCGACAGTAGTTTGGCTGCTTCCCAACCTTTCTGTTGATAACTTGCATCAGTACGCGTAAAGGCGATCGGCATCACCTTGCCATCACCCGGAGGATGAATTTCTGCTTCAATTTTCGTGACAACAACATTTCCGTTTCCCCCACGACCAAAGCCACCTCCAGCGAGACCCTCGACAGGCAGGATTTCTAAACGCAAACCACCAAAAACACCCGGAGGAATTAGAGCCTCAATGGTATAGCTGTCCTGCGGAGGACGTGCTCCCTCCACCAGGCATGTACCGGCATCATCAAGACGAATAGTGGCACCACCAGCACTTGTTAATTCAATGGGATCGATAGGCCGCCAGACTTCACCAGGTGCATCGAGCAGTGTTTGCGTTTCTTTCACCCACGATTCAAGCAACTCATTCAGATTCCTTTCCTCTGCACTCAGGGCTGTTTTTGCATCCGAGACAACGTGCGCAAGCTTTGCAATTTCTTCCGCCTGATTTTCATCCGGAAGGAGATAAATCGGATCAGAATTCCCACCGCTTCTGTTCGACTTGCCCATGATTGTTCCGGTTTCTGGAACATTATTGAATAAGGCGAATAGTGAGTAGAACTCCCGTTGGGTTAACGGGTCGTACTTATGGTCATGACAGCGAGCGCATCCAAAAGTGAGGCCAAGCCACGTCTGCCCGGTTGTTTCGACCCGATCAATAACCGTCTCAACCCGCCATTCCTCTGCAATAATTCCTCCTTCGCCGTTAATCCGATGATTTCGATTGAAACCGGTCGCAACTATTTGATCACGTGTTGGATCAGGGAGCATGTCGCCTGCAAGTTGTTCGATCGTAAATTGATCGAAAGAAAGATTACGATTGAAGGCATCTATCACCCAAGCACGCCACGGCCAATTAGATCGACTGGAGTCAGTCTGATAGCCGTGGCTGTCCGCATAGCGTGCGGCATCCAACCATTCGATCGCCATACGTTCACCATAGTGTGGGCTTGCCAGTAATGCATCCACATAACGCTCGTACGCACCAACTGTAGTATCTTGGAGAAACTTCTCTACCTCTTCGAGTGATGGTGGCAACCCAGTGAGATCAAGCGACAGACGTCTTGCTAACGTCACTCGTCGCGCATTTTGACTTGGTGCAACCTTTTCCTGTTCAAGCCGCGTCAGAATGAAATGATCAATCGGTGTGAGCGGCCACTTTTTATCAATTACCTCGGGCACTGCCGGTCTCTTTATCCGCTCGAATGCCCAATGCCTTTCATAGTGTGCACCCTCTGCTATCCATTGAGTGAACAACTCGGCTTCTTCCTGAGTTACGGGCTTACCAACCTCAGGCGGTGGCATGACAATGTCCGGATCTCTGCTAGTGATTCGTGCAATGATCTCACTCTTGGAGGGTTTTCCTGGAACAAGAGCGTGTGATCCACTTTCAAGTGCCGCGGTTGCGTCCGTCATAGTATCCAGCCGAAGCCCAGCCTGCCGTTCCTCAACATCTGGACCATGACACGTGAAGCAACGATCAGAAAGGATCGGCCGTATGTCCTTATTAAACGATACATCCCGGGTATCAGCGATACCTTTTTGCGCAAGCACGAAAACGCAAAAAAGTGCAAGCACTACACTCGGCATCGAAGGGTGCTCCGACGAAGACTTGAGGGAAACACCCGCGTCGCCATCCGTTCAATCCCATGATTGTGAACGAACGCGGACCAATATGGCCGATCGGCGGGAACATAAATAACAAATGTAGCATACCCAAAAGCATTACAAAAATTGGAGGAAAACCCCAAAACTATGCCGGGTTTGCCTCAACGCAATGTAAGCCAACTGCTAAAAATCAACCTGACAACACGATTATCCAAGACTATTTTTTAGAAAGCAATTTCTATTCTGCAATTTCAGGTACTGGTGGGTGAAGTGCCTCAATCCGCTCTTCAAGTTCCCTCATTCCTTCTTCGAGTTCTTCGATACGTTCGTTGAGTTCCATGAATTGTTCACGAGTCTGCTCCATAATTTCTCGTGCTTGATGCATACGCTCTTCGATTCGCTCGCGTATTTCTTCATGTGTTCGATGAACGTGCTCTGTCATTTCTTCAGACTGTCGCATTCGGTCATTGATGGCATCTCGCATATGACGTTCAAAATCGTGACGTCGACCTTCTTCCTTCATTCTCTCTTCATTTCCAAAATGGTCCGGCCCATGTGGTGGCTGATGAATATTTGGATTGTGTCCAGCACCAACACGACGCTCAATACGATCAAGGCGTGCAATCACCTCATCAAAACGATTCATCAAATGATCAATTACTAGAACACCTTCGTGACTGGGTGGTTTGTGATTACGCATTGGCTCTCGTCCTCGATCAGCACGTTCAGGGCCACGTTCAGGGCCATGTTCTGGGCGATTCGGGCCACGTTCTTTCGGAGGTCCATTACCTTGTCGCTGCAACCGAGGCGGCTCTTCGGCACTCAGTCTCCACTGCGGAGCCAGGAATACAATGGCGAGACCAGCAAGTATGGTGATTGCAACGAATGCTGTTTGTTTCATTGGAAATTCCTTTATGCAAGAATAGAGAGGATTTTTTTGGTTATTGAACAGGGTGCTGGTGTGGTCGAGTACCGTAACAAAAGTAGTCAGCGAAACTCATCGAGTCGCCCCCCACCTTATGAACGATTCTATTTGGAAAAAGTTTCCCGATCCAGCACTTATTGATTTTGGAGTTGATGGCTCGGGAACTGGCTATCGTCTTGAAAAAATGGGGGGTGTCGTTCTAATTCGGCCACTGCCCTCGACAACGGCGAGTCAACACCAGCCAGAACTCTGGGAGAAGGCCCACGCCGTCTTTAAAGAATCTCGACGTGGACATGGCACATGGGATTTCCTGAAACCTCCTCCTGACCCATGGCACATCGAGATTCAACTTCCGAGTGGTTCTCTTTGTCTAAATGTACGGCCGGCACCATCCGGACAGGTTGGGATTTTTCTGGAGCAAGCATCTCAGTGGCGATGGCTTTCTGAAAAAACGAAAAAAGGAAGTCGAGTTTTGTCCCTTTTTGCACATTCCGGTGCAGCCACACTTGCCTTGGCCCAAGCTGGTGCTGAAGTCGTTCACGTGGACAGTTCACGTCAATCAATCCAATTAGCTCGGAGAAACGCAGCGGCCTCTCATTTAGACGACGCATCCATTCGATGGATTTGTGAAGATGCGCAACGATTTGTTGCCCGAGAAAGAAACCGCGGCAACCAATACGATGGATTTGTGCTTGATCCACCCTCATGGGGTCATGGCCCAAAAGGAGAAGCCTTTTCTATCGACAAGCATCTCGTGCCACTTTTGGCAGACTGCGGACAGTTACTTTCTCCAACGGCACATGGCCCAGTCCTCCTCACTGCACACTCCCCCGGATGGCATCATCAGCAACTGGCCACAGCACTCACATCTACACTCCAAGCAACACCATCCAAACTACTACCGATCTCCAGCGGTCCACTTTCGTGCACCGATCTTCATGGACGAAAGCTTAATCTCGGCGGGTTCGCTCGCTCTAGTGGCATTAGAGACACATCGCAATAAGATGTGGTCAATAAGGAGATTGCAGAATTGTCAGTGCTTCAATCAATAACAACAACTGAAACGATCACAAGCCCATCAAATGCTCGTGTTCGATCTACCATGAAGCTGCGAGATGCAGCCGTTCGACGGGAGACTGGCCTCACCCTCATTGATGGACAACGTGAAATACAACGGTGCCTGACTGCAAAAAAAGAGATCGTTGAGATATTTTTTGATGCTGATTCATTTGCATCTCTGTCGGATACTGACAAAAAGAATTTTGAATTGCTTCTCCGTGAAGCTTCTGCGCAACATGCCTCACTAACACCGCTGAGCACCCGGCCGTTTTCAAAAATTGCTTTCGGAAATCGTAACGAAGGGCTCGTTGCCGTTGCTCGTTTTCATGCTGGGGTATTAGTAGACTTTAAGCCTCACCCAAGTGAACCACTTTTTATTCTCGATGGAATTGAAAAGCCGGGCAACCTTGGCGCCATTTTCCGATCAGCTGATGCCGCTGGCATTGGTGGCATCATTCTTTGTGGAAAAGGAACCGACGCCTCCAACCCGGCTGTCATTCGTGCGAGCCTCGGGACCGTATTTAGTGTGCCGATTGCCTGCGATACAACGTCTGCAGTTATTCAATGGTGCATTGCTCGCGAACAAAATATTGTTGCCGCCACGCCCGATGGTTCCACTCACTGGCATGCCGTTGAATTTGCAGACCAACCAGCCATCCTGCTTGGAAGCGAGGCACACGGAATCTCTTCTCTCTGGCTCGAGGCTGCTACCAAAAAAAATATAGCCTTGGAGACAGTTGCGCTTCCAATGCGTGGCCTTGCAGACAGCCTTAATGTTTCGGCAACAGCTGCTGTACTGGCGTATGAATCATTACGGCAGCGAGAGGTATCAGCAGAGAACTCCAACGTGAAAGTACATCAAAAACATGCCTCACAATAATTTAATAGACACCGCCTCGCTTGCTACAGAGCTAACCGCGACTCTGGAAGCGAATGGCATCGACGCAATGTTTCAAAAACTTGAGGATTCGCTACGTCATTCTTGTCGTTGGCACAGCCTCTTTGATGCCCATCTCTTACGAACCCGTGCAACTCTCGGACTCCCTCTTGTTGGACCTGTGGCAGATGCTGATAAAGAGACTAAGAAAAAACTTGATGAGAAAACAATTGCTGCGTGCCGAGAAGTTGGCTGGAAGCTCTTTGACGAAGGACAGATTGCATCCGGATGGATGTATCTACGAGCAGCCGTTGAAATGCACGAGGTTGTAGACAAACTCGGCCAAATCGCCTCTCAGCTTCTCGAACAAGAAGAGTCTGTGGCCGATGAAGAAGAGTATCAGCCGCTTCAGGAAATCATTCAATTAGCGCTCTGGGAAAACCTCGACCCTGCTCTTGGCATCCGTGTGATGCTGGCTGCTCAGGGAACCTGCAATGCCGTAACCGCTTACGAACAGTCAGTTGCTGGACTTCCCCCAGCGCAACAGAAACCCGTTGCAAAAATTATGATCAACCATTTACATGAAGAGGTATTTGAAAATCTGGCTAGAGACCTCATCGAGCGAGGGCTTGTTGATACGAACCAAGTAAATGCAATAAAGGGTCGTAAAGGTGCTCTTGTTGATCTTCTAGCAACCGCAGGAGGCCTTCTGAATGAAGAGAGCATTCATATAGACGCCTCGCACCTCCAAGCAGTGCTTCGCTTTGCAAGAATATGCACCGACACTGATGATATTCAACATGCCCATGCCCTGGCATGCTATGCATGTCGACTTCCGAAGGAATTCCAGTATCCGGGTGATACGCCATTCTCTGACTTTGGAGTATCGTCTCGCCTTTTTTACGCAGCACAACTAGGTAAAGAAGTTGATCAAGCCATTGCATTTTTTCGGCAGGAAGCAGAGCAGGCAAATGAGTACGAGGCCCCAGCCGCCTGGGATGTGCTTGCAGTATTAGCGTCTCGTATCAATCGACCGGACGAGGCACTCAGTGCAATTCTTGCGCGACCAGCTGAAACCGGCCAATCCCAAAATTCACCACTTGCTGCAACACTACCGCCGATTGTGGAACTATCGCACAATGCGCTTGGAGGTGAAAAACTACGAGCCGCATGCATTGAAAGAGATGATCTTATTACCTTCGCTGCATCACTTGCTCGTGATAGTACTCCCTAACAAATTTTGTTTCGATGCAGTTGGATAATGCTGTCAATCAAGCCAATATCGTGGCTTGAAACAATGCAGCAACCCTTTCGGGCCGCAGGTCTGACAGGCACATTCAGTTGCATAGCCACACTGCTTTGGTGACCAAAAACCTTTTCCCGGAGGCATCTGCCAGGGCGCGAGGAGATCGAGAGAGGGTGATTGAAAGCATCCCCCTGCCCACTCATTTCGGCAGTTGCAAGGATCTGGAGAAAAAGGTTCATCACAAAACGCACCCCAATAGCGTGGACCGCATCCGGTATCACCACATGGAGATGTCTTCCCACCGTACGGCCCTTTGCATTTTCTGCACTCACCAGCTGATGCAGTGCTAACAAATTGTCCTAAAGAACAGATAAGAAGAGCAACTAGTACGATCCGTTGTTGGGCAGATGTTTTCATAGAAGATGTATCGACCAACAACATGTAACGTTGTTTGGGAAAAGAATTCCGCTGGTAACGACTCTATGGATTCACCAGAGTCGCAGGGTTTCCCATGCTCTACGAACTACGCCAATAGAGTGATTCAACGCACATCCACAACATCGACTGGGGCATTTGCGAGTGCTCGCTCATAGACTTCCTGATACTGCTGAGCACTTACCTTCCAGGACCAATCCTGCTGCATAACGCGATGTACCAGATCCTGCCAAAGTCTTTCATTTCCGTGGGCAGCGAGGGCACGCTGAACAGCGTTTTCGAGGGCGGCTGATTGGAAATCCTTGAAGACAAAGCCGCTTGCCGTTCCATCCAAACATGTCTGATCGTTTACATCAACAACCGTATCCACGAGACCACCCGTAGCTCGAACGACTGGAATCGTGCCATACCGAAACGCGTAAAGCTGGGCTAAACCACAAGGTTCATACTGACTCGGCATGAGCAGAATATCTGCTGCTGCTTGAATCAGATGTGCAAGTACTTCGTCAAAACCGATCACCACATCAATAGTGTCAGGAAACTTTGATGCGATAACTCGTAGTGATTCTTCCAAATGGGGATCACCAGCGCCCAGTACAACAAAACGAACATTTCCTGATCCTGCCAAACGGTGAAGCAGGTCGAGCACAAGGCTTACACCTTTTTGCTCAGCAAGACGACCAACAAATGCTACGAGTGGCCGATCATCAGGAGCGGCATGTCCAAGCCGAGCCGCAAGTGCAACTCTTGCCGTATACTTCCCCTGCTTGACGTCATCGTCACTGTAATTCCGGGGTATCAACTCATCCGTTCTTGGGTTCCACGTCTCAACGTCAATTCCATTGACTATGCCAGTTAAATCAGAAGCACGCCCTGCCAGCACGCCTTCGAGCCCACAACCACCAGGAGCGGCCTGTATTTCCTGAGCATAGGTTGGACTTACGGTTGTTAATTGATCTGCGAAAACGATACCGGCTTTCAGCATATTGAGTTGGCCATAGAACTCGAGTTGCTGCCAGTTAAAGTACTTCCAGTGAAATCCTGTTAGAAGCATATCCCAATGCCAAAACATTCCCTGATAGGCAACATTGTGAATTGTAAGAACGGAACGAGCTTCTGAAAGCGTTGGCCACGATTGATACAATAGCTTTTGGTAGGCAGGGACAAGACTTGTCTGCCAGTCATGGCAATGAATAATATCAAAGGCATGGGGCAGTCGAGCAGCCAGTTCAAGCGACGCCCTCGAAAAAAAGATGAACCGCTCGGCATTATCAACATAGTCTTCAGTACCTCCATACAGGGTGTCTCGATCGAAGCAATGCGTATTCCCTATAAGAAAAACATTATGTTTTTGATCTGGAAGGGTGCATGAATACACAGTTACTTCAAGATTTCGCTTTCCAACAGGAACCGAAAACTTCATGTCTGTTTTTTTGATTGGCAGATTTTTTTCGAAAACCTCACGATAGGCGGGTACAACGAGCGTACAGTCACAGCCCTCGCGCCCGAGTGAATCTGGAAGCGCACCGGCGACATCGGCAAGCCCCCCGGTCTTGGCAAATGGTGTTGCCTCGCTGGAAATCTGCAGTACCCGCATCCGGACAGTATTCTCCTCAGACACTTTCTCCTACCGATCATGAACGAAACACGCTACTGTGTAGCATACCCTCCAGCCTGAGAGATGACTTCCTCGGAAGGTGTTCCATATGCCACTTGTAAACCCCGCTAGCGTATTCAGTCTCCGATTTCCCTGTCTTTGGAGGGAACGACTGTGGCCTCCGGCGGAAAGCCATCTCGACAAGTCGTGCCAGCTACCCCGGCTAGCAGGCATGGCGGGTGTGCCGGATATTCTCGAAATTGACATAGGTTGGAATGAAGCAGGACTAGGCATTCGGGCACACGTTGAAGGATTGTCGGGGAACCGCTGGTGTCAGCCAACAAAACCCGAGGATAGTGACGGGCTTCATCTCTGGATCGCAACTCGCCCTACAGGCGAAAGCCATCGTGCGGGTCGTTTCTGCCGACGACTGGCTCTCCTTCCAACTGGTGGTGGAAAATCTGCTGACAAACCAGTGGCTGTCGCTGCACAAATTCCCAGAACGAGTGAAGAGGCCTCAGACTTGCCTCCTGATTCTGTCTTTATTGAATCTGTTCTATCTGAAACCGGCTGGCAAATAGAAGCGTTCCTTACTGCGGCTGCGCTTCCAGGTTGGGATCCTGAGGAAAGCCCACGCCTGCGATTTTTTGCTGCAACCGTCGACCGACGTCTCGGAAAGATACCCGCCTTTGGGACACCTGAATTTCCCTGGGAGAGTGACCCAACAACCTGGGCCGAATTGCTCCTTACTCGTTAGATAAAACTTACAAAATTTTTTTAAATAATAGAGCCCGAGGATTGGACTCTACACGTCTCACTCGTTTGGTGCGATCGTCTAATAGGGGACTTCCAACGAGTCATTTAATTTTTGAATACGAAGCCGAGCGGGTGGCAAACTCTTATGAAAGATTTTCCCATACGGCTTGGTAATCATGCGAGGGTCAAGAATAATTACGCGACCTGTATCCTCTCGCGTTCGGATCAAACGGCCAAACCCTTGCTTCAACTTAATCACTGCCTCAGGCAATTGGTATTCCGCAAAGGCATTCCCGCCCGCCTGTTTGATAGCCTCTATGCGGGCAGCAATGAGTGGACGGTCAGGCACCGCAAAAGGAAGGCGTGGAATAATCACCTGTGTGAGCAGATCACCAGGAAGATCAATGCCCTGCCAGAAGCCATCTGTTCCCAGAAGTACTGCCTGTGGGCTATTACGAAATTCTTCCAGCATCTGCCCTCGGGAAAGCCCATCAGCCTGGCTTACAATTCGAATCTTGTTACGAATACAAAATCCAGTGAGCTCGCTTGATGCTCTGGCAAGTGCTTGATGACTTGTAAAAAGCACCATCGTTCTGCCCTGCTGGTCAACCACAAAAGAACGAAGCATTTCTGCAACGGCACGATCGAAATGGTGTTTACTGGTTGGGTCTGGCAGCCGGTTTACAAGAACAAGTTCTGCTTGTGATTCATAATCAAATGGGCTATCCAACTGACGCTTGATTGCTGATTCAATGCCAAGCCTTTGGCACAAATAATGAAAACCTGTCTCTGTGGCGTCATGTTCGTACTCTTCATCAAAAGTATCGTCTGGCACCTCGCTTTGCGCCCCTGTTGAAAGCGTTGCGCTGGTAAGAACTACTGTATCCACTTTGCTGAAGAGATCTCGCCGCAAAACACCACTGACATCAATCGGTGCACTTGCGAGTTTTACGCGTGGTGCACCACGGCGACTCCTTGCTAGTTCAACCCACCAGACACTTCCGGGATCATCCTGCTCAAGCCAAAAACGGATGGACCCAGCTTGTGATGTCAACCGATCTGCGAGTGACTGAAAGTCCTGTCTTTCGGCATCCTTTGAAAGTCGATTCGATGCTTTTCTTATCTTCCGTCCTAACGACAGAAGAACTTCTCCTAACGTATTAGGAACAAGATTGGGTTCTGAGATTCGCCAAGGCCCGTCTCCACGATCCGCCACAGCGTGAATTACCCCAGAAAAAAAATCCTCTGAGATTCGACGAGCCTGAACAACGTCTGGCCGCAGGTCATCAAGTTTATAGTGCACGAGCAGACCACGATTTGTTCGCTCGTTGTAAAGACGTGACAGAAGCCGCTCGACCGCAATACTCGACAGCCCAACACCGAGGTGGTCACTTGCAACCGACTCGACCATGTGCGCTTCATCTAGAATGACAATATCGTACTCAGGGAGAAGGCTTACTCCATTTCGACGCAACGCAAGATCTGAAAAGAAAAGGGCATGATTCACAACGAGGACCTGCGCATTATTCATACGCCTTCGAGCCGCAAAATAATAACAATCGTTATACCGGGGGCAGGAACGGCCCATGCAGTTTCCTGAATCGCTATGAACTTCATCCCACACCGAACTGCGCGGAATTGTTGGTAGATCTGCCAGGGAACCATCACGTGTATTTCCTGACCACTCCAGAAGTCCTTCCAGTTCCGAGACTTCTTCATCGTATTGAAACAGACTTCCCTCTCGCTCCTTCGCAAGCCCCAGCCGACGAAGACTGACATAATTTCCGCGCCCTTTGACCAGCACGGCGGAAAATTCATGTGGCATGACCGCTGATACCACCGGAATATCTTTCTTCACCAATTGTTCTTGTAATGCAATCGTATGAGTCGCGATGACGATCCGACGAGGCCGCTTCTCATTCGTCTTCTCTGACTTTTGATCCTCGCATCCAGTTTGCTGCTGTTTCTCTGGCTGGCACTCTTCTTGAAGGGCCTGATCAGCCGTAGCGGCCAGCACGGCAGGTATGAGGTAGGCGAGGCTTTTACCGGTTCCAGTCCCAGCCTCGATAATCGCATGTTTTTTTTGCTCAATTGCCGCTGCAACGAGGTCAGCCATGGCAATCTGCTGGGGTCGGGGTTCCCAGCCCGGTATACGAGCCGCAAGTCGGCCGTTCGGCGATAAAAAAGACGATGGTGAATCCATATGAACAATCTACACGGAAAGTAGAAACGCCTGATGAGAACGGTTGGTAGACTACTCTTTCCTGTTTTGCAGATACATTGGTCTTTTTCTTAACCCGGTAAATCCTCGACGCACTTAACAGATATCATTATGAGTGAAAAATCAGACGGAAAAGCCTGGGGTGGCGTCTTCCGTGTACCAACAGACCAACGAGTTGAATCCTTCTCTGAGAGTATATCTTTCGACCAACGGTTGGCTGACGATGATATTGACGGATCGATAGCCCACTCGCAAATGCTTGCGGAGTGCGGATTACTCACACAAACCGAAGCGGATGCTATACGGGAAGGTCTCGAAGAAATCCGAAACGACATCCGTGAAGGGACATTTCATTTCACTGCCAGTAAAGAAGATATTCACCTCCATATTGAATCTGCACTTACGGAAAAACTAGGAGATACTGGCCGGAAACTGCACACGGCGCGAAGTCGGAATGATCAGGTCGCCACAGATCTTCGTCTCTTTTGCCGACGTGCAATTGATCGCATAGATGCCGGTATCCTCGAGTTGCAAAAAGCTTTTCTTGAGATGGGTGACCGGGAGCGCGATCTCGTCATACCCGCGTACACACACCTTCGACGCGCGCAGCCTGTTCTTGCAGCCCATCAGCTATTGGTGTGGTGCGAAAAATTTGATCGAGATCGACAACGGCTTGCTGATTGTCGACAGCGGACAAACATCATGCCGTTAGGTTCAGCGGCTCTTGCTGGTACAAGTCTGCCAATTGATCGATCAAAGACACAGGCCGCACTCGGGTTTGATGCTATCGCTCCAAACAGCCTTGATGCTGCCAGCGATCGAGACTTTGTCTGTGAACTTGCGTTTGTTCTCTCGCTAACCGCCGTGCATCTCTCCCAGTGGGCTGAAGAGTGGATCATCTACAGCACTGATGAGTTTGGCTTTCTCAATCTCCCGGAAGCATTCTGCACTGGCAGTTCCATCATGCCTCAAAAGATTAATCCCGATGTACTTGAACTTGTGCGAGGGAAGTCAGCACGAATTATAAGTAACGTGCAGCAAATTCTTGTACTACTCAAAGGGCTTCCGACTGCTTACAACCGAGACCTGCAGGAGGACAAGGAGGCTGTCTTCGATTCAATCGATACGCTCGAGGCGATGCTTGGTGTTGCCGCCCCACTTGTGGCTGGCACACATTTTGATCGAAAGCGGATTAGTGAATCAATTGAAAAAGGACATCTCGATGCGACAACACTCATGGAGGCACTCATTGTTGAAGGTGTGCCACAGCGCACCGCACACGAAACCGTTGGCAAACTCGTACGACTTGCTCTGACAAAAGGGTGTAGCCTGGCTGAACTTACTGATGATGCCTGTCGCGCAGAATATGACGGCTGGAAGGCCTCTCTACGGCATGCTTTGGGGTCCTCACGGGCAGTTGAACGAATGGTGAGTTTTGGCTCGACCGCTCCGTCTTGTGTTGCCGAACAACTTTCTGTGTGGCGTCAAAAATTAGAGACTGCCACGAAGTAAGTTCGTACGCAGTAAAAGGACGGCTCGTGTCTAGACATGGTTGGCTCACTTGGTGGTTGTCTCTTGTAATTGTTGTGGTGCTGACGGCCCCAGCTTTTACTGAAACGACTGAAGATACGAAGCATTCCGACCCACTTGACCCTTTTCAGCGGGCTGTTGTTGACTCCCTGAAATTCCCGGAACGCACAACACCACAGGAACTCCTTGACGCCGCAATACGTGCTGCCTCTGTGGAGGCCCTTGATCCCACCTCAGAGTTTCTTGAGAAATTTGATGAAGCCTTGGATAGAGAGCCCGATAAAGAAGAAACTCTTGCGCACCTCGGTGAGTCTTTCCAGACTGCTGAACTGAGTCGTCTCGAGAGATTTCTGAAGAAAACGGCTCAACCCGAACAGGCACAGGCAGTAGCGTTCCTCATTGATGGAATGCAAAACGCTGCTCAGAGAAAAAGAACCGATACTTCGAGGCTGAAACAAGCCGCTGTTGATTTGGGTTCTGAGAATGTTTTCGTACGGCAACAAGCTGCTACTACGCTCATGGAGGGCGGAACGTATGCGCTTCCAATGCTTGTTGAAATTCTTATGGAAACAGTTCCTGCCCTCAACGAAACGCCTTTATCCGAGGCAGATTTTCGGACGAGAGCGCTTGCTGAAAAAATTATCGAAGAGTCCGGAGAAAGAGGTGTTCGAGCACTCACCGCTTGGCTTGGATCTGATGATTTTCAACGGTTCCCGGGAATCATTTACGCTCTTAACATTCTTGTTGATTCCGGATGTTTGCCGGCGGGCAAACAAACGAATCCTAATGCAGTCGCACATTTGGATTTGGCAAGCGTTCTGTTCGCACCAGCTTATATTCCGGAATTCAGTAAAGCAACACGAGAAGCCGCATTCCAACTCTTAGTCAAGCTTGAACAACAGGGTCAAACTGACTTTGGCGGCAAGCCGTTGACTCAGGACCTTGCTTGTCAGATGCTGACCGCAAAACTTGATCAGCTTCTCACGCCAGTCGGTATTCCAACTCCGGACAGCCTTACTGAAGGCGCAGCATCGATCACAAGCCCACGACCAACGGTGGAGCAATATCTCTGGGTCACACAAACCAGCCGACCGGAGATTCGCTATCTGCCACCAGTCGCTTGCAGAAGTCTTCGTGCTGGCCATATTGCAAGAGATCTGTCTGGGCTTGGGTGTGTGCATCCACGCACCGTGCGCCTTGTGCTTTTAGCGCAATCCGAAGCGCTGCTCATTTTTCAGGATGACCACTTTTCGGCTTTGAATGCGCTACCGACTGAGGCGATCACAGAAACGTTGAGCGGACCGACTGGGTTTTCAACCGAATTAGCAGCAGAAGTCCTTGATGATGCGCTCGACCGGTCTATACCACTGGCTGCTGCAGTTGCAGCGAGAGCAATACGTGAAGTAAACGGAAGTAAACCAGCAACTATTTCTACAATTCGGCCACCCCTTGTACGAGCGTTGGCCGCCCCTTCGACACTCGTTCAATTCGAGGCTTCACAAACACTGGCTACCGTTTCACCACACCTTCCCTTTACCGGATCGAGTCGACTCTTTGATCGATTACTCTATTTTGCATCCTCGAGTGGTACAGACCGAGTCATTATTACGTCTCCAAATCATGACACTGCTGAGTTTCTCAGAAGCAGTGTTACTCAATTTGGCTTCGAAGCATCGATTACTTCAAGTGGCCGTTTATGCGTTCAAGGTGTTCGGCAATCACCGGATGTTCGTCTGGTTATCCTCTCTGCTCGTCTACCAGATCTGAGTGCATCCGAAGTTATCCAATTATTACAACAAGAAGCACTTGGTGAACAAGTACCAGTACTTGTTGTGCTTGACCCCCTTGATGACGATAAAGCGTGCCGTCGACGCACGCGACTTGTGCTGAGTCTTGCTGATTTTGATAAAGCCCTATTAACAGACCGGCTCGAGAGTCAGTTTTTCCCTTCTGTCCATCAATCAGGAACAGCACGCGAAGTCATCAAGCCGCCACGATTTCCGGAGACACTCACTCGTATCGCTGGACCACAGGCAACTGATCAAAGCTGGCGACAAATACAGGCGAACCATCGTCTTCAATGTGCCCATGCAGCACTTGATACACTCGCTCGACTGAGCACCCTCGGGTGGGATATTCGGGGGGCTTTTTCCGTCGCCCAGAATGGCCTCAAACATGCCGAAACATTTGAACCGGCAATGCGATTACTGATAAACATGCCCAGTCCAGATGCCCAACAATCGCTTTTTGATTTGGCATGGGCACCAGATTTAGGCAAAAACGTTCGTGAAATGGCGGTTGAGGCTCTCGGTGAAAGTATTCGAATCCACGGTATTCTTCTGACAAACGGTACCTTACGAATCATCAATGATATGTACAATATCTCGAGTCGAGGAGGTGATTCTTCGATAGACCGTTCCCTCGTTGCCCTTTTCCAACCGCCAAGACAATCAGCGGCTGCCGATGCTCAGGAAACCAACTGACGACTGTCCACAATCCATAGCAGGATTCATTGGAACAAGTCCTGCCATGCAAGAGGTCTACGCAATGACCCACCGCGTGGCAGCCTCAACTGCATCGGTTCTCCTTGTTGGTGAAACGGGCACAGGCAAGGAGCTTATTGCACGTGCCATTCACGAACTCTCGCAACGCGGAAGCGGACCATTTGTCCGGGTAAACTGTGGAGCTCTGTCGGAAAGCCTTTTAGAGAGCGAGCTATTTGGACATGTCCGTGGTTCCTTTACTGGGGCCGTAGCAAACCGAGCCGGCCGTTTTGAAGCGGCGCATACGGGAACAATTTTCCTTGATGAAATTAACTCAACAACACCGAAACTCCAGGTGAAACTGCTACGCGTATTACAAGAACGTGAATTCGAACGTGTTGGTGACACCGAAACCATTCAGGTTGATACTCGCGTGATAGCTGCGAGCAATCGAGAACTTCTTGATGAAGTTGCAAAAGAGACATTTCGAGAGGATCTCTATTATCGACTCAACGTGGTGCCAATTTACCTACCACCTCTTCGAGGAAGGCGCACCGACATACCCCTGCTTGTTAACCACTTCCTCGAAACCTACTGTCGTGACAATGCACGCAACACCATGACAATACATCCATCTGCAATGGAAGCATTGACTCAACATCATTGGCCTGGCAACGTTCGTGAACTACAAAATGTTGTTGAACGCTGTGTCATTATGTCCGACAGTGAAGAGCTTACACTCACACTTTTACCACCAGCATTTCGTGGCGAGCAATCTGCTGTTGCCATGCCTGGCCGTGGTGGTGACCTCGACAGCCTTGCACGTGATCTTGTTGAACAGGGAATGGCATCCGCACCAGATGGTGATGTAAATCTCTTTGATCGGGTTGTCAGTCGTGTTGAAAGAGAACTCATCGCTCAAATGCTCGCAGCCTGCGATGGCGTACAGCTGAAAGCAGCTGCGAGACTGGGGATTAATCGGAATACACTTAGAAAGAAGCTTCTTGAGCACGGATTAGATGAATCGACTGACGAGTAAATGACTTCAACAGGCGTTCATGTTTTCGGTGCAGGTGGGCTGAGCACACGACATGTACACATTCCATCTCTAAGCTTCAGCCATCTCACGAGCATGATAACTCGAACGAACAAGAGGGCCTGACGCAACTTGCTGAAACCCCATGCGACGAGCAACCTCACCAAGTTCATTAAATTCATCTGGATGGACATATCGATCAACCGCGAGACTGTCGAGTGTCGGCTGGAGATATTGACCAAGCGTCAAGAAGTCAACGTCGTGATTTAATAAATCCGTGAATACCTGAAGCAATTCTTCTCGTGTCTCTCCAAGCCCAAGCATTAATCCACTCTTGGTTTTTGTACCCGGCATAATTTTTTTTGTATCCGCGAGTAATTTGAGTGTCCACTCATACACACTTTTGCGCCCGCGGACTTGCCTGTAGAGCCGCGGCACTGTTTCAGTGTTATGGTTAAAGACATCAGGACGACTCTTGAGCAGTTGCTCTAGGGCACCCGATTTTCCAATAAAATCAGGGACAAGCACTTCGATTGATGCCCCAGTTGCCTGTCTGACGGCCTCAACAGTTCTTCGGAAATGATCTGCACCGCCATCAGGCAAATCATCACGTGTGACACTTGTAATGACCACATGCTTCAACCCAAGACGTCTCGCTGCCTCAGCTACACGTTCTGGTTCATCATCTTCGAGCTCTTCTGTTTTTCCCTTTGGCACTGAACAAAATCCACATGGACGTGTGCATACGTTACCAAGAATCATGAATGTTGCTGTCCCTGAAGACCAGCATTCCAGACGATTGGGACACTTCGCGGATGAGCAGACTGTTTCCAATTCAAGTTCAGCAATCAATCCAGCTGTTTCTCCATGCCCACCTCCCTCCCCAAGATTCTGACGTAGCCACGATGGAAGCCGCCGTGACGCGAGTATCGAGGGTTCTTGAGAGGTTGAACAACCAGATTGGTCTGTGGAAGTTTGTTCGTTGAGTATTGGCAGTAGGCTTGCAGCACTCGTTGACATTATTTCATTCTTCGACACGGATAAATCCTCAGGCACTCTTATTTGTTTGAATATGCGTTCGTGTTTCAGTGTTTTGAAAAATTGGTACACCAGACTGGATGGAGACATCTCCACACCCAAATGTATCTGCCAGTGACCGAACAATCGCGGTGCGTGCATCTTGCAGGCGTACCTTCCGACGGATTTCTGCCTGCACTGACCCCATCGTACGCTTCTTGATCCCTGTGGCGACAGGCACGGTATCAATCCGGCGATAAAGCCCTAAATCTGGGCAGACATTTACGAAACCACCGTGCCAAACAACTCCCCGGCGAACCGCAAAACTTACCGCAGCAATCAGCCCTGAGCGACCAAAGATTCCTGGCTGACGTGAGTCACGAGCCGTCGAACACCTGAGGCTTTGAATAGCTGATTCGAGACCAAACTCAAATCGTTCGAGAAAACCACCAACATCATACGATGAAAGACCAAGTTTGCTCAGGGGAGCAAACAAGGCAATGCCAACCTGCCCAGGTCCGTGGAGCACAGCACCACCACCACGACCGACAAAACGCACTGCAATACCTTTGCTTACCAATTCATCAGAAGAAATATCGATATCGGTATGTGACCCAAGCCGCCCAATCGTAATTCCTGTATCTGGCTCATAAATAACAAGTGTTGGAGATCGCCCATTCGGCTCTGAAACATCCCACGCAATCCGTTCGGCCATGCTCTGATAGGCTTCTTGCTGAAGCCGTCCTGCAAGCCACACATTCAACGACCGCTGATTTGTACTTAGATCCTGGCGAGGCTTCTTGCTATGTGACGCCATTATAAACGCCCTTGCTTCTTGGAAACTGCATCTAGAAGTTGTGGCCAAGGCAATCGACTCCAATACAAAGGCTCAGCAAGCGTTGATGGCATCACTTGTCGTGTATCATCTGGTGCCAATCCTCCTGTTTCTGCTTCTTCAAGCACTCGATCGACTGTTGCACTCAGGTGATCAAGCCAGTCCGGCACTTCAACTCCTGCGCCAGTTGCCACACCAAGAAATTCTTCAGCATGTGTTTCAAGTTGAGTCCCAGCACCCTGAGGCTCACCAGCAAGGAGTTCTCGAACGGCGGGTTCAACAAGTGATTCGAGTTCATCCTGCTCGAGCATAGCTGTAAAAGGCCGTTGTACTCGATCAGCAACACTGGCCAAACGAATGCCTGTCTTTTGCTGAAGCGCTGAAAGACGCTCAATTAGATCATTTGCCGTACCTGCGGTTTCTTCCTCCATTCGTTGCCTCCAGGCAGATGCAGCCTCAGCAGCACCGCTCCGCACGAGCACCCGATGAGCCATACTTACTGGACGAAGAGTCCAGACGATTCTTTCGTACTCTGATTTAATTCGAAGAAACTCAAGCAGCACATAAAGGTAGTCACCATGATCAGATTGTGTTGTGGTTGAATTCCAATCTCTATATTCTGAGTGATTCTCGGCAACACTCTCAAGGACAAGTCGTAGCCGACTCGTTGCTTGTTTCAGCGAAATCTCACCACCGTTAATTGCGTCTATCAACTTGTCGGGATGGGTCTTGTTGTATTCGTCATCTGAATCAGAGTTCCGCCAATCTGATCCAGAAGCATTTTGTTCAATAAGATTTTCAAGAAATGGACGAACGCCACCACGGAGCACACTTCGCAACGATGGTGGCGTGAGGAGATGCTGCGTGAAGAGCCCGGCACCATAACGCTCAATAAATTCTTTGATGATATGAAACGATTTGTCCTCTCGGACTCTCTCCAGCACAGAAAGTCGAAGCTGCCGAGCGTGAGTAGTCCACGTCTCTAACAATTTTGGAATGAGAATAGCCAGTCCATCTAAAATTCGTTGTGTTGTCACGACACCAGATGGTTCAGACTCACCAGGTCCAGCGATTGGAGCACTTGCTACTATTCGCCCTACAAGTGCGGTCGTCGCAGCTTCGAAAACCCTATCAAATTCGCTGACACTTGCTGCTCCTGGTGGGCGCCGACTTTCAAGCTTTTTAGCGAGACGGACAAGACCTATTGTTTCCTCGACAAGGCCTCGGCGGGGCAAAACGGCAACAAGCCTTTCCAGAAGCCGTTCTCGCATCCTTGCTGCAAACACACGGTCGGCCCGACCGCCTCGTGACAGTGGCACATAAAGCACTGTCTTACCGCGCAGATGGTACCGAATACATTCCATCTGCTGACGGATCATTTGTTGGTCATCCATAAACACAGCAGCCAACAACTTTCCAACCGCTGGTTTTGGAATCTTTCTTAAAGAATTTCGTTTTATGTCTTCAGAAGAAAGTGATGTTTTTTTCACAACACCCTGAGCGATTGCAATTCTTGCTGAAAGCATCCAGATTGTTTCCCCAGTTTGAAGAGCTGCTTCAAGAAGTCTTTCTGCGGCTATATCACGCTGCCAACGAAGACGATCAAACTCTGCAGACGTCATTCCAGGAGGCTGCTCCTGATCTCGAGCAATAATATGCATTGCCGCACGTACCATCGCCCGCCGCAGACGTCGCAACGTCTGTCGCCAACCCACAAAGGAATCAATTTCAGCCGTTGCTGTTTGGATTCGACCAGCAGCTGCATCAAGGCAACCTGTGACAACGGTTTGTCGCAGCATCACAATAACGCCCGTTAAAAAATCAGCCGCTTCTTCCACCGCTACCACCGGGTTTGTAGCACCGGCAGGAAGATCAACGTCGAGCATTCCGCCATCTGTTCCATCATCTGCCGAGTCCTGCCATACCATGGACTCGTAGGCCGAAGCAACACTTTCATCCGCACCGATCTGATCGTCTTCCGTCTCGTCCGACAATGGAGACTCTAATTTATTTCGACTCAGGGGATCTTGGCCTGATGCAGCGATATCAATCATTTCAGTAAGGCCAGCCGTATTCGCTTCAACTAATTCAAGGAATCGCCGTATACGAATACAGCCTGAATCGCTGAGATCAGTAAGGGCAGACCGAAGCCATCGATGGGCTGCTACTAACCATGAATTTCCAGAGTGATCAATTTCGTCTCCCTCAAGAAGCGTTATCCAATGCACGAGTAATCCCATTGCCGCATCAAAGTCCTTCTCTTGCAAAAGGGCATCGGCTGCGGCTGCATGTGTTCTTGCAGATGAAAAATCAGCAACTGCGTCTCGCCAGAATACGGGAGACAACGGAACAGGAGCAGTTGCTTGTCGTTCTTCCAAAACCGCAACAACTTCTCGGGCAGATTGCAACATCTCAAGGCCGGACAGGTGCGTTATGCCACCAACTGAAGTTGTTGCATATTGATCCCACCACGTTGCTAAATCTTCAACCAAAACACAGGCCTGTTCTGAAATCTTTTTATTCGAATCGAGGCAGGATCGCTGCCAAACCAAACAAGCACATTCAAGCAAATTACCGACACTACCAATCAGATCATCCACACGTGAATCTGGCAGTGCCTCGCCACCTGGTTCATGGAGCGGGAATTGTCCCGCAAAACCAAGAATATTCCATGGATCAACTAATGCCCCACAATCAATTCCTCGCAGCAGAAGATCTTTGGCTTCACCGAGGATATCGACCGCTCTTTCAAGAGAATCTTCATCACCGCGACGAGAAAGTCCCTGAGCGATAACAATACGGCTTGTGATCCTTGCAAGCATTCGTGCACTTGCTGCCGGTACAAGACCTACCAAACGCTCTGCTGCATCTATTCGTCCCAGGCGGGCAAGAACCGATGCCAAAGTCACACTTCCAACTTGGCGCGCACGTCGATCGGCAAGAAGCATATTAATATGCCTGCGCACGCCCCCGAATGGCTGCTGGAGGCTTTGGGCCTCTTTTTCAAGGCGATGACGATGATCATTAGGAAGTCGAGTGATCAACCACTGATAAAAGTTATCTCGATACGCAGCAATCCGGGGAAGGAGGTCTGCGAGAGACAGACCTGCCTGGACAGCACCTGGCCCACGACCAGAGAGCCCGGAAGCCATCAGCATGACCCCCGCCAAGACAGCCGCTGATTCTTGTTGGAGTTCTTCAACCGGCACATCAGGATGACCTTTGGCTGACCATGATAAAATTCCTTCGAGTGTCGCCTGCTGGATAACGAGGCGACGATAGTAGCCGCTTTCATCAATACACATCGGATCCCAGAGGCCAAAAAGGTAATTT
>Ga0315315_10000943_pt1 | contig 26093 bp, 19 predicted proteins | sample M140m3416metaG_FD_203699 | JGI IMG/M metagenome (GOLD analysis project Ga0315315, IMG submission 203699) | Ammonia-oxidizing marine archaeal communities from Monterey Bay, California, United States - M1 40m 3416 | ecosystem: Environmental > Aquatic > Marine > Intertidal zone | place: USA... | reverse complement strand
ACCGGGACGTTCGGGACGCCGACGTGCTTTGCTGCCCGCGCTGCCGCGAACAATTCTTCAGCACGCGCGACCAGCGCGTCGCCGGGGCGTTTCCGGGCGCCAGCCAGTACACGTGCTTCTACTACAACGAGGGCCTCCCGCTCACGCCCCTCGAGCGGTTTTCGGGCGTGCTCGACTCGATGATCCTGAAGCGCAACGCCGTGTTTTGCGCATACGCCGAAAAGGTACGGCAGTCGGCGGCGCGCAGCGCGATCGAGTGGCGCCTCACGTGCCACGCGAAGAAGAAGGATCTCGCAAGGGCCGTCGAGCAAGCGTTTGGCATTCGGTCAAAGCTGTACGAAAAGACGCAGAACTTTTCGGCCGACGTGCACCTGAACGTTCGGCCCGACGGCACCGTGCTGGAGCGCTTTCTGAAAAAGGTGGGGGCGATGAGTGTGCTGGGGCGCGGACTTCTCGGACTCTGTGCCGAGACGGGGACGTACGGCCACACCTGGCAGGCGGATATGATGGCGGACGCCTTTTACGGCGAGTCGTTGCACTATGATCGCATTCAGTGGCGCCACCGGCTGCAGTGGATGTCGGAGGTTGGGCGCCGCGTCGTCTACTGCGAGATCCGGAATGTGCGCTTCGTATCGTCGAGGCGGCGGGGCGTCGAAACGCTGTACACGCGGTGCTTTGACACGACGGCGGTGGAGCTGAACTTGGAGTCGATCCCGCGGAGGGCCACCCGGAGCGTTCAACATGCCGGCATCGACGTCGTTGTGGATGGCGACTTTCTACACGAGCATTTTGCCGAGGCCGACGTTGCGGGGGCGCTGTTTCGAGAAGCCAACGTCGACGCCCAGATCCTGGCGCGGGAGCGCGGCCGCCTGTGGCGCGTCGAGACGTCGGGGTACAATCATGCGGTCCGGAAGAATGCGGCCCTGCACGAAGCGCGGTTGCTGTGCGCGCTGCAGGACACGCTTCGCCGCCAGGTCGACGGCCTCATGCGCTTGTCGTCGTTTTCCGCGGCGTTCAACCACTCGATCGACCGCGACTTTTCCCTCCTGCTGCGCCTCGCAAACCCGTTCGCGCAAGACCTACCGAAGCGACGCTACGTGCGCGGCATGCCGGCGTTTTTCAAGGAGACGCGCGCAAAAAAGGGGTTTTTAATTTGCGCGTAATTTATAAATTAAGGTTTTAGACTGAGTTGTGCCACAACCGCTACGCACAGACGCACACCAAACAACCAACCAAACACTCGCAACGACAAGAGACAAGAGCAATGACTCGGCGGAAGATCAACCACAGCGATCTGTTCAACACAACGGTGTCGTGCCCCGACCCGAATGTATGCGTCCCCTCCGATCAGTACGGCTCCATGATGGCAAAGGGCTATGCCTTCTACAGAAGCGTGATGACCCCGCCGACCAACGCGGAGCTCGAAGAGGCGTACGACCAAGCCTATGAGCTGAAGCTGCCGCCAGTGCTCCCGCGCGGCATCGCGAAGAAGGATCATGTTTGGAAGCGCACAGGTCCGACCGAGTGGGGCTGGGCGTCGCGCTCTCACTGCGTGGGTTCCGAGAAGAGCCCGCAAGACTTTGAATCGGCGGACCACATCATTTACGCGCCGCCACCGCCTTCGGAAGGCGAGACGCCGGAGGAGCTTTTGAAGCGCATGGACGAGTTTACGAAACTTCTGTCGGTCCCCGACGACGGGTTTCCCGCATGGCCACATGGCACGGGACGCATACCAATGGAGTTTGACGGTTGGCACGCGTATCCGTTTCGTTTCAACGACGTCCAAGAGAGTCAGATCAAAATGCTGGAAGAAGTCGTGCTGCCTACCGATGTGGAACCGTACGAGTTCCCGGCACTGACGCCGGACTTTACACCACCGGATCAGGTCATGGCCGTACAAAACCGCATTCTCCAAATCGTCCGCGCGTGGGAGAATGGAGACGAGCTGGTCTGTCGATCGACGGGGTTTTTCTCACGGTTTGCAGAGTGGGGGGTTCGGCCGCCACGGTGGATGTACTACATCTTCGTTCTCGATATCGACCTCCGGCGGACGTTCGGGGAGAATTTGCAGGCGGGGTTCGATCACGATGAGGCGCGCGTCGACAAGGCTGTCCTCACCATGCTCCGCTGCGCCGTGCACGACATTTACCACCCCCTGCTCTCGCCGGCGTTTCCAATGGGACTCGTTCTGAACGGCGCTTCGTCGTTAGGGCCGGCCGATTCGTCCACCTTCGAAAGCGACAACTCTATGGGGCACTGGACATGGCTCGACGACTTCTCCTTCGTGCCGTACGATTTCGCATTCTGGTGGCTCGCGCCATACCCAAACACCGACGCCTGCATTCAAAACCACCAGGAGCAGCTCAGCCGATGCGAATACATCTACTCTCGAAAATTCCAACAGTGGCGGCTGCTGACCGTCGAAGCAATCGACGAAAACCTCCCGTGGTGCATCTGGTTCGAACGAGAAGATTGGGAGGAACGCGAGAGAGAGATGCTCGACCTTATTTCGTTTCACTGTGAGCTCAAAGACTGGAGACTGACCTTGAAGGCGATGGGAGCGTGCTCGGTGCTGTGCAGAGCCCCCATCTTCACAACGGAGACGGAACTGCACTCGAAAGCGCACGTGGAGCGCATGAATCACATCTCGGGAGAAATGGCAAAAGACCTCAAGTTTTACGAATGGATGCGTCGAACGTGGGGCCTGCACGGGGTCCGCCAAATCTTCAGTCGGTACTGGTACACGCAGAGGATTCACCTTCTCCGGGACGCGGAAAAGCTCAAGTACTGGCCGCGGGTGTACGAGCCGCTTCCTTCCTATGACCCCTCGGATGGCAAGGAGGTGGAAGTAATTCTCCGGGAAGCCGTGCCAACGCCGCTCGACATGGAAACGCCCTTTGCAGGCGGCGAGGGGATCTCCCTCGCCCACATCTTCGAGGCGGACGACCCGTACAAGCTCGCGCTCTTTTGCGCAGGACGGGCTCGCGAGTACCGCATCGACCAGAAGTTTGCGCTCGTCGGACAGCAGGCCGAGCGCTGGGTGTGTGGCCAGAGTCCTCCACATTCGCTGCACATGATTGCGGTCGCGACCGGTGCCTACGACATTCTGCACGAGCTCACCCGAATCAAGATGAACTCGTGCGACTTGAAGGGCACCTTTCTCTTCCCGATCTGCGAACTGGTGCAGAAGACGAACAACGGTAAGGACGTAGTGCGCAACGGGCCGCGTCCCTGGACCGCCTTTACCAGCGCCATGAAAGCGAAGAGTCTGGCGAACAAGCTCGTGTTTGCAGCAACCTCGGACAGCCCCTACTTTGAGGGGTGCATCCACGCGTTTTCCCCGGCGGGTCTGCGCGACAACCTGAGCTGGCCGAAACGTGGCATGTACAAGTACGAGGGCAGACATCTCGGAGTTTGCGTCGGGATCGGACAAACAAGCGACCCCACGATGGAAGCACTCCAAAAGGGCATTTACGCGCTGAAGAATGTGAGGCCCAACCCGTGCAAGCTCACGACCGGAGCATTGCGGAACCCAACGGTGCTGACGCTGAACATGTTTCTCCACACCATGCTCGTCCATTTGGCATCGCCGTCCCTGACGCAACACGAGGAAGACAGGGAGCGAGATCTTCGCCTGCTCGGACACACACTTCTGGCCTACACCGGGTGTTTTGAGAGGCGCGGGTTGCCCGTCGGGAGCAAGAACTTCACATTGTTCACGTGGGAGTTTGTCCGACAAAAAGTGCAGGACTCTCTCCCGTTCGACCTCTTGTTCAACTTTTTCGCGCACACGCTGATGCGATCGGGAAACACGTGGTTGACGTCGAAGCTGCTGTACGGCATCACGCTCACGGAGAGCGATGTGTGTTACGGGATGGAAATGCGTCCTACGTGGGCTCGTGAGGCAAGGGATCGCGGTCTCTTTGTCGCGGCACAGATGGACAACCTTCAAGACCACATCAACCGCAAGATTCGGACGTCGACGACGCCCGAGTTCAAGGTGCAGCGGGAGGAGGCGTTCCCGGCCGCCTTCCTGCTGACAGGGACGACGGCCGGCGCTGCGTTGTGCAATCACCAGACGGTTCTGAGGGCGATTCTCAGCTATTACCCCGAGACGAAGGTTCTCGAGCGCATCTGGCGAAATTACGCCTACTTCCAGTGCAACGTGGACGCGGCATCCTACGAGTACATGGTGGAGGATGAATTGGGAAAGCTGCGGCCATCGCTCAACTACGCGAGCATCGACAAGTGCAGCCCCACCTTCATCAGAGACGTGGAGGCGCTTGGGGCGACGCTCTCGGAGGACGACCGCGCGTGTTTGAATCTCCTGGTCGACGTACGGGTGATGAACATCTATCGCATCGCCAGCCAGGAGGTCGAATCGCGGCGCGAGCTGATGGAGGCGGAGGTGGAGCACCGGGCGCGAATGGAGGCAGAAGAAGCAGAGGCGGCAAAAAAGCGCGCGATTGAAGCGGAACAAGCGCGGCGGCGCGCCGCGGCGCAGACGGAGGAGAGCCGGGCGGCGGAGCGCGAGAGGCAGAAGGCGCTGGCGGCGGAGCGAAAGGCCAACGCGGAGCGGGAGGCGCGAGAGGCTGAGGAGGAGGAGAAGCGCAGGAAGGGCGACGAGGTGCACGACCGAATTTTCGGCTGGACGTGTCTCGAACTCGCGCTGCGGACGGGCCCCGAGGAGCAGGAGGCGCGGAACAGGGTGATGAAGGGCATCGAGAATCAGCGCGCGCTCCACGAGAAAGAGGACATCCTCAAGCACGCGGCGCCCTGGAAGCGCGCCCACCTCAAAACGCTGTACGCGTGGCTGAAAAAGGGAGGGAAGCGCGGCGAGGCGCCGCCACCGCAACGGCCCACGGAGCCGGAGCCAGAGCCGGAGCCGGAGCCAGAGCCGGAGCCGGAGCCGGAGCCGGAGCCAGAGCCAGAGCCGGAGCCAGAGCCAGAGCCCGCGCCGCCGAAGAAGCGGGTCTCGTTCTCGGAGCCCATTTCGGTCATGGCGACGGTGCTGCCGCCGCCCGCGCCGGCGTACCCGCCGGGACTCGGTGTGGCGCCCGCTCCGCCGGCGGCCGGCCGCGGGGGTCGAGGTCGCGGGGGCCGCGGCCGGGGCGGGCGCGGTCCTGTGAGCGACACCGCCGGGCCGTCGGGCGTGAATCCCCCGCCGCCGGAAATCCCCGGCGACGTCTGCGTCGTCTGCGAGGATGCGAAGCGCACTACGCTCTTTTTGCCGTGCGCCCACATTGCGACCTGCGACCTCTGCGCGTTGAAAATTCTCAACGCCGGAGCGCTCTGCTGCATCTGCCGCACGCCCATCGAAAAGGTGCTGCGGCCGAAGTTTGCGTGATTTTATTAAAGCAAATTAAATGCATTCTCTACCGCCTGCGCGATCGGCGTCTTCTCCGCACGCAACACGTAAAACCGATCAATGTACTTGAAAACGTGCCCGAGCATCCTGGCGTACAGATCGACCGCCTCTTTGGGGGCAGTCGACCTGCGGCGGGCAGCGACTGCCGAAATCTCGACCATGAGCTGGTTGTACAGCGCCTCTGAGAAATTCATCGGCGGCGTCTGCGTCGCCATCGTGTAGACGATCTTGTAGTGCTCTGAATACTCATCCTGCGAGAACATTCGCCCGGTTTTGTCGAAGATCAGTATTTCTGAGCGCAGAATAAATTTCGAGAGTTGTCCCCAGCCCTCGTCAAAGCCAATCGGTTCTTCGTGTTGCTTTCGGGGCGGCATGGGCCTGTGTGTGAGTCTCAAATGTATTAAAAGGGATGCTGGCACAACTCAGTCTATCACTTTTCGCTCAGACGTTGTGCATCACCGCGCGCTTGCGGATGCGCCGCGCGTCGTAATTCTTGCAGGTCGTGCAGTTGCCGAGATGGCCGGCGGGCAGCGTGCAGCCGAGGCAAGTGTCGTTTTGCGGATAGAGGCCGCAGAGCTTCTCGTCAACGTCGGGAAGGGGACGGTAGGAGAAGCTGGGGGTGACGCGCGTCGTCGCCGGCGCGATCGCACGGCGGCGCGGCGGCTTCTTGATCTTGATCATCAGCGGCGCTTCTTTGGGAGCGGCAGGCCGCCGGACTTTGATGATCAGCGACTGCTGCGGCTGCTGCTGCGGCTCGCGAGCATTCGCCGGCGATGCGGCGATCTCGCACAGGATGGTCGCGGCGCGCACGACGTCGGCGTCGGGCGCGGGCGCGCTCGCGGAGAGGTCGAGCAGCGATGTCGCGGCAACGACGTCGTCGACGTCGTAGGACGGCGCGACGGTGGCGACGGCGACAACGTCGGGAGCGACGTCGTCGGGGGTGGCGACGGCGTCGACGACGGCGTCAGTCGGCGGACGCGAGAATTTCTCGGAGAAGCGCTTTTTGTAGGGATAGCACGACGGCGCCTCATTCTGCTTGGGCGGCGACGGCGCCTCATTCTGCTTGGGCGGCGACGGCGCCTCACGTTGCGTCTTGACGAACTGGCGGTACTTTTGCTTCGCCGACAATGGTTTGACGGCGGCTTCGGCGTCGGCGCTTGCTTTGGCGTTGGCAACGGCTTCGTGGTTGTCGAGAATGTCGGTGAGCATCTCGTTGACTTCGGCGTTCGTGATTTTGCTGGACATTTGCGTTTTTGTAAGAATGCGAGAGTGTCGAAAGTTTTGCGGGTGGGTGGCAGTACAACTCAGACCAGACCAGTCTGGGGCGTGTACAACTCAATCCAAACTCGATCGAGATTGCAATCTCGCGTCACTCCGCAGGCGCCGCCGCTGCCTTGCGCTTCTTGCCCTTCTTCTCCTGCACGCCCACGTCGTCGGCCACTCCGAGCTCGGCGTTGCTCCACGTCGGCGCCGTCAGCGAGGCGCCCATCATCGGCCGCGCCCCGTACGAAATGTGGGCGAGCACCGAGCGCGTCGGCAGCGTCCGCAGCGCCTGCTGCAACCAGGACTTTTGATGGGGCGGGCAAAAGTGCACCGTGCGCAGCGGCGGCGGCAGCCGCTCATTGTTGCCGGCAATGTCGTGCGGTGCCTTGTACGTGCGGTGCGTGCCGGCGTTGCGCTCCACCTTGCCGCAAAACCGGCAGACGCGCGCGTGCTCCGCCGGATCCTCCTTCTCGGACGGCTTCGTAAACCCCTTTGCCACGCGCCCATCGCAGCGCAGACAGCAAATTTCGCCCCCCGCGCGGTGCTTGGCGTCCAGCTGCACGCACGCGGCGCAAAAGGCGCACAGCGCATACTTGACGCCGCTGAGCGAAATGCAGCGGCCCACCAGCGGGAGCACGAGCAGTGGGTCGTCGCCGCAGCCCTTGGGACCACGGCGCTGCGTCATGGCTGTCTTGGCGTCGCGCTTGGCCCGCGCGCCCACCCCCGACGCCGTCGACTTTTGTTGGCCGGCCCAGGTGATGGACGACCCGGCCGCGGCTGCATCGAACGGTTGTTGCTCGACCGCCGCTGCCGTCGAGCTCGCCTCGTACAAGACGGCCGTGCGCAGCGCCGCCGACGCGCGCTTGGCGCAGCGCAGGTGCTGCCTGCCATAGTCGGCTTCGGCGGGGTCGCACGCGGTGCAGTTCATCGCGACGCTGGCGCCGACGTCGTCAAAGTGTGTTCCGGGCTTTGCGAGGTTGACGACGGGGTTGGCGACGCGGCCGCACGCGAGGCACGCCTGTAGGTGCGTGGCCTGCTCGGGCAGGCCCTCCAGGAATTCATCCTTGCGCCGGCCAAGCTCGCCAAGCGGCAGCGCCTCCGCCTCCGACGTCCTTGTGGACGACAAGCGGCGCAGGATGGCCAGAATCTGCATCCCCGTCGTGCGTGGGCCGAGATTGTAGATGAGCACCTTTTCGCTCACCCAGGCGGCCCGCGCCCAGCTGAGCGCCTTCGCCAATTCTCGCCCAAACTCGTCGTCGTTGACGTCGAGTTCATTCTCCTCGAGTGGGAACTTGCACAGCTCGGCGCTGAGGCCTGTTGCATCACAGACATCTTCGGCGGAGAGCAGCGCGCTGGACACGTGGCCGACGGCCAGCCGCTGCATGTGCAGCGCCGTCTTGTCGTCGAGCTCGGCCACCAGCGCCGTCGCCGCGTTGAGCTCGTGGACGGCGCCGTGGAAGATTGCTTCCAGTCGCGGCATCTCTTGGCCGTGGTGGAAGGCGTGGAGCCACAGGGGGAGGAAATTGGCGCGAAATGCCGATGCGAAGACGCCGGCGGCGGTTGTTACAAACGGCGTCGGCAGGGACACGGGTGCGCTGCCCTTGCCGAGCCAGTTCATGTCGTATCGCTGCCGCGGCGACACCATCGGCTCGTCGAAGGCATACGTGAGCGCGTCGGCGAGCTGCCCCGCACTTGGATTCTTGTCGGAGAGGAAGCTTTGGGTGGCCGACGCAAAGGCTTCGGCGCAGGCCTCGGCGCCCGGCGCTGGGGCACAGAGCGGGGGGGCCTGAAGCATGCGGATCGGGTGCGAGGAGAGGGCGAGCGCGCGCGTCGCCGCAGGCATGCACGCCACGGTGCTCATCAGGAGCCTGCGGACCGCCTCGCGCGTCGCCGTCGTCGCCGTTTTGGTGAGCTCGGGGAGCCGCTTGCTCGTGCACTCACGGAAGAGGAGCTTCAAGGCCACGTGCCGCCGTCGCCACGGCAGGCGCAGCGCGGGGTGCACATTCTCGTGCATGCCGGTGCACGAGACCGCGAGCGCGCGGCCGACGATGGTGCGGACGCAGGTGCTCTTCGGCACGAATTGTGAGAGCAGTAGATCCCAGCCCCGCGCGCTGGTGTGGAGACCCCTCATCAGAAGCGACAGCACCGGCAGCGCGTCTTTCAAATCCTTGTGCTTGGGCGCGACGCGGCGCGCGAGGAGGTCGCTGAAGTTGAATTCGGTAAAGGAGCTGAGAACCGTGAAGATGCTCGGGCTCGGCGCTTCCAGCACACCGAGCTGACAGTCGTCGACAAAGGCGGTGTGTGCCGAGGTCCACGTCGCGACGATGGCGGCGTCATTGTACAGTCGCGCCGCGCAAAGCTGCCGCTTGCCGTCCGCCGTCGCCGCCCAGGCCTCTGGCGCGACCTTTGACTTGCCGAGCACCGTAGCGCGGCCGGGCTTTGGCATCACCCAGCACGTTTGCACAGTCTCTTTGACGAATGCCGCTTCGGCCATGGCGCCGAGGGCGATTCGGACCGCCGCGATCGCCATCCGCGTTTCTGCAAGGTCCCCCGCTGCGGAAAAGCTCTGCAGTGGCTCGAGGCGGGCGAGGGGGTCGGCTCGCCCCGTGTCGCCGTCGTCGTTGCGCCACCGTCGCGCAAGCCCCGAATGTCCGTGCTTGAGCAGCATCTCGGCAATGCTCTCGCGTAGCTCTCGTTCCACGTGGCGACACGTCGTCACCGTGTCGCAAAGCCAGTCGCTTTCGACGCGGCCCTGCATCGTTTCGAAAACGATCTGATCAAAGTCGCGCGTCCAGAATGCGAGGTTGATGTCGTCGACGGCACGAGTAGCGACCGCCAGCCGCACTCCGCGCTCGAGCGCCTCGTTTAGACCCGCATCGGAAAAAGAGATGTACCGCGGCCTGAGCCCCGAAACCGACTTCAGCGGGGGGGGGCCTTTGCGACCGCCGACGACGCCCGGCCCGGAGGCGCCGCCGGCGGCCGAAAATTCAGGCCCATGGGAGAGAGGGTGTCGCGCGCGCCGATGCCCACCTGCTCGATGCGCGGACCGTTGCCGTCGAGGACGTACCGGTAGTGGGACGAATCGAAGCGCACTTGCGGTTTGAAGGCGAGCGCGGCAATCTTGTCTTCGCGCGCAGCACGCTGGTGGGAAAATTCCTCGTCCACGTACAGCGCCGCGTGGGCGGCGTAGCCGTCGTCGCAATTGAGCGCCGAGGCGTGCGACGGACCGTCGCCGACGTCGCGTTCGAGCTGCGCCAAATCCTCGTCGGAGGCGGGCTCCGCCGGCGGACAGATGGAGTTTTGGAAGAGCTGACCCGTCAACCCCGATGCCTGCACCGCCCGAAAGGCAGGGTCGGCGCGCGCCGCCGTGTACAGAAACGTTGTAAAGTACCGGTAGCAGAGGATGCACTTGGAGCGGCGCGGCGGCAGCCCGCGCCCCTCGAGAAAGCGCTTGTGCACGCTGGGGAGCAGAAACTCGGTGCACGTGAACGCCTTTGGCGACTCGGGGCCGTACCGAACCTGTGCCAAGAAGCGCGCGATGCAGCGCGCGTCGTTGATGCAGGGCCGCTCGCCGATGGGGGTGTTGGCTGGCCGAAGGAAGAGGTCGTCGTGGGTCTTCGACACGGTCGGCAGCTCGGCCACCTGGATTGCGGCCTTTTGGAAGAGGTGGGCGACGCCGGAGAGGGCTTTGACACTGGCAGCCTCCGCGCTGAGCATCGGATGGAGTTTGAGAAAGGTGTTGAGTGCCTTTTCGTCCTCGCCGTACGACTCGTCGGGTGCGACGCCGGGTGCCTTCTGGAGCAGCACACCCTGCGGGGGCGGGCCGTCGGGGACCGGCGCCTTGTTGGGAACCTTTGAGAGTCCCGCGCTGCTGCCCTCGCCGCACTCGACAAGCTCCGCCATCTTCGGCTGCTTTGCGGCGGCGCCGTTTTTGGGCATCGCAACTTTGTGGTCTGTGTGCTTATGCGAACGCGGGGCCGTGTGCAAATTAGCGGTGAGCGCAAAAGCGTGCTATCTATAAAGCTCTCGTAAGACTACCCATATACAAAGAGTCCAAACGCCGACCAGCAGCGCCCAGTCCCACCCGCGCGTCGCGTCGGGGTCGACGCTGGAGCGTGTGCGGCGCGTCGCTAAGCGACGTGCCATCGCTCGGCTTCAATACGTGTTGGATCTGGTGCGATGCTGCGGATTTCGGATAGCGAGACGGCTGCCGTCATCCTGAATCAGAATCTGTGGGGCTATGGCGAGAAGCGCCTCGCCAAGCTCCCCCCCGAGGTGGTAGTGCACCTGTGCAACGCGCTGCTACACGAGACCCCCAAGGAGCCAGCCGCGCAGATTGAGGCCCTGCTACGAGCGAAGAAGCGGCTGCCGGTGCCCACGGTGGCAGCGGCCCATCCGTCGAATGCCCCGTCGCCGCCGCCAACGCCACCGCCGCGACCCGCATCGGCATCCGACCCCGACAACGAGCCCGCATTCCGCGAGGTGACAAAATTGCGAATCGTCTCGCTCAACGCACTGAAACTGAGGGTGGAGACAGAGCCGCAGAAGATGGCATGGCAAAAGCTCTTCAAAGCGCTGGCAGACGAGGATGCCATCGTGCTGCAGGAGATTCCGGCGGGCAAGGATCGCTTCCACCGCCGCACGAGCTTTGCGCTCGAAGCGCTCAACACGCACACAACGTCGGGTCGGTGGGCCATGCTGGCGAGCGAGCCCAGCGGCGCGAGCGCGGCCGACAAGTGCACCGAGTGCCACGTGCTTCTGTACCAGACGCGCGCCGTGGAGGTCGTGAAGGCTACGACGCTGCACCTGGTCGCCGAGCTGCGCATGTGTCACGCACCGCTCGCGGTCCACCTCCGGTGCGCGGGCCACGACATTGTGCTCGTGTCCGTGCACCTGCCGCCGGATACAACGAAGCGACGCGCGGACAAGAAGGCCCAGCTAAACCTCTTGCTAAAGCAGTATGCCGTCGACTCCAGCCTTCGCTTCGATCTGCCCTTCACCAACAAGGGCGCCAAGGACGCCAGGCGCGACTTTGTGACGCACGTGCTCCTCGGCGACTGGAATTCCGAGCCTGTGGAGCTCAAGGAAGCAGGCGCCGGCTTCGAGGCGCTGCTGCGCGGCGCGGTGCCGACCACCACCGGCGGCAAGTGCTACGACAATGTTTTGCTCAACCGCGACGCGCTAGAACACTGGAGCACCTCGCTCGAAATCCTCGAGCTGACGAAGACGGCCAACTTTGCGCGCGGCGTCGACGGTGTGAGCGACCACGCGGTGGTGAGAACGACGCTGTCGCGGTCCCGTGGAGTTACAGTTTGAAATTAAATTTGAGGGACGTGTCACACTCCGCGCCCTCCAGCTCGGAGACCTGCATGATCCCGATACCGAGCGTTTTGAGCGTCCCGGCGCGCAGCCCCGTGTCCAGGAGCGTGTCCGCGCGCACGCCCGCCAGCCCGCGCGCCTCCTCGGCGGCGAGCACCGCCGCCGCCGCCTTGGGAGACCCCGCGCACAGCTGCAGCAGCTTCTCCACGCTGAGGCCGAGGGTGTCGAAGGCCTCGCTGCCGGCGAGTGCGATCGCGTCGTCGACCGTGGTGCAGAACGTTTCGACGAGCGCCGGCGCACCGTACAATGCACAGGCTTCGCGCGCGAGCGCTGGCTCGTTGAAGTGAAGCGCGTCGAGCCCCAGGCGCGCCAATTTGGCCGTCGTGTTTACGCCCGCGTCGAAGAAGAACCGCAACCCAAGCGCGCTCGCAACCACATTCTCGGCGCGTACGCCGGCTTTCACCATCATCTCGTACGAGACAGGGCCTCCGGAATCGCCAGTTGTATTTTTGAACAAGATTCTACGTTGCCGGACCGACAATTCGTCGCTGCTCGCGGGCGTCGATCGACGAGACATTCTCCCAACACTTCCCAAAGCGCGAGCAGGGCACGTCGGCGAAGTCGTCGAATCGCCACGGCCTCGCTCCCTTTTGGGAGCGGCGAAAGAGGAAGTTTAGCGGATCAATGTCCATCTCGCGGAGCTTGGACGCACTCTTCAGCAACGTGCTCGTGCGTGTGGCGTTGAGGCAGTCGTCGAGATGTTGTTCCGCGTCGGTGAGGTGTTGCCGTACGGCGTCGTCGACCATGTCGCGCAACGCCTTTGAGGTCGCGCGAAGAACGCACAGCGTCTTTTTGTCATTGCGCATCAGGGGCTTGAGGATGGAGGAGGAGAGGTCCGGAGGGAGGTCGGCGAGGAAGAGCTGCGGCAGCGTCGACGCCGTCGACGTTGTTGGCGCCGTCCGCTGCGGAGCAAAGACGGCCCGGCGTTTTGCTACGGCGCCGTCGAGGTCCAGCCCTCGGGCGGCCGTCGGCGACCGCGCTCGCTTGCCGGAGTAGAGGGCCCGCCACAGGGGCGAGGGGGTTTTCACATCGCTCGACGTTGAGGCCGTGGAAGCACAGGACACTGTGGAGCACGTCGACTCATTTGACGTCTCTCGCCTCGGCAACGGTGCCGGCAGGGCGCGGTGCTCCGCCATCGGAAACTCGAATCCAATGTCCCTCAACTCTTGCTCCATCGGTAAAAGTGTGAGCCGAAACTCCCGCCTCGTGTCGCGGGCCCCACAGCGGTCCAGCGCCAACACGTTGATTTTGAAAAGCGAGATGCCTCCTCTGAAAGATACCGCCTCCGCGAGACCGAGATTGCCAACGTCCGTGTACGTCGCCCTGTAGGACTTGAAGGACTGTAGCCTGCGGGGTATGTGGCCCTCTATGGCGTTCCATCGCATGCTCGCTTTCTGTGCCCAGAGCATTGTGTTTCTTGCGTTCAAGGGGAAGAAGATTTTTTCGCCGATCGTGTACTTTTTACCAGGGACGGCATTATAGTAGCCGTCGTTGCTCGTGGCACTGTCCCGGAGGAAGAGGGACCCCAGTGCCACCTCGAATGCCCATACGAAGCGGACCTCATTGTAGTTCAGCATCTCCTTCAACCCCAGGTCGTCGTAGACGTCGGGGAGCTCGGGGTCCCCGGGCCGGGTGTCTTGCCAACTCCCCTCTGCGAGTCGGAAGGCCAGGATTGCAATGTTGCTCAGCCGCGAGTCTTTGAAGTTTACGAGGTTTGGCCCGGCCTGGACGACGCTGTTGCGACGCGCCTCGGGGACACAGATGGGGTACCTGGCGTGGAGTGCCACATTTTTCTCGTCGATCTGGTAGAAGGTGCCCTCATCAAAAATGTAATACGGATCCGCCATCCCCGCGGCGGGTAGCGCCGAGCTCAGGGATCGAAGATGTGACAACTCAGTCTGCCTCCTCCTCGCCGGCATCACTGGGCGTGGGAGAGAAGAAAGGCGCGCTCGGAGTGCCGGCCCAGTTCCGGGTCGCGCAGGCTCTCGCGCTGGCTGCGCCGCAGGCTCGACCAGACTCTGCGCGCGACGACCACCGCCGAGAAGCAGAAGCAGGAGACGAGCACGCGCTCCAGCAGCCACGCGCCAAGCATGCACCGCCCTCGTTACTTTAGACTGAGTTGTCTCTTTACGACGCGCTAGCCAGGCGACGGTTAGCGCTCCCCCTCCGGCGGAAGACGCAGCCATGCTCGCGCTGCTCGGTGAGTTTGACCGCCACCATGAGCGGATGATCGTCCGCGCCCGGGAGCGCCGCGAGGCCGTCCAGCTGACCAACCTGGTCGAGACGGGGCGGGTGAAGACGAGCGTGAGCGAGGACGACCTGCTCGGCAAGCGGCTCCCCCGCGACGAGTTCCAGGGCGACACCAACTTCCGGACGCTCAAGGCGCTGCTCAAGAAGGTGGACGAGCGCGGCTTTGAGCGGGTGCGCGCCGTCCGATCCCTCCCCCCTCGTCCCGTCTCACCTTGCCGCGCGCGTCGCAGTCGGCGCACCAGCTCGAGTTTCACGAAAACTTCTTCAAGGCCTCGGCGCGCGTCATGTACAAGGACGACTGGGGCGTGCAAAAGCCCCGCATCATGCAAAAGCACGGCTGGGAGTCGTGTCCCGGCGAAGTTCTCATCAGGCGAGGCAGCCCTCTGCGTTGGTGTTTGTGTGGCCCCGCCCCCGCCCCACCAACTAACACAGATGGTTTTGGCTTCGCAGTACCCCGCGACGCTTCGGGAAGACCTTCAGCAGTGCGCTCCGCTGCCCCGTGTTGGTGCCCGCCCGCGCCTCGACTAACACAGAGTTTTGCGAGCGCAGTTGCCATCTTCTGCGCCTGCTTCCTCCTCACGCAAAAGGCCGAGATTGTCGTCTTCAGGCACGAGGGAAATTCGTCTTGGGCCCGCCCACCCGCCACTTCTAAGACGACTTCCCCTTGTGCAGTCCGGCGCGCCGCGCCTCCCGCAAGCTTTTAGAGCGGGTCATCGAGTTTGTCGCGCTGCTGGGCCACAAGCCGATCGAGTTCAACCAGGAGCAGGCCCGCATGAAGTGCTACAACGGGGAAGAGTCGCTCATCCGCAGCTTTCCGTGCGCGGCAATGTTTCAAAGCGCCTGCTTTTTCCAGCCCCGCTGACCTGCCCCTCATCCCCCGTGCGACACAGGTCAAAAGTCGGAGTGAGTCGTGCGCGGCCTCAAATCCGGGAGCCGCCCCGCGCACCAACATATGCCCCGAAGATTGAGAGACGAGAGAGGGAGACGATCGCCACCCCCCTTCTGTTCCACCGATGCGCTCCGCCGTGCCCGGCCGCCCGGCCAAGCCCGCCGTGTTGCGCGACACCCTCACACTGCGGCGCAACGAGCTGCCCCCCAAGAGCGTCGTCGAGCGCGCGCCCAAAGCCCCCGTCGTCCGCGCGGTCGCCACCTCGCTCGACGCGCTGCTCCGCACCGGCGCCGTCGTCGCCTCGTTCCCCGCCGGCGTCTACAAGCACGGCAAGGCGCTGCAGCTCGACCCGACGACGGCCGCGGGAACGGCCGCCTTCTGGATGCAGGGGCTGCACTCCACCCCCGAGGCCAGCTCCCACGCCTTTGCGTACGACGAGGCGACGGCGCTGCACGCCACCGTGGGCGTGCCGGAGGAGGTGGACTGGTTTCCGACCGAGTCGACCTACGGCGCGCCGGGGGACGTGGATGCCGACGCGTACGAGCTCGCGTCGGCCGGCGGCTACGCGGTGCTGACCGGCGCGACCGCCGACGCGCTCCGCCTCAATCTGGAGGCGGGTGCCTGCGGCGCGGGCCCGCCCGTCTTCGCCGCCTTTGACCCCGCGCACGGGACCGGCAAAACGAGCGAGTTTCTGAGCGCCAATTCGTCGGTGGCCGAGGCGGCCGCCGCGGGGAGCGACGGGGGCGACGGGGGCGCCTTTGTCGTCACCGCGGCGCCGGCGTTTTTGCTCGCCGACCTGCTCGCAGAGCGCGAGAGTGCCGAGGCCGACAGCTTTCGCAAAGTGCTCGTCCCGGGACTGGAGGCGACGATCCACCAGGCGGCGCTCAGCGTCGCTCGGAAGGTGCGCACGCTGGCCGACCGCCGCGTGCTGATGCTCGACCTGAACAGCACGAGCGTCGGCTTCTACCCGAAGCTGGCCGTCTCGGACGACGGCGAGACGCTCGAGGCCACGGGCTACGGCTACGAGAGCCGCGCCGGCACGGTGACGAAAGGCGTCCCGAAGATTGCGCACTTTGGGGCGTTTGCGACAAAGTTCCGTCCGGGCGTGTCCGTGTACAATGCCGACGTTTCGTATTTGGCGTCGATGCTGTCGCTGCTCGCGTCGACGCGCGCGGTGCACGGCGTGCGCGCGATGGAGCTGCTCAAGTTTGCGGTGGACGGGCGCGATCCGAATGGCAAAGTGCTCTCCAAGGAGGAGCTGCCCGAGAATTGGCGCTCCATTTCGCTGGAGGCGGCGATCGGCCACGGGGGGCCGCACGCCGAGACCTTTGCGTCGGCGCTCGTCGGGCTCGGAAAGGGCGCGGCGACTCTCTCGGCAGAAGACGCGGCGCAGCTGGCGTCGGTGCTGCAGACCCACGCCAAGGAGGACACGGCCGTGCTGCCCAAGGTCGTCGCGGCGACGACGGGACTCGACGCGCCCGACTGCTGCGTCTTCGCGTCGCGGTGCGAGGAGGAGGATGCGGAGACGAAGCGGGTGCGCGACGCGCTAGCCAAAACGCACGTGTGAGGGGTTTTCCTGAGAGCGAATTGCGTTAAAAATCAGTCTCTTTCTATGGAATGCGAATGTCTCGATCCGAGTATGTTCATCGGGGCAGGGGGCAAGGGGCAGTGAAAGGGGCGCTTGGCTTGGGCGGGGCTTCACGCCGTCGAGGAAACCGGGCGCGGCGTCGCCGGCTCCTCGATCTTGGCGCACTTGGCGGCCTCGTGGGCGACCTCGCTGTTGACGCGCTTCAGCCCGGGCTTCTCGTCGTCGACGACCTTCTGTGCGGCCTCGGCGACCTCTGCGACAATCTTCTCGCCGCTCGCGACGGCCTCGTCGACGACCTTGTTCACAATCTCGGTGGCGATCGTGGGTGCGTCGTCGGAAGGATCCACCACGTTGCCCGAGGCATCGGTCTTCAGCGACGCCCCGTCCGGCGTCTTCTCCTCGGTCTTCTCCTCGGCCGGCGCCTCGTCGGGCTTCTTCTCCTCGGTCTTCTCCTCGGCCGGCGCCTCGGCCGGCGCCTCGTCCGGCGTCTTCTCCTCGGGCTTGGCCTCCTCCGTCGGCTTGCCCTCCTCCGCCGCCTCAAGAATCGGCGGCAGCGACATCGGCGGCACCTCCGACTTGGCCTCCTCGGTCGTCGCCGCCTTGACCGGCTCGGTCTCGTCCTTCTCGGTCACCCACGGCATCGAATTCTTGTCGCCGCCAATGTGCGAAGTCATGCGCACAACCGCCGGGGGGGCGACAAGCACCCCGTTCTCAGTCTCAGCGGCGAGCGTCGTCATTTTTGTAAAGTGTGTGGAGTCTGGGTTTTTCGTTGGAGAATATTGCTCTTCTGCTGAATGGGGATGGCACAACTCAGTCTACAGCTTTCGACGCTCCGCTATCTCCCGCGATATCTCGCGAGGTTAGACTGAGTTGTGCCACCGCCGAAAAAAGCTACAGGCAGAGGAGGGCGGGAGCGGGGCCAATCTAGATTGAGTTGTCCCCGCGCCACCCCCCTCTGAAACCCACCTCTGATCATTTCGCAGCGACTTTGACAAAATTCGCAAACTCTGCCTGATGTCGACGGAGGAACTCGACGCAGTCACGCAGAGTTCGTCCAACGACCAGGATGACATCCCCGAACAATACCAAGAGCTGGTGCGGAAACAGATGGAGCACGTAGATTTCCACGCGCTTCCCGAGAAATTCCACGCGCTTCCCGAGAAGCTGCGTGGGAACTTCAAGAAGCCGCCGCCGCGGAAGGATGCGTCGGCGCCCCAGAGCTCGGCGCCGATGCAGCCCCCGCAGCAAACCAACACCGAGACGACTATGACGTCGTATCAGCTCTCGTGCGAGGAGAGGGCGGCGGGAATCCACTGGATGAATTGGTGGATCGACCCCTACCACCCGTGGAATGTCGGGAACATCTACCAGAAGTGCCTCAGCAACATCTACGGAGAGGGACACCCCATGGGCCGCATCGACATGCAGCCGTGCTTCGATGAGAAGGGGAAAAAGGTCGACCTCAGCCCTCTCTCCGATGCGACGATGGGAATCGACCGCCTCCAAACCCCTCCGTACTTTGGGTTTGGCACCCCGCCGCCAAACGTCGTCTTCATGCCGCTCTGGCCGGTGACAGAGAGCGCAGTGTGGATGAGGAAGATGGTCGCAAGGCAGGAGGGAGCGTACATCCTTCGGTACGACGAGCGGGATGCGGGCTTCAGCCCACTGAAGCGGCGGAAGGTGCTCCTCCTGAACAACCCCAGGGACGTGTGCTTTGAGGCCATCGCCAAATGGGAAAAGGCGGCGAAGTTGATCGAGGCAGAGAAGAAGGGCGTCATGGCTCTCTACCGCCCCATCAAGTCTACGATCGGGCCGCTCGGTTACGGCTTTGGGTCCGAATTCGAGACGACATGGCAAGCGGGTCACAAGCGGACGATCCACGACCACGGGGAGAAGTTTAGCAAGGCGATGGAGGAGGCCCAGGAGCACGAAGCGGCGGCGGCGGCGGCGGCGGCGGCGGCGGCGAAGCAAGCGGCGAAGCAAGCGGCGAAGGATGCGGAGAAGGATGCGGAGAAGGCGGCGACGAAAGCCTTCTACGACAACCTCGAAGAGAGGGAGGCCGTGGCCGAGGCGGAGGAGGCCAAGGAGGCGAAGAAGAAGAAGGACAAGGCGAAGCCGCAGAGGGGGGGCAACTACTCTTTCACGCAGCCGGCGGATCCGGCGAGCAAGACCATCGACGAGCGCAAGGGCATCGAGGAGGAGATGAAGAATCAGCCGCATCTCTTCGCTTCGAACCGCTGAGGCACGGGAGGGACCCACGCGAGAGGGAGAGGACTCGGACACGGACAATAGCATGCGAATAAAAAAGAGAACCACAAATGTTCACTCACTAGGTTTTCCGCCTGCGAAATCGGTTTTGCTGCTCCGCACTCTCGGGAGCGGGCGACTGCATCAGCGCGGAGAGCAGAACCTCGTCCGTGACGGCAGTCCCCCCACTGTGGGAGACGCAGCGCCGCAAGAATTCGTCGACCGTCTGCAGCGGCGGCAGCGGAGGCGGCGCGGCGTCGTCGCCGGTGCCTTCCCCGCTGTCGTCCTCGCACTCGTCCGCCCACCGGCGGCCGGGAACGCCCGGGCGCGCGGCCGCCGACGCAGCTGCTTCACGCGCATACCGCAGTCCAATCACCACGCTCGCAGCAGTCGGCAGCCGAAGCGTCGTGCGGTCCAGGGCCTCCAGCGCAGACCGCAGCTGTGTGAGCTCGGTGCGCGCCCGCGCCACCTCGTTGCGCAATTCCGCCGTCGCCTGCAGCACGTTTGTGGTGAGCGAGCGCGAGGACGACTCGCCGGCCTTGAAGAATTGCTCCTGATGCTGCAGCACCACGTGGCGGTACATGCTCGACTCGATCGTGTCGCGCGCGTGCCGCAGCTGGCGCAACTTGAGCGCCTCGGCGACGAGCGCGTCTCCACATGCCGCCAGGTGGGTCAGGCTCGAGAGGTACGCGCGCGAGTGCGGCGAATTGTGGCCGGAGGCGTCGTTCTCGGCGTGGGGGGCCAGTGCCGGGGTCTGCGCGGCCGTCAGCGCCGTCTGCAGCTGCAGCAGCGACTCCCACGCCGCCGCCTCGTGGCGCAGCAGTTGGGCGACGTGCGGCGTGCCCGGGTCCATGGTCGCCGTCCTGTTCACTGCGTCGCGCGAGTTTACACATCTTAGCGCAATCTCGCGGTCTTAGACTGAGTTGTGCCATCGCCGACGCGCACACACACGCACATACACACACGAACACAAACCTCCTGACAATCGGACATGGATTTACTCAGCACTCTTCCCGACGACTTGATCGAGCGCATCGCCTTCACGGTGGAGGAAGACCCCACCGCGAAGTATCACCGCGCTCGCGCGGTGGCAGTCTGGGCGCTCGCACAGACGAACAAGAAGATTCGCACCGCCTTCCCACCCCCGACGCTCCGGTGGGCGTGTATGGCGTTGCAGACTCGCGTCGACCCCTTTGACAAGCAATCGTTTGACGCACAGCTCGCCGCCGAACGGGAGTCCAAAGAGTTGATTGCACTCGCCAACAAAAGCCTAGAGTATGGTGCATTTCTTGGGGTGGCGAAGCCAAAGGTTGCGCGGGCATACCGAAAAGACTTTGCAGAAGAGGTTCCACAATACGGAATGGCCTACATACGGAAGGGGGGGGAAGCAGGTGATTTTCCTATTCCTGTGATCAGCATCGACAATGAGAGCGATTTCTTCTACGTGGGGATTGAAAGTACCGTTCGCGCCTACCAAGTCGGCACGCCCTCTCCGCTGGCCAGACTCCACGCGTCCGAAGAGGAACTGGTGCCCGGAGGGGCGACCGAGGGGCGACTCCCGATTCCGGACAATGAGATCTTGAGCCTCTCCAGCAGGGGCCGATGGTTGCTGGTGCGATACCCTAGAGCGGTGCAAAAGTACGAGCTGTGCACCAACACCTCGGGGGAAAGCGAGCTGGTCTGTCGATGGACCGGAAGACCGCCGCTTGCGCCTGATGACAATGGAATACCACGTGACAGTCCCTGCCTCCGCCATGCCTACCTCGATGCAAGTGCGGGGGAACCCGGCGCGCACGGAGTCGTTACGCACAGGATGAGACCCGAAGAAGATCAGTATCCCTCTTTGTTTTGGACCGGCTACGGGCACTGGGACATTGAGAAGCAACGCGAATATGAGAGCCGCGACCGCTCTGTAACGGCCATCATGGTCTACGCGTGGTATACCGGTTTTTTTCGCTTGTGGGCAGAGAATTACGACGCAGCAAACAATGGCAAAGAAATTGCGATTGGCTGCGGGGACCGGAAGGCCATCCGGATCCACGACGCAAAGACATTTCGCCTAATACAGACGGTGTCGTGTCCACACAAATTGAAAAATGTGGGAATCTTGAGGTTCAAGAACAACCAGCACAAGATTGCGCTCTCTCCCAATGGACAGTTTCTGGCATACAGTGCGCAAACAAACGACCCGACGAAGAAGGGGAGAAAGGTCCTCGTCTACACGCGCAATGCAAATGGGCTTTTTGATGATGAGAACGATGACATCTTTGAGTGTCGCTTCGACGTCAATGACACGGCATGCAACATGCGGTCCTTGAAGTTCACGGCGTGCTCGGGGTTTCTCGTCGTCACGACATGGTGTGGCGAAATGATGTATTTTGACTTTTCGCCACGGGGGTTTTTGCCGCGCAAGCGACGGTCAATCTCTCCGTATCGGAACGAGAAGCCACGCCCCGCGATGCCCGACCTGCGGGAAGTACGCATCACGGAAGAACGGATTGGAGAACTGTGCCCACTAGGGTTTTTCCCCTGGAAGATGATATGGCAGCGCAGCTCTTTGCTCATGCTTTGTCGCGACGGCAGCATCCTGTCCATGTACGACAAGGCAAAGCACCGGAGCGAGGGCTCGGCGACCGCGGCGACCTCGGCCTAGAGGAGACACCTCCCCATCATAAGACCCGACACTTTAGGATTTAGTAACCCAGACTCAGACTCGCATACGAAATGCCGTCGACGCTCTATTCCGCCCAGGTGCCGGCGGGCGGCTACAATACCGCCTCGACGGGCAAGGTCAACACGTGGTCGGACCGCGGCACCGAGGGTGCGTACACGCAGCGCTCGGCCAAGTGGCTGCCGTACATTGTCTCGGGCCCGCTCTCGGACGGCATGTGGATCGTCGGCACGGTCGGCGCCCTGGTCCACGTGCTCTTCTGGGTCTTCTCGATCGTGTGCGACGGCCTCCTCGTCTCGCGCGGCGACTCGGCGGGCGGCTGGGGCTCGGACACCGGCCTGCAGTTTGCCATCTTCTCGCTGATCTTTACGATCCTCGGCTTTGTCACGCTTCTCGTTGTGTGCATCACGCACTGGGCCACCGATGGCATCAAGGACGGTGCGTGCTTGCCTTTGCCGTCGCCCTCTGTTGCGCTCGTCGTAGCCCCCGCTGACCGCGCGCCCCTTCACATTCCGCAGGCGCGATCCCGCCGTTCCTCATCACGCTGCTGACGGGCTCGGTCAAGATCACGCTCGGCATCGCCCTCGTGCTGCTCATCGGCATCGGCGGCGCCGTGTACCACACGCCGACGGGCGACGACCTCATGCACTTTAGCCACGAGCAGCGCTGGATCGTCCTGCTCAACTTCATCAGCAAGACGTACGTTGCGACCGCCCTCGCGGCCAACATCCAGTACTCGGGCTCGTTCGCCGACCGCAAGTAGACGCGCACCCTCCGCCGTCCGGTCTTGGCCACCTCTCCCTTCTCCCCCGCCCCCTTCCCCACTGAGCAAACGACAGTCCCCGCGTGCCCCGACCGTATCCCGTGCCAAGACAATTCGACCTTCTCCCCCTCTCGCCCTTTCCCCCTCTCTGAAAAAAATAAAAGGCTGTAAAAAGCATCGCGTCTCCCCTCTTCCTCGCCCTCTCGCTCCCCTCCCTCCTTTTCAAAGTCCTCGGGTCAGTTCTCGCAGGCCGTCCCAGCCACGTCGACAATGTGCGCCACCGCCGTGGGTTCGTCGGGGGCAGCTGCCGGCGGTTGCTGCGGCGGTGTCGGGGCCGGTGCCGGAGCCGGCAAAAGTTGCTTTTGGCCGAGCGCAGCGCAAAGCCGCTCGCTGCCCACCGCGTTCCTCACCCGCACGATGAACTCGTCCTTGGTCATGATGTTCATTTTGACATCGCGCAGAAGGAACCCAAGGCAGTTGACTCCGTCCATTGTGTGAAGAATGTCGAGCAGCTTCTGCATCTCGAAGAAGCCGCCGTCCATCGTCTGAATCGCAGTTTCGGAGGGCTCGTCGGCGGGGGGCGCCGCTTGCGCCGAAGCAGCCTCCTCGCACGCTTTGAGCCTCGCAGCCTGGTCCTGCAGTTCCTGCTGCTGCACCTGCATCTGCCGTTTCATCTCTTCGATCTCCTTCTTCATGGCCTCCATCGCCGCCTGGTCCCGCAGCCCCTGCTGCTGCAGCTGCATCTGCCGTTTCATCTCTTGCATCTGCTTCTTCATTGCCTCCACCCCCGCCGACAAGCCCGTCGCGCTCGCCGGCGCCGGCGCCGCCGCCGCCTCGCCCTCGTCGCTCTCGTCCGCAACGTTCATTCCGGGGGGGTCGTAGACGACCACCGCCGAGTTGCTCGCCTGGGGGCCCGTCGGGATCAATGCCACCTCCATCCCATCGTCGTCTTTTTCCCAGTGCCACGTTTTGGTGCCGTCCTCGTAGGATACGTGAATGCCGCGCTGGGTCTTCTTGCCCTCGAGCCGCGTCGCCGTGTCGCGGACGACGCCATAGTAGTGTGCGGTCGCGGTCCACGCCACACACACCCGGTCGCCAAATCGAATGCGGCGAAACGGCGTGGGAGCGAGGCCGGAGGGGAGGGCGGGCGGCGGCCGCACCGTCTTCGGCTTTGGCGGAGGCACCACGGGGTCTGGCATCTCCGGCCGGTCGTCCCCCTCGGCAATGACGCCGCGCTCGAGCGGGTATCTCTCGAAAGGCAGCGACAGCCCGCTGTCGAAGCGAACCTCATACTTGTACGTCCGCTGGGTCGGAATGCGGGCCCAGCGCACGACGGTTCCCGGATACCAGACGCGGTCGTTGAAGTAGACTTCGACGCGGTCGCCGCCGTCGAATTTCGGCGGGTCCATCTTCCCCGCTCCCTTGCGATTCTTCTTGATGCCGCCGGAGACTCCGAAGCGGTCGCGCCGCGACGCTTCGAGTTTCCCCGCGGATTCGGAGGTCTTGCAGAGAGACCGCGTGCCGCGCGTGTCGCAGAGGCCGGGGTGGAATTGCTGGAGCACGCATCCGGGCGTAGAGCATTGGCGCGCCATCGCTTTTGTTCAATGTGTTTGCGTCTGTGAGTTTGTCCGTGTGTGTGTCTGGGTGTATGTGTGCAGTGGCACAACTCAGTCTAGGATTCATAGTTGTTACTCACGGGAAGGCGTCCTCCCGCCAGACGGAGTCCATCCAGACGGACTCGAGCGCCGAATACGAAAGATACGCCTCCATTCCGAGCTGCGAGCGCACCAGGTGCCCCACGCTCGGATTGTCCGCGGGCGGCGGGGGAACTTCAAGGTCGATCAGCACGTCGAACAAGTCCCTACGCGCCTTTGTCGCCGCGAAATCGTAGAGATAGCCGTGCCCATGCAGCACCAATGGCCCCTCCTCCTCGACTGCCTTCTCGAGAACGTACCGCACCGTGGAGGCGGAGCATTCGCGGGCGATAGTGGAGAGGCACGTCTCCAGCCTCTGTTCCGATGTGATGTCGAGGCTCGGAGCGACGCGAGCGTGTTGCGCTACAATATGCACGAGTTCGTCGTCGCATTCATGCTCGGTGGTAAGAAAGAACAGCGGTTCCGACCCGGGCCTGTTCTCCTTCATCCACCGCTCCACATCCGCCGCGTCATAGTGCCACGATTCGAACATGAGCTTGACGTAGTCTTTGCACTCGTCGTCGTCGTCGTGCGGCCCCTCAACAAGGTTCACCAAAGCCGCCGCAAAGTCGTCGGGGTGCGGAATGTGGCACAGGTAGCGCTCAAGCCGCTCTTGGTCTTCTTGCGCAATCGCACTCGAAAGGTAGCAGTTGACCTCGAAATCGTTTTCCGCGTTTTGTGCCAGGAATTGGCGAGTGCCTCGTTGCAGAGGGGTCAAGTGAATGCCATAGTTCGGAGTCATGAGCTCGTCGACGCGAACAAAGGCGCTCGACCATTGCATGTCAGCAGGAAGGTCTCGATTCACATACGGATGCGTGCAATTCGAGACCAACTGGATGATTTCGTCGTCCAAAGTAACGTCATACCCTTTTCGAAGCAATTCCGGCAGCTCGTCCACCGCCTCGAAGATATCCGCGTCCCCGTGGTTGCCCCATTTCTTCTTCAGTGTCGAGAGGAGACGCTTGTGATCCTCCGTTTTCCTGTAGTCTCGCCAGCGGGTTGTTCCAGGCATGTACCGGGCGCGCGCGTCGACGCAAACCTCCTGCCATGCAACACCGACACCGTCGACAAAACCGCTGAGCACTTCCAGCACTCCGCGCACCGCGTCCGCGTAGCCTGCCCGATGCGCCTCCTCGACGCGGACCATGCAGAGGCCGAGGACGCTGAGGATGAGCTCCCGCGCGTCGGTCCATCCCAACGTTTTGATGAGACGGACGGTGCGTTGGAGCAACATGTGCGCCGGCAGCACGTATGACTGTACTTCCTCGCTCTTGTTCTTCACAAACCGGAGCGGTGAGCGCTCCAGGACCTGCAGCGAGAATCGGAAGACGTCGCTCCAGGGCGGAGGTAGGCGGTTTGTTGGAAGATGCATCGCGTTCATTCCCCACCACGGCCGTCGCTGAAATCCCCACGCCCTTTTGCAGAGCGCTTCCCAAAACGGGGCCATTCCCTCGTCAATCAAAACGCGCATCTTCGTGCTCGTGGCGCGCGCGGCGTTAATGTCCCTTGCCTCGCCCATTCCGGACTCTTCGTCCCAGCTGGGCATCAAGCGCTGCAGAATGGTAATGGAGAGATCGTCCGGAAGGTCGAAGAAGATCATTGATTTTCTTCCGTGTGGTTTGCGTCTGTGAGTTTGTGTTTGGTGTGTGTGTGTGGAAAGGGGTGGCACAACTCAGTCTAAAAATCAAGGATGAGACTATTTTTAGACTGAGTTGTGCCGGCGCCATGCGCATGATCCCGCTAGCCTCTCCGCCGAAACAACTTGCATTCGAATCGATTCGCACAAACCCTCATGCCGCGGAAGCCGAAGGCGGCGCCCAAGCCCAAGCCCGACCGGCTCTCTGAGCAGGACGGCCGGCTCTTCCAAAAGTGCCAGAATAACAGAGGTTGTAAGCGGACGCGCCCCGTCGAAAGCTTTGCGCCGCGCACGAGCGAGGCTACCCTCGAAACGTTTCTGCAGGCGGCGGTGCTCTACCAGGAG
>Ga0315315_10000942_pt1 | contig 26117 bp, 20 predicted proteins | sample M140m3416metaG_FD_203699 | JGI IMG/M metagenome (GOLD analysis project Ga0315315, IMG submission 203699) | Ammonia-oxidizing marine archaeal communities from Monterey Bay, California, United States - M1 40m 3416 | ecosystem: Environmental > Aquatic > Marine > Intertidal zone | place: USA... | reverse complement strand
CTACATCTTTAGACGGTCAACAACCTGAAACAAAATCAGTAATTAATATGGTTCATCGTATTCAAAATCGTAATCCAGGATACTCTGATTTTACAACAGGTAATGGAACAGCTTCATTTAGTTTTTCTAATGTAAGCTCAAATCCAATATCTCATGGTGCCAATGCACTAAAACTTGAAAATGAAGTAGTGTCAGAAAACTTCAGTAATGAGTCTATAGATGAAGTAAATAATCAGTATCATGAAGAGTTATTAAAAAATCAAGAGGTAGAGAGTATTGTTGAAAATACATCCAATGAAGGTGAAATATCATTTTCTGAAGAAGCGCTAACAAAAAATGAAAATGAACAAGAATCTTTAAGTGATTTAAAAGAGTTCGGTGTAGATACAGATGAGCCAGACTTATTTAATTTAGAAAATCAAGTTTCTGATTCAGAAGACTTGCTTAATTCTTCAAACGAACAAAATGAAGAAGATGATCTTGAAATACCTGCATTTTTACGAAGACAAAAAAATTAATGGTCTTCGATAAAATAAATGGAAGCCACTATGGTATCGGATGCTCCAAAACATTATCCGGTATTGCTTAATGAAATTATAAGCATTATTACCCCTCAACATGGTGGCACATTTATTGACTGTACATTTGGTCAAGGTGGTTATACAAAAAAAATATTAAGTTTTAAAAACACAAAAGTAATTGCTTTAGACAGAGATATAGAAAGTCAAAAAAAAGCAGACAAAATTTTTAATAATTTTGAAGATAGATTTTTATTTAAAAATAAGAAATTTAGTCAATTAAACGATCTTAAGCTTAAAAACGAAGACATAAGAGGTATAATTTTCGATTTAGGTTATTCATATTCACAAATTAAAGACTCTCAAAAAGGTTTGTCATTTAATTCAAAAGGTAATTTAAATATGCAATTAGGTTTAAACGAATTTTCAGCAAAAGATGTGATAAACAATTTAGAAGCAAAAGAGTTAGAAAAAATTTTTAAATTTTTTGGTGAAGAACAAGAAGCAAAAAGAATTACTTACAGCATAGTGAAAGAAAGAAAAAAAAGAGAAATTAACACAGAAACTTTGGTAGAAATAATTGAAAAATCAAAAAGAAAAAAAAATTTTAAAATACATAATGCTACAAAAGTTTTTCAAGCATTAAGAATCTTTGTAAATAATGAGGTAAGTGAATTGATAAATGGATTAATAGCTGCCACTAAAGTATTAAACAAGGATGGAGTTTTAGCGGTTGTGACTTTTCATTCATTAGAGGACAAGATAGTGAAGTATTTTTTTAAAAGTTTATCAGAAAAGAAAAGTGTTTCTCGTTATGTACCAAAAATAGAACAACCAGAAATATTGTTTAGTTTGAAAAAAAAAAAACCAATAACACCATCTCAGAAGGAAATAAAAGAAAATATACCATCAAGATCGGCAAAATTAAGATACGTAATTAAAAAGAAAGATTTTTATGATTTTGATACAGACGTATTTAAAAAATTTAAAATTTTATTAGAAATAGAGAATTTTGGAAAAAAATTATGAGTAAATTTTTTGTTGTATTATTAATCTTTTTTTTAATTCTATCCACTGCATTAGTAAAGAACTCCACAAAAAGAGTTGATGATGAGATTTTTGTTTTGAAAGAAAATATTAGAAGTTTAAAAAAGGATTTTGAAAATATAGTGCTAGAAAATAACTATTTAAGTTCTAGTGAAAAGTTACTTGAATTCCAAAACTTATATTTCGATAAAGAATTAGTAAAAAAAAATATTCAAGAAATTAAAAAAATAAATAGAAATTTCGACAAAATCGAAATTAGTCAATTTAATTTTGTTAATGAATAACAGAAATTCAAAAATCATTATAGAAGACGATCAAAATGATTTTTTATACCAAAAAGATAAATCAAAATTAGATATTTCATTTAATAGAATTTCATTCATCTTTTTTATCTTTTTTATAATATTTGTGATTTATTCTATTCATTTAATTCATTTAGGATCTAGAAATTCAGAAATTAAATTGAATGATGATAAAAAGTTAACTTCAAACACTCTTTACAGAGCAGATATTATTGACAGAAATGGTAAGTACTTGAGTAAGACAGTTAGTTCAATAGATATCGGTATTAGTTCACAAAAAGTTATAGATAAAAAAAAATTAATAATTAATCTAAAGTATATCTTTCCAAAAAAAGATTATAAAAAAATTGAATCTCAATTAAAAAATAAAAAATTTTTTTACTTAGAAAAAAAAATATCAGAAGAAAATTATGAAAAAATAATGAAATTAGGAGATAAATCTATCCAACCAGAAGAAAAATTAACAAGAATATATCCAGAGAAAAATTTGTTTAGTCATATATTGGGGCAAATTGATGATAATAATAATGGAATTTCGGGGCTAGAAAAATCCCTTGATAAAAATTTAAAGATTTCTCAAAATCCAATTAGGTTAACTGTTGATACAGACATTCAATTCCTAATTAGAAATGAGCTTTTAAAATTTAACAAAATTTTTGATACAAAAGGAAGTGCAGCCATTTTAATGGATGTTAACAATGGTGAAATTTTATCATTAGTTTCTTTGCCAGATTTTAATCCTAATAAAAGAGAGGAGATTTCTGATATTAATTATATCAATAGAGCTACAAAAGGGGTTTATGAGTTTGGATCTATTTTTAAAACATTTACATTAGCAGCAGCTTTCGATGAAGAAATAATCGAACCAGATACTCAATTTATTGATTTGCCGAAATCATTAACCTGTTCAGGATTTCCAATAAGAGAATACGATAATAAAATACCTTCAAGTTTAACAGCTGAACAAATTTTAATTAGATCTGGAAATATCGGATCAGTGAGAATTGGTCAAAAAATTGGAGAAGAAAAGTTTAAATTATTCTTATCAAAGCTTGGTATTTTGGGACAATTAAATTTTGATATTGAAGAAGTGGGTAGACCCATTGATTTTAACTGGGGCAAATGTCCACTTGCTACGGCTTCTTTTGGTCATGGAATTACTACGACATTACTTCAAGTTGTTAAAGGATATTCAATAATAGTTAATGGAGGGTTTAATATAGAGCCAACTTTAGTTAAAAAAGATAAAAATATAAAAAAAGAAAAAATATTAGATGAGAGTGTTTCAAAAAAAATTTTACCAATTTTAAGAAAAATAGTTACATCAATAGAGGGCACTGCTAATTTAGCTAATGTAAAAGGATACGAAATAGGTGGAAAAACGGGGACTGCAAATAAAAGCTTTGATGGTGGATATTCAAATAAAAAAATAAATACTTTTATTTCTATCTTTCCAACAAAAAATCCTAAGTTTATTTTAGCAGTGATGTTAGATGAACCAGAAATAAATAAAGATTATATTTATAACTATAGGGATGGATCAAATTTTAAATTAAAAGGTAGCCCGAGGAATACCGCTGGATGGAATAGCGTGGAAGTTTCAGGTCATATAATAGAAAAAATTGGGCCTATTTTAGCCACAAAATATAGTGAAATTGAATAGGACATGCAGCTCAAAGATTTTATTCCCAATATTAACAAAAAATATTCAAGGTTTTTTTTTTCGGGTATTTCATTCGATAGCTCAAATATAAAAAAAGATAATATTTTTTTTGCAATAAAAGGTTCCAATATCGATGGTAATAATTTTATACCAATAGCAATTCAAAAGGGGTCGAAAATCATTATATCTGAAAAAAAAATTAAAGAATCTACAAATAAAATTTTATTTATTCATACAAAGAATATCAGAAAGTTATTAGCTGAAGTTGCATTTAAAATTTTCAATCGAAGACCAAAAAATTTAATTGCTGTTACTGGAACAAATGGAAAATCGTCTATCGCAGATTTTTATTATCAAATATTAAAATTAAATAAAAAAAAAGTTGCCTCAATTGGAACGTTAGGGGTTAAATCAGATAACTTTTATTTAAATTTACAAAATACGACAATAGATCCAATACAATTAGGTCAAATCTTAAACAAACTAGAAAAAAAAGGAATAGATAATGTTATTATGGAAGCCTCAAGTCATGGTCTTAAACAAAATAGACTCGATGGTTTAAAGTTTAATTCAGGGATATTTACAAACTTATCTCAAGACCATTTAGATTATCATAAAAATATAAAAAACTATTTAAAAGCAAAACTCTATTTATTTGAAAATCTCATGAAAAATAAAGGTCAGGTAATCACAGATGAGAATATTCCTCAATTTAAAATAATAAAAAAAATATCAATTAAAAAAAATTTAAAATTAAATACATTAAATGACAAAAAAAATAATTTTGAAATTTTATCTCATACTTTCCAGGGAAACTCCCAAATGGTTAGGATCAAGCATAATAAATTAGTAAAAAAAATTAAGATAAATCTCATAGGAAAAATTCAGTTAAAAAATATATTGATGGCATTAATTGCTGCAAAACAAAGTAATATAGATTTAAACAAAATCTTATCTGTAATTCCAAAACTAAAATCAGTAGAGGGTAGATTTGAAAGCATTGGTAAAATTAAAAATAAATCAAAAGTGATACTTGATTATGCTCATACTCCAGACGCTTTAAAAACATGTCTTATGAATCTAAAGGAACAATTTTATGGTAAAAAAATTTCATTAGTATTTGGATGTGGTGGAAATAGAGATCAAAACAAAAGATCAAAAATGGGAAAAATAGCTTCAAATTATTCAGATAGAATATATCTAACAGATGATAACCCAAGAAATGAAAACCCAAATAAAATTAGAAAAGATATAAAAAAAGGAATCAAAAATAAAAAAATTTTTGAAATTCCCAATAGATTGAAAGCAATATCAGAAGCAATTAAAAATTTAAGTACAGGTGAAATTTTATTAGTTGCAGGAAAAGGGCATGAAAAAATTCAAGTTATAGGAAGACAAAAAATTTATTTTTCAGATAAGGAAGCGATTTTAAAAGCTATTAAAATTAAGAATAAAAATTTATCAAGTAATCTTAAATTGAATATTATAAGAGATTTATCAGGTAACAAAAACTTTTTTTTTAATTCATCTTTAGGACAAGCAAGAATTAATTCAAGAGAAGTAAAAAAGAACGATATTTTTTTTGCAATTAAAGGAAAAAAAAAAGATGGAAATAAATTTGTAAATCAAGCATTAAAAAATAAAGCCATACTTGCTATTGTTAATAGAGTTCAAAAAAAATTGAGATTAGAACGTCAAATCAAAGTAAAGGATACATTAAAATTTCTAACAAACACTTCTAAAATTTATAGAAAAAATATTAATACTCAAATAATAGCTATTACTGGAAGTTGTGGAAAAACTAGTCTTAAAGAACTATTAGGAAATTCTTTAAGAAAAATTTCTAAAGTAAGTACCTCACCAAAATCTTATAATAATAAATTTGGTGTTCCTTTAAGTCTTTTGAACTTAAAAGAAAAAGATTCTTATGGAGTTTTAGAGGTAGGTATGGATAAAAGAGGTGAAATAGATTATTTGTCAAAAATTATACAACCTGATGTAAGTGTAATAACAAATATAAATTTTGCACATGCTAAAAATTTCAGAAATATTAAGGATATTGCTTTAGCAAAATCAGAAATTATTCAAAATACTAGACCTAATGGTTGCGTTGTTTTGAATGCAGATGATAAATTTTTTAAGTTACATTCAAAATTGGCTTTTAAATATAATCTTAAAATAATTTCTTTTGGTATTAAAAATCAAAAATCAGATATTAAATTTAAAAATATTATTAGATATGGTAAATATTTTAAAATTAATATTAAAATCGGTAAATCAAAAAAAAGTTTTTTAATTTCTAATAACTTTCAAAATAATATTTATAATATATTAGCTTCATTAGCTGTTATGAGTTTTTATTTTGATATTTTAAAATTAAAGAAAAATATTTTTCTTAATTTTAAAACGCCACAGGGTAGAGGAGATTTTTCAAGAATACTGATAAATAAGAAAAGTATAAATCTAATTGATGAAAGTTACAATTCAAATCCTTTATCTCTTAAATCTGCAATACAAAATTACAACAAAATAGATTCAAAAAAATCAAAAAAATATTTATTACTTGGAGATATGTTGGAACTAGGGAATTATTCAAAAAAACTACATGTATCTATTGCACCTATAATTAATAAAACTAAAATTGATAAAGTTTTTGTTAAAGGAAATAATGTTATTTCCATATTTCAGAGACTTAAAAAAACAAAAAAAGGTAAAATTTTGCATAATAAATCTCAAATTATTAAATTGATTACTCATGATTTAAATAATAATGATTATTTAATGATCAAAGCCTCAAATGCGACAGGTTTCAACAAGATTGTTAAAGAAATGAAAGGACTTAATTAATGCTGTATCAATTTTTACTAAATTTTGTAGATACTTTTGGTTTTTTAAATGTTTTCAAGTATCTAACATTTAGAACTGGTTTATCTGTTTTTACATCCTTAATTATTGTTTTGATAATTGGTGGGCCCTTTATTAGATTTTTTTCAAATCAAAAAATTTTAAATCCTATACGCTCTGATGGTCCAGAGGACCATATTGTAAAAAAAATAGGAACACCAACTATGGGTGGAGTAATTATTTTGATAGGTTTATTAATTTCAGTATTATGTTGGAGCGATCTATCAAATATCAATATTTTGTTTTGCATATTCATTGCAATCTCCTTTGGAATGCTTGGAGCTTTTGATGATTATAAAAAGATTAAACATAATAATTCTTCAGGAATTTCATCAAAATTAAAAATAATTTTACAAATTATATTAGCAACTATAGGAGTAAGTTTTTTTGTTTATTTTGTAAATTACCAAGATATTACAAATTTATATTTCCCTTTTTTTAAAAATTTGATCATAAATCTTGGATGGTTTTTTATTCCTTTTTCAGTATTTGTAATTATTGGTTCATCAAACGCAGTAAATCTTACAGATGGCCTAGATGGTTTAGCTACTGTCCCAGTAATATTAGTTGCAATTTGTTTTGCTTTTATAAGTTATGTGACTGGAAACGTTTTATTTTCAGATTATCTACAAATACCGTATATAGAGGGCACAGGTGAGATTTCAATTTTTTGTGGCGCTATCATCGGTTCATGTTTAGGTTTTTTATGGTTTAACGCACCACCAGCTAAAATTTTTATGGGTGATACAGGATCTTTATCTTTAGGTGGATCTTTAGGAGCTGTAGGTATTTTAACTAAACATGAAATTGTATTAGCTATTACCGGAGGACTTTTTGTTTTAGAGGCGGTATCAGTAATGGTACAAGTAATTTCTTATAAATTAACGGGCAAAAGAATATTTAAGATGGCACCAATTCATCATCATTTTGAAAAAAAAGGATGGCCAGAGTCAACAGTTGTAATTAGATTTTGGATTATTTCAATTATTTTAGCGATGATAGGTTTAGCTACCCTAAAATTGAGATAATGAAAAAAACTAAAAATATTTTTTTAGGAAAAAAAATATTAATTTATGGTATTGGTAAAAGTGGAATTTCATCATATAAATTTTTAAAAGATAAAGCTTTAGTTTACTTATTCGATGATAATTTTAAGACTAATTTAAAACCAAGAAGAAGATTAATTAAATTCAAAGAGATATCCCAAATTAAATTTGATAAAATTATTATAAGTCCTGGAATTGACATTTCTAATTGCAAATTATCAAAATTTTTAAAGAAAAATTTATCAAAAGTTTATACAGATTTAGATATATTTTATTCATTTTATAAGAATAAAAGTATCACCATCACAGGTACAAATGGCAAATCAACAACAGCTAAAATTTTATTTGATGTTTTGTTTGAACAAAAAAAAGATGTAAGACTTATTGGGAATATTGGAAACCCTGTTTTATCTGAGAAAAAAATTACTAAAAAAACAATTTTTGTAATTGAAGCTTCTTCTTATCAATTAGACTACAGTAAAATATTTAGCTCAAAATATGCAGTAATGCTTAATATTAGTGCAGACCATATTGAAAGACATGGAAGTTTAAAAAATTATATTAATGCAAAATTTAAATTATTAGATTCTCAAACAAAAAATTGCTTTGCTTATGTAAAAAAAGATGACAAATTTATTAATCAAAAATTACAACTAAAAAAATATAATAGTAAAATTATTAAAGTTAATACCAAAAAAAATTATAATATTTTTAAAAGAATTAATAATAGTTATTTTTTTTCAGATACTAATAAAGAAAATTTATCTTTTATTATTGAAATATCAAAAAATTTAAAGCTTAAAAATAATTTGTTTTTAAAAACATTACAAAAATTTAAGGGATTGAAATATCGTCAACAAATAATTTTTAGAAATAGTTCTTTAACAATTATTAACGACTCAAAATCTACAAGTTTTTCATCAAGTGAGGGTATTCTCAAATCCCATTCAAATATTTTATGGTTATTAGGAGGCGTCTTTAAAAAAGGTGATAGGCTTAATTTAAAAAGAAAAGATTTTAAAAATGTGAGGGCATTCATTTATGGAAAAAATAAAAATTTTTTTATCAAAGAGCTTAAGAATAAAGTTAAATACAAAAATTTTGCTAAATTAAATGATGCTCTGAAAAATGTATTTAATTTAATTAAAACTGAAAAACTAAAAAAAAATGTAATATTATTTAGTCCGTGTGCAGCATCATTTGATAGTTTTAGAAATTTTGAGGATAGAGGTTATTATTTTAATAAATTGACTAAACAACATCTTAATGGAAAGTAAAAATCTATTATTTAATTGGTATTATGGTTGGTGGAAAAATATTGATAAATTTATATTCATTTTAATTATTTTATTATTTTCAATAGGACTGTTTTTTTCATTAGCATCTACATCATTAATTGTTTCAGATAAATTAGATACAAATGATTATTCATTCTTTTTCAAACATCTATTTTTTATTTTACTCGGTATGATTATGATTTTTATTTTTTCCTCAATAGATAAAAATAAGTTATTCAAATATTCTATTTTGATATTTCTGATATCACTTATTTTTTTAATATTAGTTCCTGTAATTGGTGTAGAAGTCAAAGGATCTAAAAGATGGATTGATTTATATTTTTTACCAAGATTTCAGCCAATAGAATTAGTAAAACCATTTTTGGTGATTTTTATAAGTTTAATCCTATGCAATCAAAAATATAATGACATAATTTATAAATATTCCTTTTCTTTTATTGTCACATTAATTGTGGTTTTATTATTATCTCTTCAACCAGATATAGGCCAAACTCTTTTAGTTTTGTTTACTTGGTCAATATTAATCTTTACCTCAGGTATAAGTATAATTTTTTTAATTTTTTTATTTTCATTTTTGGTATTTGTATTTTTTTATTTAATTTTTTTTGTTCCAAAATTCGAATATATAAAAAATAGACTAATATCTTTTTTTGACTCTGAAGGTGGAACATATAATTCTCAATCTGATAAGGCCCTTGAGTCAATTATAAGTGGAGGTTTTTTTGGAAAAGGTATTGGTGAGGGAACTTTAAAAAACAGGGTCCCTGAGGCTCATACAGATTATATTATTTCCGTTATATCTGAGGAGTTTGGTGTAATTGCCATAATTCTAATCTTATTCTTGTTTTTAGTATTCATTTATTCAGTTTTTAAAAAAGTTTATTTAGAAAATGATGAAAAAGTAAAATTAATTTTAGTTGGATCTATAAGCCTTATTTTAATGCAAACAATGATACATATTGGAGTAAATATAAGATTGTTCCCGACAACGGGAATGACACTTCCTTATATTAGCTATGGAGGATCTTCAATAATCAGTATTTCAATTTTATCTGGAATAATTTTAAATTTGACAAAACGAAAAGTAAATTAAGATGACAAAAAATTATTTAATTTCAACTGGGGGGTCAGGCGGACATGTGATACCTGCCACAATACTTTATGAACATTTAGTTAAAGAAGCAAATGTAATTATTTCAAGTGACAAGAGAGGTTTAAAATATTTAGAAAAAGATTATGAATTTAAAATTATTAACACTCCAAAACTAAATAACTTTTTATTATTACCATTAAATCTAATTATAATTCTTTTATTAACTATTAAATCTTTTTTTTTCTTAAAAAATAAGAAAATTGAAAAATTATTTTCTACAGGGGGCTACATGTCTCTACCAGTCATTCTTGCTGCTCGGTTTCTCAATTTAAAGATTTACTTATTAGAACCAAATCAAGTTTTAGGAAGAGCAAATAAATTTTTTCTAAATTTGAGTGAAAAAATTTTTTGTTATACAGAGAAAATTAAAAATTTTCCCTTGAAATACAAAAATAAGATAGAAATTATTCACCCACTTGTCAGAGAAAAAATTTACAAAATTAATAATTTAACTTCCAGAGAAGATAAATTAAATTTATTAATAGTCGGGGGCAGCCAGGGTGCTAGTATCTTTGACAAAATTAAAAAGAGAATTGTCGAAATTTCAAAAAAATTTCCAATTAGAATTACCCATCAAACAAGTAAAAATAATATTTTAAGTTTAAAAGATTTCTATCAAAAAAACAATGTTGAGTGTTCAATTTTTGATTTTGATCAAAATTTTGAAAAGATATTGGTCAAGTCTGACCTATGCATAACTAGAGCAGGTGCTACAACGTTAGCTGAATTATCTACGCTTAATATACCATTTATTGCAGTGCCTTTACCGTCTTCAAAAGATAATCATCAATTTGAAAATGCAAATTTTTATAAAGATAAAGACTGTTGTTGGATATTAAATCAGGTATTTTTTGAAGAAAAAATAGAAGACTTATTAAATCATATTCTTAAAAATAAAACTGATTTTTTAAATAAAAAAGAGAATTTAAAAAAATTAAATTATCAAAATAGCTGGATTAATGTTAATCAAAAAATATTAAATATTATAAATGAAAATTGAACTAGCAAAAAATGAAATAATCCACTTCATTGGGGTTGGCGGAATAGGAATGAGTGGACTTTCTCTAATAATGAAAGGGAAAGGATTCAAAGTTCAAGGTAGTGATTTATTTTTAAATAAAAATATTGAAAGATTAAAAAAAGAAAAAATAAAAATTTTCATTGGGCATAAAAAACAAAATCTTAAAAATGCAACAATAATTGTTGTTTCTTCAGCTATAAAAAAAAATAATCCTGAAGTTTTAGAAGCTAGGAGAAAAAAATTACCAATTATCACGAGAGGCAAAATGTTAGCCCATATCGTTTCCTTAATGAAGAATATTGTAGTCGTAGGTTCGCATGGCAAAACTACCACCACTTCTTTGATAACTTCTATATTTCAAAAAACTAAAATAGATCCTACAATAATTAATGGTGGTGTAATTAATTCAATTAAGAATACTGCTAAATTAGGAAAAAGTGATTGGTCAGTATTAGAAGCTGATGAGTCTGATGGAAGCTTTGTTCATATTCCTCCAACATATTCAATCATCACAAATATAGATAGAGAACACATGGATTTTTATGAGTCGATGGAAGATCTAAAGAATTATTTTATTCAATTTATTGGAAAAGTCCCTTCTTTTGGAAAATCATTTATTTGTTTAGATGATAAAATTAATAATGAAATTATTAATAAGATAAAAAATCAAAATTTTTATACTTACGGAACAAATGTTAAATCAAATTTTTTAATCAAAAATATAAATCAAAACAAAAAATTCACTGAGTTCGATTTATCTATAAATTTACCAAATAAAAAAAAAAATATAATAAAAAGAATAAAGATTCCTCTACTTGGTATTCATAATGTTAGAAATTCAGTCGCAGCAGCAGCTGTTGCTTTTACAATTGGCATCTCAGTATCAAATATTAAAGATGGGTTGTTAAATTTTAGGGGTGTTCAGAGAAGATTTAACAAAATTTTCAGTTATAACAATATAGATTTCTATGATGATTATGCGCATCATCCCACTGAGATAAAGGTCGTATTAGATGGCGTGAATAAAGTTTATAAAGATTTTGATAAGGTTTGTATTTTTCAACCTCACAGAATTACTAGACTTAAAGATTTAAGAAAAGAATTTACCTTTGCTTTTAAAAATGCAGATACAGTAGTTTTGTGCCCAGTATTTTCAGCAGGAGAAAAATTAAAATTAGGTTTTAATTATTTAAATTTTGCAAAAGAAATAATAAAAAACTCAAAAGTAAAATTATTTTTAGTTAACGATAAAATTCAATTAGCAAAATTTCTCAAAAAAAATATGTATGGTAAAAAAATTGTAATTGGAATGGGAGCTGGCTCAATTTCTAACTGGATGAGAGAACTTCCAAAATTAATGAAATGAAAACAAACGATCTAAAAAAATTATTAATTGATTTTGGTGATGATGTAAAATTTGAACAAGATCTAAAGAAAAAAAATTGGTTTAATATAGGTGGAAAAACAAAAGCATTTTATAAAGCAAATGATTTAAAAGATTTAATAAAATTTTTAAAAAAAATAAATAATAATGAAAAAATTTTTATACTTGGTGCAGGTTCAAACACATTAATTTCTGACAATTTATTTGATGGTATTGTTATTAAATTAAGTAAAAATTTTAACAATATTTCTCTTCTAGGAGAAGATATTATTATTGCTGGGAGTGCAGTTTTGGATAAATCTTTGTCAGATTTTGCAATAAAAAATAGTTTGAGTGGATTCGAGTTTTTATCGTGTATACCTGGAACTATCGGAGGCGGAATTAAAATGAATGCTGGTTGTTTTGGTAAAGAGTTTAAAGATATATTATTATCTATTCAAGCAATAGATAAATCAGGTAATGTTATAACTATTCCAAGAAAAGATATCAATTTTGAATATAGAAAAAATAATCTAAACGATGATCTTATATTTCTCAGTGCTTCATTAAGAGGCATTAAATCTGCTTCGGATAAAGTTCTAAATGAGACAAATAAATTAAAAAAAAAAAAAGAAAATGCACAACCTACAAAAATTAAAACAAGTGGTAGTACTTTTAAAAACCCAATTTCACAAACAAATAAAAAAGTTTGGGAGCTAATCAAAGAGTCTGTACCTTTGGATAAAACATTTGGAGATGCTTGTATTTCAAATAAACATTGTAATTTTTTTGTTAATAAAGGTAATGCAAGCTTCAATGATATGAAAAACTTGATTGAATTTGTATCAAAAATGGTTTTTGAAAAGACGGGAATTAGTTTAGAAAAAGAAATTAAAATATTAGAATAAATTGAAAAAAAAAATATTAATAATTTCAGGTGGAGTTTCAAAAGAGAGATTAATTAGTCTTGATACTGGAAACCAGGTTGCCAAAGAACTTAGAAAAAATAAATATTCTGTAAGAATTTCGGAACCAAATTTCGAGTTAACAAAAACTATAAAGTCATTTAAACCAGATATTATTTTCAATGCTCTTCATGGACAATTTGGAGAGGACGGGTATATACAAACAATTCTTGAAAGTGAAAATATTCCGTATACTCATTCAGGCGTAATTTCATCTGCTATAGCAATGGATAAAGTTTTATCAAAAAAAATTTTTATTAAGAATAAAATACTTACGCCTAAATTCTTGCTTTATTCATTTAACAAAACTAAAAAAGCTCTAATTAAATTGATTGAAAAAAAACTTAAATTTCCAGTTGTAATTAAACCAATTAATGAAGGCTCTAGCGTAAATGTTTTTATATGTAATAAAAAAAATATTTTTAAGAAACTAATAATTTTAGAAACTTACAAAAAAATTATAATCGAAGAATTTATACCTGGCAGAGAAATACAAGCTGCTATCATAGGGAAAAAAAAATTAGGCGCTATTGAGCTTAAAACTAAAAGAGAATTCTATGATTATCAGGCTAAATATAATCCTATGGCGAAGACAGAGCATATTATTCCAGTCGATTTACCCTTAAATAAATATAAAAATCTAATGAATATTTCTTTAAAAGTTCACAACTTGGTTGGTTGTAGAGGCGTAACACGTTCAGATTTTAGATATTATAAAGATAAATTTTATCTTTTAGAGATTAATACTCAGCCAGGAATGACAAAACTTTCTTTAGTACCAGAGATAGCCGCATTTTATGGTATAAGTTTTATTAAACTTATTGAATTAATTTTAAAAGATGCTTCAACTAATAAATAGAAAAATTTTTTTTTATTTTTTTTTATTTATTATTTTTGGAACACTTAATAATAAAAATTTCAATAAATTTGATTTTCCAAAAATAAACTCAATAAAAATTTATGGTCTTGAAAAAATTGATAAAGATTTAATAAAAAGTTTAGAATTATTTAAATTTAGTAATATATTTTTTATTGATGAATTTGAAATAAAAAAAATTTTTGAAAAAAATAATTTAGTTGAAGAATATAAAATTTTTAAAAAATATCCTTCAATATTAGAAATAAAAATTATTGAAACTAAATTTTTAGCTAAGACCAATAAAGATGGAAAAACTTTTTTTGTTGGATCAAATGGCAAACTTATAGAAACAAAAAAAGAGTTTAAAAATTTGCCTTATATTTTTGGAGATTTTGATATTAATAATTTTTTAAATTTAAAAAAAATAATTGATAATTCTAGCTTAGATTTTACACAAATTGAGAATTTATATTCTTTTCCATCTGGTAGATGGGATATAGAAATTTTATCAGAAACTTTGATCAAATTACCAAATCAAAATATAAAAGAGTCATTAGATTTATCATTAGATTTACTTAATGATAAGAAATTTAGTAATATAAAACAAATTGATGTACGTCAAAAAAATCAGGTAATTGTAAATGAGTGATAAAATTAATTTTGAAACTTATCTATTTATAAATAGTAGAAAATTTATTATCTGTGTAGTTCACAACATTTCTTACGACATAATTTATTCAGAGCAAACCTTATTAACAAGCAATAATAAAGAACTTAATTTTGAACAATTAAATGAGTTTCTTGAAACCAATATATTTAAAGTCGAAAAAATTTTAAAAAATTTTATCAAAAATATTAATATAATTCTAGATAGTGAAGAATTTTTTTCAGTTGATTTATCTATTAAAAAAAATAACAATGGAAATTTTATTGACTCAAATACATTGATTCACCCTCTGGATGATCTTAAAAATTCTTGTCAATCAAATTTTCAAGATAAAAAGATAATTCATATATTGATTGAAAAGTATTTAATTGATAATAAAAATTATTTTTCATTACCTCAAAAGCTAAAATGTAATTTTTTTTCTTTAGATGTAAAATTTATCTGTCTTTCAAAAAGATTTATTGAAGATTTAGAAATAGTACTGAAAAAGTATCATATTTTAGTAAATCAAATCTTAAATGCAAGTTACGTTGAAAATTTTGTTAATGAAAACCATCAAAATATTTTTATAACTGCTAGCAAAATAAAATCTGGCTTAAATGACAATGAGGTGTTATTGGTGCGTAAAACGACAAAAAATAAAGGTTTTTTCGAAAAATTTTTTAGTTATTTTAGTTAATCTGTATTTTACAGTAACATTTGTTGTTTTTAGTTTTTTTTTAAGGGTATTAAAAGTCAACTGTGACTTTATTAAATCAAAAAACAATTAAAGAATCTACTAGCTTTAAAGGTGTAGGCCTTCATAGTGGACAAACATCGAATATAACTATTAATCCATCTGCTCCAAACACAGGAATAGTTTTTAAAAGAACTGATTTAAAAAATAATAATTTAATTTACCCCAGTTTTGCTAATGTAACTAATACATCATTAAATACAACTATATCAAATGAATATGGTGTAAAAGTTTCTACAATAGAGCATTTAATGGGGGCTCTTTTTGGATTAGGAATTGATAATGCATTAGTTGAGATTGATAGTGAGGAAGTACCAATCCTTGATGGCTCAGCAAAAGAATTTATTAATAAATTAACCTTATCTGGATTAAAACAAAGCGAAACACCAATCAAAATTATTAAGATTAAAAAGAAAGTTACTTATAATCATGGAAATAAATCAATATCAATTGAACCTTCAAAACTTAGCTTAGATATTAACTTTGAGTTAAAATATGAAAATTCATTAATTGGGAATCAAAAAAATAAGATAAATGTTTATGAGGATGACTTGAAAGATATCTTTGAGTCAAGAACCTTTTGTTTATTTGAAGATATAGAAAAAATTAAAAAAAATGGATTAGCAAAAGGTGGTAGCTTAGATAATGCAATAGTAGTAAAAGATAAAGAGATAATGAATACTGAAAAATTAAGAAACCCTAAAGAATTTGTAAATCATAAAATACTTGATTGCATAGGTGATCTTTATACTAGTGGATACAGAATTATTGCAAGCATATCTTGTTCTCAAGGAGGTCATTTTTTAACAAATCAACTACTAAAAAAAGTATTCGAAAATAAAGAAAATTTTTCAATCATAGAAATTCAGGAAAGAAATCTACCCCATACAATAATTAATAAAAATTTATTAAGATCTATAGCTTAGATCATTATATAGATCTTTAAAATTGAGTGTTAAATCTATATAAAACAAATATGTTTAAATTAAAGTTTTTTGTTTTTTTTATATTTATTGTTTTGCTGAATTCTTGTTCAAAAGAAGTAACTAAAGAAAACTTAATTAAAGAAAAAAGTCTAGAGTTACAAGTCATGGAGGCGTATCAAGAAGGTGTAGAAGCTCTCGACTCAGGAGATGTATTGTTTGCTGCAAAAAAATTTAATGAGGCAGAAATATTATTTCCCCAAGGAAAATGGGCACCTAAATCTGCTTTAATGGCTTCTTATTCTTATTATATTCAAGATTATTATAGTGATGCAATTGCAGAGCTAGAAAGATTTATAGTAGTTTACCCACAGCATAAAGATATACAATATGCATATTATTTATTAGCTATTTGTCATTATGAACAAATTGTGGATGAAAAAAAAGATTTACAATCTATTGTAAAAGCAAAAGAATATTTTCAAATTATATCAAATAAATATCCTCAAACTGAATATGCGATCGATGCTGCTTTTAAATTAGATTTGATAGACGATATTCTTGCTGCAAAAGAAATGTATATCGGCAGATATTATTTTGATAAAAAAAAATGGATATCTGCAATCAATAGATTTAGAACGATAATAGATAATTATGATACGACTATTTATGCCGAGGAAGCACTTCACAGATTAGTAGAAGTCTATTATACATTAGGTTTAGTTGATGAAGCTGAAAAATATGCTCAATTGTTAGGGTACAATTATCAATCTTCAAAATGGTACGAAAATTCATATAGTTTGTTTAATAAAAATTATGAAAAAAGAAAAAAAGAGAGATCTAAAACCTATAAAAAAAAGAGTAGCAGTATTCTTGAAAAATTTAAGTCTCTTATAGAGTGAGATGGATAAGACAAAAATTAAAAACGATTATCAAAAAAAAATCAAAAAATTAATTAATTTAAATAAACATTACTATGATTTAAGCAAACCCCTTGTAGACGATAAGGAATATGACCAAATAAAATTAGAGATATTATCTTTAGAGCAAAAATTTAACTTTTTAAAAAATGAAAATTCTCCTTCTAAAATAGTTGGTTTTAAGCCCTCAAAAAATTTTAAAAAAATATCTCATAAAGTTCCAATGCTTTCTCTAGCTAATGCTTTCAGTGAAAATGATTTGGAAAACTTTGAAAAAAAAATAATTAATTTTTTAGATCAAAATAATTCTTTTGAAATAGAATATAGCGCAGAGCCAAAAATAGATGGGATTTCTGCATCATTAATCTATAAAAATGGGAAGTTTATGACGGGTCTTTCTAGAGGAGATGGAAAAGAAGGAGAAGATATCACAAAAAACTTAGAAACAATTGATGATATTCCCAAAAATATCTTAGCTAAAGATTTTCCAGATGAAATAGATATTCGTGGAGAAGTGTTTATAAAAAATAGTGATTTTGAAAAATTAAAGTATAAATTTGCAAATCCTAGAAATGCTGCCTCAGGATCTTTAAGACAAAAAAATCCTGAAGATACCAAAAAAATTCCACTTAAATTTATTGCTTATACCTATGGATATGTAAACGATATAAAAATAGAAAAGCAAAGTGAATATTTAAAGAAATTAAATAATTGGGGTTTTAAGACTAATCCATTTAACAAAACTATTGAAGGCACGAAAAACTTGATGAAAAATTATCATGAAATCGAAAAAAAAAGAGGTGAAATAGATTTTGATATAGATGGTATTGTTTATAAGATAAATAATTTTAATTTACAAAAACGTTTGGGTTATGTAGCAAACTCACCAAGATGGGCAATAGCTCATAAATTTTCAGCTAATAGTGGTATTTCATCAATTTTAAATATTGAAATTCAGGTAGGAAGAACAGGCGCTTTAACACCGGTTGCCAAAATAAAACCTATTAATATTGGAGGTGTAGTTGTTTCAAACGCTACACTTCATAATGAGGATGAAATAGTAAGAAAGGATATTAGAGTTGGGGATGTTGTGATTGTAGAAAGAGCTGGCGATGTAATACCACATATCATTAAAGTTGATTTAAAAAAAAGAAAAAAAGAATCAAAGAAATATAATTTTCCACTTAATTGTCCCTCGTGTGGAGCAAAAACATTTAAAGAATATAATTTAATAACCAAAAAAAAAGATGCAGTTAGAAGATGTTCAAGTGAAGGATATGAATGTGAAAAGATGAGTATAGAAAAAATTAAACATTTTGTATCAAAAGAGGCTTTTAATATAGATGGTTTTGGAAAAAAAATTGTTGAGAACTTTTGGAATTTGAAAATGATAAAACTACCACAAGATATTTTCAATTTAAATTTTGAAAAAATTGAAATTATGGATGGATGGGGCAAACAATCAGTTGCAAATTTGAGATATGCTATTGAAGAAAAGAAAAATATCTCTTTTGAAAAATTTATTTATTCACTTGGTATAAGACATATTGGATTTGAAAATGCAAAATTAATTGCTAAAACATTAAGGATCCCAGAAAATTTTATTAATCTTTCAAATGATCAAAATTTTCAAGAACTAATAAATATTGATGGAATAGGAGAAACTCAAATAAATTCTTTAAAAAAATTCTTTTTAAATAAAACTAACTTAAAAGTTATTACTGATCTTCAAAAAATTTTGAATATAAAAAAAGCTATTGAAAATAAAAAAAATGGTATTTTAAATGATAAAACATTCATGTTTACTGGAAAATTACAAGGTATAAGTAGAGCAGAGGCCAAATCTTTAATTGAAAATAACTCTGGAACAATAATTAGTAATGTATCAAAAAAACTTGACTATTTGATTGCTGGTGAAAAACCAACTAAACGAAAAATAGAAGCTGCAAAAGAATTAAAAATAAAAATTTTAAAACAATCTGAATGGCTTAAGTTGTTAAATAAAACTAGTTAACCATTTTTTTTCATTAAAATTTAGATATTTAGAAAGTTTTGAATAAACATTTAAATTATATCTAAAAAGATAATCTTTTTCTTTATTATTTAATAAACTAAAATTGATTAAATCTTTGTCAATTGGGGCTAAAGTTAAGTTTTCAAAGCATAGCTTTTTTTTAATTTTTCTTACATACATTAAATTTTCAATACGAATACCAAAACTATTTTTTTTGTAATATCCTGGCTCGTTACTTAAAATCATTCCCTCTCGGATTTTAATTTTATTAAATTTAGAGATAGCCTGAGGTCCCTCATGCACATTAGAAAAAAAACCTACACCATGTCCTGTTCCATGTTCGTAATCCAAATTAATCTCTTTTAAAAACTTTCTTGCCTTTATGTCAATAATTTTACCAGTTGTTTTATTGTCTAGTCTTGAGCAAACTACTGCAATATGACCTTTTAAAACTCTCGTAAAAATATTTTTTATATTTTGTTTTTGATTTGAAAAACAAATAGTACGAGTAACATCTGTAGTGCCATAATTATATTGGCCACCTGAATCACATAAAAAAATATCTTCTTTATTTATTTTTTTAGTATTATTTTTTGTTGTTCTATAATGAACAATGGCAGCATTACCCCCAGCACCTGCGATAGTATTAAAACTAGGGTACAAGTATTCTTTATTTTTTTTTCTAAAAAACTCCAATCTATTCTGTGCTTCGTATTCAGTAATAATTTTTTTATTAATATTTTTTATCCAAAATATAAATTTTGTAAGAGCAACTCCATCCAAAATATGAGAGTTAATCATATTTTTGATTTCTTTTTTATTCTTAATTGATTTAAGTAAATAAATAGGGTCTTCTTTTTTCAAAATCTTAAATTTTTTTCTTATTATATTTTCATAAAATACTGAACAAGTTTTGTTATCAATAATAATTTTTCCTTTCCTTATTTTATTGATAAGAATTTTAAAATTTTTTGGCTCAATTATTTGTTGAGATTTAAGTTTTTTTTCTTGTATCAATTTTGAAGTTTTGTTTTTTTCAGAAATTAAATAGAAGTTACCTTTTTTGTCTAATAATAATTGACAATTCGGAATAGGACTATTTGGATTATCCCACCCTCTGATATTTAATAACCAAGCAACATTTTCTGGAGCACTAATGAATATATGATCAGACTTATTTTTTTTTATAAATTTTTTTATCTTTAAAATTTTTTTTTTATAATCTTGACCTACAATTTTATTTTCTAAAGAAAAAAAGGGCTTAACCGATATTTTTTTTTTTTTAGAAACTTGATCAACTAAGTTTTGTTCAATAATTTTAACATTATTGTGTTTTTTAAAAAATTTTTTAATTTGTTCAGATGTAAATATTTTTGGGTCAAATCCCAAAGTAAGATTTTTGAATAAATTACAATTTATTATCTCCTGATAATTTATAATTTTAAAAGAATTTCCAGCCTCTTTTTCTGCCTGAATTGTATACCTACCATCTACAAATAAAAAATTTTTCTTTTTTAATATAATTGAATAACCAGCAGAACCGGAGAAATTTGAAATTGTCTTTAATCTATCATTTTCAGAATATTCTGAAAAAAATTCATCATTTTTTGGTATTACATATCCATCAATATTATGTTTCGCAAATTTATTAATTAAGGCTTTTATTCTTTTTTTTATCATTTAATTCTTTTTTGATATCTTATCCAACCAGGACTATTAATATTGCTATCATCATCAAAATCTTGATTAAATTCAAATTCATCCAGTTCTTCTTTTCCTTCATCAAAAAAAGAATTTTTTTCTAAATATTTTTCTGGAAGTTCATCAATGAATCTTGAAGCCATACTGTCCATCCAATCACCTTGATAAAATCTATTCATAGAAAAAGATACAATCACTTTTTTTTTTGCTCTTGTTAAACCTACATATGCCAATCTTCTTTCTTCCTCTAAGCCATTCTGACCTTTCTCCTCAATTGATTTTTGATGAGGAAAAAGTCCCTCTTCCCAGCCAGGTAAAAAAACTACGTCGAATTCCAAACCTTTAGCAGCGTGCATAGTCATCATATTAATTTTTTCACCTTCCCATTCTTGATCAACTGATGTTGCTAAAGAGACATGTTCTAAAAAACTTTCTAAATTATCAAATTCTTTCATTGCGCTTAATAATTCTTTAATATTTTCAAGTCTATTTTCATTTTCTAAATCTTTTTTATTTTTAAGCGCTGCTGAATATCCAGACTCATCAAGAATTATTTGTAATAGTTTGACGTGGTTTATTTTTTTGATTTTTAAATCACTCCTCCATTTTGAGAGCAAGTCTAAAAAAGAACTTAAACCAATTTTTGTTTTAGGCTTGATTAGATTTTCTTGTATCATTTTTCTTGATGAAGTTTCCAAACAATCTTTTTGTTTTTTTGAATATTCGTGTATAGTTTTTATAGTGCCATCTCCAATGGAACGTTTTGGATTATTAACAATTCTCTCAAAAGCTAAATCATCTTTTTCTTGATAAATTAATCTTAAATAAGCAACACAATCTTTTACTTCAGCTCTTTCATAAAATTTTGTTCCACCCAAAATTCTATAAGGTAGGCCAATTTTTAAAAATCTTTCTTCAAACTCCCTTGTTTGAAATATTGCCCTTACTAAAATAGTCATATTATTATAAGAGTACTTTTTTTTAATCTTTTCAATTTCATCAGAAATTCCTATCGCTTCATCTTTTCCGTTTTTATAACAATTTAATTTTACTAACTCACCTTCTTCCATCGTAGTTTTTAAAGTTTTGCCTACTCTATTTTGATTATTTGAAATTAAGTTCGATGCTACTGATAAGATATTTTCAGTTGATCTATAATTTTCTTCTAACCTAATCACTTTTGTATTCTCATAAACTTGATCAAACTCTAAAAAGTTTTTTATTTCTGCACCTCTCCAACTATAAATCGATTGATCATCATCACCTACACAACAAATATTTTTGTTTTTTTCCGAAAGAAGTCTCAACCACTTACTTTGAATAAAATTGGTATCCTGATATTCATCTACCAATATATATTTAAAATTTTTTGAATATATTTCTCTAATGTCAGAATTTTTTTCAAGAATCTTAACTGAATGTAAAATTAAATCTCCAAAGTCACATGAATTCAAATCAATAAGTTTTTGTTGATAAATTTTATAAATTGGTAATATCGTTTTTTCGTAAATATCATTTTTACTTATAATAACTTCATTAGGATAGAATCCTTTATTTTTCCATCTATCAATTATAGCTAGTATATAGCGTGGAGCTAACTGTTTAATATCAATATTTTCAGCTTTGCAAATATTTTTTACAAGTCTTGTTTGATCATCTGTGTCTATGATTGTAAAATTTGAATTTAGATTTACAGCTGGAGCATGTTTTCTCAAAAGTTTTGCACAAATTGAGTGGAAAGTTCCTAACCATGACAAACCAGTTGCACTAGATCCCAAAATTTTGCTAACTCTTATCTGCATTTCTTTTGCAGCTTTATTTGTAAAAGTAACTGCCAAAATTTGGTTAGGAAAAGCTTTTCTCTCTCTAATTATATTGGCTATTCTTGTAGTAAGAACTCTAGTTTTTCCTGAACCTGCGCCTGCAACTATCAATAAAGGACCATCAAGATGCATAACAGCCTCTTTTTGTGATTTATTGAGGTTTTTTAAATATTCAGAGTTTAACATTTTTTATTTTAAATTATAACTTGTTCCAATTTTATGCGAAAACAAAATTTGTCATTTAAACAAATTGGAAAACAAATACTATCTATTAATACTTTAATAGAAGGTTATTTTAATAAATTAAGACAATTCTTATTAAATATTAAAAAATTTAAATTTGATAAGAATAATAGAGTTTTTTTAGGTTTTGTTGCAGTTGTATTTTTGACGCTTGTATATTTTTTAATCCCAACATTCTTTAATAAAAACATTATTCAAACAGAAATAAAGAATCAAATTTTTCAAAAGTATGGAATAGATGTAAAATTTAATAATAAAATTAGCTATAATTTATTTCCGAAACCAAATTTTTCCTCTAAAAATCTATCAGTCTTAAATAACGATAATAAAATTGCAGAGGTAAAAAATTTTAAAATTTTTATTAGTTTTAAAAATTTCTTTAAAATTAACCAAATCAAATCTCAAGATTTAATATTTGATAAAGCTGATTTTAATATTAGAAAAAAAGATTTAAATTTTTTTAACAATTTAATGAATATTGAACCAAATAAAAATAAAATTTTAATAAAAAAAAGCAATGTTTTTTTTAGAGGCAAAAATGATGAAGTTTTATTCATTAATCAAATTCAAAATAGTTCTATTTACTTTGATTTGAAGAATTTAGAAAATGTTTATATCTCTAAAAACAAAATTTTTAATGTTCCATATAAATTTATAGTAAGAAATAATAAATTAAATGAAAAATTAAGTTTTAAATTAACCTCAAATAAGCTGGTTCTCAAAATTGAAAATGAAACCGATTACAGTAAACAAAATAATGAGGGTAAATTAAAAGTTACTTTTAAAAATAAAAATAATATTTTTAGTTATGAAAAAGAAGAAAATAAACTTAACTTTAATTTAAAAGATACAAATAAAAATTATAATGGTCTTTTAGAGTTTAAACCGTTTTATTTAGAGTCAAATTTAAATTATCAGGCTCTTAAATTAAAAGATTTTGCTAATCCTTTTTTAGTTGAAATATTTAAATCCCAAATTTTCAATAATGAAAATTTAAACGCTAATATTAATTTTAATGTTAAAAATGTTTATGATTTTGATAGATTCTCAGATTTATTTTTAAAATTAAAAATTGAACAGGGTAATATGATTTTTTCTAATTCTGAAATCTCATGGAAAGAAAACCTAAATTTATCTTTAGTAGATTCACATTTAAATTTTGATGATGATAAAATAAACCTTAATGGAAAAATGGTCATTAATATTAAAGATCAAGATGATTTTTATAAATCTTTTCAAATAGCTAAAGATTTAAGAAAGGATTTAAAAAATATTGAATTTGATTTTAATTATGATTTTAATGAAAATAAGATTTATTTTGATAATTTAAGAATTAATAATAAATCAAATAAAAAATTAGATAGGTTTATATCTAAATTTAACGCAAGTGATGAAAAATTTTTTAATAAAATAACTTTTAAAAGTTTTGTAAATAAAATTTTTGCTGTTTATTTTGGGTGAATCATTTTTTTTGGATCTACAATTCGATCAAAATCTTTTTCATTAATTAATTTAGTTTTTAAAGCCTCCTTTTTTAAAGTTGTCCCATTCTTTAGAGCATTTTTTGCAATTTTTGCTGCATTATCATAACCTATATGTGGCGCTAAAGATGTCACAAGCATTAAAGAATTGTCTAAAAATTTTTTAATTTTAATTTTATCTGCTTTAATTCCTTTTACACAATACATCGCAAAGTTTTTTGTACTGTCAGCTAATAAGTCTATTGATTGTAATATATTATGTGCAATTAATGGTTTGAAAACATTTAGCTCAAAATGTCCATGTGACCCTGCCATTGTTATACCATTATGGTTACCAATAACTTTCACGCATACCATTGTAACCGCTTCAGATTGAGTAGGATTTACTTTGCCTGGCATTATTGATGAACCAGGCTCATTAGATGGAAGAATTATTTCACCATATCCTGCTCTTGGTCCAGACCCTAAAAATCTTATATCATTAGCAATTTTCATTAGACTTACGGCAGTAGTATTTAATGTCCCTGAAAAATTAACTATTTCGTCATGAGCTGCTAATGCAGCAAATTTGTTCTTTGTTGGTTTAAAAGGTAATTTTGTAATTTTTTTTATTTCATTAATTATTTTTTTATCAAAACCTTTTTTACTATTAATACCAGTGCCAACTGCTGTCCCACCTTGAGCCAAAGAATAAATTTCATTTAAAGCATTCTTAATTCTCGAGATACAGTCTTCTAATTGAGATTGATAACCTGAAAATTCTTGACCCAAAGATAATGGAGTTGCATCTTGAAGATGTGTTCTACCTACTTTGACTATATTTTTAAATTGAGAAACCTTTTTTTTTAACTCTTTATTTAATAATTCTAATGAGGGTATCAATTTATTTTTTGTTTCAATAGCGATTGCTATGTGCATTGCAGTAGGAAATACATCATTTGTAGATTGAGATTTATTTACGTGGTCGTTAGGGTGTACTGGTTTTTTTGTTCCTTTTTTTCCACCTAAAATTTCTATTGCTCTGTTTGCAATAACTTCATTTACATTCATATTTGTTTGTGTGCCCGATCCTGTTTGCCAAACTTTTAGAGGAAAGTGATCATCTAATTTACCAGATATAATTTCATTAGAAGCCTTGATTATAGCTTTAGAAATATGGGGTAAAATTTGTTTTTCTTTACCATGCACAACAGCTGCAGCCCTTTTTACTATTGCAATAGATTTGATTAAAACTGGTCTAACTAAAAATTCACCAATATCAAAATACTTTTTTGATCTTTGGGTAGAAGCACCCCAATATTTATCATTTGGTACATTGATTGATCCAATACTGTCGAATTCTTTTCTTAATTTCATTGATTAATAAGTAATTAATAAATTATTATAAATATACATTAAATATATAAAAACTTACAGGAGCATTATGTCAAATTTTAGTAAGGTTGGAATTTTCATGAAAACTTTTGGACA
>Ga0315315_10000941_pt1 | contig 26133 bp, 19 predicted proteins | sample M140m3416metaG_FD_203699 | JGI IMG/M metagenome (GOLD analysis project Ga0315315, IMG submission 203699) | Ammonia-oxidizing marine archaeal communities from Monterey Bay, California, United States - M1 40m 3416 | ecosystem: Environmental > Aquatic > Marine > Intertidal zone | place: USA... | reverse complement strand
GCCCTCAGCAAACGCTGGTGAGCCTATCAAGACTGATAATGTAATGATGAGCGTGCGAAACACAGGTCCTCCGATGGTCACTCGGGCCCCCTTTACCGTCACTGGGGGACCGGAGCAATCGAGATGCAGTGACGATCCAGTGGCACGAACGCGCAGTGGGTCACCTGTATTCAATCTACAGGTGATCTTCAGCCAGTCTGCCCAACGAGTACTTGGCGTGGGCGGGCACCATCAGCAGCGCCGATGACTCCCTCTTGTTCCATGACATCGATGATTCTGGCTGCCCTGTTGTAGCCAATCTTAAACCGTCGCTGAATCATCGATGAGCTTGCCTTACCAGAGTCACAGATGAAGGCCACAGCCTCATCGTACAGTTCATCGTACTCCTCATCATCGATCATACGGCCCGCACCATCCTCGGGTGTGATCTGAGCTTCATAGACAGGAGCTTGCTGCTGGCGCACGTAGTCCGTGACGCCGTTGACTTCATCATCGGAGACAAAGCCACCATGGAGTCGCTCGAGAGCGGAGACCCCTGGCGGAAGAAAGAGCATGTCACCCTTCCCGAGCAGCGCCTCAGCACCATTCTGGTCCAGAATCGTCCGACCATCAATCTTGGTCCGAACCTGGAAAGCAATGCGACTGGGCATATTGGCCTTGATGAGGCCAGTGATGACGTTGACCGAGGGACGCTGTGTCGCGACAATCAAGTGGATGCCCGCAGCACGAGCCTTCTGCGCAATACGAATAATCGACTCCTCAACATCCTTGGCCGCCACCATCATGAGGTCTGCAAGCTCATCGATGACGATGACCAAGTACGGCATCCGCTTGGGCGGCGGTGGTGGCTCATTCTCAGGCCAGTCAGCCGGGGCATACTTTCTCGCCTTGGCTGGGGTCCAGTCCTCAAGTTCACGCTCGAGCTTGGTGTTGTAGTTAGCAATGTTTCGAACCTTCCAGCGAGACAAGGTCCGGTAGCGGTCATCCATCTCAGTACATGCCCACTTGAGGGCCGCACTCGCGAGCTTCGGGTCAGTGACCACGGGGTGAAGGAGATGAGGAATGTCTCGGTACATCTCGAACTCGAGCATCTTGGGATCAACCAGGATCATACGAAGCTCTTCTGGCGTCCGCGTGTACAAGAGAGACAAGAGCATGGAGTTGACACCGACGGACTTACCCGAGCCGGTGGTTCCGCCCACGAGCAGGTGGGGCATCTTGGCCAAGTCAGCCACTCGAGGCTTTCCGTCGACGGACTTACCGAGGGCCATAGGGAGTGCACCGTCGTTATTTACGAAGGCCTCAGAAGCAATCATGTCGCGAATCCAGACGGTCTGCCTGGTGTTGTTCGGAATCTCAATACCCACGACACCCTTTCCAGGTATGGGAGCAATGATTCGAACCCGGAGGGCCTTGAGCGCCATCGCGATGTCATCTTGGAGGCCTGCGATCTTCGAGACCTTGATGCCTGGTGCTGGGAGGTACTCGAAGGTGGTAATCACGGGTCCAGGGCGGATAGCAACGACCTCACCCTTCACGCCAAAATCAGACAACTTTGATTCGAGTGTGCCGGCGAGATTCCTCAACTCGGACTCATCAAAGCTCGCAACGTCGCGAGGGTGATTGTCGAGGAGATCGAGGTAAGGCAGCTGAAACGGAGTCTTCACCTCAGGGATGGCGATAGCCCTGCCGTCATCTTCAACTCCACCGGACACGAGCTCACCGGGCGTGACTTCGGGTCCAAAGCCAGTACTGACTTCAGCAACACCCAGGCGGCTGACTGACGGCAGGTCCTCAGCCGGTGACGGCGCGACGGTCTCCGAGCTCATCTCACCCAGCGAGGGCTCATCGAGTGGCGGTAAGGTCGGGGCCGACTCTGGGTCGGACTCGAGTGCAGGCTCGAGTGAATCGAAGCCCTCATCAACCGGCCCCTGAGTACCGAGACCCGGGTCTGAGAAGGTGACTCCAGAGGCTGTGTGCCTGCCAAAGCTTGGCTCTGGCGCGTCCACTGCGGCGGCAAGGAGTGCAGCATCCAGTGAGATCGGATCCGAGGTTGGCACATCCTCAGGGGCACTTGCTACGACTGACCCAGCATCAAGACCATGCTCTGTTCCCCACTCCACTTCGACGAGGTCTGGCATCTGAACGACTGTTGGGTCTGGTGCTTCTTCATCATCCAGGGCGGCATCAAGAAATCCTGCACCGAGATCTGCGAAGCCATCAGCCGCACCCACAGTAGGCGTAGGAATGGTCCCAAGAGACGGGTCATCGACGCCGATTGAGATGCCCATAGGATGGACCTCCTCACCCTGAATCGGGATCCCTGCATCCTCGCGCTTAGGAAGCGCATGAAGCAGGCGGTGCTGCGCTCGGCCTGCAGCCCCCTTGGTGACACCGACAACCGCCGAGGTCAGAGCGGAGAGCTTGTAAAGCGTCGCCCCCGCAGCCTGAGGAAGCTTGGACTCTACAAAGTTGATGGAGCTACCGATAATGTCTTCGAGGTCCACACCCAGAACGAAGGGAGCCGCACCAAGGAGGCAGAAGGCGACAACGATCCAGGAGCCTGCAGGGCCAATCACTGCAGAGAGCGCCTCTGATGAAATAAGGCCGATGTACCCACCTGGAGGGAAGGCGTGAGCCTCAGTGCCAGGTACCAATAGAGCGAGGCCGGTCAGGACTGACCAGAGGGCCAGGCCAGCCGCAAAGCCACTGAGCCATCCGCCCAGACTGCGACCGCCCATCTTCAGCCCGAACACCACCACGAGGCTGGACAGCGCCCAAGCACCATAGCCAAAGATCTGAAAAGCAACATCTGCAAGCCACGCACCTGCTGGACCTGCTGCGTTCTGCACCAATCCAGCGCCGGTGTGGCTGAAAGCTGGGTCTGCCGGCGAATATGTCGACATGGCAATCACCAGATAGGTGGCGCCAAGGGCACCTCCAAGCAAACTGAGCTGGCGCAGCCGGCGCAAGGTCGCTGCCGTGATCAGCGGTGGAGGCCCTGACGATGAGGGGGTGTTCTTCGAATTACGGCGCTTCTTGGCTGTAGATGCCACGGTTTCATCTCCGGCAGAGGGACTGGTCTTGACGTGTCTACATTATACCTTAGATTTTACATTAAGTCTTCCATTGATCGTGGGACGGGATACACTTTCCGCCGGAGAATCGTATGTCAGCTCGTGTCTTGGTCGTCGGTGGTGCCGGATATATTGGTAGCGTCTGTGCTGCAGTCCTCAGAGACAGCGGTTTTGAGGTCGAAACCTTTGATGATCTCTCAACAGGGCATGCAGAGGCCGTCGGCGGCGTTCTCCATCAGGGAGACATTCGCGATCGCGGTCACCTCACCGCTGTACTCAAGGCGGGTAAATTCGATGCAGTCATGCACTTTGCTGCCAAGTCTCTCGTCGGCGAGAGCGTGGCTCACCCGCTGCGATACTACGATGTAAATGTTGGTGGAACAGCCAGCCTGCTACAGGCCATGCAAGAAGCCGGCGTGAGGAACCTCGTCTTCTCGTCGACCTGTGCCATCTACGGTGACCCCGAGTATCTTCCCTTAGATGAGAACCACCCTCAGCGACCTGTCAGCCCCTACGGCAACAGCAAGAAGATGGTCGAGGAGATGCTCAGCGCCAGCCGGGAGCGGGAAGGTCTGCATGTCACGACGCTGCGATACTTCAACGCAGCCGGATGTATGCCAAATGGAACACTCGGCGAGTCTCATAAGACCGAGACACACCTCATACCCCTGGCGATTGCAGCCGCCCTCGGGCACCGCCCGCCGCTCTCGCTCTTCGGTACAGACTATGAGACCCGCGACGGAACATGCATCCGCGACTATATCCATGTTCTCGATCTGGCAGATGCCCACATCAAGGCCCTCAACCAACTCATGGCGGGAGCACGCGGTAATGCGTACAACGTCGGAACTGGAGTTGGGACAACGGTTCGAGAAGTTCTTGCTGCGATCGGGCGAAGTCTCGGCCAGGAGGTTCCCTACGGAATCGCCGAGCGACGCGCTGGCGACCCACCTGCCCTCTTTGCTCGAGCAGACCGCATCCGAGACGAGCTTGGCTGGGAGCCAAAGTGGACCGGCATCGACGACATCGTAGACACTGCCGTTCAGTGGGCCCGAGCGCCCCGTTTCTGACCCTGCTCAGTAAGTGGCAGTGAGCCCGAGACTGACCGTGAGGTCATCATACTCAATACTGCTGTGGAGGCCGTCCGCGCTGCCGCGTTGCTGCCACTTCACACCGCCACCGACTTCCAGGAATTTGGTGGCACTATAAGACAAGTCGAGCGCCAAGTTGACCTGATGGTCATCGCGGCTCACTTCTCCGACGTACTGCTCATAGCGATACCCGACGGTCGCTTTGGCCCCGACACGATCGGCAAAGAGCCCCTCGTACCGCAAGAAGGCATTGTGAAAGTCGACGAAGTTTGAGAAGTAGACATCTTGGAATGCCTTTCGATACCCCAACGTGATGGACTGGGATGCTGTGGCCTTGTATCCAAGCTCAACAATGCTGATCAGCCCCTGCGGGAAGCCCTTGAGATCTTCATGGAAGTCCTCAGATGGAGCGGCAGTCGCTGGCACAGAACTCTCGTCATAGTTCATCTGGCCGTAGCCACCGATGAGTCCAAGAACGAACTTCTCAGTCAGTCGACCGCGAAGCCCAAGTGTGGTGCGCCACTCAGAGCCATTGGGAATGCCCAGCGTCTCGCCGAACTCTCCGATCGAGATGCCATCACCCTTGGTGTCAACGAGGTTGTTTTCCCAGTTGAACCAGCTGTGAGAGTACGACGCGACTATCGCCGTCTTTGGAAAGAATGCCCACTTTAGATCGACACCTGGACCGTAGGCAGTTCGACTGTTCAAGCCCGGACTCCCCTCAACGCTGGTGTCACCAGACACGTCATACTTATCGAAATTGTAGTTACCACCAACGTCGATCTCAAGAGACGACCCAGGGCGGAAGCTGATCCTGCCGCTCGAGCTGTTCATCAGGTGATTGATATAGGCAGAAGTCGCGTACGTGGACTCAGTCTCACGCCCGGTCACATGAAACCGTTGAGCAAGCTTCACACCAACGATGGACTCCTTGAAGGTGTTCAGGACAAGACCAGTCTCGATATCTTTGTAGCGATCCAGGTTCTCGTGTTTGCTCTCTAGATACTTCACTGCCTGATAGTCGACATTGAAGTCGAGGCTAGTGGCCTCACCGTTGAGCGAGATCCTCAAGCCTGGATGAAGCCGAAGGGCAGTCCCTGACTGTTCTTCCGAACCAACCTGAACACCATCTGATGTCGTAGAGGCACCTTCACTCAGGTAGACATTACTGCGCCTCACGGCCCTCAGTTCAATCGACGGTATGAGCTCGGCGTCACCAAGCCGGATGTGATCTCCGGCATCAGCGAAAGCCACACCGCTGCCCAGGCTGGGCAGCCAAAAGGCTCCACCCAGCATCAGCAGCGAGTGCACTGTCCGTTTCGATTTCATCAAACTCCACAACCAGTTGGGTTGTGTCGCAAAAAGCGACGGCCATTTCTTACAGCTTTAGGGTCAAACCGCAACAATCAGCCTCTATTGAAAAGGACTGACGGCAGGAGGATCTACACCAACCACCAAGAAGTAGTCATCAAGAGCCTCGGAGTCGTCACCTTCTGTCAGGCCAGACTGAGTCACCTGTACCTCAGAGGTACCCGGTGTTGTTCCTGCATCACCCATACATCCATCGGCCTCGGCCGCGAATTGTCGAACCTTCGCGAGGCTGACGACAACCTTACGGAACTCGTGCTCAGCACGTTGAGGACTGGAAACAGCTACAGCCTCCTTCATCGCGCCATTGGCACGCTCGGAAACCATCAACAGCGCGCGGATATTCGACAGCCGTGTCTGCACACAGCGTATCATCTCCTCGTCGCCATCTCGTCGAGCAACGTCCGCCAGCTTTGACACTGCCTTCAGTCCACTCATCATCTCTTCAAGTGCAGAGCGCACATACTGTGACATCTCTTTTGAGTCACCTGAACGGGACATCTCAATTTGTGTGGAATCTCCAAAGTCTTGGGCGATTCCGGGCGCGGCCCCAAAGAGAAGTCCCACACAACTGAACGCTATTAAAATCTGACGCATGTTCAATTTCTCCGCTGGTGGGTTTTTTGGGGTTGATCAGTTCGCAGACAACGCGAACGGAAGGAAAATACTCTCGCTGACTTCAGCGCTGAAGCGCCAACGCCGCACCTTACCCTGGATACAGCTCTCAATCGCCTTATCTCCAGTCTGGTTCTCAGAAATCATCACCTTGGTCACTCGGCCGTTGACGATGTCAATTCCGATAGAGATACGACCGCCGATGTTCGGGTTTTCTTTCAGTCTCTGCTCATAGCAGTACTGAACCTGCCCACGCTTCTTATTAACGACACTCTTGATGCTTCCAGCATGCTCGGAACCACCGGCATCGATAGCACCGAGAGAGGCCTTCCCGACAACCTTGGTTGCTGGGCCTGAGCCGACATCGGCACTGCCGCCACCGCCCTTAGCAAGGTCGCCAATTTTCGCGTCCTGGCGGCTCCCAGAGCCACCCTTCTTGACACCCAGATTGTCACTGGTCGCGATACCGACCCCGTCTACATTCTGAAGTGCATCCTGAATACTTCCAATCGATGCGTCCGAGTCAGCGAAGAGATCTTCGACCGTCCCGTCGCTCTTGGTGTCACCGCGGGTTCCGATCAGCGCCGCAAGAAGCTTGGACTTCTTCATCATGTCGTCGCGCTTCTTCGCCTTCTGTGCCGCTGCAGCTGCTGCTTTCTCTGCCTCTGTGGCTGGCTTCTTCTCAGGCTTCTTCTTCTCGACCTTCTTCTCAGCCTCTTTCTCCACCGGCGTACCATCCGGGGTCTCAACAACCTCCTGCTCTACTGGATCTGGAGGCTCGACATCCTTGGGCTGAATGATCTGAACAAATCTGTCCGGGACCTCTTCCAGTGTGGTGGTCTCCTGGGGATCCGTATTCCAGACGTAGATGAGCAGCACTGCTGCCATCGCCATGAAGACCGACAAGGTACCGATGAAGACCGGATCATCTTCTGAGAAGAGCTTCGGTCTAAAGTCCTGCCTGTTGACCATGCGTGCCGACTCCGGCGGCGCAGGAACGAACTGGAACAGAACCGTGATGTCACCAACGACGACCTTTCCGCGCGACCCATCGCCGAGCGGCAGAATCGCGACGTCACCTTTCTTGGCGACATCGGGAGAAGTCGAGGCCTTGGAGATGTCTGAGACACCACTGTCGGATGCAAACTTCCCACCCATCGACTTCGTGACATTGAGGTGGTACTTGCCACCCTTGCATTGGAACAATGTAAAGCGCTTCGGGAGATCAGCGTTCGGGAACACAAAGGTGTTCCTCGGCGACTCACCGACGGTGACACTCTGACCAGGCTTAATCAAGCGCTCGTGGACGACTTTGCCGTCCTTGACTACGCCGATCCGAAGCACCTTAGACGCCTCAGCTGCACCACCAAAACCCAACATATCAGGCCACCTCAGCCGGGCTGAGCCGGCTCATGGTGAATACGTAAATCGGACCAAGCACCGAAGCCTCCTCTGAGGAGTATCGGATCGCATCACTGAGAACTTGCAAGGGTGTCATGAAAAAAGTGTTGGACCAGACCAAAAAGAGGGTGGCGAAGGATTGAAGACCCGGGCTCAAGCGGCCTACATCTCTGCAGCCAGACCCCAGCATAGACCCCTTCCAACATCCATGCAACAGAAGACTTCGACCCTCTACCTCTTGCCCCGAAAAACAACGGAGAAGGCCGAACATTCCGCTATTCCATTTTGTACACGACGAACTTAAACTCACTGAACTGAGCTTGGCCCGCGGTGTACATCACCTGACGTAGAACTTCGAATGGCAACTTCTTGTCGCACTGGATGAGCAACCGCCCCTTGAAGGCGTGCTCTTCCGAGCCGGACTGCTGCCCGATATTCTTAGCTGTGTCAGCTTTCTTACTGAGCTCGTCGAGGAGCGGATCGATCAATTGACCATTCCGCTGATCCTCTGGAACCTGAAGCTTGCTCTGCCCGGGGTTGTCCGGATCAGGAACCTTCTCCAGGCTGAGAACAGGGACGCCATCGACGACAATGTTCTTCTTGCTCACGACGACGTTGACCGCCATCTCGGGAGCCTTCTTCACTGTGGACACAGGAAGCTCGAGGTCTTCACTGGGCGCCACAGAGATGTCCTGAGTCGAGTACGACTTAAGCAGGAACACCAGGATAATGGTCATCATGTCCATCATGGACGTAATGTTCAAAGCGGCCGGTTCCCCGGCGCGACGTGCTTTCTTGAGTGCCATAAGTAAGTGCTCCGGAGCCCGGCTACATCGCCCCACCGGCAATCACGACATTTGGAAACAGCAGGCGAGCCTTACCGTCACCGCCAGGCTTAGTCGGGTCATCCCGGCTGGCGTCCATTGTCTGTACGATCACCTCGTAGTTGATGTGGTTATCCGGAACGAGGATGACATTAGCGTCTTCTTCGTCCGGGTATTCATCTTTGATCAGGTTCAGCTTTGCAGTGAGCTTGATCCAGTTGTAATCCTCAACGCTTGTGCAGACGCCACCGCTATTACACGGGATCGTCGGCGGGCGCGTCTCACCCTCGGCAACCTCGGGGGCTCCCTCAGGGTGAAGAATCGCATCCGCACCCATTACCGTCACACCACGATCAGTGATCGCGAGGCTGAGGTTCAAGGGCGGCTTGTCTGGCTTCTCGTCAGAAGGCGTGGGTGCACCGATCGCCGGAAGGGTCGAATCGATAACAGCCAGCTGAACGAATTGAGCAGCCATGATCAGGAACGGGATCAGAATTGTGACCAGGTTCATGATCGGGACGAGGTTGAGATCCTCGGCCTTCTGAATGCGTCTGTCGACAGCCATTGTCTACTCCAAGAGAGGGGGTTCAAGGTCGCGGACTACAGCCCGCGACCCAGGTGATTCAGGCGAAGCCGTTTAACCGGCTGCGCCATCCTCCTTGAGAGTTCCGCGACGACGTGCACCGAGAAGGTTCACAGTCTTGAGAGCGAACTGATCGACGTCATCCATGATCTTCGTTGTGCGGTCGGCCACGATGGAGTGGAGCACAAGAATCGGAATCGCAACAATCAGACCACTAGCCGTGGTGAACATAGCAACAGAGATACCAGCCGCAAGCATTGTCTGCTTGGTCTCAGCTGAAGCGTGAGCAACAGCCTCGAAAGCCTGAATCAGACCCTGAATGGTTCCAAGCAGACCCGTAAGCGTCGCAACGTTCGCGAGCATAGGGAGGTAGCTTGTGCGCTTGTTCAGCTGAGGAAAGACCTCGAGTACGGCCTCATCGACAGCATTCTGGATCTCAATCTCACTGCGGTTAGCCCGAGTAAGGCCAGCCTTCAGAACACGAGGCAATGAAGCGTTCGGCTCTGCGTTACACAGCTTGATCGCGCGATCAATGTTGTTCGCCATGATGAGCTTCTGTACCTGCGCCATGAACGCTGTACCATTGATGTTCGCTCGGAACATGATGAAGTAGAGGCGCTCAAAGGAAATCGCAAGTGCGAAAACCGCGCAGAACAGGATCGGCCACATGAATGGGCCGCCCTTATGGATGGAGTCGACGATGAAGTCCATCTTCAGTCCTCGTTTGTTTTTCTGTAGAAAACGTTTTGGGTAAAAAGGCCCGAAAAAAACACCGGGCGCTGAAGGATCGATAGGACCTTACCGGACCACGGAGTGGCTGTCACGGTGGCCACGTCAAGTCGTTGTCAGACAACTCTAAAAAGGCTTCTTTTCTAAGCTCTCGAGGATCTTCGGAAGGAACGATTCCCTAAGTTCAAGCTTATAATCCGTGTGAAGGTTCTGCCGGCGCATGAAAATGTCAATGACTGGCTTTTGCACGCGACCTTCGACACTGATCTCCTCAAAAACCAAGCGTCGTGTCTGAGCATGAGCAGTCGACGCCGCGAGGACTATGCTTAGAAAGATAAGAATATATTGAATCACCAGCCACCCCACTGACTTCCGCCGCCTGATGCAGCACATGCATTCTCGACGCAACCCAACCCTTCTGCACATTGATTGTCGCTGGCACAGGGAGCACCGGCTTGACGCGTTCCTCGTGTAGATTCAGGTGCTGCTGCGGGCGGCGCACCGCTCGTACAGACACCGCCACCACAGAGCAGTCCGTCAGCACATTGGTTGTCGCTGGCGCACGGCGCACCGGCCACCCTGCTCCCTCGCGTCACTTCCGGAACGGGCGCAGCCGCAGGTGCTGGAGCAGCCGCAGGTGCTGGAGCACCCCATGGAGCCGCGGCAGGTTCTGGAGCGGGAGTCGGCGCTGGAGCCGGAGCCGGAGCCGGAGCTTCTGCGGGAGGACTTCCCCATGCGCCGCCCTCCGAGGGAGTCGGAGCGGGAGCGGGAGCGGGAGTTTCTGCGGGAGGACTGCCCCATGCACCGCCTTGTTGCGATCCAGCAGCACCCGCAGCGCTACCGCTCTCCGTGCTGGCAGCACCTGCAGCGCCTGCACCGAGAGCGGCGGCAGCAGCTGCTTCTGCGCGGAGGCGAGCTTCCTCATCTCGTTTCTCTTTCTCCTCTTGTTCCTGGCGCCACTGGTCCTGCATTGCTTCGTATTCAGCAGCAAGCCGAGTCTCTTCTTCTCTCTTCTTACGCTCAGTCTCACGTTTTTGCTTCCTGGCGACGTCAGCTTCGAACTTTGTCTTGCGGTCCTGAAATGATGTCAGCAGGCCATCAGCACGATCTCGGTGCTCTCCGCCTCGTGTGCGGTACGACTGAATGGCCGCAATCGCGCCATCAAAGTCTTTCTCGTGCTCTCCAAGAAGGAGACTGATGTTTATGTACGGGTCTGGATTCTCAGGATTGAGCCGTAAAGCCTCTTCATACTCTTTACGCGCGAGGTCAAACTGACCTAGCCCCCGATAAGCAATACCGAGATTCATGTGGATGGCCGCATTCTCCGGGTCAACCTTGAGCGCTCGCTCGAGGAGGCTCGCCGTCTTTTCCCAGTCGTGATCATCAATGGCCAGCTCGGACAGATAGACGATTGCAGCAACCAGCTCTGGGTCAAGCTCAAGTGCCCGCTCCAGCTCCGCCTTGGCGTTCCATGGCCGTTCCTTCGCGAGGTAAGCGCGACCGAGATTGGCATGAATGGTCGCGTTGTTATCCGCGCCATCGATGGTGTTTAGGGCCTTCTGGTATATGAACTGAGCGAGGTCAGGCTTGCCTTGGTCGATATAGACAAGGCCCAGGTTGTTGTAGACATCAATATTGTTGGCGTCCTTGGATAACGCAGCCTTCGCCTCGCGAATGGCCTCGTCATGACGACCCATCTTGCGGAGAACACCGATGGTACCGACAACCAACTCCCCCATATCGGGAGCGTTCTGCATTCCCGCGCGGTAGTGCTGGAGCGCACGTCGATACTGACCGCCAGCCTCCGAGAGGGCACCCAAATTTAGCCAAGCGCCACCAAGCGAGGGCTCGATCGCCGTCGCACGGAGGTAGAATTTACGGGCGTTCAGCGCATCGCCAAGCTGATGGTAAGCCAGACCCATATTGAAGGGAATGTCTGCGCGATCTGGCTCTGCAACCAAGAGGGGCTGGAGCTCGAGAAGGGCTGACTGAGCATCCGCCTCCGTGCGCGTCGTGAGCAGAGCGGCTGCACGCGCAATGCGCTCGTCATTAGAAAGCTGTATTGGCGCACCATCCGCAGCACTCACAGCAGCGGTGGCGGCAGGCTCAGGCGCAGTCTTACCACCACAGGCCACAGCAAAGATCATTAGACAAATCAGCGGACGACTCATTGCCATACCCCCGGCTGCGCTGGCTGTGACTGTTCAGCATCATCTTGACCCTCAGGGCTCGGGCTGGGTGCAGCCTCTTCAGCTGGACTCTCAATTTTGGGCGCCATTGGACCAGCCATGGGCACCAGGGTCGAGTCCCCCACTCCGCGAATCTCTGGAGCCTCCCGAGCGTACTCACTCGGGAAGCTTCGGGCGAGGAAGTCGATGGTCTTCGTCGTCCAGTCACTCCAGCGCTTCTCAGCCTTGGCCTTCTCGAGCACTGCCTGCAGACGGGCCTTACCCTTGTCCTCTACGGGAATACGAAGCTCATCAAGTGCCTCGAAGTACATGTCGAGCATCTCATCATCGAGACCGGTAGGCTCAGGAACCTCAAAGAGCATCTGAGCAAAGGTCAGATAGGAGGCACCGAGCGTGTAGAGCGCTGCTGACGAATAATCAAAGTCAGGGAAAGCCTTGATCAGCTCAACGCACTGCTGCTCGAGCGCATAGAGGGCAGGCTTCTTGATCTCGTTGATCAGGGCCGCATTGCGGTCATCATTGTCCGAGAACTCATACTGCTTGAAGGCCTCGAAGGAAGCCTGTACAGGACGGTATGCCGCGGCAGCCGCGTAATGTACGCCGAGAGCGCCGAGCTTTCCTGATGGTGCGAACTCATTGTATGTCTCAATGACCGCCGACCATGCAGCATCCGCCCTGGGATCACCGCGCTTCTCGGCATACTGGGCGAGCTCATAGCGGGCGGCAATCGTGTGGTCGGGGTTCGTAGATCCCCAGCTTGAGAGGTACCGCTGATAGAAGCGCTCTGCCTCATCTTCGCTCACCAGCATCCACTGATCTGCCGCAGACCACATGGCGGCCTCGGCATCGAGCTGGTCTCTATTATCTTCTGCATAGCGCTCAAGATTCTCTGCAGCACCTCGGTGGTCGCCGAGCCCGATGCGCAAGAAGCCAGCATTGAACAGCGCTGCTGGCGCGTTCTCGTATGGCTTCTCCGCCTGAGCGGAGCGCTGGTAGAGCATCTCAAAGTAGCGGACAGCCTCTTCGAGATCGAGTGAGCTGGCAAAGTTGTGCGCAATGCGCTCATAGATCGGCCAAGCCTGGTCGTCGGCCTCATAGATACCGCGCTCAATGCGACCGATGTACTCACGGAACAGCTCGTTGGCGCGCTCAACTTGACCAATAATTTCGAAGTTATTGGCTGCGTTGTAGTGAGCCTTCTTGATGTAGTTGGACTGCGGGAAGTCCGTCATGAACGCCAAGAATGCCTCTGCAGCCAGCTCGCGTTCACCATTTTCGATGTACTGAGCCGCCATCTTGAAGGCTGCACCCTCTTCGAGGTTGGTGAAGTTCATGTTCTTCGCCATGGCTGCTTCAGATGCGCCAAGCGACATGCGCGAGAACTTACCAGCCCACATACGAACCTTCGCGAGGTCTCCCTCATCTTGCCAGCTATCGACAATTAGACTCGCAGCAAATGCGGCCTCGTCCTTACCGGGCCACCGGTCGATAACCGCAAGAAGCCGCTCTCTCGCAGCCTCAAGGTGACCGTGGAAGTACAAGATCTGTCCAGGGATATAGGCCAGCGCTGGTCGCGCATCCTCGAGTGAGGCCACATACTCTTCGTTCTCGAACTGGGCCTCGAGCAACATATCGGAGGACTCTATGAAGGCCACGTGCTCAGGAGACAGCATGTAGACCGCTCGCTCTTGGCCGTTTGCCATCACGACGCGCTCTTCTTCTACTGCATTGGGTGGCAAGGTCTCGATCTTGCCGTGGGTATCCACAAGCACTTGGCGCCGAACCTGCATCAGGTTCCACATCGACCCTTCTCTATATGGGTGGTCCTTGCCCTTGAGCAGCTGAACATACTCAGCACCAGCCTCATTCAGACGTCCGCTCTTGAAGAGTGTATCGGCGAGATACCACTGAATCTCGTAGTAGTCCTTCGCGAATGGGAACTTGTTCAGGTACTGACTGTAGAGGTCAGCAGCCCTGCTGTACTGGCTCGGATCATTCGTCGCGTTGGCGGCGGTATGCAGATCGATTGCGACCTGAGCCAGAGACTGCTCGATGTACCCATCGGCAACAGCCAGCGCATCGGGGTTGTTCCGGTTTGCATGAGCCCAAGCCGAGTCTCTATTGAAGAGATCATTGAGGCGCGTGATCGTGTTCTGTGCTGCGACATTGTCCGGCACATCGAGTGAGCGATACAGCTTCGCTACCGTCCAGAGATAGGTTGGATTCTTCGGCTCATCCGGCCACCTCGAGATCATGGTCTCGTAGGCACGAATTGCATCACCATACCGGGTCTGCTGCATGAGGACGTCAGCGAGACGCTCATAGACATCTGGCTCGTACTCACGTTGACCGATTCGACTGTAGAAAGCCTTCGCCACAGAGATTGGATCGGTTCCCGTACTGTCCGAGATGTCCGAGAAGGAAATGGCTGTGTACTCAATGGCCTCTGGTGCCATTGCAGAGCGCTTTCCAGACCGCTGGAAGTTCTCCTCAGACCAGTCCAGAAGTTTAGCCAGCAGGTCCAGACAAGTGTCGTAGCTGGAGAGCTTATAGTGAGACCATGCCAGCTTATACAGACCCTTCTCGTAGTGAGTACCGTCTGGCGCGTGGAGGTCGACGACCTTCGAGTAATGATGAATGGCGCGGTCGATCCGATGATTGTCGAAGAAGTGCTCACCGAGGGCCATGTGGGCTGCCGCACCAAACTCCGACTCTGGGTAGTTCTCTACAAGTGAGAGGTAGGCATCCCGACCACGGTCATCGTCAGCTTGGAGTGTCTCGTCTCGCTGCTGAATGAACCCAAGCATGTACCAGGCACCATCCGCATTTCCGTACTCGGGAAAGGCATCCACGATTCCTTGAAAGAGTCTGACTGCTCTCCCGTGGTCACGCAGTGGAGCCTCTGGAACCTGAGAGAGGTCCATATCCTCAGAGAAGGCCCGCTCGAATGCATCAGAGGCATCTGTAAACGCCTCCTCGCTCTCTTCATAGTAGAGGTCACCCAGCAGAAACATCGCGTGAGGCGTGTGTCCGCTCCTCGGATAACGAACCAAGAAGTTCTCGAGGCGAGCAATGGCCGTGTCGCGCAGGGCAACCTCTTCATTTCTTAGCGCCAAGAGCGGGCCTCGATAGCCATCGTTGAGCGCCTGACGTTCATCACGCTCTCGCGCCTGGATGATACCCCGAGCCTCCTCGTTGAACTCCTCCATTCGGTCCACAAAGCGAGAGACGGTTCCCTTGAAGGCTAAGACCTGACCCTCATGTTCTTTTGCCGCCTTCTCAGCTGCGGCCTTCTCAGCTGCGGCAGCCTCAGCGGCAGCAACCTCAGGATCGACCGGCGTAGCCTCGGGAGTCTCAGCATCTGGCTTCGCGAGCACCGGAGCGCTCGCACCCAGCGCCAAAAGCGCGACAAGTGGGGTCCAGCGCATCAGCCTCCCCCCTCAATCTGACCCATTCGCTGACGAATGGTCTGGAAACGCTCATCGAGCTCACGGCTACGAAGGCCACGCTCCTCACCAAGACGCTCAATCTCGTCAGACACAGTGGCTTTTCTTGTCCAGTAGACGTCGACAATACCCCGATCCGCACCCATCACTGTCTCGTTGAACTCATCCTCGACGCGACCAATGCCTGCACGGGTGACCTCAGAAGACAGAACAGCTGCGGTACCCGATGTGCTCGAGTGCTCGGAGGTCAAGCCAATCATCGCATCCATGTGCTCAGACAGCTGACGCCGCATGAGTCGGAGCTCCGTCTGCTCAGCACGCTCGAGCTTACCCATGACCGACAGGGCCCTGCGCTCTACCCGTACCGCACGCGTCCAGTGCTCATCGAGGCGGCTGAAGTTAGCCCCGTCGACACGCAACTGAGGGCGGAGTCCCTGAACCTCGGCCTTGAGTGCTGCCAAGTCATCTCCGACGAGACCACGCTGGGCCTCCGTAGATGCCGTGTCGCCAACTGTCCGCATGACTCGACGCTTTGTGTCCGGGCTGGCTGCAGCGTCGAGCCCTCCCAGGTCACCGCGAAGTCCTCGCTCAAGGTCTGCGATCGCTCCGCGAATATCAGCTACCTCTGCCGGACTCAGATCGCTGGCGTTGTCATTAAGGCGAGCCTTGAGAGACTCCAGCTGTGCAATCTGCTGTGCAGCAAGCTGACGTGAACGGGACGCAAGATCCTGAACAGCGTCTACTTGACCCGCATAGGCCCCAAGTTTGCCAGCCTGATCATTCTCTTCGCCACGAATCTCAGAGAGCCTGCCCACCAAGACATCCAGTCGACGCCGGAGCTCGGTGACCTGGCGCCGGATGCTCTCAATCTCTGCATCTTCTTGCATCGACAACTCAGCGTCGACCAAGTCGACCCGCAGCTTGAGGCTGTCATTTCGGACACCACCAATCTGATTTCGTCCGGCCCTAAACGTTCCGATACCCTGAGTTCCCTGCTGGAGTACTGGAGCAATCTGATCGATCAGGTTGCGGGACACCTCGATGTCCGACTCCTGTCGATTGAGCTCTCTTCGAATCGTCACAGCACGGCCGACATGTTTGTCCTCAGCGAGCAAGCTGACTGCAAAGGCCGGAATTTCAGGGTCTACATCTTCAATCTTCTCGGACTCGACAAGCGCGCCAAAGAAATCGTCCGGGCGCGTCCGACTGCTCTGAATCGCGTCCAGATGACTCTGGATCGGCCCGTAGACATCAACCACTTTCTCGTAGCTCACCAAGGCGCGCTCATAAGCCTCACGCCGCATGTGAAGGTGTCCGAGCAACAACTGCAGCTGGAATGCGTAGCGATGCTCAGGGTAAGCAATCAGGAAGATCTCAATCTGGTTGATTGCATCAAGCCAGAGATCCTGCTTGAGGTAGACCCAGACAAGCTCGTACAACTGGTCCGCAAACTGCTCAGACTCAGTGGCAACCGTGCGGTAGTGATGCTGCGACTTCCCGAAATCACCAAGCTCGTAGTAGACCCGACCAAGCGCGAGACGTGCAAGCTCGACGACCTCGCCCTCCATCGCTCTTCGACTTGCGAATTCCTCGATACCTCCGACCCCATGATAGCCATCGGCAGTCATCGGCGGCATGTACTGCGTCACACGCTCAAATTGTGGAACGGCCGCCTCGAGCTGTCCCTCTGCCACGAGTATCGCGCCCATAAAGTAGCGAGCACGCGTGAACATCTGGCTCTCACCTGAGACGTCAGCAAATAGCGACTTAGCGCGGGTCCAATCGCCTTGGTGATAGAAGCTCTTCGCCATCGAGTACAGCACCTTATCGGTGGTCGGAACGATGGCCGTCACGATGTAGCGGTTGTAGACCCGGAAGAACCCATCGGGGTCCTTCAGATAGCCAAAAGCTTCGAGCTGCCGACGCACAGCATCCCCAAAGAAGGGATGAGCCTGCCCCTGGTCGATGATGCGCTGGTAGGCCTCGACCGAAGTCACCGTGTTGCGGTCCTCTAATAGACACTCCGCCAGGTACCACTCGGCATCCTGCGCCAAAGACTTATCAACGAGCGCTTCTGAAGCGACGAGTGTGTAGAACTGAGTAGCGGCCTCATCGTAGTCCCCGACCAGATAGTCGAAGACAGCGTTCTCGAAACGAACCTCTGCAGCATGGGCTCCAATCAATCCCCGCCGGTGACTGTACTCTCTTTCGAGGGACGCCAATCGGTTCTCGACTGCATCTGCAGTCCGCTTCACAGACTCAAGCCGGAGATCAGTCCCTGACGCAGAAAACGCCACTGCACTCATTGAGAGAGCAGCGACGACGAGCGCGCGAGCCACGGTTGAGACAGTCAAGAGTCAGTCACTCCCCGTCTTCAGCCAGGCGAATACACCGGGTATCGAAGACAACGCTCGGTCGCTCTGTGAAGGATCGACTGATGCCACCGCGCTCGTTCACGACCGCTTTCACCTTGCAGCTCTTTCCGTCCTCTGCGACGAAGGCCGTTGAGGCCTGCACATTGAACACGTAGTTGCTGACGTAGCTGAATACGCCGAAGCCGTTACCGCGAAGCTTTAGATGAACAGTGATGTTGTGGTTGCCAGGAGGGATCGGGCCCTCAAAAATCTTGAGCTCTTTCTTGGAATCAAGCCCGCCGGTGGTATCCACCTTCGAGAACTTTCCTTGCCCGTCGAGGTAGTAGGAAATCGACTCAATGGTGTAGCTGCGCCCCAGCTTGTTGATGTGCGTGACTGAGCCACGGGAACCGGACGAGCTGCCTTGTACGACAATCTCTTTCAGCAGCTGCAGGGTGGCCTTGGACCGAAAGACACGCTCCTTGAGCGAGTTCACCTGCTCTTCAATGGTCAACAGCTCCCTGTTGAAGTCAGCACTCGCCTGGCCAACCATTGGGCCTACTGCCGCCACTTCAGCCCCAGGAGCGTCTACGCTGCCTTGAGCCATCGCAGTCCCGCCAAACAGCAGGGCGCCCAGCGCAGCTATCGAGATGGTGTTCGTCAAGGTCCTCTCCTCAGGGTGGTGCTTACCCTACCGTACGGCTCACGCGCGTGCGTGCGGAAAAACACGCGTGAGGGGATAACCAGCCCGGTCGCCGAACGCACCTCAACCCGTGAACGGGCCACAGGAAACCGTTTATCGCCAAAAAGACCGGCGATGAACTGTTCCTGTTTTACAACGTTTTCACGGTACATTTCCAACCTCCGTGCGCGCCTTGGATGCGAGCACCAGACGGGGATCGGAACTTAGCTGCCCAAACCAAAGGCCTTGAGCCATCTATAAGTCGAGAATTGCCTGCCCAAAACGACCATGAAGACTTCGTACGGCGCGACTGTGTGTGGGAATCTGGTTGACCAGAAACGTAAATGCGTACTGCTCACCGTCTCCGCCGTCCACGTAGGCCGTCAGACCATGCACGTGATTCAAGCTACCCGTCTTGCCTCGAATTCGACCCTCAACCCCCTCACCACGGAACCGCGTCCACAGCGTACCGTCGACGCCACCTATGGAGAGACTTGCAATAAATTCAGGACCGAGGATGCGGTCTCCCGCCATGTCGATCATCACACTGTTGATATGACTGGGACGGACAATGATATCACGGGACAGACCAGAGCCATTCACGAGGTCAAACTCGCTCGCGTCAGCACCCAAGCTCTCGAGATATTCCTCGACAGCTTTTAGCCCCTTTTGGGTGCTGCCAGGTGGACCAAAAACCTCGGCACCAACAGCCTTGAGGACGTGCTCTGCAACGAAATTACTCGAGTGCTTGTTCATCCTCGACAAAACCGAGGGCAAGCTCGCCGATTCTTTCCTGGCTATCATGCGTAGATCTTCGCCGGCCTCACCCTCTCGGTGCTCACCCTCGACGGAAATTCCACGGGCATCCAAGTGGCCCTCAAATACCGACACAAAGTGGGACATCGGATCGACAATCGTGCGGTAAATCCTGCTCGGCTGACCGCCGATCGGGAACGAACCGGACACGCTGAACTCTACCCGGCTTCTGCCCTTGACCGTTCGCGTCAACGATAAACGCGGATGTGAACGGCGTGAACCCGTCTTGACCTTGTTGATCAGCCTCACCGACTCCGACGGAGTCTCGAGGATGACCGAGGCCTCCTCACCCGCCTCTGAGCCTGGCCCTACGACCACACACGCAGTGTTGAAATTGACGCTCAGCGCGCCAAGCGGGGCGAAGTAGGCGGGGCCATTGGCGAGATCCACCTCTTTCCGCCAGCCGGGAATGAGGCGCTCACTATCAAAGTGACTGGCGTCATAGACGACATCACCCTCGATACGACGAACGCCAGAGAGCCACAGATCATAAACCAATCGCCACAGATCCTCGGTGACCAAGGTCGGGTCGCCGAAGCCCTGCACATACAGATCTCCAGCCAGCACACCCTCTCCATCAATCTTGGCATCCGAGGAGAGGTAGGTCGAGAACTTGTACCCAGCGCCCAACTCCCTGAGCGCAACTGCCGCAGTGAGCACCTTCATCACGCTCGCAGGCTTGAGCCCTAAATCGGCGTTCCTCGCAAAAACTTCCTCACCGGTGTGCACATTGACGACCTGAACGCCGTACTCCGTACGATTTAGGGCAGGGTCGTACATCAGCGGACCGAGCACATGGTCCAGCGAATACGAGGCCGTTTCCCCCTCATCCGCAAAGACTGGGCTTGTGAGACTGAGAAACTGTCCGAAGAGAAAGATGGAGAGCATACGGGTCATGAGGCGGAGCCAGAAGGCAAGAGGCGGGAGCGTGCCCGAGAGACGAGCGGAGATACAGTGAACAGACTGAGAGATTCTGCACCACAAGAATATCATTATAGCCACAGTATAGTAAGCTATAATTAGCAATATTTTCGATATGATGAAACAAACCTCTAAAGCCATTTCAACATCAACTATTGGCAGTGACGCGACCAGGGATCTGGTGGAGTTCGGTCACCTGTGGCAGAAAGGTAGAGTCCCCCTGGGAGCACGGATGCTTGGTACGACAATGTTTTGGGGCGCAATCGCGCTCTCCTCACCCGAGGCAATTGCTGCAGAGCTCGGCCCAGACAGGCCGCCGCTTCCAGCGATGTCTCTAGAGGATCACGGTGCGTTGAGCATCTGGCGCAACCCCGCGAACCTGGGCTTCGACCCTGATCCTGCGTTTGCCTTCCTGTACGGCCAAGGACTCAGCGGCACCACTGCCCCCGAGAGCATCGTCGTCGCCGCAAACACGGGACCATTCGGCCTGGGTGTTGCACATCAAGAGGCAACTGGTCGCCCAACCTGGACGACCATTTCGAGCTCCCTCGCCCTGCCAATGGGAGAAAACTTCTACAGCGGCATTCAAGTCGGCTGGCAGATCCCAGATGGCCCAGACAACAACTTCGCCACCGTCGATCTCGGCACAGGCTGGCGCCCGCTCTCTTGGTGGGGAATGTCTCTGGTCGGCTACAACCTCGGCGTCTCTGGACGACACACTGGCGTCGAAGAGCGCCTGGCGGTCGGCAGCACCTTCAGGCCCGCAAACGATCTGATCGAGATCGGCGGCTCCTACCACCGCTACACCAGCATCGAGGCCCCGATCGACGGCTACGCTGAGGCCACCGTCAAGCTCAAGCCCATCGATGGACTGACAGTGAGACTGTCTGGCAACCAGCTGGGCACAGTAGGACTGGGACTGGAGTTTGGCTTTGGGAAGGCATCCATTGCTGCACACACAACCCGAAACCTCACTAATGACGTGGCGCCTTACGGGATGGTCGGCATCTCAGCGGAGCCCGACACCGGCTCGCTCTTTGCCAGCAAGAGCCGTGTCCCTCACGTGGTGATGGACCAGAGCTTCCCGTACCAGCCCGTGCGATCCTTCTTCTTCAATGAGGGGGAGAGCTATCTACACATGCTGGGCCGACTCAATGAGGCCGCAAGCGCTAAGAATACAAAGGCGCTTCTTATTGAGGTGGACTGGGCCCCCTTCAGCTTCGCTCAGATTGAAGAGATCCTGGCAGTCTTCGATAAGGCCCGTGCCAACGGCAAGAAGGTCATTGCTTACCTCGACCAAGACACCAGCAATTCAGCCTACATGCTCGCGAGTGGCGCAGACCACATCCTCATGAACCCTGCACAGCAGCTCATGCTGGTCGGCCTCTCTGCCGAGCTGATGTACTTCCGAGAGACCCTTGACATGGTCGGCGTCGAGCCTCAGTTCGCCCGACGGTCCGAGTACAAGTCGGCAGCTGAAGGGATGATGAACACCCATGGGTCCAAGGCACAACAGGAGCAGATTAATGCCCTCCTGGATGACATGTCTGGCAGACTCACTGCCCGCATCGCCCAAGGCCGCAGCAAGAAAGTAGCGGCCATCCAGTCACTCATCGATCAAGGCCCCTTCACTGCAGATGAAGCCATCGCGCAGGGTCTAATTGACGGTGTCGCCTACCCTGACGAGCTCTACAAAAAGGCCCACAAGCAGCTCGGCAAGAGCGGCCTCACCACCTGGGACGACAACTATAAAGAGGTCGACACTCACTCTGGCTGGCGCACCTCAAGCGAAGTGGCTGTCATCTTTATTGAGGGCACCATCACCTCGGGCGAGAGCACAAAGCCTGGCCTCTTCGGCGGCGGTCGCGCCACGGGATCAGAGACCGTGATCGAACAACTCAAGGAAGCTGCGAGCGTACCCAGCGTCAAGGCCGTCATCCTGCGGGTCGACTCACCTGGTGGCAGCGCGCTGGCTTCGGATGAGATCTGGCGAGCAGTCGAAGAACTGAAGCGCACAGGCAAGCCCGTTGTTGTCTCGATGGGCGGTGTCGCAGCCTCCGGAGGCTACTACGTCTCAGCCGGCGCAGATGCAATCTTTGCGCAGCACAGCACCGTCACCGGAAGCATTGGCGTCATTGCCGGGAAGTTCAGCCTCGAGGGCCTGTACGAGAAGATCGGCATCAACTACGAGACCTACATCAGAGGAAGAAATGCCTCTATGTTCTCGTTCTCCAAGCCCTTCGATGAGCATGAGTTCGCAGCCTTCGACAAGATGGTCGGCGACATCTATGCACAGTTCACCTCCAAGGTGGCCAAGGGCAGAAACATGAAGGTCCAAGACGTCATCGATGTTGCCGGTGGTCGTGTTTGGTCAGGTACGCGCGCCACAGAGGCAAACCTTGTCGACGAGATCGGCGGCTTCTACCAAGCCCTCGACCGCGCAAAGAAGGAAGCCAAGCTCCGAGACAAGACCGAGGTAAAGCTCGTCACCTTCGGCGGCAGGCTCGGACCAGAAGAAGCCCTACAGCGCATCAGCGTTCAGATGTTCCAGCGCTCTGTCCTCGGTACAAACCCCAAAACCCGCACACTGCCCGAGCTCGAAATGCTCCGCCAGATGCAGGCTATGGGCAATGAGCGCGTGTGGGCACTGATGCCCTACAGCGTTGACGTCCACTAAAGCACGTGAGCGCTGTACTGGTCGTTGACGATGAGCGCGCAGTCCGCGTCGCGCTTGAGGTGAACCTCAGCAAGGCTGGACACATCGTCTCGCTGGCCGACACCGCAGAGCGCGCGCTCGAGATACTCAGAGCACAACCCGTTGATGCCGTCCTCACAGATCTGATGATGCCGGGCATGGGAGGCATGGAGCTTCTCGCAGAGGTCCGGCGGTGCTGGCCACTCACACAGATCATCATGATGACCGGCCACGGCACAGTAGAGCGCGCCGTTGAGGCCATGCGCCTTGGTGCGCATGACTTTGTGATCAAGCCCATCGCGAAAGCGGAGCTACTGGCCATCCTCGACAGGGCCCTCCGAGAACGCGCCCTCCACGAGCAGGTGGCCCAGCTCCAAGCCGCAGCCACGGAGCGCTTCGGATTTGAGAACATTATCGGCAACACACCGGCCATGAGAGCTGTCTACGACCGCGTGTCAGCAGTGGCCTCCTCAGACGCCTACGTACTCCTCACCGGACCCACAGGCACCGGCAAGGAGCTCATCGGTAACGCCATTCACTTTCAGAGCAGTCGACGGAACGGACCACTCATACAGATCAACTGTGGCGCCCTCCCATCGGGCCTGCTGGAGAGCGAGCTCTTTGGGCACGAACGCGGCGCCTTCACCGGTGCTGTCCGACAACACAAAGGCAAATTCGAACAAGCTGACGGCGGCACCTTGATGCTTGATGAGGTCGGCGAGATGCCGATCGATACCCAGGTCAAGCTCCTCCGTGTTCTCGAATCAGGCGACTTTCAGCGGGTCGGCGGCACAGAGTCCATCCACGTCGATGTCCGGGTCGTCGCCGCCACCAACCGAAACCTCCGTGAAGAGGTCCGCGCCGGTCGCTTTCGGGAAGACCTGTTCTACCGCCTGAACGTCTTTGAGCTGAAGCTCCCCTCACTACAGGAGCGGGCAGATGACATTCCCCTGCTCGTGGAGCACTTCGTCCAGAAGTATGCAGCCCGCCACAGCAAACCCGTGCAGACAGTCACCCAGAGCGCCCTCGACACACTCCGATCGCACTCATGGCCCGGCAATGTCCGCGAACTCGAGCACACCGTGGAGCGTGCGATCATCCTCTCGAGCACAGCGACACTCGATACCTTCGAGCTCCCAGAGCCTGTGCACCCCACGGCCGACTCCACCGGCGAGCTCTCCGAGATCTCAGCGGGCAAGAGCATCGCAGACATATTGCGCACCAAAGAGCGAGAGCTGGTCATCAGCGCACTCCGGGCAGAGAACGGCGTTCAAGCCCGAGCCGCCAGGCGACTCGGCGTATCTCGAGCCAATCTCAACTATCGAATCCAAAAATTCGGAATCGTCATCAAGGACATCGTCTACGAGTGATCAGTCGATGTAGAGGGCCCGCATGAGGTCGCACGACTCTTCATTCTCAACGGCCCAGTCCAGTGCAGTCTGCGACTCACTACACTGATCCCGAGCATCCTCAAGCTCTCGAGCAACCAGACTAGACCGAACCTCTCCCCAGCGGTTTGAGCAGCGATTCTTAAAGTCAGTCTCGCTGGAGGCATCAAAGTCCTCCCAGTCCAAAGACCACTCATCCAAGCACTCACCGAGCGCCTCAGTAGTGTCCTTACAAAGCTCGACGCAGGGGTCTGGACTGCATCCAGACCCTATTGCTCCGAGGAGAAAAAAGGTGGCCAGAGACGGAATCGAACCGCCGACACCAGGATTTTCAATCCCGTGCTCTACCGACTGAGCTATCTGGCCTTGTTTTCGCACGCTTTCAAACTAACGTATCCGTGAAGGGCACCGAGGCGGCTCCCTATCGGGACCGTTATCTACTCCACCGAGCCCAGGGTGTCAAAGGGCTGTTGAGACATAGCCAAACGATGGCATACGGACCTGAATACCGCTACGATGTGTGAAGCGATTGAATGAGAGGTCTCTGTGATTTCAACCTTGATTTTGGCTCTACTGCCAACAGCGCACGGTGCGGTGTACTCCGGTGACACCCCGATCGAGGGCGCTGTCCATGTGGACATCACCCCGAGCGGCTTCGATGCACTCGGGGCTCTGGTGCCCGCCCTTGCCCCTGCCGACATGCCCGTCGATGGCATCAACGAGAGCTATAGCGGCTTGTTCGACCAGTGCTGGCTCGGTGGGTATGAATTGGACGTCTCTGGCCTGAACATTGGACTTGAATTTGATGACGTCTCGATCACACCCAATGCGGGGTATCTCGACGTCGAGATGCGGCTCTTTGTAAACGTCAATGCCGACTCTGATCCCTTCTACCTCTACCTGGAGGCCGAGTGTATCGGAGACGACTGCGACGCATGGGTAGAGCCCTTTGAGGTCAATGTCGCGACCACCATGGCGCTCGAGATTGTTGAAGATGCTGAAGGCAACCCCAGCATGGATGCAACCATTGGTGAGCTGACCTTTGAGTACGATCTCTCCGGAGATGATGTCAGCATCGAGGACTGTGCACTCGGTACGATTCTGGACATTCTCGACTTCATTGGAATCGATCTCATCGATCTGATCCTTCCGGCAGTAAGCGGAAGCCTCGATGACGCAGTCGGCGACATCGCTCCCGAGCTTGAAGGCACAATTGAAGACGCCTTTGATGCTGCAGTCATCGAGCAGGAACTCGATCTGCAGGGCAGCACGATCAACCTGTCGATAAAGCCCGGCGATCTCGAGATCAAGCCAGCAGGCCTCCGCCTCACGATGGATGGAATGACCGAAGCGGCTGAAGCGAATGACTGTGTCGCCGAATGGGATGAAGGAACCTTCGAGGCCATCGCGAGCGAGCCCCCTCCCCTGGGTCACACAACCGAGGGTATCGACGCCAGCTATGCCGCCGGCCTCCTGATGGCTGACGAGTTCGGCAATCAACTCCTCTACACAGTCTGGAAGACCGGGCTGCTCTGCTACACAGTGGATGATGAGCTTGGCTTCCCGATTGACACAGCCATTCTTGGGCTGCTCGCCGGCGAAGCGTTCAAGGAGCTGTTCCCAGACTCCAAGCCCATGGTCATCCAGACCCAGCCGAGACGCGCACCCACCCTGGAGTACGCAGGCGCCAACGACGTCAACATTCTCGTGAACGAGCTCGGACTCGACTTTATGGCTGAGCTCGATCACCGCAAAGCACGCGTCCTCGCAATGGATCTCACGGTCGACGCTGGCGTCGACCTGAACTTTGACGGAGCCACCGGTGGGCTCGGTATCGAGGTCGACCTCGGCTCAGACTCCATCGTGGGTACAGTCGCATCAAACGACTTCGCGCCCGACTCCAGTGCAGCCATCGAGGAGAGCTTCGGGAGTGTCTTCACCGGCCTCGTCGGCG
>Ga0315315_10000939_pt1 | contig 26162 bp, 21 predicted proteins | sample M140m3416metaG_FD_203699 | JGI IMG/M metagenome (GOLD analysis project Ga0315315, IMG submission 203699) | Ammonia-oxidizing marine archaeal communities from Monterey Bay, California, United States - M1 40m 3416 | ecosystem: Environmental > Aquatic > Marine > Intertidal zone | place: USA... | reverse complement strand
TCCTGCATGTTTTTTTTCCTCGTCTGCATGCCTTCAGCAGTCATTGCACAATTGGGCTGCATTGAAATGGAACAACCGTTGAGCCTGTTCGAATTATCAACAGATGATGGTCTGTGCGCACCTACGCACGATCGGAACTCTTCCGTTTTCTTACAGGTAAACGAAACAGCGCAGAAGACGCTTGAAGAAATACGACCCGACGTCTGGATGCTCCCGCTGAATCTGCCGGATGGTAAGCACGAGTGGGTGGAAATGCACCGATTTCAGGCGCACACCCAAAACTTGGAAGTTGGGCACATGACCGAGACAGGGCTCCGTGTCGAACGCTATACGCCCCAGTTGCTTACCTACCGATTTGCCAGCGCAGGATTTCATGGGACACTCGTAATTATGGCAGACGAAATTGCCGGTACGGTGCGGCACGAGGGGGTACAATATGAGATTGGCGGCTTGGAATGCGAGGGAAAAGATACCGGCTATTCCGTGCTGTATGCCATCGCAGATGCTCTCAATTCCCCTGCCTTCAATTGTGGAATGGAGGAAGTGGAACGCGGGCTAAAACCCGGAAGACACGGACATTCTCCGGCACCGCATGGCCAACAATCCAGTGTAACGTCGTGCATTGAAGTCGCAATTGACATCGATTTTTATACATACAACACCTTCAACCAAAACTGCGGAAACAGCGTTGAATGGTCGCTTGCCCTGCTCGCAGGTGTTTCCGAAATTTATGAGACAGAGTTGGACAACCTCGTCAATTTGGCGGCCTCCTATGTGAATGTGTGGGAAACAACTGATCCTTACGCATCCTTCGTTGGCAATGCCGGAGCTATGTTGGATGCATTTCGAATGGAATGGCTGAACAACTCCGACTTGGCCAATCGGCCCCGTGACCTGATCCACCTCATGACCCGCAGGCCGGATACCGGCACAGGAGGCATCGCGTACCTCAACGTTGTTTGCAGCCCTAATTATGCGGCGGGATTCTCTGCCTACTTGGACCCCTCTTTGACCTACAACCTGAACAACTATAGCTGGAACCTCAATGTGGTTGCGCACGAGCTCGGCCACAATTTCGGATCCAATCACACGCACTGGTGCGGATGGCCGGGTGGCCCCATTGACGATTGCTACGCTGCTGAGGGCAGTTGCACGAATAATCCCGCACCTCAGACGGGTACAATTATGAGCTACTGTCACGCCGTAGCGGGTGGATCGGTGAACCTTGAATTTCATCCTACGGTGGAGAGCAACGCACTGATTCCAACCATCAATGGGCAAGGATCGTGTTTCGACTCTTGCGACGAATTCGCCACAAGCTGCCAAAATTACGGCTGCACCAACCCGCTCTATTGCAATTATGATCCTGAAGCCGAATTCAACGATGGCTCCTGCACCGTCGAAGATGATTGTGGCATTTGCGGGGGAGACGGAACCAGCTGCATTGGCTGCACGGATCCCGTCGCATGCAATTACGAAGAGGTTTTCTTATTTGATGATGGCAGCTGCTTTTACTCTCCACTAGGCGGAGCGTGCGATTGCGAAGCACTGATAAGCCTTGAAGGTGAACTTGGTCCGGGAGAAACAGAAAGCATCGCAGTGAGCGGATTTGGCTACGTCGCTGCTGTTACGGTATTCTTGCATTTCGAGAATACGCAACAAGACATGACGCGGGCCAGCGACCTCTCAATCATCGTGGAAGCCCCCGATGGTACATGCAAGCAAATTGGCGGATTCGATGTAGACTTTGGGTGCACAAGTTCTGGTTTTTGGCCATCATCTTGGCAGTCCACAGCGGACGGGGACTACGTGGGAGCAGCGACGATTGGAAATGCGCCTGAAGGAATTGGAAATTGGTACGTTCGAATCGGGAATGGCTGGAGCGGCTCCGAAGGGGCCTTTTTCCAAGCTGAAATCTCCATCTACGACTTGTGCGTGGAAGTCGACCCCGAAGGATGCATGGACCCGATGGGTTGTAACTTCAACCCCGCGGCTGTCACTGATGATGGAAGCTGCGATTTTGAAACTTGTTATGGTTGTACCAGCGCGGCTGCGTGCAATTACACCGCTGGCGCGACCATGGACGATGGATCGTGCGAATACCTGACCTGCCAGGGCTGTACCGAGCCGGGTGCGTGCAACTTTGATTTATCCGCAACCATTGAAGACAATAGCTGCGAGTACTTCTCATGCGCCGGCTGCACCAACTTCGAGGCGTGCAACTTCGATCCCGGTGCGACCATTGAAAATGGCACCTGCACCTTTGATTGCAACGATTGCACCGGCGACCTTGACAACGACGGCCTGATTGCCGTGAGCGATGTATTGCTTTTTCTGGCTGATTACGGCTGTGACATTCCCGTTTGTGCCGGTGATATCAACGGAGACAACACCACGAATGTAAGTGACTTGCTTCTCCTCTTGAGCCAATACAGTGAATCGTGCTCCGAAGGATGACCCACCAACCTGCTTCATTTTCGACGCCTCTATTGGCCTGGCTGATCTTCGGTAGCTGGCTATTCGTCGGTTGCAGCGAAAGCACCGTGCGCTCCGTTGATCAACCTTTATTTGCCGTGGAAACGTGGTTGGGCACTTGGGTCGGCGAACAACCCGAACATGCCATGCGCAAAGCGAACGGTGAACCCATTTTGATTCGCGGGAAGGCAGCAATGGTCAAGGGAAGCACGTATACGTTCACCATTGATGCAGATGGCACGGCCTACTTGCATCAGGCATTCGCTGACGGAAGAACCATGACTTTTGCCGGCAAATGGAGAGGGCAACTGGATGAAAATCAATCCAGCGCCCCATCAAATCCATCGGATAAACCAAGGTTGAGGGCAGTGGTCTTTGAACTCGCTGCCACAGATACGGGTGCATACCGGCAATACGTTTTGGCTGTCGACACCGCAGCGCGGCATGTCAATTGCATTGGAACTTCGAGCGAGCCCGCTTTTAGCGTTCAACTCCAGCAATAAAGGCCGCCACTCCAGACATGAAGACTTCTCGGTCGTCCCACATGCAAAGGTGAGAGCCCGCTTCGCACGTTAAGCTTTGGCCGTTTTGCACCCATTCTGACTGGCGCCTCATCGCTTCAGGGTCCATGGTGTCATGGGTTGCTCCAACCATCAAGGTCGGCGCAGAAATCTCTTTCAATCGATCTGTGATGTCCCAATCGATGAGACGTCCTCCCACTTTGAACTCACTGGGTCCTTGCATCAAATCATAAAGGGGATAATTCAACTTGGCAAATGAGGTTTCAACTTCTTCTGGCCAGGCGTCCAAACGACAAATGTGCTTATTGTAAAATTCGGTTTGAATCAATTCGAGGTACGTTTCATTCTGCAAATCTCCCGCCTCTTCGAAGGCATTGAGCGAATCCAATAAGCTGGGGCGCATCTGAGGCCGCAGTACGTTCTGGTTGTACGCCGCGTATTCGGGAATGCTGGAGACCATATTGCATACGATCAGTCCGTTGAGGTTTTCTTGGTAGCGCAAGGCATATTCCATGGCCAAAATCCCTCCCCAGCTATTGCCCAATAAATAGAAATTCGACGCATCATACCCGAGTGCCTGACGCACTTCCTCTACCTCCTCAACCCAGCGATCGATGTTCCAAATGTCTTCGGTGGGTTGATCGCTGAAAAAGCTCCCCAATTGATCGTACATAACGACCTCGAAACCGTGCTGTGCAGGCAAGTCATAGGCAAGCGACAGCAGGTATTCATGGGTTGCTGCCGGACCGCCGTGCAGCGCCAAAATGCATACATCAGCGCTTTCTCCGAACGTCTGTGTGAATACATTATAACCGTTGGACAGCTCAACACGGCGCACACCGGGTTCCGCCCACTTCGCTTCGCGTTCTTTTTGCTGTTCAGGCGTGAACTCCATGGCATAGGCTGATACCACCGCATTGGACGCTAACTCCGGAAGCTCTTTTTCTGCGACGTTTGAGCAAGAGGCGTTCAAGAACAAAATGATTGCTGTGAGCAGGAATTGAAATGATCTAGGCATTGTTTGGAGGTTTATTCGAGTGCGCCAAAGTAAAGCCATTTCAACTTTTCTTTTTGCACATGCCTCTCGGTGCCATGCTTCATATTCATATATAATATCGATAAATCTTTCTTTTTTGCATTCTATAATATATTTCCTATCTTGGAAGGCCTCACGACGTCTTAACCAAACCAAAACCATGAGAAATTTCATTCTCGCGTGCTTCACTTGCATCCTCACGCCATGCATTCATGGGCAAATCACAGCGTTGGTGGCAGAACCTTTTGCCATCCACAACGGTTCGGAAATCCCCGAATTGGAGGGCATGATCACTTACCGGATTTACGCCGAGATGACCCATGCTGACGATGAGCTTTCTGCCATTTTTGGTGACATAGGGAGTCCGATGAATCTTTCTTCCACCTCCGGATTCTTCAATTCGACTTTGGGTTCCGATTTGGGATGGGAAATCAACCCCGCCCTCTTATCGTTTTTTCCGGTTTTGAATTACGATTCATGGTTGACCATTGGCGCTTCCAATTCGTCCGAAAGCTCCAATATGGGCAACACCATTGGCTTGGAAGCGGCCTTTGAATCCTTCAACGCGGGTGGCGCTTTTGTCGTAGACAATTCCATTGGAGGTTCCATTTTCACGTTAGCAGGAGATCCTGCGGCTGCGGCCGGTGACGACTTGCGGGTCCTTATTGGCCAACTGACGACCTCGGGAATGATCGAAAGCAACTTTAATTTTCAAATGTTCGTCAATGGTTTGCAGAGCCAAAACCTGGTCTTTCAGAATGTACCCATCGTGTTTCCAATCGGATGCGATGACGAAACGGCCTGCAATTACACGGCAAATGGCACCGACTCAAGCAGCTGCACCTATCCGACCGAATGCGAAGATTGCGCTGGAAGTTGCATCGATGAAAATGACAATGGCGTGTGCGATTGCGACGAAGGCATCGATACACCCGGGTGCACGGCGCCCAATGCAGACAATTACAATGCGGACGCCACATCCGATGACGGCAGCTGCATCATCGGTGGCTGCACATACGTGAACGCAACCAACTTTGATCCCACCGCAACCTACGATGCCGGCAATTGTGCCTTCGCAGGCTGCACCAATCCCTCGGCCTTGAATTTTGATGCGGGCGCCGATTCGGACGATGGCAATTGCTTGCTCTTGGGGTGCATGGATCCGGTGGGGTTTGATTTTGATCCCAATGCAAATGTTCCGGGATTTTGTGATTATCCCGCGCCATGTGTCGCCGACATTGACGGAGATGGTGCCGTGGATGTTTTTGATCTGTTGATATTCTTTGAGAGTTACGGCAATCCGTGCCAATGAAATGGAAGAAATACATAGCGCTTTCCTAGATTTACGGCTGATGCCAATAATTGATTGATGCGCTACATCCTGCCGCTTTTCTTCTTGCTCGCGCCCATTTCGAATGCGCGATCACAGGATACCACCCGCGTTTTGTTTCTCGGAAACAGTTACACGTTTTTCAATGATGCGCCTGTCATCCTCACTGAATTAGCTGCGAGCATGGGGCACGTTGTAGAAACGGCACAAAACACACCCGGTGGGGCCAGCCTGCAAGGCCATGTCAACAATCCAACTTCACAAGATCTTATCGAACAAGGCAATTGGGATTATGTGGTCTTGCAGGAACAAAGCCAAAAACCCTCACTTCCGTATGATCAGGTAACCGTGGACTTCTTCCCAGCAGTAGAATTACTTGTTGAATCCATCCGGCTCCACAACGACTGCGCCATACCCTTGCTTTACATGACTTGGGGTCGGCAGAATGGAGATGCCTCAAATTGCAGCTGGCACCCGCCTGTTTGCACCTACGACGGCATGCAAGAATTGCTAACCGAACGCTACCTCGAGGCTGCTGACAACACCCAATCGTGGTGTGCTCCCGTGGGCATGGTTTGGGAAGACCTCTTCAATTCGACCAACATCAACTTGTACAATGCCGATGGCTCGCACCCTTCGCCCGCAGGTTCGTACCTCGCTGCCAGCACTTTTTTCGTCGCCTTGTTTGGTGAAAATCCAGCCGATTCCAACTATACCGGACCCATCGGACAAGCCAACAGCAATACCATCGATGCAGCCGTTTGGGACGTTTGGCAGGCGCAACCCAATGCATGGATGCAATACGACCCGCTTGAAGTGGAATTCTTCACCCAAAGCACGCCTACAGGCTGCAATGTTCAAGTGAGCGCAAGTCCCTATGTCGATAGCATAGGCGTGAGCAATGACCTCTTCGATTTTATTTGGCAGGATGGAGATGTAGTAACATTGGAATTTGACGGGAGTGCGACATTTGACGTTGTCCTGTATAGTGGTTGTGATGTCTCGGGTACAATAACAGAAACGTTTTATTCCACTGCCAGCGCTATTGAGCTGTTGGAAGAACGCCCCGTGGACATCTTTCCAAATCCGAGCAGCGACTTGCTCTTTTTGGACAATCCAACGAATCACACGATCGAAATGCGACTGCGCGACCATCGGGGACGCATCGTCCAAACCTGGAAGGCTTCCGGTTCCACTTCCCTGGAAGCCTCTGACATTCATCCCGGGCTGTACCTCCTCGAAGTATATATGAATGGCGAGCTCCACTCCATTCAAAAGCAAATCATCCGATATTAATGTCCGCAGCGGTCCGGTATGATTTTGAAGCATCACGCTTCAATTCCATTCGAACAAAATAAAAGCCTCACCTTGTCCACAAATTCACCTTCTCCAATGCAACGTATTCCGCTCATTCTTCTGGTGGCCATCGGGTTCAGCCTTTTCGGCTGTAGCCTGCAAAAGCGCAGCATCATGCCCGGTTGGCACGTTGAAAAACACCACCAACATGACGCAATTAGCAGCGCGATGGTCGAGTACGAATCGGAACAAGAGGTTCCGAATCCCTCCCTTGCCTCATCTCTCCACGTTCCATCCAGTAGCCAACCCGAGGCACGGATGCATGGAAAAGACCGCGATCCCGTAATTCCCGTCAAATCTTTGATGTCCTATTCCTTGCCCTTAGAAACTGCCCAAGAAAAACAATTAGCGCAGCTACTTCCAATTCCGAGTCCCCTCCGCGTATCCGCGCATTCCGCTGAACCAATCACGCCCGACTCAACAAAAACGCACGGGCTCAGCCGATTGTGGAAGCTGTGGGGAGGATTATGGTGGGCGATTTTTGGCATTGTGACCATTGGCATTGGAGACGCCTGGTTCCTCTTAGGGGCTGTCTTTTTGGTGTTATCCTTCCGATCCTTTGCTTGGCTATTTGCCTCCCGTGAAGCTTGGGCGAGACGCAAATCAAGCCGTATCGGCCACCGCACCTTTTTTCCACCTCAGAATCCATCAAGCGCTCAACATCAATTGTCCATCAATCGAAATCGAGCGGAACGCATTCAGAAAAAAGCACAGCGTCAAGCAAAGCGTCAAGCGTTTTTTCAATCTCCTACCACCAAAATTGCCGTGGGATTCATTTCAATGATGCTTGTCTACGCCCTTCTATTCTGAGGCGAAGAGTCTTTAAAGACAAGAAACGCCCCAAACACCAGTGTTTACTAGAGTTATAGGGCGTTTTACTAGTGATTCCGTTGGGACTCGAACCCAAAACCGTCTGCTTAGAAGGCAGATGCTCTATCCGGTTGAGCTACGGAACCGGTTCAAAGACAGTGCAAAGATGCAAAATTGAAATGCATTATCTTTCATGAAATTGTTCGATATGGAAACCAAACTCGCTTCACCTGCATTTCTTCAAGGTCTTTCCGCATTTTTCATGATCCTCTTCGCGTTGTTGCTCGCCTCATCGCTGCACGGTCAATGCACCCAAGCAACCGATCCCATCGCCTTATTCTCTGCCATCGAATTGAATGATTCGGAGCATCCCACACGGAACGCCAACAACCACGTTGGCTTGGAGTTGAATGCCGCTGAATTCGAGAAGATCCGGGCATTTAAGTACAATGAACTCACGGTCACCATGCCTTTTTTAGGTGGCAAGCAGCTACAAATCGAACTGGAATCCTTCCTCCCATTCTCAGGTGATTTCCGGATCGGAAGGTCCTTGCCTGACGGCAAATTCGCGGAAGAAGCGTATCTCCCGCAGCTGCTATCCTATCGCATTGTAAGTGCAGGCATGCGCGGCACCCTCGTCATTATGGAGGACCACGTAATGGGCACACTGCAATGGAAAGGTCAACAATACGACATCAGCGCGGTGAAGAATGGCGTCGATGGACGTCACGTCCTGTTCTTGCTCGCTGATGCCAGACAACCCCTCGAATTCGAGTGCAGTGCCGATGAAGAGCGCCCGTATCGGAAAGCCATTCCGATGGGCATGCAACCAGCGACTTCAAACCAGTCAATATCGTGTGTTGAAGTAGCCATCGACATCGATTACTATACGTACGGAACGTTCGAAAATGAATGCTATGCCGCCATTGAATGGGCATTGGCCGTCATGGCAGGCGTGAACACGATTTACACCAATGACCTCGACAATGCCATCAACATTCAAGCGTCTTATATCCATGTGTGGGAGACGGTTGACCCTTATGATGCCATCACGAATGATTCGGGACCAATGCTCGATGCATTTCGACTGGAATGGCTCACCAATCCCAACCTAGAAGACATCCAACGGGACTTGGTGCATTTGATGACGCGTCGGCAAAACACCGGGACAGGAGGCATCGCCTACCTCGACGTGGTGTGTTTTCCTCAGTATGCTGCCGGTTTCAGCTCTTACATGCTAAGCGGAAATGAATATGACCTCAACAACTACAGCTGGAACCTCAACGTAGTGGGCCATGAGTTGGGCCATAATTTCGGTTCCAACCACACCCATTGGTGCGGCTGGTCCGGCGGTCCCATTGATAATTGTTACGAAGCTGAAGGTGATTGCACCAACGATCCGCAGCCGCAGGTTGGTACCATGATGAGTTACTGTCATGCCGTTGCTGGCGGATCAGTCAACTTGAATTTCCACCCAACGGTAATCAATGAAGCGTTGATCCCGACCATCAATGCGGATGGCAATTGCTTCACGGATTGTGTAGAATGGACGACGAGCTGCGAGTATTATGGGTGCACGGATTCTGCCGCATGCAATTATGACCCCCTGGCGGTTTTGGACGACAGTTCCTGCGCCTATGAATTGGATGGATGTGGCGTTTGCGGTGGTGGAAACGAATCGTGCTCGGGCTGCACCGACGAGTCGGCTTGCAATTATGATGCTGAAGCCACCATCGACGATGGCGGCTGCTACCACCCGCCCTTTGGCGCCACGTGCACATGCACGTATGACGCTTCATTTGATGTGAATTTAAGTGCAGGAGAAACCGCCAGCGAATCCGTCGAGGCAGCTGGGTTCGTCACGGGCTTGGAGGCAATTTTGGTCTTTCAAGACCTTCCACCGGATCAGTCATGGGCCAATGAAATGATGGTTGGATTGACTGCCCCTGATGGCACCTGCCTGCAATACGGCGGCTACAATTTGTCGTTGGATTGCCCGAGTGCAGGACTTTGGCCTTCCAATTGGAATACCAGTGCGCAAGGCACTTATACGGCATCGGTCGTTTTTCCTGAGCCCATTCAAGGGACCGGGACTTGGACAATTACGATTCTGAATTCTTGGGCTTCTTCGAACGGTGCCTCCTACGAAACGACCCTCACCTTCAATGGACTGTGCGCAGGCAACTATAACAACCCCGGATGCACCAATGCAGACGCCTGCAATTACGACCCTACAGCCGTCTCCGACGACGGAACATGCGAATTTGAAAGCTGCTCTTGTCCTGGAGACTTGAATGGAGACAATGTCGTGACCGTGGCTGATTTGCTCGTCTTCTTGAGTGACTTCGGCTGCGTCAATATGCCCTGTCCCGGTGATGCAAACAACGATGGTCAGACCAACGTTGAGGACCTTCTGGTGCTACTTGCAGCCTTCGATGAACCCTGTCCGTGAGCGGCATGGAATGCATTCAAACAGTCTCAACCCCTCAGCGCTTCGCCCCATGCAACTTCACACCCTTCACACCCTTCACACCCTTCGTCGAGGTTGGATTCCAATGAATAAAAATGCATTCAAGCTAGGTCTTTTTGTGCTCATTGCTTCGCTGACTTCCTGCGATGTGTGTGAAGTAAAAGGAACCGTCACGTTTGACAATTCAGAGCGCCTATGGTGCAACTGCGAAGTGACGTGGCAGAATGGCGATGTGTATGTGATTGATGCGGGTGAGGTACGCACCTATGAATTCTTTCGAGGCAACCAATCCTTTGATGCATATTGCGGAAACGACGCTTTCGGGAACAGCCTTTGCGGCCTCGAAGAAGGAATTAGGACCCGTTCTTACGACATCGATTGCGGCGATGAACACGTGATGAATTTGAACTTTTGAGGGCTGCGCAGCTTAGTACGGTCCTTTCTCCAACCAATCGAACAAAAAACGCCCAGTCCACATGGAACTGAGCGTCTCTTTCTTTTTTTGTCGGGGCGGCAGGATTCGAACCTGCGATCTCCTGTTCCCAAAACAGGCGCCGTAACCGGACTAGGCCACGCCCCGAGCTATAAAAGCGAGGGCAAAGATACTCCAAATTATTGCGTGTGCAATGAAGGCTACTGAAATATCCCTCTGAATCTCATTGGAGGCTCATTCAACCTCAAAGAGTGGAAGGACAGACGTAATCGGTCTTCGGGATTTGCGTTTCCGAAATCGCTGCGTAACCGCCCTGGACATCGATCATGTTGTGGATGCCACGGGCTTTGAGCATGGACGATGCAATCATCGAACGGTAACCACCCGCACAATGCACGTAGAAAGGAGACGCGTGAGGGAACTCGGCGAGGTGTTGATTCAATGAGCTGAGCGGTGCGTGATGCGCTCCTTCGATATGCTCTGATTGATATTCGCCCGGTTTGCGGACATCGAATACCCGGTCCCGGTTGGCGGCATGTTCTGATTCAAATTGCGCTGCGGAGATGGAATGGACTGACTCTAACGCTTTGCCCGCCGCCTTCCACGCCGAAATTCCGCCTTGCAAAAACCCAAGGGTTTGATCAAACCCAACGCGCGCGAGGCGCGTAACCGCCTCTTCTTCCCTTCCCTCGGGAGCAACCAATAAAATTGGTTGCTGCACATCCACGATCAATTCCCCCACCCAAGGAGCAAAATTCCCGTCCAATCCGATGAAAATACTATTCGGCACATGGCCAGCCGCGAAATCTTCGGGCACCCGCACATCGAGCACCAAAGCCGAGGCTGCATTCGCTGCTTCTTCAAACGCATCGGGCACGAGTGAACGCAAACCCGCGGACAACACCTGATCAATGTCGGCATATCCACCTTCTTTGTTCAACTTGACGTTAAGGGGGAAATAAGGCGGAGGAGGCATCAATCCGTCCGTGACCTCTTGAACGAATTCTTCCTGCGTCATATCCGCGCGGAGCGCATAATTCATCCGTTTTTGGTTGCCCAAAGTATCCACGGTTTCTTTCATCATGTTCTTCCCACAAGCGGAACCTGCGCCGTGCGCAGGATAAACGGTAACATCGTCTGGAAGTGGCATGATTTTCTCGCGCAAACTATTGAAGAGCGTTCCCGCCAATTCCTCTTGCGTGAGTGAAGCCGATTTCTGAGCGAGATCCGGACGTCCAACATCGCCCAGAAACAAGGTATCTCCCGTGAAGATAGCATGCTCATTGCCTTCGGGGTCAAGGAGTAAATAAGTGGTGCTCTCCATGGTGTGTCCCGGCGTGTGCAACACGCGAATGGTCACGTCTCCAATCCGGAATTCTTCACCGTCGGCCGCGATGTGCGAATCAAAGGAAGTTTGTGCATTGGGACCGTAGACAATCCTTCCTCCGGTCTTTTCAGCAAGTGTCACGTGTCCGCTTACGAAATCGGCATGGAAGTGCGTCTCAAAAATGTATTTGATGGTCACCCCGTCCCGTTCTGCCCGATCCATGTACGGCGCTATTTCACGCAACGGATCAATGACCGCCGCTTCTCCCTGGCTCTGAATGAAATAAGCACCTTGGGCAAGGCATCCCGTGTAAATCTGTTCAACTTTCATGGCAATGAATGATCTCCGAATTGTGGAATTAAACGATGAATTCCATGGTAAAAATAATGCATGCCATGGCGATAATGAAGTAGCCAAAGCCGCGTTTCAATTTGCTTCCGTCTATGTATTTCCCGACACTTACCCCTGCAAAAATGCCCAGGACTGCAATGCCTGTGAATTGCAGTAAAAATGGCCAATCAATCGCTGCGGTCAGGGCATCACTCAAAAGAAATCCAAGCAACGATTTGAACGCAATGATGACCAGTGACGTGCCAATCGCGCGTTTGATTTGAAGGTTGGCAAACATCACCAAGGCCGGAATGATCAAAAATCCGCCCCCGGCTCCCACCATCCCTGTGAGCGCACCCACGATGAGTCCTTCCAACAAGATTAGCGGGTAGTTATAGCGCACGGCACCCGAACCACTTTTGCGCTCCTTTGAACTGAGCATGGAATAAGCCGCCCAAATCATCAAAACCGAGAACAAACCAAACATTCCCATCCGACGGGTGAACTCGAATCCTTCTACCACCCACAATACATCGGGAAGCATGGGCACCACAAATTGGCGAACTCCCCAAACTCCCAGTATCGCAGGCACTCCAAAAACAACCGCTGTTCGGACGTCGACATGGCCATTCTTGTATTGGCGAAAGCCGCCGACGAGAGCCGCTGAACCCACCACAAATAAGGAGTAGGCCGTAGCTAATTTTTCATCCAACCCAAACAAATAAGCGAGCACAGGAACAGCCAAAATAGATCCTCCTCCGCCAATAAGTCCTAGGGATACCCCAATCAATAGCGCCATGGAATAGCCAACGATCTCCATCATTCAGAAAGATTTGGCATTCAAGGTCCCCTCGAGCTCATCCAAAACGCGCAAAAGCCTTCGATCTGCAATGCGATAAAAGACTTGTTTGCCCTTTTTTTCGGATTGCAAGATTCCATTGTCCTTCATTTTTGCCAAATGCTGGGACATCATGGAAATCTGACATTCCGCACCGATCTCAGCGCAAAGTGAAGACACATCCATGGGCTCATGGCTCTCCAGCACTTCCAAAATCTCAAGCTTAACCGGATGGGCCACCGTTTTGAAGATTTTAGCCAACCCCTCCAAGTCATTTCTGGAATAATTGCGCTTGGATTGCTTCATAATGCAAAGGTACTGAATATTTTATTATTTAATAAATTAATGCTTTATTAAATTGTTGCCTTTGCCGAGGTACGCATTTCGTGAAATCGATGGGACTGCCTCCCAATGCCCTGTGATTCATTCAAATAAATCAAGCGACGGGACACAAAAAAACCAGTGCGCAGTGCACTGGTTTTTGATTCTTCACTTGCGGAGAGACGGGGATTCGAACCCCGGCGACGGTTGCCCGTCGACAGTTTAGCAAACTGCTCCATTACCACTCTGGCACCTCTCCTAAATTTCTTTGAATCACTCCAAAGCGGGCACAAAGTTACGGAAAAGCATTGCCAAAACAACAAAAAACACTATCTTCCCCATTGACATTTATCTGAGACAACCAACAACCGAATTCTTCCATGAAAAAAGTACTGATTCTCAGCGTTTTCGCATTTTTCGCATTTGCAGTTAACGCTCAAACAGCCGCCAACACGAGCGACAAGACCACAACGGAAGTGGCACAAACCAAAGATGCGGGTTCCAGCGCAAAGAGCGTAGCACTCGGAGGCAACGCGGCAACTGCAGCGGACAAGGCAACAAACAGCAAAGGAAGCAACGACAAGACGAAAGGAGCAGCCTGTTGCTCTTCGAAGACTGCGGACAAAGGAGGAAAAGAAGCTTGTGGCAAGTCTGCCGCATCATGCTGCTCTTCCAAGTCGTCTACGGCTGACAACAAAGACGGTAAGGCAGCTTGCTGCTCCGGCAAATCAGCTGAGACCTGCTCGAAGGAAGCCAAGAAAAAAAAGGATTAAATTGAACGAAAGGCCCTGAGCCTTTTCGCAACTCAATCGCCGCGCAGGGTTCACCAAAGACCTTGCGCAACTTGCCAGAGACTTGAATTTAGAAAGCTATCCCATTGGGTAGCTTTCTTTTTTTGCTTGATTTTCTTCCGAACGAAAGAAGCCTGCCCCTGCAAGACAAATCCTCTTCACCGCAACAGTCTGAGCGAAATTGCTCTGTAATTAAAAGGAAAACCTTTCTTCAGCCAAATCAGCTATGTGCTCGCCAATGGCCAATGCCGCAGTAGCAGCAGGTGATGGAGCATTCAATACGTGGATATTTCGATCCGTATAAGAAATGCGGAAATCGTCCCGAGTATCTCCGTCTTGGGACAACAACAAGGCACGAACACCCGAACGACCGGGACGCAAATCATCCATTGTCAAATCGGGAATCATGCGCTGCAAGGTCTTCAAGAAAAGGCGCTTGGAAAACGCCCGACGGTATTCATTGATTCCAAAGGCCATGTTATTGAAAAATAACTTCCACGTGCCTCCGTAACCCAATGCTTCCATTGTGTCCTTCAAATCAAAGTCTGTTTTGCCATACCCTTCACGCTTGAACGTAAACACCGCATTGGGACCGCATTCAATTTCACCATCCGTCATGCGCGTGAAATGAACCCCGAGAAATGGGAAATCCGGGTTGGGTACAGGGTAGATTAGATTTTTTACTTTGTGCTTGGCCTGCTCGGTCAATTCGTAGTAATCGCCTCGAAATCCGACCACTCGCTCTTTCAAAGGCACCCCGTCTTTTCGGGCCAATCGATCCGCCTGCAGACCGCCACAAACGACCACGTGCTTCGCCAAGAAACCCTCTGGCGAATGATTCGTCCGCACGCGGGTATCATCTCCGGTGCGCTCAAATGAAGTGACTTCTTCTCCGAGGCGCATGGCACTTTTCGGCTGCAACCCAAGGGCTAATTCCACCATTTTTCGGGTTGCCGAGCGGTAATCGATGATTCCCGTGCAGGGAACCCACAGCGCACCAACGCCCTTGCAGTGTGGTTCAATCTCCCGCAATTGATCGCCATCGATACGCTCGAGTCCTTCGATTTCATTCTGCTGACCGATTCCATGGATTTTTTCCAACATGGGCAATTCAGAGGATTCAACGGCCACCACTACTTTCCCGCACACGTCGTGCGGAACATTGTGTTCTTGAGCAAAGCGAACCAAAGCCCTGCGTCCCTCGACGCAATTTTTTGCCTTCAGCGAACCCGGCGGGTAATAAAGCCCCGAATGGATCACGCCGGAATTATTCCCGGTTTGATGACCCGCCAATTCAGCCTCCTTTTCAACGAGCAATATGGAACGGTCAGGATAACGCTGCTGCAATTGATACAGGGTTGCTGCGCCTACAATTCCACCGCCTACAATGACAATGTCAAAGGCGTTCGCGGGAGTCTTTTCGTGAATCATCGGCGCAAAAGTACAACGGACTGACTATCTTGGACACATGAGCAATGCACCCGGAGTTGCAGAAAATGACCGCCGAAGGGAGAAAACACCCGAACAAGTCAAAAAGGCTTGGACGATGTACGATTGGGCGAACAGCGTGTATTCGCTTGTGATCACGACTGCCATCTTTCCTATTTTTTTCAATGCCTTGACTTCGGACCGGAACGAAGCGGGCGAAATCATCAACGATACCGTAATCTTTTGGGGGCGCGAACTCATTAACACTCAGCTCTATAGCTACGTCCTTGGAGCGAGTTTTTTGTTTGTCATCATCGCCTCTCCCTTGTTGAGCGGAATGGCAGATGTCACGGGACGAAAACTGCAATTGATGAAAATCTTTTGCTACAGCGGAGCCATCGGATGCATCAGCCTCTATTTCTTCAATCCGGCTCACTTAGAATGGAGCATGGCCGCCTTGTTTCTGGCCAACATTGGGTTTTGGGGAAGCCTCGGGTTTTACAATGCTTTCTTGCCAGAAATCGCACCGCCGGAAGAACATGATCGTCTCAGCGCAAAAGGATTTGCAATGGGTTACGTGGGCAGCGTTCTTCTGCTCTTGGTTTGCCTTGGATTGATCATTGGCATCGGCAGCTTCATGACGCCTTGGGCATTTGTCCTGGTGGCCATCTGGTGGATTGGCTGGTCTCAACCGACGTTTCGGACCTTGCCGTACAATCCCCATGACAAGAAAATCACACGGGACTTATTCAGTCGGGGATTCAAGGAGTTGCGTCAAGTGGCGCGGGATATGTCGGGCCGTAAAGACCTCATTCGATTTCTTTGGGCCTTCTTCGTGCTCTCCATGGCGCTGCAAACCATTATGCTCATGGCATCGTCTTTTGGAATCAAAGAAGTAAACCTGAATGACAATGAGCTCATCATCGCCATCATCGCAGTGCAGTTGTTGTCCATTCCGGGCGCGTTCTTCATGTCCTGGGTGAGCGGCAAAATTGGCAACATCAAGACCCTCATGGGTTGTATTGTTGTTTGGGCCGGGGTTTGCTTGTACACCTATAGTTTGGTCAGCGACGTCACGGGTTTTTATGTCGCTGCCGGCATCATCGGCTTTATGATGGGCGGAACCCAAAGCTTGAACCGCTCCAGTTATTCCAAGATGCTGCCCGAAACGGACGATCACGCGTCGTATTTCAGCTTTTACGAAGTCCTTGAAAAGGGCGGATTGATCATCGGAATGTTCAGCTGGGGCTACATTGAAGGTTTCACTGGTTCCATGCGATCCAGTTTGCTAGCGCTCATCGCCTTCTTTGCGATCAGCTTGGTCTTTCTTCAGCTGATTCCAAAGCCTCATCCATCCCCTAGCATTTGAAGGCAGGGGTCAATCGTGAGTCCACGGCAAATAAGCGTGCTCAAGAAGCTCAAATTCCACTCTTCTATTCTGTTGCCGCCCTTCTTCGGTTGCATTGTCTTCCGTCGGCTTCAGGCTTCCATGCCAAGTCAATTTGAGCCGATTCGGATCCACTCCTCGCTCACGCAGTGCCCGCATGACAGATTCTGCGCGTTTCTCACTCAATTGCAAATTGTACGATTCTGAACCGATAAAATCCGTGTGCCCATTGACCTCAATGACCAAGTAACGGTTTCTGCGCATTTCTTCCCCCAATGTATCGAGCGAAGCCATGGCCTCTGGCGTCAATCCGTATTCATCAAAGTCGAATAAAATCGCGTCCCAGCGAACATGTTCCCGCTGGTACGCCTGCCAAGGTGGGTCTGTCACAGCCGTCCGAATCTCCGCGTTTAAGCACGAGCAATCAGCGGGAGATTCCACGGATCGAATGCGCACATCATCCAAATAAACGTATGCCCAATTGCTCGATGTTTCGGGATCATCTTTTCGTTCCATGATTCGCAAACCCTCAGGTTCCACGAAGTTTCCTATGGTGACGAATTCCTCTCCGCCTGCTGCTTGAAAAGCATCGCTGAGACGTGTCCAACTCCAGCGGTCACTCAGCATGTGCAAAGCCGGATTGGCGACCTGTGGCGTTCCTTTCAACATTCCTTCTCCGACAGCAACTGGAGCCTCCTCAGTGAAATAAACCCCCAGCCCATCCGTAATGATTTTGCTGTGATCAGCGGCACAAACCCACCACTCCACGCACACCCATTCTCCTTTTTGCAAGGATCGACGAAGTGGGGCTTGAAGGTACTCCCGATAGTACGGTTTGGATTGCGAGAAAAGTACAATTCCAGCATAGGCATTCCCGTCAAGCGCAGGTTGGTTGCCAAACATATTCTTGGGAACACCTGCCTTGCCTCCAGACGAGCACGCATCGAAATGATCAGGTGTTCCGGCGTTGGCCTGATTCCAGCCTGAAATGGTCTTCAATTTTGCCTGGGTATAGTCACCCGGACACCACGCCTTCTCTTCAAAGCTTCCATTCTGCACCAAGTTTCCCGCTTGTCCGCTGCTTTGAGCGTACACCGCTGTCTGCATAACCGCTCCCAAAAGGAAGCAGGCCACACAACATTTCAGGGCATTTTGGCCCAGCATGATGGTGGAGTTATTTGATTAATTCGAACGTCACCCGCCGGTTTTGGGCTCGGCTAATGTCGGTGTCGCGCGTACTCGCAGGATCGGAGTTTTCCATCGCCTCAACTTCCAAACGAGAAGCATCAATGCCCATTTCCGCAAACTTGGCAACCACTTGATCCGCGCGCTTTTCACCCAATCCTCTGTACCGCGGATTGATTTTGCCTTCATTGAATTCGTCCTCATCCGCGTGGCCGATGATGCGCAACTTCCATCCTGCATTCTCCTTGAGGAGATCGGCAAGCTTTGCGATTGTCGCAGATCCTGCACCGGTAGGACGGCGCTTCAAAAATGCATAGTACACGGCCGAAACACTCACGATCTCAGCTGGAGACATGCTTTCGCTCAAAACAATCGATGAACCATAAACGAGATCCGTTCGCACCTCGTCAGCGGCAGAGCAGGCACATTGTGATTTGGCTTCAATGGGAGTTAGTTTCACATTGTCCAGGTAGTAGTAGGCTTGGTTCTTAACGACACCTATGATGCCCGTTGGCTTCTTCATTTTTTCGTCTTCCACATCACTGTCCTTGTGGAATCCTCCAATGATCAAGTACTCCTCTTCGCCGGTTCCTATGAAGGTCCCACAGACCGTTTCCCATCCGTCTTGCAGCGACATGACTTTGTCGGATTTGTGCAAAACGCTGGCTTCGCGGTCCAATACTCCCGTGTTGCCTTGTTCAATTTTGCGATCGCTGAGGTAAGCACCAACACCATTGACCGCGTAACGGGACAAATCACTCAAGCTGATGTCAAAGGACACACAGTAGAGCTGGTTCTTTTCAAGCTCACTTGACAATGCTACTTCAAAGTAGGTTCGCGTTAATTTTGGGTCCTTGCTGAAGGCACGAAACCCTGCGTAACAAACTCCGTCTGCCGCTTCTTGCTTGCCGTAAACATTGTTTGGAATGTTGACTTTTTCCGATTTCATCCCTTCTGCGTAGAGATCCAATGCAGCTTCTGTTCCTGAGAACCAGTCTTCCGTGAATTCCTCCAACTGACCTTGACTCTTCAATTTGCGCAAATCAGAATTTTCAAAACTGCCGTTGGGCACATAATTATCTTCCTGCGCAGTCGCATTCAAAACAGCAAAAAGCGCTGCAGCTGCAATCAAATGGTGGGAAAGGTTCGTCTTCATGACATAAGGGGTTTTCAATTCTTTACAGTGATCGAGCAATTTCATGACCGATTGGGCCCGCATACTGTTCGAGGAAGGCAAGTTAGTGCTATGGGAGTTGATGCCAAAATTTACCGCGTGAAACCATGCATTTTCTTCTTCGTTTGGGCTCCAAATTAAGCTTTGACCACAATCAATGCAGGATCTTGAACATCGCCTCCTTTAAGAGCATCGGATCGGAGACCGTCGCGTTGCCTTGACCTTTCGCCTTTCGATCCGCCTCCTTCAAATAGCCAAATACCCTGCCAACTTTTTCCAATGAATAATTTCCCGCCGCTTCGCCATATTGTTTCACAGCGAATGGAGCACATCGCAGCGCTTTCGCCGCGGCCGCACTGGAACGATCTTTCAATCCGTGGTAAGCATATACCTTACTGAAAAAGCTACCCAAGACAGGCATGACCATGGCCACGGGATGATCTTTGGGATTGGCTGCGAAATAGTCCACTATGCGATTGGCACGTGCGAGGTCCTTGGCACCGATAGCGCGCTGCAATTCGAACACGTTAAAATCCTTACTAATGCCAATGTGTTTTTCGATGTGTTCAGGTTGAACCTCGGCACCTTCGGGCAAGACGATTCGAAGTTTTTCCAGTTCATTCATCACTTTGCGCAAATCATTTCCCAAGTACTCTGCCAAGATCTGCGCTGCCTGTCCTGAAATCCGCATGCCCTTTTCTTGCACCTGATTTGAAATCCATTCGGCCAATTTGTAGTCGCGGACTTTTTCGCTTAAAAACAGCGTTCCCGCCTTACTAATCGCTTTCACTGCTTTCAGCCGGCCATCGGCCTTCTTGTTTTTGAAGCAAAATACCAGCACCGTGCTTGCCACAGGGGATTGGGCGTAGGCTTCCAGCTTTACCATGTCGCTCGATCGCCTCCAAGCCGGCCAATCTTGCGCTTCTCGCATCACCACCAACTGCCTTTCTGCCATCATCGGAAACCGCCGTGCAGCCTCGAGCAATTGTTCCACCGATGTGTCACGACCATAAACTATCGTTTGGTTGAAATCACGCATGGCCGCTTCGACGACCGCTTCTTCAAGGGCTTTCGAAATCTCATCAATGAAGAACGGTTCTTCGCCGTGCAGCAGATACAGCGGCCGAAATGATCCCGATTGAACATCTCGAATGATTTGGCGGTGTGGCATGGCACGAAGATAATGGAACCGATTCGCGGCCGAAAACACGGCAACAGGTATTTTTGGACCATGCCGCATGATACCAACTTGGCGTGGGTGCACATTGGAAACCAGCGCCTTCCGCAACTCAACCTCCCTCCTTTCCCATTGGATTGGCGCCTTGGCGGAGCGCGCACGGAGGTCAAATGCCTGAGCCGGTTGAAGTATTTTGCCCTCGAACCGGAAGAATGGGTGCGGCAACACTGGTTGCATCACCTCGCCCACGATTTGAATTACCCTGCCAGCTTGATGTCTGTCGAGCATCCATTGCAACTCAACGGCATGAAACGCCGGGCCGACATTATTTGCCATGATCGTTCTGGAAACCCCCTGCTCATGGTAGAATGCAAGCGACATGATGTCCCGCTGAGTCAGGCGGTTCTCCATCAAATCTTGCGGTATCACTTGGCCTTAAAAACCCCACTCATCGTAATATCCAACGGATTGAAGCACCAGGCATATTCATTCAAATCCAACGCATTTCAGGCGCTGGATTCCCTCCCGAGCTATGACTCGATTCCGGCAAAGTGAATGAATACCAGCCTTTCCTTTCGCAGGTCAACGAGCATTGGCCTATTTTCGCACCGAAGAATCGCCTGAAAACCATCTGAATGATCATTCAAGAAATAATCGCTATTGCCGGCAAGCCGGGTCTATTCCGCATCGTTGTGACGAATCGGAACAATTTAATTGTGGAGTCCATGCTTGACAAAAAGCGCTTGAGCATTCCAGGAACTAGCCGGATCAGCAGCCTCGCTGACATCACGATGTTTACCACCGGGGAAGACCTGCTTCTCATGGAAGTACTGAATCGGATGAATGAGCATGTGGGCGACAATGCTATCCCAAACGTGAAAGGCGACGCTTCATCGACCAAGGCTTTTGTGAGCGAGATCATACCGGAGTTGGATCACGACCGCGTCTACAATTCGGACTTGAAAAAGTTGGTGCAGTGGTTCGGCATTTTGAAGACCAACAGCTGCTTCCCGTTGGAAAGTCAAAAAGAAGAGGAAGAGGCAACCGAAGAAGCGGCTTCAGAAACTACTGAGACCACTGCCAAAGCGAAAAAAGCACCGGCAAAGAAGGCTGCGGCGAAGAAAGCGCCAGCGAAGAAAGCTGCAGCGAAGAAAACTGCGGCTCCCAAAGCTGCAGCAAAAAAGAGCACCGCGAAGAAAGCGCCAGCGAGCAAAGCCAAAAAATAATCCCCTTATGAAGCACATTGCCGTCATCGGAGCTGGAACCATGGGCAATGGCATTGCGCATGTGTTTGCTCAATCCGGATTTGAAGTCACGCTCATTGATGTTCAAGCCACCGCACTGGAGCGCGCCTTGAAGACCATCGAAAAGAACCTCGACCGCCTGATCAAAAAGGAGAAAATTTCCCAGGAGGACAAGCTGGCAACGCTGGGGCGAATAGCGACATCAACGAATATTTCCGAGGGGGTATCTCAAGCGGAATTAGCGGTCGAAGCAGCCACGGAACGCACCGATTTGAAACTGCAAATTTTCGAACAAATGGATGCCGCAGCTCCTGCGAATTGCATCTTAGCATCGAACACTTCTTCCATCTCCATTACCAAGATTGCTGCGGCGACCAAACGGCCGGACCAGGTCATCGGTATGCACTTCATGAATCCCGTACCCATCATGAAATTGGTGGAAGTAATCCGAGGGTTCTCCACCAGCGATGCCACGTGCAATTCTGTCATGGCGCTCTCGAAAGCGTTGGGTAAAATTCCGGTGGAAGTCAATGACTACCCCGGATTTGTTGCCAACCGGATTCTCATGCCCATGATCAATGAAGCCATCATCACCTTGCATGAAGGAGTGGCCGAAGTAGAAGCCATTGATACCGTCATGAAGTTGGGAATGGCGCACCCCATGGGACCATTGCAATTGGCTGACTTCATCGGCCTCGACGTTTGCCTCAGTATTTTGGAAGTACTCCACTCCGGATTGGGCAACCCGAAGTACGCGCCATGCCCATTGCTCGTAAACATGGTCACCGCTGGGCATTTAGGCGCTAAAAGTGGCCAGGGCTTTTACGTTCACACCCCCGGCAGCAAAGAACTTATTGTCGCTCCTTCATTCGCATAATTGACCGATATTGAGGGCATGAAAGCCTCGCGGAATCGACTGCATGAGATTATTTTTGAAGCGGACACTGCCGCCGGCAAGGCATTTGATGTGGCGCTTTTGTGGCTCATTGTCCTCAGTGTATTAACCGTCATTGCGGAATCTGTTCCTGAATGGCACAGTGCTTATCACACCGAATTTGTCCAACTGGAATGGGGATTCACTGCCTTGTTTACACTGGAATATGTGCTTCGCCTGTTGGTGGTCAAAAAACCCTGGCATTATGCCCGTAGTTTTTTTGGACTGGTCGATTTACTCGCCATCCTCCCCACGTTCATCGGCCTGATTATCCCTGGTTCAAGCAGCCTGCGCATCATCCGGATTTTGCGTGTGCTTCGTGTTTTTCGCGTGCTGAAACTCGTTGGATTCATTGCCGAAGCGAAGCTATTGCAAAACGCCCTGCGGGCGAGCCGCAGGCGCATCATTGTCTTTCTCAGCGCCGTGCTTGCCTTGGTCACCATTTTGGGAACGTTGATGTATTTGGTAGAGGATGAACAAGCTGGATTTTCGAGCATCCCACGCAGTATTTATTGGGCCATCGTCACGGTCACGACGGTTGGATATGGCGACATTGCCCCGCAAACCGTCGCCGGCCAGGTCATTGCTTCCATGATGATGATTTTGGGCTACGCGATCATTGCTGTTCCATCGGGACTGGTCGGTGTGCAAATGATGCGCAGCAACATGCGTTCTTCAGAAAAATCCACGAGCACGTCCACACAAGCCTGTCCGAGTTGCGGGAAGGACGGGCATGATTCGGATGCACAGCATTGTAAATATTGCGGACATCTCATGTGATTCCATTTGGTATTGGTGCACGATTGACTAAATTGCCCATGTGGGACAACTGCTCAGGCAGGTATTTCACGCACCGAATCAAACGATCACAACATGCAGCAACCTACGCGCCTCTTTGACTTTCCCCGGTACCAGCTCGAAAACAATCCGCTGGACCTGATGATGTCCATGCCGAACAACGGCAATCGAATCAATTATTCAACGGAAACGTTCCTAGCAGCGGTGGATCGTGTGGGCCGAGGCCTCATTGCCATGGGACTTGAAGTTGGTGAAAAAGTCGCCCTGATTTCACACAACAATCGGTGTGAATGGAACATCATGGACCACGGAATCATGTCGGCCGGCGGGATCAACGTGCCGATTTACCCCACCATGACGGAGGCGGATTATGAATACATCCTCACCCACAGTGAGAGTAAATACTGCGCGGTCAGCAACCAAGAATTGTACGACAAAGTCATGGCCATCAAAGACAAAGTCCCCACGTTGCAGGGCGTCTTTGTTTTTGAGCGAGAAGCCAATGGCACGCACTGGTCTGAAATCACCGAGGCGGGAAGCGACGAGCAGCAGGGCGAATTGGAGCGTCGCATGGCAAGTGTAAAACCCGCAGACCTCGCGACCATCATTTACACTTCAGGCACCACCGGTACTCCGAAGGGGGTGATGCTCAGCCATCAAAACATCGTGCAAAACATTTTGCACAGCATTCCAAGGATTCCCCAAGTCTTGGTCGATCAAGAATACCGGGTATTGAGCTTCCTTCCCGTTTGCCACATCTTCGAACGCATGCTGCACTATTTGTACATGTACATCGGTGCCAACATCTATTTTGCAGAGAGTCTGGAAACCATCAAAGAAGACCTGGGGTATGCGCAACCAACGGTCTTCACCGCGGTGCCGAGATTGCTCGAAAAATTCTACGACGGAATTGTCCAGAAAGGGCGTGCGGCAGGAGGTGTAAAAGCAGCCATCTTCAATTGGGCACTTGGTTTGGCATTGGAATGGGAGCCAGATGGCCAAAACGGTGGTTTTTATGAATGGAAATTGGGAATCGCACGGAAACTCGTCTTCAGCAAAGTGAAAACAGCACTCGGCTTGGACAACATCCGAGCAGTGGCATGCGGTTCTGCGGCACTGGCTCCGCGCTTGGCGCGCTTTTTCAATGCTGCAGGCATCCCTGTATATGAAGGATATGGTCTGACGGAAACCAGTCCGGTTGTCACGGTCAATTCCGATGTCGAACCGGGCTTGATGCGCATCGGCTACGTGGGCAAACTCATTGAAGGCGTCGAAGTAAAATTCGCCAATGATGGCGAGATCATGGTCAAAGGCCACAACATTATGATGGGCTATTACAAGGAGCCAGAAAAAACCGCCGAAGTGATGAGCGGCGATTGGTTTCACACGGGAGACATTGGCATCTTCGACAATGGTTTCCTGAAAATCACCGACCGCAAAAAAGAAATGTTCAAGACCTCTGGCGGCAAGTACGTTGCACCGCAGCTATTGGAAAACGCCCTGAAAGCCTCGCTCTTTATCGAGCAAGTCATGGTGGTTGGTGACGGTCAGAAATTCCCTGGGGCCATTGTGGTGCCAAATGCCGAGGCGATCGAAGAATGGTGCAAACGCAAAAATCATCCCTTCCCTGGAATGGAAGGCATTTGCAAAGACAAGCGCATCACGGATCGCATTCAAGAAGATGTGGACGGCCTCATGGAGCCTTTTGCCAAATGGGAGAAGGTCAAAGCCATCCGTGTGTTGCCGCAAATGTTCAGCATCGAAAGCGGCGAATTGACGCCAACCCTCAAATTGAAGCGCAAGCCCATTGTCGCCCATTACCAGGCGGAAATTGACGCACTCTACGCCTAATTACCAAGAAGTCCCTGAACCCGAATGGAAGAGTTTCTCATCAACCTGGACTTTGGATTGTTCAAGATTTTGAACACGCACTGGGCAGGTGGGGACCAAATCATGTGGGCTGTTTCTGGGACCTGGTGGTGGGTGCCATTGTACCTTCTTTTGCTATGGGAACTTTGGAAGGCCTCCAACAAAGAATGGGATCGGGTCATTGTACGTGTTTTCTTGCTCGCACTTTGCATCACAGGAACGGACATGATTTCGGCCCGCGTCGTTAAACCTGCCGTGCAGCGGTTTCGCCCTTCGCACTCCATCGAATTGAAGGGCGATGTGAATTTGGTTGTTCCTCCGGGAAAGACGGAACCGTACATCGGAGGACGCTTCGGCTTCGTGAGTTCGCATGCTGCAAATTGTGCGGGGGTGGCTGTTTTTATGGGAATGATCCTGGGAGGAGGCATTTGGCTATGGTCCCTCTTGGGCTGGACGTTGCTCGTGGGATACAGTCGGATTTACCTCGGGGTGCACTTCCCGCTCGATATTGCGGGAGGCATGATGCTCGGCGGCTTCATCGGTTATATCCTATGGCGCGTGCAGCATAAGTTGGTCGGTAAACCTGTAAATACCCCATGAATTTCCTTGCAATATTCTTGGGCGGAGGACTGGGCAGCGTGACCCGCTACGCGCTGGGGCTGCTCATCAAACGACTCGGATTCATGGCGCCGTTTGGAACACTCGCGAGCAATGTGCTCGCCTCTGCCCTGCTGCTCGGAATCATCGCCACGTATTCCAACGCCATCGAAGGGTCCCTCAAAACCAATCCTTGGCTTTTGCTCTGGACGGTAGGATTTTGTGGCGCTTTTTCGACCTTTTCCACTTTTGCCGCGGACACCCTGTCGCTGTTCCACTCCCACGGGATGGCTTGGTCCATTGGCAACGTCGTTGTGAATGTTGTATTCTG
>Ga0315315_10000938_pt1 | contig 26174 bp, 38 predicted proteins | sample M140m3416metaG_FD_203699 | JGI IMG/M metagenome (GOLD analysis project Ga0315315, IMG submission 203699) | Ammonia-oxidizing marine archaeal communities from Monterey Bay, California, United States - M1 40m 3416 | ecosystem: Environmental > Aquatic > Marine > Intertidal zone | place: USA... | reverse complement strand
CCTCTGTTTGACCTGGGTTTCCCCCTACCCCCTTCCAAGTGGAGGGGTTTCCCTCATAGTGCTTCTCCGTGTGGTGTTTCTCCGTGCTGGGGTTTTTCCGTACTCGACTATTGATCACTACACACCTCGCTTTTGTGGCTCAAGCCGAACTTCACCCGCCGAAACTCCGCTTTAGGTTTCCAGCTTGAACACTTGCCGCAGAACTCGTGCCCTGACTCTCTCATTTCGCAGACCAATTCAACCGGTTGCGGTGGCTTATAGGTTTTTGCCGCTTGCATATAAGACTTGTGGAAGGTCTTTTGGTCAGACATGAACTTGTCTAGCGTAATCGGTGCAATGCCAAAGCGCTTGCAAAACAGCCGTTTATCCACGTCTTCATTTCCTTGTCTTGCTCTGACCACCCGCGCTCTAAACTCTAGGTGCTGCTCTTGAAGGCTTTTCACCTTATTATACCTCACTCTTCTTTGTGGATCCCGCCCAACTGGGTCAAACTCTGCGCACCTTGGCGCTCTTAGCTGTGTGTGTCTCACGCTCTCCCCCTCTGGCAATCTCGGCAAACTTGCCCCGGTTTCTCTGCGTGTTTACAAGCCCAGGTCCCCCCGTGCCCCTCGTCCAAATATTTCGATTTCCACCCGGTAAAGCTCTTTTCATGCGCGGGCATTCTTGCCGCTTTTGCGTGATTGATCGCCGCCAGTAGTTTAACAAGGCTTGGTCTTTCCGCTGACTGACCGACTGACCGCGCCCCCTTCATAACGTCCGAAGCTGTCAACCCCGCGCCTCTTCGGTTCTTGTCCGTGATTTCAAAGCACCACTCTTTTGCCGTCTCAATTGGCACAGCACCAGGACAAGCCGCTGAAAGTATAGCCAAAGCTTCAAGCACCTGCACTTTGTCTGCCGGTGGTTCTTTTCTGGCGATGTCGCCCGGTATTCTACCGATTAGTTGAGACATAAGCCGCCCTCGGTTTTGATTAGATCAAGAATTTTCTCTGTTTGGTTTTTTGGTTTGGCTTTGCTCCGGTCGATGTCGGCCCATGCTCCGTTCTCTAGGTCTCGTATGTTCTCAGGCTTCAAAATCGTCCTTAGTCCCACATTTCCACTTTTCAGAAGCGATGAGTCACCCGCTCGCGCTTTCAGGCTTACAAAGTATTCTCGAAGCTCTGACGCGCTTCTAGGCTCTTCTCCGCACCCTAAACCTAAAGCCGCTCTTATTGCTGTCTTGTCTGAGAGATAAACCCGATTTAGGGGCAAAAACCCGATCGGTTCTAGGATTTCCCTGTAAGCCTCGATCACCTGTGTAATTTCGTCCGGTGCGTTTTGCGTTGGTATTGGAGCCGGCTTTGGTTTTGGTTTTGGAGTTGGTAAGGAGTTGGTAAGGTGGTGCGACGTATCGGTGACCGTGCCGGTCTCCGTGCCGGTCTCCGTGCCGGTCTCCGTGTCGGTCTCCGTGTCGGTGGCCTCGATTCTTTCAAGCTGTAGCCTTCGCCGCTTTTCAACCTTCTTTTGGTTCATCTTCTTAGCCCAGCTCTCACGGTCTTTGACCCCAGCCGCCCAAGGTTGATGATCTGCCCAGTCGTGGCAAGAATAAGTTTCACCGTCAAAATCCAAAAAACCCGAATCAAGAAGAGCTTTCACCAGGCTTTCGGCTTCGCTTTTCTCCGCGCCCGCTTGACGCGCTATTGTGCGCACCGTCCACCCGCTCAAGACCCCATCGGGCTTGAATCTAGCAACCGCGCCCCATAGCTGAAAAAGTCGAAGGCAGCCACCCGCCCCGTGTTCTTCTTCTAATTCCTGGAATTTAGGGTGATTGAATAGATCTATTTTGATCCTAATATCCTCGTTAACTGCCACTTGTAGCCCCTTTTATGACTTGTATTGTTCGCCCGGTCTTAGGCTTCCGACTAATAAAGCCGTCCCTTTGAAGCCGGTTCAAAATCTCATGAACCGCATTTGTTGAACTTCTGCCGGTTCTGTCCCCGATTTCTCTGATCGAAGGACTAAACCCGTGCTTTTTTTGAAAGTCTTGAATTGCCTCTAAGACCTCAAGTTGTGCGTCTGTTGGTTTCACTTTTCACCTCCTAAAAGGTTTTCAAATATCCCGCGCCCGACTAATTCAGCGCATTGTGGCACCACCGCATTACCTAGGGCTCGATTTCTGTCCATCCGATGGGAAAGCCCATTAGCCATTCGACAAACTGGGGGTCCAGCTTTCCAGGCTTCGAACCCTGCAATCCGATCTGCCCAGTCATTGCCAAAGATTCCAGACTTAGCCGTCCCCGGCTTTCTTTGTTGTTTCCTTTTCCGTTTCCGGAGCTCCCGTAACGGCTGGCGGTCGGCGTTGGGTATTTTGCCAGATGCGCAAAAGCTCGGCACCCGCTGTGCTTCCTTGTCATATATGGGGTGAGTTGATTTCCTGTTCTTGTCGGTGTCGCTACGATAAGCCGTGACAAAGACCCGATCTCTGATGTGCGGGGCACCAACCGCCGCCGCTGATAAGCAGTCCCATTGTGCATTGTACCCGCTTGCGGCCAAGTCCCCAAAAACTCGACCAAGCCCCGAAATAAGCAAGCCTGGCACGTTTTCCACAAAGACCGCCCTCGGTCGTATCGCGCAAATGCAACGGTAAAATTCTGACCATAATCCAGATTTGACCCCATAAATCCCCTTTCTTTTTCCTGCTAAGCTTAAATCCTGACAAGGAAACCCACCCGCCAAAAGATCAACTTTCTCGAGCGCGTCAAAATCTAATTCCGTTATGTCTTTGTGTTTTTCGACGGTGGGCCAATGTTTTTCTAAAACTCGCCGACAAAAAGGGTCTATTTCTACCTGCCAACGACACCTGAAGCCGGCCCGCTCAAGACCAAGGTCAATGCCACCAATCCCCGCAAATAACGAGCCAAAGGTAAACATCACGGCTCCACCCCGCTCCAAGGCATAACTTCAACGATACATCCGTACTTATACTTGGTGATAGGTAACGGTTTTTTCTGTTCGTACTCCCACAAAATCAGCGGGCTGCCGTCATCAGTTTGCAGGATTCTTTCCGCCACTTCGTCACGAATCGCTTTTGCGGACCTTGCCAAATTGTCAGTATCAAGCGTTCTTACGCCTATGCGAGTAATCACCACTCTAGCCGGTGGCTTGAACGTAGGCTTGCCTAGGACGAGCCAAGCACAAAGCACCGCATCTTTTTGTTGCTTTGACCGCTGATGTCCTCGCCCCCAGTGCCCGCGCTGGTTAGCTTCCGAGACGAGCTTAACTTTCATCTCAAGAGTCAAGGGATCTAGCCTTGAAAGCTTCATTGATCGCCCGCCTCTATCAGCTTATCCAGCTCTTCAACCGCTCTAATTTTGTCCTCAATCGCATCACTACACCCTAAGTCAATAACGCCTTGGGGCACATTTGACCGGCCCCCTAAAAGCGCAACCTGTTCCGTGAGTCTTTGGCGAATCAAAAGGAAGCGCACCCGCGTTTCCGCCTCTTCTACCGCCTTTGTCCGGTCCAGCTTTTCTACCGCCTTTGTCCGGTCCAGCTTTTCTTGCTCTTCTTTTGATGCGCTCGGCAAGTCTTCACCTGAATAGATGTAAAGCCCAAGACCCGTGACGACTGCTATCGTTTTGACTAAACACCGCATCCGAGTGTTGCTTATATCCGTTGCAGACGGGTTCTTAACCGCCTTGTGTCGATTGTCCATGACCGCCAACCAATGCGAGTCGGTGAACTCTTTTTCACCCTGCTTGACCGTCAAATGACACGCGACTTCAACCGTACCCCCTTCAAACTTCTCCAAAGAAAAAGCCGCTTTCGATTCAGGATAATGGTCTTTAAGAATAGTCCAGCACCAAGACCAAGAAAGATAATTGTAGCCACCGCGCTTCTCCGTTTGTCCGCTGGCATCATGCTTTGACAGCGTAGACCAGACTTCCGCCGCAAAACTCAGATCAGCCAAAACGCCAAAGCCCCCAGGCCAAAAAGACCAAGCCCAAAAGCCGCCCCTTTTAGCGTTCTAATTTGCTCAATTCGCTTTTGCCGTCTGTGCATCTTTGCCAGAATTTCAGCACCCGCATTATTCCATGTGCCGGTAATCGGCTGATTTTTTAGCTGGTAGTGTTCCGAGTTTAGCCCCTGAATAAATGTGTCTATGTGTGTTTGTCTTGTTTTCATTTGCTAACCCCTCTTAGCCGATAAACATTAATCGTGCGTGAATGAGCCGAAGGCGTAGCGCTTTTCTTGCGCCCAACTATCTCCCAGTCAGAGCCGCGAAAAACCGCACCCCATGCGTTCGGGTGTGCCGGCTCCCGACCATGCGCCACCGCGACGTTGCGCAAGTCATCAGCCGAGACAACTCCCGCTTTTAGGGCGATTCGCGCTGCCTTTGCCCTAATCCATTCAATCCACTCCCCATTATTTGCAGTGACTTTTTTAATGCCGGCCTGCTTCAAAACCTCGCCAGACAAAGCCGCAAAAGGTCGGGAACCACCAAAAATCTCTAGTTGCTCTATCATTCTTCTTCGTCCTCAAGCGTTTCAAATTTGCTCATTCTTTCGAGAGCGTTAACGCAGACCCCTAGAAGTTCCTCTACCCCGTACATTCTTTCTGCCAAAACGTCTCTTTGAACTCTTATTTCGTCCACTGTGAGCAGATGCGCTCTCTTAAGAATCGTAAGATTGTTGCGTAAATCGTAAACATAATCCTGAAGAAGGCTCACGGTCCCCTCAAAAAACGCAAAATGTCTTTTATTGTTTGCCATACGTTTCTTTACCCTGAACGATCATTCAGTCTTTGTCAATTGCCGCTCGGGTGTTTTTTTGCATTCTACGAAATAAACGAAAAAAGACCCCAGATGGTGACTACGGTGACTACGAAGAGTCTGATTTGCTCAGAGAAATTAAAAAATGTCAGACGTTTTTTTTTGCTTGTTTGCTTGTGAATAAATACCGCATGACGGCCAACTTCAAAAACTCGCAAAAGCTCTTGATGTCGCTCCTGGTAAAGCCTCAACCCTGCTTGTCAAAAAATCTTATTGACCGCCAAAAATCGCTAGTAATTTTTCAGCACCCGCGCCGCCGCCAAGACCCGAAGCCAAGAAAAAGGCCGCCACCTTATAAAGCGTGCTTTTTGTGCTGGCTAAAACTTTTTCTAAATCTTCAGTCTTGTCTTGAAATGTCTTCAGATCGCCCTCAATCGCCGCCAATCGCCCCAAAATTCCAGATTGACCATCAGGACCCCGGAGAACTTGATCAAGATGTGCGATGTTTTGAGCGGTTTGATCGTTTGAGACTCTCCGCGCTGCACGCTCTTCCTTAAGCTCCGTCACCGATTGCGCAAGGCTTAGCATAGTTTGAGAGAGTGACTCGGCGGTTCCCTGAAGTTTCCCCAGCTCTTGAGCTGTCATTTTTCAACATCTCCCGCAGTTGCTCCGCTACATCTCGCAAATCTGAAAAAGTTTGATCGACTTCTTCTATAATTTCGTCTGAACTTCGACGAAAAGCCACGTCTAAGACTTCCCGCGCTGATCGCCAAACCCTCGACGCATGGCACCAAACCCAAGTCTTCTCGGTGATGCTTCCTTTTTTCAGCCATGCCTCAAGCTCGACCGGTCCCGCACAAGGGATATTTTCTTTTTGAATGTGGACCGCATATTTGAACACCTTTCAACCGCCTGCCATCAGAATGCCGAAAAGCCCCCCAACTAGCAAGCCAGAAAAGCCCGCGCCAATGAGCAAAAAATAAGGGTTTATGGTTTCTTCTTTTTCCGGCAATTCAGGCACCACAAGCGCACTTGTGACCGTGCTTGAACGCGCTTCAAGTTTACCAAGGCAAGTCGTCAATTTTAGCCGGGTGTTTTTTGCTCTATTTTCCCAAGTAACAGCACTGTCATATAAAGCCAGCTCGCACGGGTTCAATGTCACCGCACATTGCGCGGCCACATCAGCCGGAAGTGCCGCAAAAATTGCAACCAATGCCGCTTTTGTCAATTTCACCAGTCGCCACCTTTTGAACGGTCAATCAAGGCATTTGCATCAATCGCCGCCACTTCACCCTTGTTGATTGCGCTTTTTGCCCGCTCGTACTCCTTTTGCATTGCTTCAGCTTTTTTCTTCTCTTTTGTTTCAAGCTCTCGGTCAATTTTCTCAAGCTGCTTTTGAACACTGGCCGCCGCTAATTCTTGCCGCTTCTTCTGCTCAACCGCCCCGGCCCGCTTTGCATCACGCCGAAGCCCGAAAAGTGCCAAAAGACCAGTTAAGGCGCCCATGACAAAAAACCAAAGTTTCATTTTTTTGGCTCTTCTTTTGTTACCGCTTTTGAATCAATGAAAGACTGGCCGCCGATAAGAGCGGTTGTTGCCGCTGTAATCGCTAGACCGTAGACAGACAATGCTTCCCGGATAACCTCTGAACCCTGGCGAGTGATAACACAAGCCGCAATCACTCCCGTGCTAGCAATCATCAAAATCAGATACGTAAGACACTTTTTGCTTTGCCAGAATTTTTTATCTTTGCTCATTAATCCATTTCCTCAAAATGCCCAAGGTCGTCAAATTGTCCTGGCTTATTTCTCTGACCGTTCCAAGCACCGCCCCAACGCAATTTGATTCCCAGGCTTTCAGCTACGCCCAAAACATACCCGCCAAACATAATCCAGGTCTCTTTGTCTTCCCAATCAATGGGATACGGCGCAACGTCGATTGCACGGCTTGGAATAGAATTATGTTTTGAATCTGGCCATTCAACCTGACTAAGATTTTGCTCAAATTTCTCTGTCTGCGTTTTCTTGTCGCGATGCCCAGTCAGTACCGAATTATCCCAAGACCGAACGACCTCATTGAATACAAGTTGAAGTCCCTCGGTACACTCAGCAAGCCTAGCTTTTGATTTTGATGAGTAGCACGGCATCACGACTTTCCCGTAGGAGGAGGAGGAGGAGGAGGATTGACAGGCTCAAACCCTGACCACTGCTCGTAATTTTCGTTAACAATTTCTTGCGCTTCTTTCTCAGTCATTGCTCCGCTCAAATGTGACTGCTCTGACAAGCAACACAAAATCACATTTTCTTTTGCAACATCAAAAGCGTGCGATTCTGAAACACTCAAATCAACGCCTTCAGCTCGCACCAAGTAAAAATAAGTCACGTCCAATCTCCGTCGGCAATATCTGAAATGTTAGCGTCAGTTAGTACCGAATCATACAAGCGAACATCAGACATTTTTGGGGCTGTCCTGTTTCCTGCGCTTCCGGCAGGATTCTTGATTCCCGCAAGCGTGAAATAAGCATTGGTTGCTGCACTCACATCGGTGTTAATCGTGGTGTTTGTTGTGCTAGATTGCGTCCCGTTTAAGAAGTGCTGCCAGCTTCCACCTGCCCCGTTGAATCTTAACGCGTGGTGCCTCCATGAGCTTGCACCGCTCCAGCTGCCCGAATAGGCACCTGCTGAACTTGCACCTTCCCACGGAAAAAGATTATAATAGTAATAATACATCCCAAATCCGCCGCCTGTCCAACCGGTAGTTGCTAAACATGCAACCCAAGTTGCGTAAGAGGCATAAGACACGGTTGTGTCTTTCATCCAAAACGTCAAAGTAAAGTTGTCGGTGGCAAAAAGTGCTCCTAGGGGTGTATCACTCCCGCCGTCCCGCGCTTTAACTTCCCCTAGCCCGGTTGAGCCATTGAATTCAATGACGTCTGGAGCTCCTATTTCTGTCGGTCCATCAGTTGCAACATTAGACGCGCCTGTTAAGGTCATATCAGTACTAGCCGCGCTTAGTCCGTAGTCAGTTGCGGTGCTTGTGCTTCCTTCATTCATTTTCCACCAGTGAACAAGGTTTTCTCCCGCGATGATTGAAGCAGGAATACCGCCGCCGCCGCCACCAGCGCCCGCCGAAATGCACCCGGTTAAAAGTTGCCGCGTCATCCGATCACCGCCCAACTATCCGCCGCGAAGCAAAAAACCGTCTTAGCTTTCATCTTGTCAACCTGCTGGTTTGCAGTTTCGCCGGAGTCGGTGTCGTTATCGTAAAAGTTATCTGAACCATCCCCCCGAATTGCTCCGGCATTGTCTGAAGTTGTCGCGTTAAAAACTACGAACTGAAGACCAATGTCTGCGGCTGTCACACTCGGCAAAGTGACAAAACCCGCCGCATTTGTGAGAATGACGAGCCGGCCTGACTGCGCACTGGTCAAAGTCGTGCCGCCTGTGCCGCTGTCGGTCAATGCGTCCGAATCTATCCGCGGTGGTATTCTCTTGATCACTGCCGCCATTACTCGCGCCCCTTAGACCAAAAAGCTACCTCGACAAGGCTTGCCGTTCCTGTCGGTGTGAATTTCGCCCGCGCTTCAAGCAATGGAAAGTCATAACTTAAAACCAAAGGCGTCCCGGCTGTCACCGTCTCGCTAGAAAGCTCGACCCACTTTCCGCTTGAATCCATTTTTCGTTCGATGACTAACGCGCCACCGCTGCCGGTGATGTTAGCTAGTACCGCTGTTCCAATGCCTACGTATTCATCTTGAAAAACGTCACCCGTCACTTCCGCGCTCACATTTGTTTGATAAATGCTTGTTTTGATTCCTTTTGCCATTTCTTCACCCAATCACTAACCAGCTGTCCGCCGCAAAGCAAAAAACCGTTTTAGCTTTCATCTTGTCAATTTGTTGATTAGCGGTTTCGCCGCCAGTTGTATCGTTGTCGTAAAAGTTATCTGAACCATCCCCCCGAATTGCTCCGGCATTGTCTGAAGCTGTGCCGTTGGCGATCACGAACTGAACACCAATGTCCGCCGCCGTCACACTCGGCAAAGTGACAAAGCCCGCCGCATTTGTGAGAATCACCGTTTGACCCGTTTGTGCTGTGGTCAAAGTCGTGCCGGCTGTGCCGCTGTCTACCGTTGGGGCTCTTGTTGAGACGTTGACCGTGGCAACTCCGCCCCCGGCTGAACTTGCTGAAATGTCCGCGCCGACAAAGTTTAGTTTTCGCGCACTGAGCACCACTGCGCTTCCCTCTTCTTGAATATCCATAGTTTCATTTTCTCCCTCAATCACTGGATCGGGCAAACTTGATGTAATCGAATCATCTTGAATCCTAAACCCTGACAAGTGAATGTCAGAAGTCCCTGAAGTTTTCTCAACCTCAATCGTGCAAAGTTGCCAGCCGGTGCCGGTGGCGCTGGCTGCAAAACTTACCGTCCGCTCGATTCCGCTGTGACCGCTTGCAAAGCTGTATGTCTGAGTCTGTGAGCTTGCGCCGATCGTAAACTTAACCGACCCCTCGCCGCCTACCATGTAACATTCAGCGCCGGCTGTAATACTCACGGTTTCGGGCAGAATCTGAACGTAAAACCGCAAAACCTCGACACTTCCCGAAGCTATTGCCCTAAATTGAATTTGCAGGCTTGACGGAGTGCTTGAAGCGCCGCCAGTTCTTTTGCCCGTCACCTGGTTTATGTGACACATTGGCCGATTGCCAAAAGTCCAGTTAGCTTGCTTGATAACCGCTTGCGAGTCTTCCGAATAAACCGGAGACCCTAAAACCATCATCACCGGGTCAAGACTTTGTGCCGCTTGCTCTTTTGCCATCACTCGGCCCTCGTTTCAGTGTAAACACTGACAAAAAAAGGCCGGTAGTATTGCGCCCGGCTTACTTCTAAAAAGTCGTCATAGTAAAAAGCGTTTGCATAGACGTCTATCGTAAAAAGCCCACCTAGTGTGATTGACGCCGACCCTGCTTTTTCTAGCTCAAGCTCGACCCCGCTTGTGCCCATCGGCTGAAAGTCTGCAAGGTTTTGATTTGCTAGCCCCGGACGATTGCCAAAGACGCCTCCGATTGACGCACTAGAAGGGATAGGAGCTGCATGCGTATTTTCAAGGGTCTCACTCGTGGCGTTTGTTGCAACAATCTTATGCCTAACCTCGCCCCCTTCCGTGCTTAGTGCCGCAAAGTTTGCACTACACACTATATGAGTAAGCCCTAGAGGTAAAAAAACCTCACAATGCGCAATTTTTGTCCAATTGTTGTTATAGACCGTGAAATCTTCTTGAGTTGCAAAAGGCAGCCCCACGGTCTGGGGAAAAACGCACTGCATCAAAAGCCGGCTGTTTTGCTGTGCTGCAAAATAAGAATTCTTCAAGCAATTTGCCACCGCTTGAGACTGAAAAGCCGCACCAGGGTGATAATAGGTCGGCAAAGTATAGTCACCCGCTCGGTATTTGTTGCCATCAAAGCTCACTAGCTGGCCCTCGAATAGCATGTGAGGTTTGCAAGCCTGTATTCTGTCAAAGTCGAAATCTCAAAACTAAAAAGCGGACTAGCCGCAACATTTTGAACAACCAAGCCCATCGGAAATAAAGAAGAGCTAGCCGAAGGTAGACGGAAATGGAGCAAATGAGAAAAAGGCACAAGAACAACGTTGCAAGGCGGAGCCACTAAAGACCCGCTGGTGTTTGAAGTAATAAGCAAAACGTGCCGCCCGTTGTCCGCATACGTTGCGCTTCCACTTGCGTGAGTATTCCAGGCAGGCGAGCCAGAATTGACGCTAAATTCGCCGGTCATTGTGTTGAATATGAAATCATTTGTGCCGCTTGCCGGTGCTCCATAAGTTGCCGCGCTGGCCGTTGTTCCTGCGCTTGACCCTCGAGCAAAGACGGTTAACGGCTCAAGCTCACGATTTCCAGCCGGCACCCCTTCTAGGTCGTAAACCTCCCAAGAGCCCGTGCCTATCAAATCAAAAACGCCGGTGTCACCGGTTGCCGCTTCCAGGTTCAAGGGAGTCTGCGAGGTTGCCACCTGAATCGTAACCGCTTTTTCTTGCGTGATGTTTGCGATTAGCTTGAAATCCAAGAACCTGTGGTTTGCTTTTTTGGGTAGCATCATCGGACCCGGCACAATCGGTCGCCAGTTATAGCTTCCCAAAAAACCAGCACAAGAACCCGGTGTGATTTCTCCGCCGTCCGTTGACGCATCAAAAGCCAAATTCAAAACCGGTGAAGGCTGCTCTAAAAGTCGATTAGTTGACCGGGCAAGCTCGCGCAAAACATGTGCATGACTCGCATCGCCGTCAATGATTGCGTTTGTATCAAGGCACCCGTACTGGCTCGCGATTTCAGGCTGTAGCACGTCAGTCATTCGCCATACCTCCAAGGCTTGTCAGTGCTTGCACCTATGTTCGGTGGTGTGTCCGTGGTCGCCGCAAAATAAACAAAATAATCATATTGAGCACTAACCGCGCTTGCGCGGTCACTAAAGACCAAGACCTTACCAGCCGACAAAGACCCGCCGAAATTGCCGTCAATGATCACTTGATCACCTGAAACACTCACCACCGCTTGCGTGACGGTTGACGCACCGTCTGAGCCGTCAGCATTGCAAAGAGTCACCACGTCCAAAGCTCGGAAACCTCCCGCATCATCGGTCGGCAAGCCCCCAAGGCTTGCTGCGTCTGTGTAAAGGTTTGATGCTAAATCGAGTGTGTAATTTCCGTCACCGTCTGGACCACTCGTCCCGATAATATAAGCCGAAGCCGAAACCCGGCCTATTCTCGCCTCGGTGAAAGCCACCAGGTCAAAAGAGATACGCGCCCCTTTTTCATCAAGCGAAACCTCGCGCCCGACAATCTCACACGCCACATTTGACCAGCCTCTCGACCCGGTTTCCGTGTCTGGCAAGTCATTATGAGACAAGCCCACCAAGTCACCCGGCACTATTCCTGCTTGATCGTATCCCGTCCCCAGCCGTAAAGACCACATTGGCCGCCGAAACCTAAACAGCTTGCGCATTCCTAAGCGCTTGATAAATGCCTGAGAGCCTTCGTTGATAATTCCCGGCACCTTGAATTCAAGCGGTGCTTCTTCTTTCGCGTAATACGTGCGACCCACTGACCAACCCTCAAAGCTCGAATCTTTGAAGGTGTGCGTAGCTTTTCCGCCTGACTGATTCAGCACTTCAAAGCTAACCGTTGTCGCCACCTTTGAAACGTCCTGCGATATTTGCAGGTCAGACAATCGCCGCCGGTCCCCGGCATTCTTCGACAAAATCACGGAAGAATCCCAAGCCGTCAAAGTCGAGTTTAGCAGTGGAGTTTTAGGCATTCTTAGCGTGATTGACCCGGTTTCGGTCGTAATGTAAGCCCCGATAGGCTTCAAAATCTGTTCTGAAATGCACTCCTTGACCGGCTTATTTTCTGAATCCAGATAAAACGCTTTGAACTTGAAATCAGGTGTTTCATTCTTCAGCTTCACAAAGCTTTCAAAGTCAATGACGCTTGCCGGAATTCCTAGCCCATAGCCCACCGGTAAACTTGACCAGTTTCCATAAGTATCATGACCGTTGACCAGTTCAAGACCATCGTCACCCGCGCTCGAGGTAAAGATGCAAAGTAAAATATCAACCCAATGCGCGGACCGTTTCCAAAGATAAGAATTGCGATCTGCTGACGCCTTGTCACCGGCTGAAAGCTGTGACCAGTCACCGCCAGAAATAAAACGGAAAGCACCCGGACCGCTCGAGTCTTCATCCGCCGCTAGAATCCACTGACCTGAATCTTGTGCTTTTAGGTCTGCTTTTCCCGCTTGCGTCCCAAGTTGCCCGCGCTTCATCACGTCCACAATCACCGGTGCAAGGCTTGAAGGCTTCACCGTCACAACTTCGTCATTAAACCGCATGAAAGCCGCGCCTGCGCTCCATTGGTCCCACGTTCCAGGGTGAGACAAAAAAAGCCGGCCTGAGTCGTTTTGATTTACGTTGATTATGAATTCAGGATTCAACGGATTATGACCGACAAGCCGGTCAAGGTACTTAAGTGCGCTTTTGCCTTGTAAAACGTAGCTGTTCAGGTCTTCACTCAAGGCAAAGGAGTCAACGTGATAAGTCCCGAAAAGATAAAGATCTGCTACACTGCCCGCGTCAATCGGTGAAACATACAGCTTGATTCGCCGGCCTCTCAAGTAAGGCGTTGATAAATAGACTTCCTCGTTTGCTGCATGGCTTGCCGCATCGGTCCCAAGGTACGCTCGAGTCAAGCCGGTCAAGTCGTTTGAAGACTTGCCGCCCACTTTCATGGCCTCGGTGCCCATGTAAACCACATCACCCACCGCAATGTTTGACGCATCGAGTACAGTCGCGCTTGTGGCGTCTTTCGTAATCGCCGCACTCGCCAAAGTTATCGGCCCACGCTCAGTTCTCCATTCATTTGTTAAGATATTGTCAACATCCACCAGATTGACCGCGATGCTACCCGCATCAGGCAATCCGCCCATGACGTTAACCGTTTCTGAAATAACATCAGGCCAAGCCTCGGACCTTATCCAGGGCCGCCAATTTGCATCACTCGCCGCAAAATCTGGGACATTTGAACAAAAATAGAAAAGACCTGCCGAATCGCCTAAGCCCTCAACGGTCAAAACTGACGCCCATTGTGCACCAAGACTTGAAGCCGCTTCCTTAAAGCTGGTCATCAATCAGCCCTCGCACAGCTCAAAGCAATGTCGAAGCGCACCGGAGCCGATGAACGCGTTAAGGGTTCATTGATATTTCGCGCACGGTATAGGCCATAGGACGAGCTTGTGCGCGTGCTGGCGTCATCATAAACCCGAAACTCATAACCCTTTGAAATACCATTCAACCAAGCCGACTCAAAAGCCCCGCTAGGCTCTGTGGCTGCCGCATATTCATCAAGGCTTTTTGCCTGCGGTATAAATTGCCAGCCCAATTCTCGTGTCTTTTTGGGCAATGACAACCGGCTGACCCTGGCTAGTCCGCTGATCGTTTCAGCCACCGCACCCAAAACCGGCTGCCGGTCTCTCGAATCCGTTGACCGGGTCTTGTCGGAATACCAGATTCCCTTGGTTTGGTTTGGGGCTTCAAGGCTTGAGCCCGTGGAATTGTAAGTGGTTGCAGTGAAACCAAAAATCACAGGGCCAAGCGTGGTTGCTGCGTCTCCCCATTCAATCGAGAAAGTCAAGCCACCGCTGACCGAAATCGTCAAAAAGCCCGAAGCCGAAACCGAAACACTAAAACCGGTGGTTGCCGCATGAGTGTTTAGACAAGTTTCAAGAATTGCGCACAAGTCACCGGTGCCGTTATTGGTTGAGCTGTCCGCTTGACCATCACCGCTTACCCAATAATTTCGATCCGCCGTCACCGTCAAAGCGCAGGTGGTGGTAGTTGCGCCGACTATGACCTTGACCGCGTAAGAGGTCGAGTCGAAGCGAACCGGCCAAAGAATGCAGTCTTTTTCAACTGCCATTAGTACGCCCCCGCCGGACTATAGTCACCGGATAGAATTCGTTTCATTTCTTTGGCTATTCTTCGCTCGCTTCCAGGTAAAGCCCCGTTGAAATTGATATTATAAACCGTTGACGTTTCCTCTGTGGCTTGCTGCCTTCTTCCACCATCGGCCGCGCTTGCCGGTGCCATCTGTCGAGCTGTGCCGGTCGTCTTTGCTAGTTCTGATTCCGTAGCACTCCCGGAACTTGACACGTACTGCCCAACGCCCATCAAGGTTCCACCCGCCGCAATAAGGCCAAAACCCGCCGCCGCCGCAAGTCCGGGGGGCAAAACGCCCCAAAGAAGTGGCACAGGCTTTGCCGCTGTCGCCGCAATCACTGTGGCGGTTCCAAGCGACATGAGCATCGATCCAAACTGGGACAACATAGTGCCAAACAGTCCGCCCATGACATCGGAAAGGGACTGTTCACCAGATAGGCCGGCATGAACAAGACCCGCAATCATGCTTCCAATGCCGTTTAAAGAGATAGCCGACAATTGATTGTAAAACTCTTCAACCCTGGCAAGCTCCTCGTTTTTTAGCGCTTGTCTTTTATTGAACGCCGTTAATTCAGCTTCGAATCTAGCGTCGTTTTCTCGAATTTCAAAATCTAACTCTAACCGTGCAAGCTCTCTTTTCTGCTCACTTCGTGCTAGCGCTCGATCATCCCAGCCTTTCTGAATTTTGGCCAAAGCCATTTGTGTCTCAAGTATTTTCTTTTCCTTTTCCCGCTCAAGCTCTTCTTTTGTCTTAGCACCGCCGCCGCCGGGTTTACCGCTTGCCGTTCCTGTCTTCACTGGCCGCCCGCCTGGTTTATAAGGTGCCGCTGCAACCGCTGTTAGCTCATCCGCGAAACCTTCTGACAATTCTTGGAGAGTCATTGGAACCGCTCTTTTCGCGTGTTCAATAGCAAGTCGGCTTAATGTTTCCCGCGTAACCACTACCCCTAATTCTGGGTTGAATGCTCCGCCAAGGTGCGTATATTTTTCGTACTCTTGGTAAAATTTGTTTCTTTCTTTTTCGCGCCTGACCGCTGGGTCGCCCTCTCCGAGCATGTCTTGACCTAGCCTAATAAGTTGCGTAAATGACTCAATTGTCTTTGCGGCAAAACCAAGCAGAGTCTTAAACCAACGATCCATTGCCCGCGCTCCTGAATCACTTTGAAAAAAGGTATTTAGTGCAAGAACTGACCGATTGATTGCTTCAAAAGCGCTAACCGCCCGGTCTGACTTCGCAACACTCATTCCGAAAGTTTCTTGAAGATCGCCGAAGTTAGCTTCCAAAATTTTTATTTGACCCGATAAGGTCTGACCCTTGTCTTTTGCAATTTCAAAGTTCTGCAAAAGCATTTCCATCGCCTGGTTTGAATCTTTTGCTTGTATTCCGTACCTAACCAAACTTGCCGTGTTTCCTGCCAGTGTTCGCGCAACGATTCGCATTGAGCTATTTAGATCGCTTCCGGTGGCTTCACTTAGCCCGATGGTTGCCCGCGTAGCCCTCACAAGCTCCTTATTACTCACGCCCATCAAGGCAAGTTGCGCCTGAAGTTTTAGCTGATATTCATCACCGATCCCGGTGGCTTGCTGAGTTTCCGAATTTAGTCTTTGCAATTCCTCAAACTGCTGCCGGGTAAACTTTCCCCGCATATTTGTGGCTTGCATCAACTTTCTTTCGTTCTCTTGCTGCGTCATCGCAAGCTTGATTGACTCTTTTGTAAGTCTTAGACCTGCACTGATTGCCCCGTTGACCAGGTCAAAAGATTTTTTCAAAACCAGAAGCCCCGCGCCGACCTTGGCGAAGTTTTTAACCATGTCCGCCGAAAGACCTTTTACATCTTTTTGTGCTTGATCTTTTTCAATCTTGACCGGAATTTCAACCGCTGGTTTCTTAGTTGCCATTTTTTCCCCGGTTTTCGATCTGCCTCATTTCTTCCCGGTTTGACGCACAAAGCATGACCACCCATGCTTCCACGTGCCACGCGGAAAGCCGGTCAAATTCATCGTGTGTAAGCTCTTTTTGAACATTGCACCGAAACCGATCAACTACATCCCAAAGCTCAGGGTCTTCTGATAGCATCACCCCCGGATGGTTTCGCACCTCAACCCCTTTTGGGTCTTCATCGCTTGGCCGCTCGGTGGCTTTTTCGATTGGGTCCGCATAACCGAGAACGTGGGGCGATTCAACACCAGGAACATGACCAAGCTCTAAAAGCTCTTGATAAGAACTCGCTGCGCTTGCGTCTAAAAAATCCCCGGCCCGATACACGCTAATCACCCTCAGTTTTTTACCTGTTCGGGGTTCGGGGTCTGCGCTCGACTCGCCGCCGCCGCTGCTGGGGCCAGCTGGTCAAACTCTGAAAGCATATCAATCAAGGCCGATACATCCGTCACCGAGTCAAGTAAGGTGTCCCCGTATTGAATACCCGAAACCTTAACAAGTGACTCTTTCAAGATGTCTTTTTGAAGCTCGATCAATTCCCCTAAAGCTTCTTGGGTTATAACAAGCTCACCGCCGCCTTTTTTCTTTTGGTCTTCAATCCTTTTTCGGTCCCTTGCCATAATCGCGTCATGCCTAAAGCCCCAGCTTCTTGCGGCCTGGCGGTTGACGAGCTTGACCGTTAGATCGACGCCTTCAAACGTCTTGAAGTTATCAAGCCGACCCTGAAACGCTTGGTCTGTTTCGTCTTCGTCTTGAATTGGCTTTTCGTAAAGAGACAATGTTTTTTCGCTTCCTAGTTTTGGGAATTTCAGCACACCCGTCATGGCTGACCCCTCCTTTATGCGCTCTTATGCGCGTGAAAATTGAAAGTATTGCGCAACAATTGACCCGGAAAAAATCCCCGCATCTACGCATTCAAAAGTAAGACTATTCCTGAGCCGTCCGCCGTCATCACTGGCATTACTTGCCGTCAATCGCGCCGACTCCATGAACAAAGAGCAACCATTCAAGACGCCGCCTGAAACCACGCCAGACCCCAGCTGAATAGACAAAATACGCACCGTTCCTGCTGTCATGTCATTGACAAAAGTCTGCGCGAAAGCCGGCTCAACGCTGATCGTTGGGTAGGTGCTTATGATGTCAATGTTTGATCGACCGTTCGCGGTTGTAACCGTGCCGTCTGGCTGTGCTGTTATGCCGAAATCAATACTGATTGACTTGGCCGCGTACTCAGTCGAGCCCCAAGCAAAAGCGCCTAAAAGCCCTTTGACCGGAGTACCCGCAAAAGTGCTTATCGTCGGCAAGGCTGTCTTTGTGCTTGAATCATCAGACTTTGAGTCAAAGTCCATTGTGACACTTAACGTTGCAAGCTCGCCCGCCGCCATTTCGATTGACATTGACGAAATGCGCCCACCCTTCAAAAGGTAAATCACACCGTCTAAATCATAGCAGGCTGAAAGACTGGCACCGGCTGTGTTTTGCCGGTAAATCTTTGCACCATAGGCAATCTCTGAGCCGTCCGGAGTTGCGTTTAAGTCACGGTCCATTGTGTAGGGGCTTGCTGTGCCGCTCAACCGCCGCCAGTTCACCTTCCCACCGTCAAAGCTCGCACCCTGCACCGCGACCATGTCCTGATTGGTAAAGGCGTCTGCATCAGTCACAAGACTTGAAGCGGTTGCACTTGCGTCTATTCCTTCTCCGGTCGTTTCTTGTGGTGCCCCGAAAACATTAGTCAGCAATAGGTCAAGCCAGTCATCAGCCACACTTGACGCCGCTGCACCGTCACCGGCTGCACTGACCAAGCCCTGAATAGGCGTGGTAAAAGTGACTTGTGCGCTGTCCGCGCCGATTTCCGGAGCTGTTTTGCGGTTTCTGCCAGTTGCAAAGTTAGTCTCTAGCATTGCGGTATTGTCTGACACCAAGTCCAGTGAAAGACACTTGACCGCCGTGAAGTCGCTTCCATCGGTTGACCCGGCTTCCACTCCGTAAGAGCTTTCCGCCTTAATAAATAGTCTGTTTTTTTTTGTTCTATCTGCCATTGTTAGCTTTCCTCAATCTCCGCCACTAGCGGGATTGTTATCTCAAAATCATCCGAGTCTATTTCTTCAGGGTCGTAGCTTTCAGCCGAAACCAAGCGCACCCCAGCCGGCCAAGATGACCGCGTGTTGACCGCATTCACCAAAAGCATGGATTCATCCACAATCTGATCGAACGTGCCGTCAATGCCTGCCCCCGCGCTTGAAAGCCTAAGCTTTGCGTCAAACTCGTACCGGTACACCGTAAAATCGTTTGCAAACTCTGAAACCACTGCGGAAAAAGGCGGGGTGAAGTAAAAAGTCCGATGCCCGCTTGCCCCGTCTAAAACTTCCCGGCCTGTCAGCTTTTGGTAAGTTCGTCTAGGCGTCGTCGGTGGCGTCAATGCCGCCCAGTCGGTCGCGATTTGATCACGTGCGTCTTTCAGCTTGCTAGGCATCACCAAGCCCTCACAGTCTGGACCACTGCCCACCCGCTGACCGTCGAGTCCGGTAAGCCGTCCTCGGTTGAATCATAATCAAGCGGCCCCATTTCAGAAAAACGAGAAATTGCCTCGTCTGACCAATCCTCAAAAAGCTGCCGTGATTCTGACTCAAGCCCGCCGCCTTCAGCACGAAAAACCCGCGCACAAGCTCGAGCCACCACCACCCGTCTTAGGGCTTCGCGGTCAACGATCAAACGCGGAGTGATTCCGCCTTGACTCTCTGACTTGCTTTTTATCCATCGATAAACATCACCCCAGGCTTTCACCGCGTAAAGACTTGCTGCCTGTTCCGCTGTTCTGCCGGTGCCTTGAATTGTCGCTTGCCGGGTCAACCTCTCGTCCATGTCAACCACTTCTTCAATCAGGTCGTTGAGTGTAACGTTTAAGTCACCCACTGGATCTAGCACGCAATCAAAACGCACCGTCGAAATATGAGTCATGCCCGAATAGACCCAAGTAAACAAAACCGAATAGTTTTCTTTGAGCTCAAAGACGGTTTTGTCCGTGGCATCAATGCCAACGGTTAGCCGGGTTACACCGTCCACGGTTTCAGCCGTAGCGGTGCCGGTCACGATTGGAGTCGTTGAGTCTTTGCGGATTTCATACGTCGCGCTCCCAGAGATAGCGACATTTCCAGTACCCGCGACACTTGGCCAAAACTTGACCACATTTGACGCCGCATTTCCGCCTTGACGGATTTGCTGTCTCACATCGTCCAATTCTGCCGCAAAAGCCATTTATTCAACCTTCTTTTTTCGCGCTCTTCGCTTTCTTCTTTTCGGTTTCGCCGTAAGCGGGATTGACTCGAGCAAAGACTCGGACGGGCTTTGAGCTTCGCCCGAATCTCTCCCTTTTCCAAAGTCCACCAGGTCAAGCCTGATAGGTTTGGAAATTTCAGGGGCATTTTTTGGCGGGTCAATGATTCGGTATTTTTCCGCGTGAAATCTCCACGCAAACTCAACCGGGATCAAAAACGAAGGTCCGCCAGGACGAACCGCCAAAAAGCACCCCATAAGTCAAAAACCTTAGATCGCGCTCTTTGGCGAACCTAAAACGATTGCATGGCCTGCTCGAGCAACTCGACCCCAAACGGCTGACACTTGAAGCGCTGAGCCGGTTGAGTTGTAAAGGTCAACAATTCGAGTTTTTGGCATAATCTGTTGAGCAACAAAAGTCTGATTCTTATTGATCAAAAGATTTTCGCTAGCCTCAACCGTAACCGTTCCCGCCTCGGTGGCTGAACCACTTGCCACGCTGTTGACTGTGATCGTTGTAGCAGTGGTGCTAGTAACATCGGACGCGCTGCTAATATCGTTTGCCGCTGTAACGGTGTCAAAAGTAATCTTTTGACCTGCAACCACGCCATGCCCACTAGCAACCGTGATCGTCATTGCACTTGAACCGTCATCGGTCCACGCGGTTGATGCGAGGGTTCGACCGTTAGCGACTGCACTTGTCTGATAGACTGGAATACCCATCAGAGTCCCGACCGCCGGTAAGCCGTTTACCATGCCGCCCGCGTCGGTCATGTTAGGAACAAAACCAGCAATTGACGACAAAGAGCCACGACCCCAGGCCGAAACCATAAAAACGCAATCCCGTTCGGTGACACCCTTGTTATTTGTTAAGGTCGCAATTGCTTGATAAACCATATCACCGGTCAACGCATCTGCACCGGGGTTCACGTGATAAGTACTTGCTGTGCCGGTTGTCCAATTTCTCTCAATAATGTACTTGCAAAAATCTGAATCCATTGAATTTTTGAGCTGGCTAACACATTGCGCCGCTGTTTGGCTCGCCCATTGACCACCTAGGGCCATGCTTTCAATTTGTGGTAATTTGGCATTAATCCACGGCTCTAGATTTGCGTTAAGGGTCAATTCTGCATTTGCCACCGCTTCAGGTGTTGCGTCAGTTGAGCCGGCTGAATTGACAGTCAATGCGCCAATACTTGGAACTCCGATAGAGTCTCCAAGACCTAGTGGTTCACGTAAAGAGGTTGCAGCTAAATCAATGCCGTAGTTTGATTCCGCGTAGAGTGGTGCTAATTCCGTAAGGACAGCCTTGGACCTGATATCGCCCATTGTTTTTATCTCCTGGCCCAAAGGCCAAAAGCACAAAAGCCTAAACTATCTCATGGGCAATTCGGAGGGGTCAAAGCTCGGGTCCGCGTTCAGATCGCTGAAACGCTTAGGATCACTTTTCCTCAAAGAAAGCCACTGTTGTTGAGTTGTCGGGATTTGCGCTGATTGTCTGGGAGCACTTGTGGTGCCCCGCTTGATTTCTCGCGCATCCCGCGCTGCTTTCTGGCTTACTGGCTGATTTGAGGCTAAAGCCCCCAGGATTGCCGCTTCCTGTGATGGAGACAAGTCAAGGCCGGTGATCACTTCGAGCGCATCTTGTGACAGATCCGCCTTTGCTCTCAAATTTCCAACCTCAATCAATGCCGCTACATCTTGACGGGAAAGCTGCTGACCGTGTGAGTCTTGGCTGGCTGTCTGTTCGACCGGTTCTTGACCGTTCTTTTTGAGTTTCCTACGAAACTGCGCCAGCTCGTGATTCAAGCTTTTTAGCTTTCCTTGTGTCTGCTCCTGAATCTCCAAACTTTGCCGCTCAACCTCAGATTTAATGACGGCCAAAACCGCCGCATCCACCGAATCACTCGGATCTGAGTTTGCTGTCGTCTCGACCGCTTCAAGCTGTAGGTCTTCAGTCACCGCCGAAACTGTGAGCGAAACCGTGAAACGTGTCAACCGGTTTGACTAGTTGGCTTGATCGCCCACATCAAGCGAAACGCGCACCGCGTCAACAATGCTTGCCCCTTCTGTGCTTGTCTCAATCTCGGGATTAAAAGCACCCGGCACCTTTTGCGCACCACCGGCACCGGTTGCCGCATGTGGGCCACCGTCAACGAGACTCTCCGGGTTTTGTTGTTGTTTCACGGGGAACGCTTCTCGGTCGTACTCAACGCGCTGCCACTTTTCAATGGCTTGCTGCCTAGTCAGCCCGCTTTTTGCCATCAAGTAAGTGATTAGGGATTCAGCTCCAACCGCTATGTCTTTGAAAAACACCTCTTGAAGCTCTTTCATGTCGTGCGGTTGCCAAACACTCGAAGCCGTGACCCGAAGCTCCATGTCTTCAGGCAATCTCGGAAGCCCCCAAGATTCCGCGTAAACATTGTGAACGGTTGCCAGCTTCTTGTAGGCTCTCGCCTCGTTTGGTGCCACCATGGGCACTTGCCGCGCTCTTCTCCTGGCTAGTGACCGCTCTTTGACTTTCAAAGCTGTGCCAGTCACCGCGCTTTTTTCGTCCTTAAAGGTATCACTTGGCAGGCTTTCAGCGACCGCCCAGAGCCTAAGAATCCGATCAAGCTGCTCCGCCGCTTCTTTGATTTTTGGGGAAGTGTTCAAGGTTGAGACTGTAGAATCACCAGGCAAGACCCAAACCTTTCCCGGTCCGGACTCTGTCGGGATTCCTCGTGAATCGTCTGAAGAAACGCTAATTGTAGTGTGCGCTTCTTGCTTGATCAGATACACTAAATCATTCAAAACCCCGGCTGACATCTTGGAATATGCAAGCCGGTTTTCATTCATAGGCAAATAAGGCCGGTTTCTTGGAAGCTCGTCATAAACCATCATAAACGGGGCAACCGCACCAAAAGGGCTTGCCCCTTCTTCTCCGTAGGGCTGCACACCCACCAAGTCACCCGCGCCGCTCACCCTGTGCGCTTTCCAGGTCAAGTCATCCTCGTGTGTCCAAAGCTCGAAAACTTCTGTCTGTTCGTCACCAGTTGCAGTAAGCTGAAAAGCTACCGCGTGATCTGCATCCATGGTATCCCGCGCAATGTCTGACACGTGACGCTTGACGTTGAAAGGCTCAAAAATGCGCATTTGGACGCACTCATGTGCATTTGATTCAGTAAACACGATTGCAACATTTCGATATAAGTTGCGCAATTCGTCCACGGTCGCCCAATGCACGTCGTACATCATCCGAGATAGAACACGGTCAAGGGCTCGCATTTCTGGCGCTTGGTCTTCAAGCTCGACCCCGTTGATTGTCAAAGCTCTTACCGGTGGCGTTGAATAGACTACGCTTTGACTTTCAACAATCATCTTGAGTGCAGCCACATCAAGCGGGTACGGATTATCCTTGTCACCAATACCTAAAGACATCAAAAAAGACCGGATTCTTCTTTGCGCTCGGTCCTCGTAAAATTGCTGAAGGTCCACCGCATCCGCGTCATATGTGCTCCCGCCCGGTTTCGCCGCTCGGTCCGCTGCAATCAGTCGCCCCATGTCATAAAAAGTCATTTTCTCACCTTTATTTTCCTTTTTTCACCTAATTTGTAGCGCATCAGCTTATTGGCTTTCTCTTCACCGATATTGACGTACCTGTTTGAAGCCTCAAAGACCCGGTATTGCGCCCGGTTGCCCGCTATTGATCGCTTGTCCTTAGGCTCCGCGCTCAAAATGCCCGCCAGTGCCGCGTTAGTGTCCGCGGTTCTGAGCCGAATCCTACCAAGCTTAATGCCTGGCCCTCGTTTTTTACGCTGAAACTCTGAAGAAATCCCGCGACCACTCAAAGTACCAAAGGCTTCGCCCAGAACCGCCGCCGCTCGCAATTGCTTCGTTTTATCTCGTGCGCGCTTTTTTTTGGTTGCCACGTTCTCACTTGCCGGCCTCTTGCCGCCTGACTTGACTGCATATCGAATCTGGGGTTTTTTGCCGGTCTTGCTTTTTTTAGCTTTCTTTTTTGCATGTGTGATATTTCCAATTAACCGCCCCGTTCTATTCAAGGTTTTGCCGTTTGGGTTTTCTTTGCTGCCCGCGTCTTTTGGTTTAGGCATCTTTTTGCCGTGCGCGTCTTTTCCGGCTTTTGTGGCTGCCTTGACTGCCTGAGATATTGCCGCCGCCATGCCTGCAACGGTTTGCAGTTCGTTAACAACCTCAAAAGTCAGATCCGGAACTAAAATATCCGCCGAAATACCAAGCCCTTTGCCCATGCCTTTATGATGCACATTTCGTGAAACGAGTCATTCATACTCTATCCATGACCTGGTGCCCTGACCGTGAAACAGGCATAAAATGCGCCACAATATAACGGAATGCGTCACAGAAATGATCAACGCGGTCATTTCTCACCGGTGTGCCGTACTTTCCCCGCTTGAAATTCAAGATTGAGTGATACAAAGTACCTGAATCCCGTGACAAGTCCCGCGACAAAGTGACACGCGTGTTTCCGTCGGCATCACTAAAAGCCGCGTTCACCGCGCTGTGCCCTGGTTCTGTTCTGGCCTCGGTGCCTTTTTTGCTTTTCCGAATCAAATTGACTCGAGGAAATACTTTTCTTAGTCCGTCGATTTCATCGCGTCTAGTCGTGGGGTCAATCAATAGACAAGATTGATCGGTGATATTCCACCCCCGGTCCCGGACTCGCCGACATACCGCTTCAGTCGACATATGCAAAAGCCGCATTTCATCAACAATATGCAAGCCCCGTTCGATTCTCTGTCGTCCGAATTCGTCCCGACAGGTAACGCGGGTTTCATGCGCAAAAACCGCCGCCGATTGATCGCCAACATCAAGGCCAACGTGCGTCAATGCGCTCTTATCTATCACCCGATCCGTCAAATGCTTTTTAGGGTCGAACTCATAGTAAACGCGATCATCCGACTGCATCCACTTCCCGTCAATGTACTTTTCAGCCGCTTTGCCCGGTGCCGACCGTCTAAACTGCTCGACCACTTCACGCGGTAAATAAGTATTCTCCGTGGAACTCATAAAGACCGTAAGACGATTGTGGTCGTCCTCATGCCCGTCAAAGACGGTTTGCAGCCATCCCGACTCTGGCAAGCCCGAAGCTATGACCATTCTATTGTTAGCCCTTGGGTCACGCGCTCGCGCCTGATAGTTTAGCCAAATTTTTTCATCTGGCACCATGTGTATTTCGTCCACAAGAATGCTAACCGCTGAAGCCCCTTCAAGGCTTCCGCGCACCGTCCGAAACTTGATGACGTGACCGTTCGCCAGTAGAATCTCCCAGTCCGGTGACTTCCATTCTCGCAAAATAAGCGCCGAAGGACAGACAGCCCGAAGCTCCCGGTACGCTGAATCTTTCAAGACTTTGTGAGTCGGCGCCACAATAAGCGAAAAAGGACGGTCATCACCGTAGACCGGGGTCCACGGGTTTCGAATACAATTGAACAAAAAAGCCATAATTGAACCTCTTGTTTTGCCTGAACCCCAACCCCCAAAGCAGGCATTGACCAGGCTTTTGCTTTCAATAAGCTTTTGTTGTTTTGGTAGCAATGGCTGACCATTATTCAGCATTAGGCTAGTGCTTGACGTGTTCACCCTGGCCGCTCTCCGTCGCCGTCAGATCGACCGCTTCACCGTCTGAACCTATCACGCTCAGATTGATTTGAGCGAACTGCGCCCGCTCTACGTTGCCGACAAGCAGGTCACGCGCCGAAGCCAGTTGACGCAAGCCGGCCACCCGATCACGTGGTGCAATTTCGTCAATGGATTCAAGCACCGTGAAAAGCATCAAATTCATGACCGACACCATCCGTTTTCCTAGGTCTGCAACGCTCCCCGTCGTGACTTCCGAATAATGCTTTTTCGCTATTTCCTGGAAGATTTCAACCGGTGAAACGTCCGGGTCAATACCTGCCCATCTTGCCGCATCGTCAACCGTTTCATGCAGTGACATTCCAACCGCTAACCGCTGTGCGTTGTGCATGTCCCCGGCCGTGACTTTGCGCTTTTTGCCTGCCGCTTTTGACTTCATGCGCTCGGCCTGCCGCGCTGACTTTCTTCTCCGTCGAGGGTTGCACTCTGGGCACACCAGGGGCAGCCGCCCCGACGCGCTCTTTGTAACTTTCTTCTCTTTGCACTCTCGGCACAGATAAACGCGTTCAATCGTCACTATAACCCAAGCTCCTTAGCTAGCTTTAAACTTCTGTCTTGAGCTTGCTGAGCTAACTTCAAAGACGGGTTTTCGTTCAAATTCATACTTGAACGAATACAAAACTTAAGGTCTGCACCTTCAACCGTCGCAAGCTTTGCATGTGTCTTTGTAAGCCTAACCGCCGAAGCCCCGAAACGCTCAACCAGTGCGGCAAAGTATTCTGGTTGCCGACTTGGAAAGCTAAGATCCAAAACGAAGCGCAATTCAGTAATTCGCTCATCTGCTAAAAACTCATAAGCAAAAGCTAAATCCGCCTGGCCCGCTGTCCATGTTGCAATCACAACCCTTGATGGACCGCTAAAACTCAAGCAATGCTCGAGAATATCAATCAAAGAAAACTGACCCTTGTTCACACCGAAGACCTCAGCCCCCGGCCCCAGCTCGCCGATCGCATCCGAAGCCGCGCCAACTGCCAACGCTCGTCTTTGCCTTCTCTTATCGCTTACCCCTAGCCGTCGAAACATTTACACCCCCTTAAGGGGACCGAAGAAAAGG
>Ga0315315_10000936_pt1 | contig 26191 bp, 45 predicted proteins | sample M140m3416metaG_FD_203699 | JGI IMG/M metagenome (GOLD analysis project Ga0315315, IMG submission 203699) | Ammonia-oxidizing marine archaeal communities from Monterey Bay, California, United States - M1 40m 3416 | ecosystem: Environmental > Aquatic > Marine > Intertidal zone | place: USA... | reverse complement strand
GAACCGTTCAGTATTATCTCAAAGGAAGTATTTGATGGCGAATTTTTCATCGCTTTGTTTTCCTTGTAAACAGACATATGAAACACGGAAATAGTGTCGGTTTATAGTAGTGTACTTTCTACACCGCCTTTAGACAACGATTTCTTACTTTTTTGAAGGAAGTGAGCGACAACAAAAAAAGCCAAAAAAAATTTGCATATGGTTGTAGAAAATTAATCTACAATCATATGGTAACTAACTTTGTCTAAGGCTACCTCAGAGGCAGGGGAGCATATCAAGGATAAGAACTCTCACGGTCTCCCATTGGGAGGGTATTTCTGAGTATCATCCATTTGGATGCTCTATACCTAGTAACCTAACGCTTCCATAGTGCTTTCCGACTTGCTCAACCCTGCGATGAGGTGTATAGTGTGAGGATTCATCTCTATTTCTAGCGTCTTCCAATAATCAATGGGTATCAGTTTTTCCGTTTCCGAATTGACCCGATTATACCTACAAGTAAGGAGTTACCCTCATTGTACTGCCAATGCTTTATCACACCGACTCGCTACTCCACCACAGAGTCACTTGTAGTACCTTATGCCCTAATAACGGCATTATTCAGTCATCACATGCTGAGTGTACTGCTCAACACCTATAACCTGTCTCAACCATATTGAGGTATCCTGACAAAGTTTCACTACCATATGGTAACTAACTTTGTCTACGTTTACCTCGATTGTAGAAGGAGGGAAGTGTTTTCTATCTGTCGGGCTTCCCCCCTTCATATCTTAACTCAAATAATCAACCTTAACGCATAATTTCGGTTTGTTTAGGTCATTCTTTCATATTTGAGCCATCGAGTTAAAATTTCAGTTTAACAATCGTCATCGTCATCGCTAGCATACAACATTGAATTCACCTCCGGCCACTTTTTCCCTAATGTCTTGAATTGAAGACTCGTTCAGGAACTGAAGAAGATAATAATTAGTCGTTTGACTATACATGTTCCAATATGGCTCGTATAGTGTTACTTCATCGCCTTTTATCGTGGCTATCTTTGAATTATATGAAAGAAAGTGCTTACCTTCATCATCAAAGACTTCAAATTGATTCTTTGCATCGTTCCCGCCTTTTGTTCTCATGTGTTGTATTCTTGTCATGTACCTATACGTTCCCTCAAGGATTGTATAGGGTCGTCTGACAAAGTTGCTTACCATATGGTAAGGCACTTTGTTGCTCTGACCCTGAACTGAGGAGTCAGGACAGTGACAGTAGTTGCATGGTTAAGGATTCATACCCGGTTCATTGCTTAGAGTATATTCCGGCTTCATCTAAGTCTAATAACGCTGCTGCACATAATCGCATGTCGAACTTACTGTTTGTCCATCATCCCCAATTGTTCCCTTAAGGGGTGGAGTGTGAATGAGCAGTTTTACTTCCTGCTCAGGAACGGTTATGTTCACTCTTCTTCCGAAGAGGCTTGTTTCTTTGCTTCTCTAAGCATCTCAATGACTGAGGGCTTACATTCAGATGAGTGCTTTGACACTACATCGAACTTACAAGAGATAATTGGTTCTTCTGCCTTCTTATCGAATGCCTCTGAGTAGAAGATGCTCTCAAAGATTGACTGTATCTTACCCATCATTGGTGTAGGTAAATCAACCAAGTGCTGTTCGATGACATCAGACTTCTGAACTCTGTCAGTAGACCACTCAGCAGTGAAAGTCAAGGTGCTAGAGTATGAATATGCCTTGAAAGACACATACAGTTTGACAACTGCTTCACCTACTTCGTTTTCTGATACGATATGGAACTTCTGACTGTAAGAACCCAAGTGATGTGCAGTATCCAAGAAGAGAATTGTCTCACCACGCCATTGTGGTTCAACAACCTTAGAAGTAGTCTCTTCACTGACAACAGGCTCATCGTTTACTTCAAGCCCTTGTGCTATTAGTTGGTTTATGACTGACTGAGCATCTTGTCGGTAGTCAAATACTAACTCACCGTTATACATCACGACAGTATACTTAGACATAGTGCTTTCAACAGTCTCAGACTGATAGGATGGTATCTCATTATCCCACTTATCCACGTTGATTACGTTGTACTTGAATAACTCAAGGTTGAGCAACTCCTTCTCACTACTGTTAAACCCAAATGGGTATGATATCTCTACGGTCCTGATGTGTTTCTGACTCATTGTGTGAAACCCCCTTCTACGAATGTTTCCTTCACCGACTCAAGTGCTACATTAAGTTGAGCAATGACATCTGCTAGATTGTCATCACGCACCTTGAGGGACTTGAGTATCAAAACATGGTGTGAACCCTGTTTTGCATGTCCGACTTCTACTTCATACTGGTATTGCTTGTTTAGTATCGCTTCCGATTCCATGTAAATACGTCTTCTCAAGCATAATAGGGATATTGTAGCAAAGCACACTACCATATGGTAGTATTACTTTGTCAGAGGCGACCCCAAGATGACCCCGAAGGGTCAAATTAGGTGTCTGAAGAGGTCAGAAGAGGTCAAACTTATGCAGACCTCGCTGTTTTTACTTCTTTGTTGAAGTTCTCATCCGTTCTCTCCCCGATGGTCGCCATGAACATCTCTGTTAGGCTATTCCATGAGGTTTTCCTGCTTCCGTCATCGTTTGTTCGTCCGTTGAACTTGTCCATCAGGGATAGAGTTCTATCACCGATGAAAACATTGATTCCACCGTCAACTTCACTGATATGATACACAGTTTCGTCCTTGTCGGCTTGTTCTGCCTCAGATAGTGCAAATGATGCTCTTTTGCCTTGCTGAGATGCCATTGGGTTCACAATTTCGCCGTTGGTAACTCTTGATATTGTCGCCAACTGCATCTTGATTGCCTTTGTTATCGAGTTTTGGCGGGATATTGTTCTGTTTCCCTCACTCAGATAATCTTGAAGTTGTAACACTGTCATAGTGTCCAACTTACCTTCATTCGTCTCTATATACTCAAGCACAGTGGCTTGGTCATCGTTCCATGTTTCGCTTCCATTACTTTTTGCCATTTTATTCACTTCCTGTTAGTTTGTCCGACCTCTTCAGACAACTATACGTTGTCTTAACCATTATCAGGGTACGCTGACAAAGTAACTTACCATATGGTTGTCAACTTGTTGGTGCAACCTGTCGGGGTTAGGAGGTGACAACAGTGCTTTACAGAACAGACGATGATGATGATGAGTGATTACATCATTTAGTGTGTAGCCTGTCGCCACTCCTACCATATGGTTGAAGTCTTACTTTGTGAGCGTAGACCTTGAGGCCGAGGGAGTCTCCTCCCCCGACCTGTTAGGTTCAATATCCGTATTCATCGGACATTCTTGCTACTTCTTCTGTTGTCATGTTAGCATAAAGAGGCTGACCGACCATATCTACACCACAGATGTTCTCAGATTGGCTACCTGTCTTAGATGTACTAATTCCACAGCAAGCACAACTGTAATAGTAGTATGCTGGCTGAACAGGCGCACCCGGCATTTCCTGCCAAGATGCTTCATAGTCAGATTGGTAGAAGGCATTCTCATAACAGATTTCGCAACTAGTAGTATCCCCCTTTATTCCTAGCATTTTCTTGTAATCTGTCGGCCAATACTTCTTTTCACCAGTCTTCATGAAGTGCTTGATGGCATATCTACTGCCACGATTCCTCAACCAAGAAGCCTTTTTCATGATATCTTCATATGATGCAGATAACATAGCCAAATGCCCATCAGTCTCATCATCTGCTCCCTCTATCTCAAGGTCTCCGTACCTATCACGATTAACATCGTAATCCGAAAGACCAATATTTCTCCTTAGAGCAAGATGAGCATCAACAGCATCTTTGAGTTGCTGATAAAACTCACCATTCTTCTCCATCCACCTTTGATTATGTTCCTTAAGCGGAATAACTGCTCTAATTCTCTTTTCCTGCTCAATAAGAGCCTTCAATTCATTCAGCATTCTAGTTCCACTAGACAATTCATCATCAGATAGACCATTCAGGTGTTGTGCCATGATTTCAGTATCACTGATTGGCATTAGACCTCCAAAGCCTTCCTTTGGGCGTTCAACAGCAAGCATCACTGCAAATAGCAGTGTTAGTATAGATAACATCTCCATAACAAGAGGTCGCACCAAGCATCATGAGGTAAATGTTGACAAAGTATCTTACCATATGGTAGGCATTGCTTTGCTATTATGCACACCCCGAAGGGTGGCGTTTTAATCTTCTAAGTCCTCACCTTGACAGTCTAACCCCTCAATGTATGAGTCAACATCAACTGGTATCCACTTACCTAGATTGCACTTGTCGCAGACGAAGTAGGCTTCAATATCTAACCCATGTAGTTCAATAATCTGCCCACCTGTCATTCCTTTAGGAATACGAACTCTCATTCTCACATCCTCGACACTGGTAGATTCGTGTAAACACCCACTGTATCCATCAAGGTAGGCATGGTCAGCAGAAGTCATTCCATCGGGATAATTACTCATTGTCCCACAACTCCCAAACGTATTCATCAGTTTCAACCCTCATTTTCAGTTTCATGACATAGCCCTCCTCAATCTCTCAGGTAGGACAACCTCATTCTGACACTTATCACAGCACCTACCAATTTCAACTGGTTCTGCATTATGTCCTTCTGACCAATACGGTGTTCCATCTTCCTTGTAGTGTATATCGATGGGTTCTCCACAGATAACACATGTCTTCATCTCAATCTTCAAGATTCTCACCTTCCCATCCACAGTCTTCACACCATGCATCCTCAATCAGACCCAAGTATGCACCTGTAATTATCACTTCTTTCTTACATCCTTCACAATTCATATCGTATTCCATTTATTCTTCACCTCTTTCCTGCATCTTTCTCTCAAAAGCACTGAACTCCAACTCCTGAAGTCTAACTAACCAGTTCTTGTATTCCGTGTTAAACTTCCTCTTGTCGTATGTTGAGACATTGCATGACCAATCGGCATCCTTCAATCTCTGACAGAACTCAAGGGTCATTGTATCATAGAACCTTCCCATGTCGTATATCTCGTTAGCGAAGTTGCAGAGTAACATTCTACGTCTGAACTCTTCAGGGGTGATTTTCACTCCCCCATATCTAACACTCATACTTCCAACACCTGCATTCTGTGCTAACAGACCAAATCCTAATCCGTTAACCAACTGTATCTCAACTTCATGGAAGCCTTTCTCTATTCCGTTCTCTATTCCTACTATTAGTGGCATGTCAGTAGGGTTTCTCAACCATTGATAGGATATGCCAGCAAAGCGTCACACCATATGGTAAGAAGTGAGGCGCAGGTGTTTTGGGGCGACCACTAGGGGTGGATATTTCTTTAATAGGGTTGAGACACATATATGGGTGCGCTGAACAGTGTTGTGATATTGGGAGTTCTACTCCTTTTTGCACAAGCGTTTCTTAGACTATTCTTAACTAATCGGTTGTCTTTGGTAGTTATTTCTATCTACCTCAATCAGATGACCCTCGATTGGTTCTAGAATCGGTCTCCTATATGTATAACATATATCATATATGTATATACATATGACATGTGATATTTCTCATATGTAATATGATAGTTGTTCACCTTTTTCTGATTGAAATTGTATTTTTCAGTATTTTTCAGTCAGGGTGAAAAATCAAAAAGTAGTCTAAAGGGTATAAAATCAATGATTTTAATTATTATTTTAATATTTCATATATTTCACTATCTTATACTACTACTATATGTCATCATATCTACTACTACTCCTTCTCTCTTGAGGGGGTGAAAAATATGAAAAATTGAAAAACCAAATGAAAACGTTGTACTGCGAAGATATTCAATTTTACATAGTGGTGTAAAATAGTGAAAAACAAAAAACATGAAGAAGTTCAGACAACTCGGAGAGAATAATATGACAGACGGATTTAGTAAAGCAAAACAATACGATAGCAAGACAACGCAAAGGAAACACAATGAGGCAATTCAACCAACACTGGTTCAGAATCAGAAATTGATTGCTGAAGTGTTTGACGAGATGAAGACATTAGTTCTTCAGAAGAACAACCAGTATGGTGATTCGGTCTTAGACCCGAAGAGGTATTTCTCCTCTGCACCAACTGATGAGCAAATCAAAGTCAGAATCGATGACAAGTTGAACAGGCTTGTTCTCGGTAATGACTCACTAGAATCAGATGATGATATCATCAAGGACTTGATAGGTTATCTGACACTTCTCCTAGTTTACAGGAGAAAGTAAAACACACTCACATATGGCTCAGGGAGACAATGATTGTTCAGGTGGATTAGCCTTCACCTTTGAGGTAGACGAACTTAGCGGTTGGTTTATCGAGAGTATGAAAAGTCGAGTCGTGAGATAGAGGGTTTAGTAATAATAAGGATTGAAGATATAGGAGCAGACTGACGATGGTTCACTGCACTCTTAGGAGAAGCGGTGTGTCAAATCCATCCGAACTTGTTCGCACTTACATGGAACGTGAGTAGCGGCTTCCCGGTATAAAATATGAAGCAGGATAACAAGGGTCGTAAGTAACATCGAGGCAACCTTCCCGGTTGTAGTTCCCAACTCCGAATGATGGGCATAGCACCTATCCTTCCCCTCATCAATTCAAACAGCAGGTTTACTGTGGTAAAAATGCAGAATCAATAACAGTAGTGTTAACGTTGTATGCCAACAACTCACTTCAACATTGCATTCCCCTGCTATCACACTCCTACCCCGACAGGGTGAGTAGAGTTTTGTCGTGAATAAAAAAGGTCAAACGCTAACATTTTGAACAACAAGCCATACTGGGTTTAGTTTGTGTTCTCCTAGCGACTGAGACTGTGGTGGTCAAGACCTTTCTCTACTATTAGATTCCTAATAATAATAAAAATAATAGGTGAATAAAAATGAAAATGACAAGAAGATGCGAATATAAATTAGAAGACGGACATAAGTGCAATGCGGCTTACACTAGCCGTAATAGCCAGCAGAAGTATTGTGAGAAACACATAGGTAACTATCAAAGGAATAGTCATCTAGAGGGTCACACACCACTGGTGAAAAGCACAAACAAGTATGCTCAAGGTGGCAACAACGACAGTATGCGTCAATGGGTGATGCATAAGATGAACGTTGAGAATATCGAGAGAAAGAAGATTGCGGATTTAGAAGCAAAAGTCGAGAGGCTTGAGAAGATAATCGATAGCATTACTTCCAACAAGAAGATTGTGAGAGCAGTCTTGAGGGAAGAGATGAGAACCAGTTTCTTCAAGAATAGAGTAGATTCAATTATCGTGAAGAGAATTAGAACTAGTCTAAGAGGTGAGGAAGAATGAATATTTTCGCATTGGATATGAGTCCCAAGACATCAGCACAGATGATGATGGATTCACACGTAATCAAGATGCCAACCGAGAGTATGCAGATGATGTCTACTATCGTTACTCATCTCGGTATCGAAGATGCACCTTACAGACCTGTGATGCTGAATCATCCTTGCACTATTTGGGCGAGGCAGACTTCACAGAACTATCAGTGGCTCAGAGCGCACTGCCTAGCACTGTGCAAGGAGTATACTGTTAGATATGGTCGCAAGCACAAGGTCGAAGAGACGCTTGAGGAATATGCGAATGTCTTCAATCAAGTTGAGGGTATGTTACCTGCAACTGGTTTGACACCTTTTGGCATTGCTATGTCAGACAGGTATCGCATCACTAGAGAATCACATGAGAACGGGTTCGATTTCGCAGTTCGTTCTTACAGACACTACTACTTGCAGGGCAAGTGGAGAATATCGTCTTGGAAGACACAAGAACCTGAGTGGTGGCCGCAAGACCATTATCTCAAGATGTCCTTTGAGATTGAGAAGGAGAACGATAGAGTTCAGCAGAAGATAACCCAAATATTGCAGGGGATGACAGTATGACATGTAGAATATGTAACGGAAGCGGAACGGCAGTTTTACAAACCGCAGATGGTGAGAAAGAGACGGAACAGTGCCTGTGTGTTTTAGAAGAAGACTACTTTTCTTTCTTAGACAGACACGGTATTCCTGAATCAGAAGGAGAAATTAGAATGAAAGGATATGTCAGATTTCAGAATGGCATAGTCTCGATTTCTCAGATTGAGGGCTTTTCTTGGAAGAGATTGAAGGTCGGAGACCCACTACTAGATTTGTGGGATAAACAGAATTACACGGATGTTGTGTATAGCGTGGTAATCTTCCTTAAGGGAAGTAACAAGTTTATGACAACTACCACACAGAAGAACCTAGACCAAATGATTGCTAGGTTCAAAATTTGGAATAATGGAGATGAATATGAAAATGATAATGAAAGAGCAGAAGAACTTCTACTCTAGTATTGACTGGTTATTTTGGTCAAACTTTGAACTAGAGAACCTACCAGCAGACTTTGATGAGTTGGTGGATTTCGTTTCAATGTATGACCATTCAAGTATAGTTGAACTAGAGAAAGAATATGAAAACAGTAGACGATGGAAGAGAAGGATGAAATCTTTTGGTAGGTTCATCCTATCTCTCATCGCAAAGAACGAATTTAGAGGGAGGTATAACAGATGATAATAAAAATAATAAGAAGAATAAGACAAAATAAAGAAGACAGCAAGAGAACGCCTGACATCTTTGCAGACAAATCACATTGGTTCAGAGTATGGATTCGATGTGACTTTGACACACAGCAAATGATGTTGAGAGAAGCAACCAAGAGGGGGTATGAATTTTGAAGCAAGAAACAACAGTTGAGTTTCGACTTGTAGATGATGGACAACTACCACCGATTATGATAACAATGACTGAAAGTGATGGTGTGAAGGTTGTATTGAACAACCAGCACAAGATTTGGATGTCATTGCATCGTAAGACAATCGGTGGATGTGCAGAGGCTTTGTTTGAGAAGATAAACGAACTACTGTATGGACATCTAATGGAAGTAAGAAGAGACGAGTTGATGGATATTGAACAGAGTGAAGAAAATGAGTAAGGAAGTTGGTAGATGTGCTAACTGCAACAAAATGACAGTCTTGTGGAAGTCTTACACTGGTAAGGGAATCTTCTGCAAGGCTTGTAGTAAGAAATCGTATGTGGGTGAATAATAATATGAATGATAATGTAGAATATGTAATGAAGAATGCTAAGAGAACTCTTGGCGAGGGAAGATGGGATAAGATTCTCAAGAGAGAGATGACCTCACTTTCAATCGCTGATAACTATGATAATGCCAAGTATGAGTGGAAGGCAACAGGAGAAGTTTGGTGGCAGGGTATTGGTACTCCAAGACCTGCTTGGGCTTCGGAACATCCTAACAAGTGCCTTTGTTCCCATTCGATTGTCTATCACTTTGAGATAGAGAACACAGAGACAGGACACAGGGATTGTGTTGGTTCAGACCACATAAACTCCTACATGGTTCTTCGTGCTATCAAGGATGAGATGGGTATTGATGAGAATGCTATCACAGAAGAGATGATTGAAGAATGGATTAAGACCAAGGTTGGCACAATGATGGCAACTGCTTGGTGGAATGAAAACGGTGAAGAGTTTGAGTTGACATTCAATGAAGTTAAGGAACTTGACCTAAGAGTGAACGTGCATTATACTGGAAAGTACGTGTATGATTCTAAGTTGGGCATCAGTGTTCCTGAGACTAAGTTGAGGAAGAAGTCAAGTGGTGATTATGGGATGGAGGACTACAAGATGAGTTCTATCGTTTGGCGATGGAATCATCCCGACAACCCGAAGGCTCAGATAAACACGAAGGGATATCCCAATGAGAGATTGTTGAACGATTTGACTCTGTTCTCAATCAGATTAAATCATTACAAGACACAAGTGCTTGAAGAGGACAACAAGATTGAGAACCAAATCAAGAAGAAACTTGAGTGGGAAGAGCAACAGAAAATAAGAGAGGCAATGTTAGAAGAACAGAGACTTGCCGAACTCAGAGATGGTTGTGATTTCTATGATATCCCAATGTTCAGTAAGGACATAGCGAGCAATCAGTGGGAAAGTAGATTCTTACACGACATGGAGATTCGTGTTCGTGGGAAGAAAGAATTAACCGAGAGACAATTAGAGAGTTTGATGAAGATAATCAATCGCTATAATGATAAGCCAACTGAACGTCAGGTGAACTACCTGCGGGCTTTGGGCTACGATGGAGAAATTAAATCTTTAACTAGAGGAAATGTATCGAAGTTGATAGACGAATTAAAGGAGGAAAAATAATGACAAAAAAGAATGAAACGAAGAAGACAGAAAAGAAAGAAGACGAGAAGGATGCTCGTATCGAAGAACTTGAGCAGTTGCTCGTTCAGAACAATGCGAACATTCAGACTCTAGTGAACACGGCCAACAATTACATTGGTCTGTGTAACCACTACGAGAAGACCATCAACATCTTGACTGGTCGAATTCAAGAAATAACAAGAGCAAAAACTGAATAAAAATGGAGGAATAAAAAATGAAATTGGTAATAGTAAATGAAACAGGACACACAGACATGACAGTGGGACAAGTAGAGGTGATTGACCAAATCAATGACCACCCTACACATTGGATATTTGTAGATGGAGACATGGTAATCCGTGAAAACATCTCAGATGTCAATTGGGAAACTGTCGATGAAGTAAAACTTGTGCCAGCAGTCGTTGGCGGCAGGTTCTGATTAACGTAGCCCAAGTCTTAACAGTGGTAGATTGACTGTCAAGTAGGTGCGAAGCCTACGTCAAAATAAAGGAGGACATAAAATGGAATTACAACAAGAGATAATGTCGGACATCACTGTTCACATGAAGTATGCAAAATACGATGCAGAGAAAATGAGAAGAGAATCGTGGGCAGAGATATGTCAAAGAAACAGAGACATGCATCTGACTCATGTGAATAGTCTAGATATTACAAAGGAAAATAAAGAAAAATTAACGAAAGAGATAGAGAATGTTTACACTAACTTCGTCTATCCAAAGAAAGTATTGCCTTCAATGAGGTCAATGCAATTTGCGGGTAAGCCTGTTGAACTCTCACCTAACAGAGTATACAACTGTGCTTTCATGCCCATCGATTCATACCTGTCATTCTCGGAAGCAATGTTCTTGCTTCTAGGAGGAACAGGAGTAGGTTATTCAGTTCAAAGACATCATGTAGAGAAACTACCTGAGATTAGACTGCCTAACCCTAAGAGAACTTACAGGCATCTTATTGCAGATTCCATCGAAGGATGGGCAGATGCAGTCAAGGTGCTGTTTGAGTCTTACATCGGTAAGAGGTCAACAACAGTTAGATTCGACTACTCGGATATCAGGCCAAAAGGTGCATTGTTGAAGACTAGTGGTGGTAAAGCACCCGGTCCTCAACCACTGAAAGAATGTCTAGTTAAGGTAGAGGGTATTCTATCTAACAAAGGTAATGGGGATTGTCTTTCTACTCTTGAAGCACATGACATTGTTTGCCATATTGCAGATGCAGTATTGGCAGGTGGTATTCGTAGAGCAGCACTAATCAGTCTGTTCAGTGCAGATGATGATGAAATGGTAACTTGTAAGTCAGGTCACTTTTGGGAGAAGAACCCACAGAGAGCGAGAGCGAACAACTCAGTTGTATTGCTACGACATAGAATCAAGAAGGACTTCTTCAACAATCTATGGAAGAGAGTTCAAGAGTCAGGAACAGGAGAACCCGGATTCTACTTCACTAATGACAAGGATTGGGGAACTAACCCTTGTTGTGAAATAGCACTTAGACCATATCAGTTCTGCAACTTGACTGAGGTTAATGCCTCTGATGTTGAAAACCAAATGGACTTGCATGAGAGAGTGGAAATAGCAACTATACTAGGAACATTACAAGCATCCTACACCGACTTCCACTATCTAAGGGAAGTTTGGAAGAAGACATCCGAGAAGGATGCACTTCTTGGAGTATCAATGACTGGCATTGCAAGCAATAGAGTCCTAAACCTAGATTTGGAGAAGGCAGCGAATCATGCTAGAAAGACAAACGAGAGAATAGCGGGTCTTCTTGGAATCAAGAAGTCAGCAAGAATAACATGTGTGAAACCTGCTGGAACTACTAGTCTAGTGCTAGGTTCTTCTTCAGGGATACATGCTTGGTTCGATAAGTATTACATCAGGAGAATCAGAGTTCTGAAGACAGAGCCAATCTATGACTATCTTGTGACCAAGTTCCCTAACTTGGTTGAGGATGATTACTTCAATCCCAATCAAGGTATTATCTCAATACCACAGAAAACACCGAAGGGTGATGTGATAACTAGAGATGAGTCAGCATTGGAGATGCTTGAGAGAGTCAAGCGTTTCTCGGTTGATTGGGTTATGAGTGGGCATAACAGAGGAGTGAACACCCACAACGTTTCTGCAACTGTCAACATCCGTGAGGATGAGTGGGAGGATGTCAGAAACTGGATGTGGAAGAACAGAGACTTCTACAACGGTCTATCCGTATTACCTTATGATGGTGGTATCTACAAGCAAGCACCATTTGAAGCAACGGACAAGAAGACCTTCGACTTGATGTTCAAGGAACTCAAGGAAATAGACTTGACTCAGATAGTCGAGACTATGGACAACACTAACTTACAGGGTGAACTTGCTTGTGCAGGTGGAGTTTGTGAAATATGATGAGTAAGAAGCAGTTGTTGACTATCAGGCAAGAAGTTCTTGATAGTTTCAACTCACCCGCAAGCAAAGCAAACGTCTCTAGGTACTTTGACTCTCTTGAAGAAGGTAGAGTCAGACCCAAGTACGTTGTTCAAAGAATAGAGTATCTCATAAGAATGGGACATTCTAATATTAAAAAAACAGACGAATTAAAAGAAATGTATGATTTTAAGTTATACTATGAAAAAAATAAAGATGAAATGAGTGATTATTATGAAAATAAAAATGTTAATACCAACACCTGATGACAGAAGACAAACCCTATCTTCTAGTTTTCTTTACAGGACAACTAGGAATATAAAATATTCAACTGGGAGATTCGATTTGAATCCTCGTAGAAGAATGAATAAATTTGGTGAGATTGAAATTCCAATGCAGCGACCTGAAATCAACAGTCGAAGAAGCAAGAAGGGTCATGACCCAATATTAGAGACATTGAAGAGCAAGGTCACACATGTATTCATGTCTCCACAGAGAGGATATTCAGAACACGATGATGATTGGCTTGCATACTTCAGTTGGAAATACAATGGCGAGACCGTCACAGTATCATTGAGTAAGACTAATGGTTTATTCGCACTGAACAACGTGAGGAAGAACAAGGAAGATTGTGCATCTGCCATGTCTAAGATTATACTCTACGGTACTACTAACCGTGACGCTGACAGATTGAGGGAATACATCAGGAAGAATGTGACCTACTCTCAGAATATAATCTATGCATTGGAGAACAGAACACCATATTGGTTCTTCAAGGAGGGTCAGAAGATTGAGTGTAGAATAAATATGCAGTTGGTTAATGACAATGAAATTGCATTGGAAATATCTGATGGTATTTGGGGAAGTATGAAAGTGAAGGATGCAAATATCTTCATCAACTCTTACAGAAGTAATAGCACTCGTTCTAAGAAATGGTCTAATCTCAGTCCCTTGAAACTGTTCAAGGCTGTTATGTCAAGAGACCCAAGTGAGTCTGAGTATAAATTGATGGTAGCATGGCTGATGCAGAACAGAACTTCCAAGATGGTAGAAGAAAGAGCGAATGTTCTGCTGAAGGAGATGACAGACAAATACGATGACATGATTCTTCTTGATGCTGAAAAGTCTAAAGAACATCTAGGTATCAAAACCGCAGACAACTACGACTATGCAGTATTAGTAAGAGGGAAATTGGGAGATTGGATAATCTACAAAAATGAGAACAATTCAAGATTTCAGAGAGTTAGTGCAGTGTTTGTAAAGGGACATAACAAATATGACGGTCCTTTCTGTATAGACAATCTACATGACAATTCAAGCATTGGAGACCAAATCGCTTCAAGGGCTATGATTTTGAAGAATGACAATCATGCGAAGAATATGATTCACACGTTGGCTAGAGTTGAGAAGTCCAACTATCGAATTGGTTTGGGAAATATCAAGGAGGTCTCACGATGAGTCAAGTGTGCGTAGAATGCAGTTGCACTTCTTCCACATTCGATGAGGTACTCGGAGAGGTTGTATGCGATGACTGTGGTTTAGTTCAAGTCGTCAGACCTTTTGAGGAAACTGTCTCTTGGATAAGTGCTAAGGAGAAGTACATACCAACTAAGGATAATGATAGTGCTAAGGGACTTGGTTCATACATCATGGAGACTAGGAACAATAACGACTATCGTATGAAGATGCAACACATCAGAGCAAGACCTGTGACTGAGACAGAGAAAAGAACAATTCTACACACTAGAATGTATCTCTCATACTATGATGTGTCTAAAGTAGTGTTGGACATTGTTCCTAGAAACTATCGTTCTCTTCGTGAAGACAGAGTTACTAGAGGCATACCAGTTGAACACATAGCAGCAGGATTATCCTACTTCATGTTGAAGGAGGCTGGATATGGTGTTACACTCAGAAAGCACTCTAAGCAGATTAAAGTGGAGTTTGCTACAATTGCGAAGTATGCAAAGAGAATTGCAAGACACTTCAACAAGTCGTATGTTTTCGCTGACCAAAATCCGGTTCAGACTCTAGTGAACACGTTGGAGAGAATGGATAGTATCTCATCAGATTACAGGCAGAGTTGCATACTAGTTGCTGAGAAAATATTCAATCAACTGAACAGGTCTACTATTAGGTATACACCTAACATGCAGAACTCAACACTTTGGCTAGTTGCTAGGATGATGGGTGAACCACATTCACAAAAGCAGATAATCAGTGCTGCACTGAATGGTTCTGAGATGGGGATAAGAACCTCAGTTCCTGAAATGCTAGGTTATCTAGGATTAACAAAGCAGAAGATGCTCTCGTTGAGTGTCGATGAATTCCTAAGTGGGGCATATGAATGAATGAAGAAGATAACATAATAAAAACAATAAAGCAGATGCAGTACCACTTTTCTGCATTTATAGAATTATATGAAAGACTGCCAAGGCTTCAGAACACAGTTCGTAGAACAGTCTTGGAAGACGCAATCACCGTTGTTGGTGCGACAATGGATGGTATAACAATCGAAATAATCGATGCGCACCAAATACAAATGCAAATGAAAATATTAGAAGGTAATGAAAATGAAGAAACACAATGAAAGAAAAATAATGATAATAGGAGCAGGTGGAATTGGAAGTTATTTAGTACAGTTCCTAAAGAGAATGAATCAGGCGCAGAGAACAAACGTTCCTGAAACTCATCTATACAACATAACTGTCTATGATGGTGATACCGTTGATACCAAGAACCTTGGTTATCAAGCGTATGATGAGTTAGATATTGGTGAGAAGAAAGTTGAATGTATCTCAGGCATCAATGCCCAACCATTCAATGTTCTACTCGACAAGCAGTTACAAGGATATGACTTGGTGGTATGTTGTGCAGACAATCTAGCAGTAAGACGTTTATTGTATCGGCAGGGGTTTGGGTCAGATGCTCAGTTAAAGTGGTTAGACCTACGTTCAACTGGTAGAAATGCAGCATTGATTTCATACAAGGTTGACCCTAAGATGATGGATACATTACTGATTGGTGAAGAAGGTTCTTTCTCCTGTCAAGCACAGTCATGGGATGGTAGTGCAAAGGACATCAACTGCATGAACATGGTGATTGCGAGTATGGGTATCCAATGGATTCAGAGATGGTTCAATGACAATGAGGATGTAACTGATATGAAGATGGTGAACATATGAGAGCCGCTTCTAAGATTCACGTTGAGTATGAAGTCCTGAAGTATCTCATGGACAAGATAGACCTGACGGAGTTGGAGGATAAGATGTGTCCTTCAGGAGATGGTGTTGCGAGCAAGAGGTTCGCAGATGGTGCTGACTCAGTATCCAATCTAGTGAACAACATGATTGTGAGAAGACTGCACAGATTGCCAAAGACACATCCTGCCTACAAGGAGAAAGCAGAATGAAATATATCTGCTTCTCAATATTAGGAAATACTCTTTGTGGTAAAGAAGATGAGCCTGTTCCCGAACACTTGGCAGATAGCAGAAGGTTCTGCAATGACTGTGTTCAAGTGATGTGGAAGGAACAGTATAGAAGGAGTGTACTTCTCCCCTTGCAAAAGGGAATGGACATCAAACAAGTACAGAAGGAATTAGAAGAGACAGAGGTGATAGTTGAAGAACCTCGATTAGTCGCACCAAGACGAATCAAATCACTTCGACAGTATATGATGGTGAAAGCATGAGTGAAGAAGAAAAAAGAATAATGGAAGGAGAAGACGAAGAGATAGAAAATCTGACTGAAGAGGATATCGGACAGATAACAAACATAATCGCCACAGATGGGTATTACATCCAAGCAGAGATAGTAAAAGTCTCATGCCCTGCCTGTGGTGAAGAGTTCATGGGAACAAAGAGACATGCAGGTGGGTTCATCGCAGGTCACAGAGCATTCCATGAGTTTGAGAATGAGATGGATGTAATAATACAAAAATTAGGAGGAGCATGAAAATGAAAACAGATGAAACAGAATATAATGAAAATGGAATAGAAGGATTAGAGATAGTAGATGAGAATTGGAAAGAGGATATTAGAACTGTGTTTGAGCAGGTCGAGTTCTCTTACCCGTTTCCTGATATAGAGACAGAGGCATTCTACACAGTGATATGGAACAAGTCTCTTGAGGCGTTTGATTCGCCAAGAGAGGTTCAGGTTATTGTAGACGCTAAGGATGAGTTGTATATCAGTGTGGGAACGTTTGGCTTTGTGAGTTTCAAAGACCAAGAAGAACAACTAGGTGGTATGAAGTTACCATTGAAATGTTGGATACACACGCACCCATTCGGACAGGCTTTCTTCAGTGGAACTGATTGGAAGACTATCCACACATGGAAGAGCATGTTGGAAAGTGCAACCGTTCTAGGTGACAATCAGTTCATCGCTTACGATGTTAACTCTGAGATAGCGAAGAAGGTTCACTATGGTATTTACAGGCAAGAGCCTGTTGAGAAACCTGAGTGGGTAAAGGTAGCAGAAGACGTATTGGAAGGTGAAGAAGAATGAGTAAGAAATTTTGGACATTAGCAATTCAATACGATGTCGATGGTGAACCATGTGACCCACCACATCACATCGAAGAGAGATTAGTAACTATGATGCAGATAATGCATGAGATAGGATTCGGAATGGATGTCAAGTACGGTTTTGCACAGAAAGAAATGATGGATATAATTCAGATAGGTGATGAAGAATGAAAGATAAATTCTACAAACTGGCGACAACGGCAGGAAAGACGACATTGAATATGGCAGAAGTATCTGCTTATTCAGTAGTTGAAGTACCGGAAGGCATGTTGAAGAAGAACACATACGAGGTAGAGGTACATTTGCGTAGCGGAACTATCTTCACTACTAGAATGACAGAAGCAGAACTAACAGTGTGGGAGGATGTGTTCTTCCCTAAGTCGGTGGTGAACGAATGAAGAACGGAAGATACGCAAGACATGAAGTAGCAGTGGAAAGAAAACTTGATGAGATTAAACTACTGTTGGAATTACAGACCAAGTTACTAACAGGCTTGGCATTCACAGAAATGATGGAGGAAGAATAATGAGAGTGAGAATGACTATGGAAAACAGCAGACAGACAACACTAGAAGAATTCGGGTTTACCTTTGAGTGAATGGTGTAAAATATATATCCTACCTGTGTGTGCGAGGGATGATGAAGATGGAGTCCAACATCAACAAGGCTTTGACACTATTAATTGCAACAGCACTCCTAGCAGGATGCACTGAAGCATTGCCTGACCCTCCTGAAGAAGAATTTGAAGGTCAGACAACACAGGCAGATTGGGTATCAATGACAGGAGAGTTCACTCTTGTTATGAATAACACAACTAATGAAACGCTGATTCACGCACCTACTATTTGGGTAGACACAAACACAACCTACGGAGCAATTGAACTCCAAGCATTCACATACAATATAACGCACTTGTCCTTTGAAGTAATTAACAATTCAGTTATCTTCAGTAATTACAGTTGGGTTGGTATGCAAGGCTACTTGGTTCAAGGACAACATCACTGGTCAAGTGGTTTTGCTCCTGAGTTTGGAAATGCAACCCTGCACTTTGCAGCCTTCCCATTCGATGTCACAGTTGAATATGAAGTAGTTTACAGAGTGTGGGATGGCAGACAATGAAGAAAGCAGTGACTATACGCTTTCCTGCTCCGCTTCCTGCGGAGATACCTTGTCCGATTTGTGAAGGCAATAAGTGTAGGGTGTGTGATATGGAAGGTAAGATAAAAGTCACAGTTGATGCTAAAGTACCTATACAACGTCACCTGATTGTTCAGTATATTGCTGAACATATGGGTGATATCGCTAACGAATTATCACAGAAGTTCGGTCTAGTTCCTGACATAGAGACTGAAGATATGTTTGAGGTCGGGGGAAGAACATACGAGTTAGTCAAGATTAGTAGTCTTGGCGGAGTAGTATGGGTAGCACATAGAGTAGACGAACAGGAGTCTCCACGTTATTTCAAATCGTGGAAGAACTTACAACAGTTCATGGGTGGTTGGCTTGAAGGATGAAAAAATAATACTAAGAATAGCAAGAGACGCTACTAACGAAATGGTAGTTAGGACAGGGAACTTCTACAATATTGATATTGTAGATATTCGTTGGCATGTAAACAGTCAGCCCACCAAGAAGGGCATTAGAATGAACATGAAAGAAATGGAAGATGTGCATAAGGCACTGGAAAAAATATTGAGGAATAGAAATGAGTATGACAATAATGAGCAGGATGTGTGAGTCGATAGAGAACGTCACACCAACAAGAAAGAAAGAGATAATATCAGCAACACTATCTAGTCTATCTACCAATGATAGAATCGCTATGGTAAAGATACTAGCGATGGAGTATGACAGTAATAACATTGGTGAGAAGAAAGCAGTAAAATGGCTGGCTAACATATACAATGTCTTTGAAGATGAGATAGAGACAGAGGCAGAGAAGTGGCTAGACTTAGGAGAGGGAATGTTACAATTCCTTTACTATGACAAACCGCATTTGGATATGTCACTTCAGCAGATGGTAACCCTTCTTGAGTTGGATTGCTCAAGTATGAAGTCTGATGCTTACAGTGAGATAAGTCGAAACATAACAAGCATGTCTAACTTACAGATAAAGTGGTTCATACGATACTGGTTGAGGACTCCTAGAAATGGAATCAATACTAGTACGGTAGAGAAGTCAATGTCACTTCTATATGATAAGGACATTTCAAGATTCTCCAAGACAAACTCACTCAGTTCTATGGTGATGTATTTAGATAACGATAGAGACCCACCTGAGCATACTCATGGTGCTTACATCAAACCCATGCTTGCTAAATCATATACAGGAAAGTTACCTGACAGATTCATCATCGACACTAAGTACGATGGAAACAGATATCAGATACACAAGGACAGTGACATAATAATTTTCAATAGAAAGGGTAAGATTGTAACAGACCAGTATCCTGATGTTGTCTCATGGGCTTCTGAATTTGATGCTAGTAGATATGTCATTGATTGTGAGATATTTCCTATTGATGAGACAGGTAATCCTACCGCACATCAGAAACTAGGAACAAGGGTTCACTCAAAAGATAAACAGAAAGCAATGGCTGACTGTCCTGTTCAACTAGTTGTCTTCGATTGCATGTCATACATGGGAAACGTTCAGTTGAATCATCCGTATGAGACTAGGTTAGAGACGATGAAGAAGTTCGTCCCTGAGCAGTATCAGGCTAGAATGTTTGAACATGGTAATATCGAAGCAGCCTACAATGTAGCAATCAATGGTGGGTTTGAAGGAATCATGATTAAAGACTTGGATGCCACCTATGAATCCAAGAGGTCTAAGGCTCTTCTAAAACATAAACCACCTAGAATAGAGTTGGATGTTGTTATCACTTCAGGTAAACATGGTAGTGGTAAGAGAGCAGGAGTAGTCGCTACATATGGTGTGTCCGTCAAAGAAGAAGGTGCAGGATATGTGGAAGTAGGAAGTGTAGGTTCAGGTATCTCAGAGGCTGAGATGGATGTACTATCCGTGAAACTAAAGAGAATAGTTGAGTCTTATGATAGTGGGACATATTTTTTCCTGCCTAGAATAGTATTGGAGATAACCTCTGATGCAGTTACTAAGAATCAAGACGGAACGTATGGGTTGAGATTTCCTAGAATAGTTAGAATCAGAGAAGACAAGTATCCTAGTGAATGTAATACCATACACGATATTGAACGATATTGTAGTAACATATAATGACAGGCTTCTACTCGGAGACCTGTGTATAGTAAGGAGTTTATTCAAGGAGCGTTCCTTTCTCATGGGAATCCTGAAGTCAGCATCGTCAGAAATGGTACAGAAATAGGATACCGAGTGAGGGTCAGAATATGTCTCAGAGGAAGTCAAGACTTTCTTCTTGGGATACAGAGAAGCCTACTTCAACATGAGATTGATTCAAAGTACAAAGAAAAAGAACACTCTGCAAGAAGCAAGCCAATACTGATAGTGAGTAGACTGAGTGAGGTTATGAAACTAATTAACATGTTACCACTAAATCTACCATCCAATGCAGATTGGGACACATTGGCAAAGACTTCATTCATGGTAATGCAAAAAGAGCATCTCACTTCAGATGGTCTTGACAAGATACTCAAGATGAAGGGGGTTCTCTGATGGCGGCACTGTGCAAGAGATGCAGTCTCCGTGAAGTCAAGTCGGAACTAAAACAAATTTGTGATATTTGCAATTTGAAACTAAGACTAGACAAGCAGAGTCAGGTATCTGACGATGAAATACTAACTCATCATGTGCTGAAGAGAGTACAGGAAGGATGTAGAGAGTGTAAGAGCAAGGCATTTGCATATGAAGCAGGTGTTAAACAAGAAAATGGATTAAAGTGGTTTATCATTTTAGTTGACTGTGGTGCTTGTGGCAAAGCATACGAAGAAATAATGGAAATAAGGATTGATATAAATGAGCCTAATAAATATGAAGAATCAGAATAGAACAATAATAGTTGTAGGAAAAGATGGAACAGACAAGATGGAGAAGGCGAGAAAACTCGTCTCAGAAGACCCCATCATAATGTATGCCAACGAATATGATATAGAAGATAATCACTCTATACCTGCTAACAGAGGAATAATTATCAGAGAATGTAACTACAAGCCAAATGTAGAAGCAATCAGGAAGACTATCCTTGAGTATAAAGGTCAGGTAATACTAACTTCAATCAATCAGAAGGATGTACCCAAGAAACTGTTTGGTATGTGCAAGTTGAATAGAGCAACAAAGAAATCTCTGTTTGATGAAATCAAAGAGATTGCTCCACGTTCTGATGAACCTTACAACTATGACGTTGATATCTTTACTATGGTTGGAGACTACTTGAGAAATCCCGATAGAGAGGTTGTGAAGAATCAACTGATGATTAGCGAACCTGCTGATATCCAGTTCATATCTTGGTTAGCACCTAACTTGCATCCGAACAAACTGATGTTCTTAGATGCTAAAGTGAAAAGAAGATGGAGCAAGGCCTACTTCTACGAGATGTTGGCTTATGCTCATGATGGTAGAATGCATCGAAAGATGACACCACCACAAAGAAAGGCATATTCCTCAATACCGAAAATTTTGAGGAAGTTAAAAATGCGGCCTTTTCAGAAATACCTTTTGAAAGACTTATTGAAAAACAATGATTTCAAGGAGTATTGTAGAAAGACGCTCTCAACCACGGATTTGAGAATACTTAAACTCCGTAAAGATAGACAAACGAAACGAACTCCGGTTCAACCAGTTGCCACACTGTCAAAGTGGCTAGATTAAAAATGAGGAATGAAAATGTTATGGACAGAAAAATATAGACCAAAGAAACTTAGTGAGGTTGTAGGACAATACAATTTCACAATTGATGCAGAGAGTTGGGTAGAACAGGGCAACATGCCTAATGTTCTACTCTATGGAATAGCAGGTGTGGGTAAAACTGCTGCTGGTATTGCGTTATCGAATGACATACTCAAGGAAGATGTAGACAACAACTTCTTTGAAATCAATGCATCAGACGATAGAAGACTAGAGACAGTCAGAAACCAAATCAAAGAGATTGCTTCCACTAGAAAGATAGGGGATGCTCCTTTCAAGATTATACTTCTTGATGAGATGGATGGTATGACGAAAGATGCTCAGAACGCACTGAAGAGAATTATGGAGAGATATGCTGAGAATGTCAGATTCATTATCACATGTAATGATAGATTCAGGATAATACATCCCCTTCAATCAAGGTGTGCGAATTACAGATTCAGTAGATTACAAGATAGAACCATGCATAAGTTACTATCAGATATTTTAGTAAAGGAAGGAATAAGCCATATTTCTAGTGATGACTTAGAAATCTTCATAGAGTCACTACATGGAGACATGAGGCGGGGGCTTACTGAACTTCAGGCTGTAACTTACAGTAAGTCCTCCATATTGAATCAGATAAACAAAAATCAAGAACCCTATACTGAAATATTACAAATGATTGATGAAAATAACTATGAAAATTCTTTAGGTAAGGTGCATGATTTGTTATATGAAGCAGTAGACATGAAGACTATATGCATTAATTTGCATGATGTAGTCATCAAGACAGACATGCCAGCAACCAAGAAGTTCAAATTGCTTAGGGTTGTCGGAGAGGCAGAATGGAGAAGTAGTAGTATGACTCCAAAATTACTAGCATCTTGGATGATAGGACAGATGATTTGATGGTTGAATTCCTGATAGGTATAGTAGTATTAAGACAATTATTAAGATGGTTAGACTCACCTAAAAGGAGATTTTGAAATGAGGTATAAATATGAAAATGGATTTAAACAAAGACGGCGTAGTGGATATTGAAGATATCAAACATCTACTACTTCGGTATGAGATAATAGCGTTAGGCGGTGCATTGCTGATTGTACTGCCTATACTAAACACGCTAGATTACATCAGCGTAGATTCCAATGTCTTTTGGATATTGTGTGGCGTAGTCATGCTGACAGAAGGATTAGTGGAAATAAAACACGAAAGAAAGAAAATGAAAACAAAGGAGGAAAATGAAAATGAATGATGAAATAAAAAATGATATTGAGAAAGCCGCAGAAATACTTGGCATGAGCCAAGAGGATGCTATGGCGAGGTTTGAGGACATATGTTCCAAGAACAACGTCAACGCAACCGAAGAACCCCAACTAGCGAGGGGTCTTTGGAAAGCATTCTATGTGAACAGTCGTGCAGCAATGAAGCGACAAGATTCACCAAGAACCACTAGTAACAACAGTGGCGGTCTATTCAAGGATGCATTCGGCTTCTTCATCTCGATGAATGAAGCAAGAGATATGGGTGCTATGAATAGAGACAGGCTAACTAACGAATATATGAGAGACAGCGAAATGACATACAACTTGGGTAGAGTTGCTATCTTCACTGAAGATGGTGATGGCTATGAAGCAAGGATGATGAGAAGTGGTGAAGAGATTGTTAAGCACATGGGCAAACTTCCTGATAACAACGTAGAAGTTGACACAGGTAGATTCATTGTGCCTCTAGACACAAGAGAAGGTGACTGGAACAAGAACTACGGTAAACCACTACCAAAGGAAGAATACCGAAGAAGCGGTGTATTCGTTGGTGAAGTCGATGGACAAATGGGTAAGTGGGATTTCTCCTACAAAGGAACATCCTGTGTCCACTTTGAGCCAAAGACGTTTGAGTTCGTTCACTTCAGTTGCATACCTAACTCTTTCAGAGCAGGTGCAGTAAGCGGTGGAACTGACACTACACTAACTTCATTGGTATACAATGCAGACCTATCTACCGACTCTGAGACTTACAGAGATGTATCTAAGATTGATATCCAAGACACTCTGATGGAGTTCTGTGAATCTAATTACAGCCCATTGGTTGACATTGATAGATACCATGCTTCTGCTATGAGCAAGAACTATGCAGATAGATTCGTCTTTACTGATGGTAGTGTCACAAGTATCAACATGAGAGCAACCAGTAATGGTAACAGGATTGTTAACTTGGATGACTTCAACACAGAGATTGATTGGGATGGAGATGGTTTCAGTGGGACTACCTGCTGGATTCCTGAGAATGTAGACATCAACTTCGGTATCGGTTCTTCGATAATCGTAGTGGGTAGAACTTCTCAATCTGCTGAGAACCCAACAAGTATCAATGTGTCAGGCTTGTTTGTCGTGAACAATCGTGGCGGAAGCCCTGAGCAGATTGATGTCGTAGAAGAAGATGAAGACTGGTTCTTCGACTGAGGTGTGTAAAATGGAATACGGTATGATTACTGATTCCAATGGAGGTCTCGTTATTCATGGGCGAAGTTTCGCCTTCCTCATGGATAGCGTAGACTTCCTAACTTGGAAGTACAATCCCGAAACGGGTGACTATTGGACAAAGTTTCACTTTGAATCCAAAGATGTAAGAGTTAAATTGTCTCTTGTAGAACTTAATGAACTACTAAAACAATGGAAAGGGATTTCATTTAATCCTGATGATTATAAAAATGGTGATAGATATGAGTTGGACAAACAACGATAAAACAAAGGCAGTGCAAACGAAAGAATCTGATAAGGGTAAGTATGCTCTTCGCAAGAAGGCTATGCTTGAGCAGATAAAGCAAGCGCAGGAGAACAACAAGTCATTCCTGTGTCTTGGTATTTGGGGAGAACCCAAGTCTGCTAAATCGGCAACGGCTATGGATTTGTTGACAGAGGAAGACATCAAGAACGACATGAAAGTTCTAGTGTTTGACTTTGATAACAGAGCAATAGATGTGAAGAGGAATCACTATGGGAACATAGAGAACCTAATAGTATACAACCCGATAGTCAGGAAGGATGGAAGTCTAGTTGACTTCGATGAGACTATGGACAATGCGAGAGCATTCTACCAAATGGCTCTAGAAATACTAGAGGAAGACAAGTTGAAGGCAGTCATCGTAGATGGAGCAGATAAACTTCTAACAGATGTTTGTGAAACTAAGATGCGTGAGAAGCATGGTATGGATGCTGACACAGTTATCAAACAACCACCGTATGTATGGGGTGATAGGAACACTCCTTACAAGAACTTCCTGCACAAGCAGATACTTGAGATGCAGTGTCACAGAATTGTGATTGCACACTCTAAAGACAAGTATGCTGGCAACCCTAACCCTATTGGTGTTGAGGCTAACTGGCATTCTTCAACTGAAGACATCTTCACTGCAACAGTAAGGATGGCTAGAGACATCAGGAAGAACGGCGCAACCTTCACCGCTATGGTTGAAGCAAGTGCTAGAAAGCCTGAGATGATTGGTAAGAGATTGAAAGTGCTGTCTATCGATGATGGTAAAGTAGATTGGAATGGTTTCCCTGAGATTAAAGCAGGTGAACTTTGAATGAGGAATAAATATGATAATACGAATGAATACGAAAACGCTCTATGATGCGTTGATAGATATACAAATGAAAGGAAAATACCACAATGGAGACAATGCGAAGAACAGTCAAGTTTCTGACTACGCAATGTTAGAATTGAATTGTGATGATTCAACCTTAACTCTGTATAATGCAGACAACACAACTGTCTGTGGTCTAACGATAGAGACCCTTAGTTCTGAAAAGCAGGATGTAGGTCTAGTAACGATAGAGATAGAAAAGACTCTGAAGTATCTGAAGACCTTCAATGAAACGGTTCTAATCGAGATTGAAGATTACGTCAAGGTTAGTGATGGCAGTAGCACTGCCTCACTTCCTCTTGTTGTGTCCCACCCTAACACTGCTATGATTGCTAGACTTCAAGGATATGAGATAGACGAAAACAATCCTATGTTTGGTAGTGTTGAGTTTGAGACAGTGATAACAACTAACTCAGATAATCTAACTGATGCCGTCAAGAGGTGTGATGTCATTAACAATGCGAGATATCACTTCAATGTTGATGAGACGTTTACCATAAGTAGCGAGAGGTCTA
>Ga0315315_10000934_pt1 | contig 26218 bp, 24 predicted proteins | sample M140m3416metaG_FD_203699 | JGI IMG/M metagenome (GOLD analysis project Ga0315315, IMG submission 203699) | Ammonia-oxidizing marine archaeal communities from Monterey Bay, California, United States - M1 40m 3416 | ecosystem: Environmental > Aquatic > Marine > Intertidal zone | place: USA... | reverse complement strand
ACAGTTTCCGGATTACAATTTACCATTATTGATTTATATCCCGCTTCTCTCAAACCAAATACAGCTTGAACACAACAATAATCGAATTCAATCCCTTGACCAATTCTGTTTGGCCCACCTCCTAAAATCATAATTTTTTTACCTTCTAAAGGCTTTAAGTCGTTTTCTGATTCATATGTTGAGTATGAATAAGGAGTTTCTGCTTCAAACTCTCCAGCGCAAGTATCAACTAATTTGTAAACTGGTTTAATTTCATTATCAACTCTCATTTTCCTTACTTCGCTTTCAGATAAATTGTTCAAGCGAGCTATTTGTAAATCTGAGAATCCATTCTTTTTCAGGAAATGTAAATTATCGATTGAATAATGCTCTTTCTCAATTTTAACTATTTCCTGAATCTCTATCAAAAACCATGGATCGATTCCGGTATTTTTATGAATTTCTTCAATTGAAAATTCCTGTTTTATTGCTTCTTTGACTTTTAACATTCTGAAAGCACTGCCATCATTCAAAGATTTAATATACAATTATCTAAATCTTTTAATGTCATAATCTTCTTCTCTAGGATCCTTTGTTTCAAACCCAGGTAAATTAAGCTCTAGTGAACGAAAAGCTTTTTGAAATGATTCACGAAACGTTCTTCCGATTGCCATTGCTTCTCCAACTGATTGCATTTGGACGCCTAATTTTCCTGAAGCCGAAGAAAATTTCTCAAAATCAAATCTAGGCAATTTTGTAACTATATAATCAATTGTAGGTTCAAAAGCAGCTAATGTTCTGTTGGTTATATCATTTTTTAATTCATCTAAAGAATATCCAACTGCCAGTTTTGCAGCAATTTTAGCAATTGGAAATCCTGTGGCCTTAGAAGCAAGAGCGGAGGATCTACTAACCCTTGGATTCATTTCAATTATAACCATTCTTCCATCAATAGGGTTAACTGCAAACTGAACATTTGATCCACCTGTATCAACACCTATTTTTCTAATACATTTTATTGCTGCATTTCGCATCAATTGAAATTCTTTATCACTAAGCGTCATTGCAGGAGCAATTGTAATTGAGTCACCAGTATGAATACCCATCGGATCGATATTCTCAATCGAACAAATGATAATAACATTATCATTTAAGTCTCTAATAAGCTCGAGCTCATATTCCTTCCAACCGTTTAAGTATTCTTCAACCAGCACCTGTCCAGTTGGACTTTCTTTTAAGCCTTTATTTACTGATATTTCGAATTCCTCTTCATTGAATGCAACAGAGCCACCTGACCCTCCTAATGTAAAAGAAGGTCTTATAATAGCGGGTAAAGAAATTTTTTCTAGTAAATTTGTGGCCTCTTCAAGTGATTTAACAGTATACCCATAAGGTAAATCAAGACCAATTTCTAGCATAGCCTCTTTGAACATTTCTCTACTTTCTGCTGTTTCAATAGCTTTTCTATTAGCTCCGATTAATTCAACATTATATTTTTTAAGAATCCCATCTTCATCGAGCTTCATGGCAACATTTAAGGCAGTTTGGCCTCCAACAGTCGGCAAGATAGCGTCCGGTTTTTCTTTTTTTATAATTTCTTCAACATACTCTACTGAAATAGGCTCAATATATGTTTTATCAGAGAATTGAGGGTCAGTCATAATGGTAGCAGGATTAGAATTAATCAGTACAACTCTATATCCTTCTTCTTTTAGGGCTTTTATGGCTTGTGTCCCAGAATAATCAAATTCACAACCCTGTCCAATTACGATGGGTCCAGCTCCTATTACTAGAATAGTATTTATATCATTACGCTTTGGCATTATTTCTCATCATATTAAAAAATTCTTTAAAAACGTACCTTGAGTCATGAGGACCTGGGCTTGCTTCAGGATGGTATTGAACTGAATATGCTGAAATATCATTACAGCTTATTCCTGCAACAGTATCATCGTTTAAGTGTTTATGGGTCACAATAACATTTGAAGGGAGAGTATTTTCATCAACAGCAAATCCATGATTCTGTGAAGTAATTTCAACTTTGTTCGTAATTAAGTTTTTTACTGGCTGATTAATACCTCTATGACCGAACTTCATTTTAAATGTTTTAGCACCTAATGCTAAAGCTAAAATTTGATGCCCGAGACATATGCCAAAGATAGGTTTTTTACCTAGTAAATTTTTTACTGTTTCTATACCATATGTTACTGCAGCAGGGTCTCCTGGACCGTTTGATAAAAAAATACCGTCTGGATTAGAAGAAATTATTTCATCATGTGTTGCATTAGCAGGAAAAATTTCAACCTCAGCTTCATTTTCTAACATAATATCATATATATTACTCTTCATTCCAAAATCAATTGCCGCGATTTTATAAAGTGGTTTATCAGTATTTGATAAAATAACTTTTTTCTTTCTTGCTACTTTAATTGCTAGATCTTGGCCTTCCATTTTTGGAACAATGCCAATCTTGTTAGCTAAACTATCTAAATCAAAGTCTTCAGTTGAAATAACACCTCTCATTGCACCATGTTCTCGTAGATGAATAGTTAACGCCCTGGTATCAATATCTTGAATTCCAACTATTTTGTTTTCTTTTAAAAAAGATGATAAAGATTCTTTAGATCGCCAATTAGAAGGTTGTAAAGATTCACTCTTAATAATAAACCCTGTAGCATGTACTTTTTCAGATTCCGTATCATTATTATTAGTTCCATAGTTGCCAATATGTGGGCTACTCATTACAATCATTTGGTTTAAGTAAGAAGGGTCAGTTAATATTTCTTGATATCCAGTCATACCAGTATTGAAACATACCTCACCAAAAGTTTCTCCATGATTACCAAGACTTTTTCCGACAAAAAAAAGGCCATCCTCTAAAAGTAGGATAGCCTTTTTTAATTTTTGCATTGCCTATTTTAAACTAATTAAACAAAAATTAAAACCTAATTTTTTTACCTGTTGCCATAAGATATACTGCCATCAGTGTTGTAGCTATAGTAAATAAAATTAGAAAAATGAATGATATCATAAAAGAAGCATCTGAAACACCAAGCGTGGCTTCTCTTAATGCGCTTATAGCATAGTAAATTGGATTCACTTGACTTAAAGTCATAGCCCAATCAGGAAGCATTTTTATTGAGTAAAATATTCCACCAAGGAAACTAAAAGGAGTGATAACAAAATTTTGTATTAATGCTAGTTGATCCCAAGAGTCTGATAATTGTCCAACAAAAAGCCCCAAACTTGAAAAAGACCATGATACTAAAAGAATAAATAATAATGTAAGAGGTAGGTTCAAAATAGGCATACCTGCAAGCCAACAAATTAAGAGAATTAAAATTCCATTTACAAAACCTCTAATAGCACCGCCAATTATAAATGATAATGATAGTTCAAGACTTGAGAGTGGAGTAATCAAAAGCTCTGGCAAAGTTTGAAGTAATTTCATTTGCAGCATGGATGAAGCAGAATTTGCAACTGCATTGGTAATTACATTCATCATTAATAGTCCAGGTAAAATATATATTTTATATGATACGCCCCCGATTTCGCTGATTCTATTTTCAAGCGCCACTCCAAAAACGAATATATACAATAAAGTAGTTACTATTCCTGGTATTATGGTTTGTCTCCAAACAGAGAAAAATCGCATAATTTCTCTTGATGATAGTGTATAAAAACCAACCCAATTTTTAATCATTAATTTTCCTTCCAGTTAGATCAAGAAAAACATCTTCTAAAGATGTTTGAGGAATATGAATGTCTTCAATTTTAATATCTTTTTCAGAAAACTTTAAAATTATTGAAGGCAGTTCAAGGTTAGGTTTATCTGTAAAAATTTGTACAGTTTCCTCACTTATTTTGTAATCATACTTATTTAAAAAGCTGAAATCACTATTTAGACTATCCTTTAATCTAATTTCAAGAGAAGAGTTTTTAACCATTTTTTTAAGATTAGAAACTGTATCTTCAACAATCAATTTTCCTTTATCAATAATTCCTACTCTCTCACATAAAAGCTCTGCTTCATCAATATAGTGAGTGGTCAATAATATAGTTTTACCTTCTTTATGTAGCTCTTGTAAATACAGCCACAAGTCATGTCTTAGTTCAACATCAACTCCGGCGGTAGGCTCATCAAGGATAATTATTTCCGGATCATGTACCAAAGCTTTTGCTATTTGTAACCTTCGCTTCATTCCACCAGAAAGTTCACGCATTTTTTTTGATTTGTGCTTGGATAAACCTAATTTTTCAAGCAAATATTCAATTCGTTCTTTTGCACTTGATCTTGAAACACCATAAAATCCTGCTTGAAAATATAATAATTGCTCTAAAGGAAAAAACCAGTCCATGCTAACTTCCTGCTGTGCAATGCCAACTTGTGATCTAGCAAATCTAAAATCATTTTCTATATTTTTGCCAAAGATTTCAATGTTTCCACCTGACGGTTTAACTAGGCTTGTAATTGAGTTGATAGTGGTTGATTTTCCAGCACCATTAGGACCTAATAATCCATAAAACTCGCCCTTCTTGATTTCCAAATCAACACCTTGAACTGCCTTTACAGTGTCATAATTTTTAAAAAGCTTACTGATTTTAATTGCTAGATTTTTATTCATTTGAAGGTACTATTTTATAAATACTTCCTGAGAATTCCACTATATATAATTCACCATTTATGTCTTCTCCAAAAGAAGAAATCATACTTTTTTTACTTCCTAGTAATTGTGTAGTTAAATCTTTTGTTACCCCATTGACTGGATTTAATGACCAAATTTTTCCAGTACAAAAATCTGAAAACAAATAGAGTCCATTTAACTCATTAATTTTACTGCCTCTATAAACATACCCACCTGTAACCGAACAACCATATACGTTCTTTTGGTTAATATCCATGAGGCTAAATGCGTATGATGCATCGCTTGGATACTCAAAAATTGGGCTTGTTAGATCATCTTTAACACATATATCATTATCATAACAATGATTTCCTTCCATTATTTTCCATCCAAAATTGATTTTTGACTGGTTGAAGCTAATTCTATTAATCTCTTCCCATAAATATTGTCCAACATCACCAATGTAAAGATCTCCATTTTGTCTATCAAAACTAAATCTCCATGGATTTCTTAAACCATAAACCCATATCTCGTTTAGTTTATCTTTTTCATTTATATATGGATTTGATTCAGGTATTAAGTATCCATCTTCTGTGTTTACATCTATTCTTAATATTTTACCAAGAAAATTATCTAGCCTTTGTGCGTTGTTTTGTGGATCACCAGATGACCCTCCGTCACCAAATCCTAAATACAAAAAATTATCTTCTGGGCCAAATTCAAGATGTCCTCCGTTATGATTGCCATAAGGTTGTTCAAAATGAAATAATTTACTTTCTGAAGTATAATCTGTTTTTTGTTTTACGCTATCATAGAAATAGCGAGCAACAACTGAAAAATTATTTTTATCTACATAAGATACGTAAAATAGTCCATTTTTAGAAAAATCAGGGTGAAGTGCCATGCCTAATAAACCTCTTTCATCCGGAATGGGCCCTGTAAGTACTAATTCTGATAAATCTATAAACGTGGTTATTTTATTTTTTTCAATCAATTTAATTTGACCGGTTTGCTCAATCACAAACATAGAATTTGTTTCAGGATGAAACCTAACAAGTAAAGGTCGAGAAAATCCTTCAGATATTAATTGTGTACTTATAGACGAGGCATTTTCTGAAAAGAGTACAGTAGTTATTAATATTAAAAAAAGTTTAATCTTCACTTAGAAATCCAACTAAATCTTTTTCATATACAATCTTAACATTTAAATCTTGGGCTTTTGATAATTTTGATCCTGGATTTTTTCCAACTATAAGTATATCGGTTTTGGTAGAAACTGAAGAGCTTACGGTTGCTCCTAAATTTTCTAACCTGAGCTTGAGATCGCTTCGTGATAAGCTTTCGAAAGATCCTGTAATAACAATTTTTTTATTTAACATCCTCATTGTAGATGTGTCATATGTAGTGGGAACTATTTCAACACCTAGCTGTAAGCAGCTTTCAATAATATTTTTGGTATTTTCATTATTGAAATAGTCTTCTATGGCCATTGCAACTGTTTCACCAATTCCATCTATTTCTATCATTTCTTCAATCTTTAATTCAGCCAATTTTTCTAAAGATGAATTGCAATATTTATCAATTACTTTTGATATATGTTGACCTACATTTGGTATACCAAGCCCGAATAAGAATCTAGGGAATGTTGTTTGCTTTGACTGATTTATTGAATTGATGAGATTAATTGCAGATTTGTCTTTAAAACGATCTAAATCTATTAAGTCTTTATACCCAATTTTATATATATCATCAAAATTTTTTAATAAACCAGCTTCCAGTAACTGTTTAATAATCTGAGGCCCCATACCTTCGATATTCATTGCATTTTTTGAACAAAAATGTTCAAGCATACCCATAACTCTAGACTTACAATTGGGGTTTATACATCTATAAGCTGCCTCTCCATCTATACGTTCAATTTTACATTCTGGATCTGGCCATTTAAAATCGCTAATTAAAAATTTTTCTGTATTCATTGGTCTTTTTTCTTTTAGAACCTGAGTTATTTTAGGTATTACATCGCCAGATCTTTCGATTAATACAAAATCATTAATCCTAATATCTTTCCTATCAATTTCATCTTGATTATGAAGGGTAGCGCTAGATATAATTACTCCGGACAAATCTACTTCTTTTATTTTAGCAACTGGTGTGATAACGCCTGTTCTACCTACTTGTAAGTCAATCCCAATTATCTGTGACTCAGCTTGTTTAGCTTTAAATTTTGCTGCAATAGCCCATCTTGGAGAACGCGATCTAAATCCTAACCTTTCTCTCTCTTTATAATTATTTACTTTTATTACAGACCCATCAATTTCATAATCAATATGACTACGACTAGATTCTAATGTATGGTGATAGGAAACCATTTCTTGCGCTGTGGCGATTCTCTTAGAAAGTGGATTTACAGGCAATCCAATAGACTTGAGGTATTTTAACATTTCAACTTGATCACTAAATTCAATATCTTCGCTTCCACCAATTTCATAACAAAAAATTGATAAATTCCTTGAAGCAGTAATAGTTGGATCTAGCTGTCTTACACTTCCAGCTGCTGCATTTCTAGCATTAGCAAAAATCTTTTCTTCTAATTCTTTTCTAGTTCTATTTAACTCGTTGAAGTCTGAGATATTCATAAAAATTTCTCCTCTGACTTCAAGAAAAGGTGGGGGAGTTTCTAATTCTCTTAATTGCAATGGAACAGCATTAATAGTTTTAACATTGTGGGTAATATCTTCACCTTTAAACCCATCTCCTCTAGTTAAAGCTCTTTTAAGTATGCCTTTTTCATATATTAAGGATACACCTAACCCGTCTATTTTTGGCTCTGCTACAAAATCAACCTGAGCATTATTAAGCCATTTTATTATACGCTTATAAAAATCATTAATTTCTTGATCATTAATTGCATTTGACAAGGAAAGCATTGGAACAGAATGTTCATAGCTTTGAAAACCACTTTTTACAGGATGTCCAACTCTTTGCGTGGGTGATAGATTATTAATGAGAGAAGGGTATTCATTTTCTAGTTTTTCAAGTTCTCTAAAAAGGTCATCATAATCTTTATCAGACAACTCGGGGTCATCTAGTACATAATAAGCATAATTATGATTATTGATTTCTGCTATTAAACTATCTATTCTTTCTTTAATCTTTTTTTCCATATAAATCCTGTAAAAACTATTAAAATTATTAGCAAAAATAATTGTAGTGATAAGTTATTAATAACTACTGAATGTGCATACATATTGAAATGATTTGTAGCTATATCATTAAAGCTAAACTCCCAATATAAAGTATTATCAAGATCGCTAATTAGTGTTGCATTAGTATTTCTAAGGTTTCCTGGTATAGCAACACTAAATGTAAAACTATCTAACATTAAATTAGTATTTTTTTCAAATTCTTTTTCTAAATCATCTATGATTGATGTGATCTCGGTAAAAAAATTCTTTGGTAAACGTCGTGACATTGGTGAAAGAGCGTCGACAAATATTTCAGATGATTTTCTGCTAAATTCTTTCTCATAATCTTTTTCCTCTACATATGAGATATATGTATCAATTTGATTATTTATTCTGTCAAATGTTAATTGATCAATAAAAAAATTTTCTCTGTATAATCTCATACTTTCAGAAAAAATATATCTTTTCGCAGGGACCAGCCACGACAAATTTTCTTCTTCAATATTTAAAAAATTTACTATTTCTGGATATTTTAAATCAATTTGAAGATTTTCAACATTTGATTGAAAAGTATAAGAATCCCAGAAAAAATATGAATTTTTTGCCACATCTATATCATATTGCAAGCTCGATGGATTAGTAAAAGTTAATTTTGTTTTAATCGGGGTTGATAAAATAGTTTCTTTTTCCCAAATATGCTCTTCATCACCTCCATTTGATTTATCTAAAGAGGTTACCCAAGTAAGTTTATCATTACTCTTTGGATGATTAAAGTCACTATCAAGTAGGTCAATTTTATGACCAATTGAAGTATATTTTACTGAAAAGCTTCCGTTATTAAAAATTGTTATGTTTACTAAATTTTCAACGCATGAAAACAAGAAAAAAACTAGAAAAAATACAATTTTTCTAGGCATTACGAAATTACTTGAAATTCTTTTGAAGTTTTATTGAGGATTTGAGCACCATCCTTGGTAACAATAATATCATCTTCTATTCTCACGCCACCAACATCAGGAACATATATTCCTGGTTCAACAGTCATAACATAGTTTTCTTCTAAAACATCTTCACTTACCTTGCTAAATCTAGGATTTTCATGAATTTCCAAACCTAATGAGTGACCTAAGCCGTGATCAAAAAACTTACCATAACCAGCTTGGTTTATATGATCTCTTGCAATCGAATCAACAGTCTTACAAGACATACCGGCTTTTATTCCTTCAATACTTTTCACTTGTGCATTTAAGACAATATCATAAATCGATTTTTGCTCTTCAGAAAATCCTTTTGTAGCAAATGACCTTGTCATATCTGCATGATAACCAGCAAACTTTGCACCCGAATCGATGACTAAAAGCTCTCCTGGGCCAATCTTTCTATCAGTAGGCTTATGATGAGGTTTTGCTGAATTTGGACCTGTACCAACAATAGCTGCAAATGCATCTGAATCAGAATCTCCATATTTCCTATATAGAAATGATAATTGATTAGCTATTATTTTTTCCTCAACTCCTATTTTTACCATTGGTAAAACCTCAGCAAAAGCTTTATCAGTTATTTCAACAGCCGTTTTGATTGCTTCTAACTCTTTATCATCCTTTATCATAGCCAAACTTTCAATGACGCCGGTTAAATTTACAAGATGTTGATTCGTTAAAACTTTTGAGATTTGCTGATAACCTTGATGGGTAACATTATTACCATCAAAACCAATTTTTTGTTCATTCTTTAATAGATTTTCATTCTTAATAACTTCATAATGTGGGATACTATCAATTATTATGTTAGCTCCTTTAACTTCTTTTTCTGATTGAACAACATATCTTCCATCAGTTATAAAATATATCTCATTATCAGTTACTAGCAATGTTGCGCTTGATCCAGTAAAACCACATAAATACCTTATGTGCGTTAAATTTGTTACTAACATTCCATCAAGATCTTCTTTGGCTATTTTTTCTCTCAAAATGTTTTGTCTTCTCTGGAAATATTCAATACTCATTTTTAACCTCTATAAGTTTTTTAAAAATTTTTTTGCTCTTTCTTGTTCTCGTTTATTTTTTGAATGATTAATTATCAATCTTAAATTTTTCTTTGCTTGTATTTTTTTACCCTGTGAAATCATTAGCTTAATTAATGAAAGAGTAACCAAATCAGGATTTTTGGGCACGGATTTTTTTGTTTTTGATACAGATTTATGCTTAATAGATAAATCTGAGTCTAGCCTTTTCAATTCTTTATAAATGATATTTTTATTTCTAGAATTTTTCTTATCATATATTTTATACAACATTAAGTAAGCCGATAAAAAGTCTTTATCGTGATTAATAACTTCATTTAAAAGATTTTTAGATTCTGTAAAATTTTCGGCATCAAAAGCTTTTTTTGCTTTAATAAATGTATTTGTAATATTCGAAATCATCTTCTGTTTTCTTGAACCCAACTCTCAATGTAGTCTAGTGACTCTTTTACAGGTGTGCCTGGGCCAAAAAGCTTTCCAACTCCAATGCTAGATAATTTATCTGCATCTTCTTCTGGAATAATTCCACCTCCTGTTACTAAAACATTGCTCAAATTATTCTCTTTAATTAGCTCCATTACCTTGGTAAAAATAGTCATATGAGCGCCAGAAAGAATTGAGAGTGCAATTACATCTACGCCTTCTTGAATGGAAACTTTGACAACACTTTCAGGGGTTTGTCGTAATCCTAGATATATTACATCCATCCCTGCATCTCTATACGCAGCTGCCAAAACCTTGATGCCTCTATCATGTCCATCAAGACCAGGTTTAGCCATTAATATTCTAATTGGTGGGTTTATCTTCATATCTTATAATTTAAGCAATCCAAACGTTTGAATCTCCTAATAAATCTCTTAGTAAAATTAAAAATTGGTTATTGTTTGAGACCTTAATTTTCTTGGAAATAATTTTTCTTTCTTGTCCATCACTTGATGGAATATGAACTACAAATGCGTGATCACCTTTATTCTGGTTCGCTAAATCTACGATATCATTCATTAGGTCTTTAGATGAATTTTTAGGCAATCTAATATTAACTTCGTTTAATTTTAAAACTTTTTTAGCATGGTTAATTGGAACTACTTCGTCAACAATTAGTTTTAAATCTGCAAAATCATTTTGCGTTGAAGTATGACCTACCAAGAATACAATATTATTATCTTTGATAATTTCTTTATACTTATCAAATGCGTCATGAAAAATTATTGCTTCAGCCTGTCCTCCCAGGCAATCTAAATTGAAAAATGCCATTTGTTGATTTTTTTTATCAAAATGAAGTTTAAAGTTTGTAATTGCGCCGCCTATTTTTACAACAGAATTTTCTTTTAATATTTTTTCTTCAGAAAAATCGTAATTACTTAAGTCTTCAATTGTATCTGCATATTTAATTAAAGGATTCCCTGACACATAAATACCAAGAACTTCTTTTTCCTTTGAAAGTTTTTCCTGGTTATCCCAGTCTTCCATAATAGGCAAATCAGGTACTTTGATCAATTCTTCTTCCTCACCAAATAGATTGATTTGATTTTTGTTAGATTGTTTGTCTACCTGATTTCCATAATTTATTACTAGATCTACTGCTTCAAATAATTGAGCACGATTTTCATGAATTGAATCAAATGCTCCAGCAAGAATTAAGCTTTCTAATACTTTTTTATTCACAAGTCTTTGATCTACTTTTAATACAAAGTCAAATATTGACTTAAACTGACCATGCTTTTTCCTTACAGCTATGCACTGCTCTAAGGCTTTAACTCCAACATTTTTAACAGCATTTAAACCAAATGATATTTCTTTGTTATTCAATGGTTCAAAATTTATTCCTGATTTGTTTATGTCCGGCGCATGTACCTTTATATTTAACTTTCTACACTCATTTATTAAAACAACTACTTTATTAGTATTATTCATCTCGCTGGTTAAATTTGCTGACATGAATTCAGCTGTGTAATGTGTTTTAAGCCATCCGGTTTGATAGGCAATATATGAATAAGCTACAGAATGGCTCTTATTAAAACCATATTGAGCAAACTTATCTATCAAATCAAAAATCTGGTTTGCTTTGGCTTTTGATAGCCCATTTTTTACTGCCCCTTTCACAAACTTATCTGCCATTTTATCCATCAATGAACGAATTTTCTTTCCGATAGCCCTTCTCATTTCATCCGCTTCAGATAATGTAAAACCTGCAATGATGTTAGCAATTTGCATGACCTGTTCTTGATAGACTATGATTCCATAGGTTTCTTTTAGCGCTTCTTCTAATAAAGGGTGAACATATTCTACTTTTTCCTTACCATGAGCTCGCTTGATATATCTATCAATGTTTTGCATTGGCCCTGGTCTATATAGAGCATTCATTGCAATTAAACCATCTATCCCTTTAGGCTGAAGTTTCTTTAAGAACTCTCTCATGCCTGCTGATTCAAATTGAAATATCCCAACCGTTAAACCTTTTGCAAACAATTTGTAAACTTTAGGATCTTCCATATCAATCTTGTCTATATTTATGTCTTCATTAAATCGCTGCTTTATTAATTCAATTGTTTTATCAATAACAGTTAAATTTCTTAAACCAAGAAAATCCATCTTTAACAAACCAATGGATTCCAGTTCTTTCATATCATATTGCGTAGTTACATCTCCTTGTGAAGATCTGTATAACGGCACAAAATCTGTTAAATCGCCTGGAGCAACTACAACACCCGCTGCATGTATAGAAGCATGTCTAGTCATTCCTTCTAAAACTTTAGCATTATCAATTAAATCTTTATAGTTCGTTTGAGAAACTGTTCTTAAATCTGAATTCTGCTTTAATGCTTTATCTAAAGTAACCTTAGGCCCTTCAGGAATCATTTTTGCTATTTTATCTACCTCTGAATATGAATAGCTCATTACTCTTCCAACATCTCTTATTACAGCTCTAGCGTTCATCTTTCCAAAAGTGATAATCTGCGTGACCGAATCTTCACCATAAATACTTTTTAAATAGTCGATAACTTGTCCTCGTCTTTCGACACAAAAATCTATATCTATATCAGGCATACTTATTCGGTCTGGATTTAAAAATCTTTCAAAAATCAAATTGTGCTTTAGTGGATCGATATTTGTTATACCCAAAGCATAGGATACAATACTTCCTGGAGCAGAACCTCTACCTGGCCCAACAGGAATTTTATTTTTTCTAGCATACTCAACAAAATCAGCAGTAATTAAGAAATAACTAGCAAACCCCATTTTCTTAATAACAGATAATTCGTAATCAAGTCTTTGATTAATTTCAGAATTCATATTTTCATATTTATCTTTTAAGCCAGATGAGCAAAGAGTTTTTAAATAATCATCAATGTCTTTTGATTTTTTATCTCCAGGAATTGAATACCAGGGTAGATGATAGTCTTCCATAGGAATCTTTAGGTCGACTGAGTCGGTTAATGCTCTTGTATTTTCAAGAGCTTCAGGGAATTGCTTAAACAATGAGAACATTTCGTCTTGCGATTTGAAATAAAATTCGTTTCCAGCATACTTTAATCTATTTTTATCAGATAAATGTTTACCTGTACCAATACAAATATGGACATCGTGAGCTTTATGATGCTCTTTTTTGGCATAGTGTGCATCATTTGTAGCAATAATTGGTAGATTCATTTCTTTTGCAAGCTTTGTTGCTAATTGAATATTTTGTAATTCTTCGGGAATTCCATGATTTTGAAGTTCTATATAGTACCTTCCTGGAAAAATACTCGAATACTCTTCTGCTACTTGCTTACCCGCTTCTAATCCATTATATATTAATGTTTCTGGTAATATTCCCTTTAAACATGCTGAAAGGCATATAATGCCTTCATTATATTTTTTTAAAATTTCTGTATCTACTCTTGGTTTATAATAAAAACCTTCAAGATAACCATGAGTTACTATTTTCATTAAGTTTTTGTAACCCTGATAGTTTTGCGCTATCAATACCAGGTGATTATATTTCCCCATGCCGGTAGATCGATCTTTCTGAAAACGACTGCCTTTAGCTACATAAACCTCACACCCAATAATTGGCTTAATATTTTTATCTTTTGCTTTTTTATAAAATGAAACTGCCCCAAACATATTTCCATGTTCGGTTAGAGCAACTGAGTCCATGCCCAAATCTGTAATTGTTTCAAGTACAGAAGGAATATTTTGCGCACCATCTAATAAGCTGTTATCAGAATGGTTATGTAAATGGATAAATTCACTTTTCATATATACCTAATATATCTTAATTACTCTATTTTTTCCTTCTAAATCTTTGTAAAAAATAGATTTTTTAGAGTTAAAATATTTATTAATTGAAATGATATCATTAGTGACAAAAGAAAAAGGGATTTCTAATAACATAGCACCATTCATTCTTACAAGATTATCAAAGTTTTGAATTAAGTATTTATAAAAAGATGTTCCATCTTTAAAATCTGTCAGGGCAGCTAAAGGATCATTTTTGCTCACAGAATCTTCCAGCAAATCTATTTCCTGAACAGCTAAGTAAGGGGGATTGCATAGCAATAAATCAGCTTTAGGTTTATTGTATTGAAAAATATCTTCATGAAAAAATTCTACATTTTTTAATAGGAGTAAATCTTTATTTTTTTTTGCTGTTTTTATAGCACGTTCAGACTGATCAATACCTATATATTCATGATTTGGAAATTGCTTTGCAATGCTTAGTAAAACACAACCACTTCCGGTACAGAAATCAACTATTTTTAATGGTTGTTTCTTTTTTGATAAAAATTCAATAGCGCAATCTACAAGGAGTTCAGTTTCTGGCCGAGGTATAAAAACCCCAGGTGGAGTTAAAAACTTGCTATCGTAAAAATAAGTTTCTCCAACAATATGCTGAATTGGTTTATTTTGTTGAAGTTCAAAAAATAGATCATTGAGGTTTTTTACTTCTGTTTCTGAAATGAAAATATCTTTAAAATACAATTCAGACTTTGATATGTTAAAGAAATGCTGAATGAGAATTTCGCTTTTCTGTTTAGCTTCTTGAACTTCTTTGCCTTTCAATTTCAGAATTTGTGATTTTAAATAATCTCTTAAAAGGCTCATATTATTCATTTTATTCTATTTTAGCGCTATCTTCAGCTAATTTTAATTGTTCAATTAAATGACCAATATCACCTTCAAGAGTTATTTGCAGCTTATGAGAAGTATAATTAATACGATGATCGGTAATTCTTCCTTGTGGAAAATTATAAGTTCTAATTTTGGCAGATCTGTCTCCGGTTGAAACAAGGCTTTTTCTCATTTCATCTCTGTCTTTGTTTAATTTTTCTTGCTCAAGCGCAAACAACCTTGATCTCAAAACTTTCATCGCAGATGCTTTATTCTTATGTTGAGAGCTTTCATCTTGGCATGTTACTACTAAGCCTGTAGGTATATGCGTTAATCTGATAGCTGATTCTGTTTTATTAACATGCTGTCCACCAGCTCCACTTGCTCTATAAGTATCAATCTTAATGTCAGCATCATTAATTTCCACCTCAGCGGTTTCTGCTTCAGGCAATACTGCGACTGTTGCTGCTGAAGTATGAACTCTACCACCTGATTCAGTTTTAGGAATTCGCTGAACCCTATGAACTCCACCTTCATATTTAAACATGCCATAAGCTTTTGAACCTTCAATACTAAAAGTTGCTGATTTAAGTCCTCCAACACCAGTTTCATGTATATCCATAATATTAATTTTTAAATTGTTATTTTCTGCATATCTCGAATACATTCTCATTAAATCTGAAGCAAATAAACCTGCTTCATCACCACCAGCTCCAGCCCTTATCTCAATGATTGCATTTTTGTTATCATTTGGGTCATCAGAAATTAAAATTTTCTTTAACTCTGATTCTATCAATGTTAGTCGATCATTTAACGTAATAGATTCTTCTTTAGCTAAGTCTTCATATTCTTTATCATTTTTCATTTCTTCTAAATCAGAAAGCTGATTATTTAAATCTATATACTGTTTACAAAGCTGATAGGATTCATCTAATGAACTTCTTTGCCTTGATAAGGATTTCATTTTTTCTTGATTAAGCATCACTTCATTATCCATCATTTGCTGCATGATCTGATCATACTCAGAAATGATGCTATTAGCCTTTGATAGAATATCCATTAAGTAATTAAATTATTAAAAAAAGAATCTTTAAGAATCTTTTTTATTGTATTTACGGTTGAATTTTTCAATTCTTCCAGCGGTATCGACAAGAGTTCTCTGTCCCGTGTAATATGGGTGAGATTTATCTGATATATCCAACTTAAATAGAGGATATTCATTTCCATCCTCCCACTTGATGGTTTTATCGGTCTTTACTGTAGAACGAGTAAGAAAAGAATAATTACAAGAACTATCCTCAAATACTACCAGTCTATAGTCTTTTGAATGTGTATCTTTTTTCATCTAAGTTTTTCTAAACTATTTTTTATTCTTTTTATGCCATTTATAATTGTTTCTGTGTTTGTTGCAAACGAAAATCTTAAGTATCCGCTCGCACCAAAACCATCACCGGCTACAGTCACAACTTTAGCATCGGCGAGAATATAATCAGAAAGGTCGAAAGTGTCTTGTAAAATTTTTCCTTCTTCAGTTTTTTTATTTAAGTAGTAAGAGAAGTCTGGAAACATATAAAAAGCTCCACCAGGCATATCACACTGCACATTATTAAGCCCATTGAGTTCATTATACATAACTGTTCTACGGTTTCTAAATTTTTCCTTCATTGCAATTACAGGATCCTGGTCGCCTAACAGTGCAGCAATTGAAGCCTTTTGACCTATTGCATTTGGACAGGAAGTAGTTTGTCCTTGGATTTTTGACATTGCTTTTACTATTTCTCTGTTTGCTGTTGTGTAACCAATTCTCCATCCAGTCATAGCGTATGTTTTTGACATGCTTCTGATTGTGACAATCTCACAGCCGTATTTATCTAAAGTTTCAATTGCTTTGAATTCATTATCATATACTAATTCTTCGTAAGTTTCATCTGATATAACTATCCAATCTTTTTCTTTGCTCAATTGTAACAGCTTTTCTATTGCTTTGTCTGACCATACACCTCCAGTTGGATTACTAGGCGAATTAATAATAACTCCCTTTACAGAATCATCTATTTTTGATAATAAATCATCAAAGTCTGGTTCAAATTGTTTTTCTGGAATAGTATCAACAAGAAGTGGCTCCGCTCCGGCTATTCTTATGAACTCTGGGAATGATACCCAGTAAGGTGTAAACACTACAACCTTATCTTGTGAATCAAACAGCGCTTGGCACACCACTGAAAGTGACTGTTTTCCTCCATTGGAAACAATGATGTTTTCTGGTTTATAATTTATACCGGTTAAGTTTTTAAGTTTAGTTTGGATAGCCTCTTTTAATTCTAGCATCCCTGAACCAGGAGTATATTTTGTATACCCATCTATCATTGCTTGTTTACCTGCTTCTATAATATGATGGGGAGTATTGAAATCAGGCTCTCCTACTCCAAAATTAATTACATCTTCGCCTTGCGATCTCAGCTTTGCTGCTCTTGCAGTCATTTGAAGAGTAAAAGACGGTTTAATTTTCTTAACTAGACTCGAAAACTTATTTGACATTTTACTGACTCATTAAATCTAAAAATTCTTGATTTGTTTTTGTTCTGCGCATTCTATCTGTCATGAATTGCATTGCTTGCTCTATAGACATTTCACCCAACATCTTTCTTAATATCCACATTCTAGATAAATGTTGATCAGATAATAGCAATTCTTCCTTACGAGTACCAGATTTGACAATATTGAATGCTGGATAAATTCGTCTGTCAGCCAATTCTCTATCAAGCATCAACTCCATGTTACCAGTTCCCTTAAATTCTTCAAAAATCACTCCATCCATTTTACTGCCCGTATCAATTAACGCAGTAGCTATAATGGAAAGACTTCCGCCTTCTTCAGTATTTCTTGCAGCTCCAAAGAATTTTTTAGGCTTTCTTAAAGCATTTGAGTCAACACCCCCGGATAATATTTTACCACTATGAGGAATTACAGCATTGTGTGCACGTCCCAACCTAGTTATACTATCTAAAAGAATTACAACATCCTTACCACACTCGACTAGCCTTTGGGCTTTTGCAAGTGCCATATCAGATACTTGCACGTGTCGCTCTGGACCTTCATCAAAAGTAGAAGCGATAACTTCAGCGTCAACACTTCGCTTCATGTCAGTCACTTCTTCGGGTCTCTCGTCAATAAGAAGAATGATTAACACTGTATTAGGATGATTTCTTCTGATTGCATTAGCAATCTTTGAAATTAAAATTGTTTTACCAGTTTTTGGTTGAGCTACAATTAAGCCACGCTGTCCTTTACCTATTGGAGCAACCATATCCATAATTCTCATGGACATATCACTTGTATTGGATAGGTTGAATTTTTCGTTAGGGTGTAGTGGAGTAAATTTATCAAACTTTCTTTGATCTTTAATTTTCTCTGGATGCACACCATTAACCTGTGTTAACTGTAAAAGTGCGTGAAATCTTTCTTTTGATTTAGGAGCTCTTGTACTCCCTTCAACAAAATGCCCTGTTTTTAGTTTAAATCTTTTAATTTGTGATGGGCTTACATAAATATCTTCTGGCCCAGGCAGGTAATTGTCATTAACACTTCTTAAAAAACCATACCCATCAGGTAAAATTTCTAAAACTCCAGCAGCTGTCTTTTCGCTCTTTGGTTTATTGTCTTCAGCTACAGGTTTCTGCATTTCAGGTTTATCGTTTTTTTCGTTGGAAGAAATAGCATTAATTAGATCGTCTTTTGACATTGAAGTAGATTTTTCAATATTCATTTTTTTTGCTATTTCTTTTAGTTCGGTTAATTTTTTTTCTTTTAATTCAGTTAGTTTCATAATTCCTCGATTGTTGTGAAATTTCTTAGGGGAGAGTCACCTTGAAATACAAATTACACTATATATTGCCTTTGTCAAAGCAAAAATCAAAATAGTCATAGACGTATTTAGCGATATAGTGACTACCAAATATAACTTTTGGCCCGTTAAATTTTTTATTTTCAATTGTATGAAGGGCATCGTTTAAACTGTTAATGAACTGATATCTTTTTAAGCCACTAATTGATGATATATCCTTTTCTGAAAGTATATCTTTTGATGGAATTGTTGAAATTATCAATTCTTCGAAAGAGTTCTCAAATAAATTAATGATTTCAGGCCTAATTTTATCATTTTTCATTACAACTAACCCAAGCGGTTTTTGACGATATATTTCATATAAATCGGATATTAAAATATTTACTCCAGAACTGTTATGTGCAACATCATAAAATATATTATTTTTCATTTGTTGCATCCTGCCTGGCCAAAACCAATGGTTTAAACCGTCTTGAATCTTCTGATGGTTGATATTCGGAAACTCCTTCTTTATAACTTCAATTGCCAGTATTGCATTTTGAGCCTGAAATGAGCCAGATTGTGGTAAAATATACTCTTCATCCTGAAACACCAAGTGCAGCTTATTTATATTGTGCTCTAATAAATTGATGTTCTTTTTATTTATATAGTTGGTCTTAGTGTTTTGTTTTGTAGAAAATTCACTTATTACTGCAGCTATATTTTTTTTCGTATTTATTGTAGTGTTGGGGGTTTCATTTTTTATAATACCACATTTTTCTGCTGTAATTTCTTCTACCGTTTCCCCCAGAAGGTGCGTGTGGTCGAAATCAATTTCAGTTATGATCGTGTGAATAGGAGATAAAACATTAGTTGAGTCAAGCCTACCTCCAAGCCCGGTTTCTACAATTGCGATGTCTACATTGTTTTTTCTAAAATGATCAAATGCCATAGCTGTAGTAGCTTCAAAGAAAGTAATAGAATGTTTTTCAAAGAAAATTTTGTGTTTTTTTGTAAAATTTATAATCTCTTTATCTGTTATTGGCTTTCCATCTATTCTTATTCTTTCATTAAAATTAATTAAGTGAGGAGAGGTATAGAGCCCGACTTTATGTCCAGCTGTCTGTAGTATCTTTGATGCTATAGATGCAGTAGATCCTTTGCCGTTTGTACCAGCTATGTGTATTGATTCAAATTCAAAGTGAGGGTTGCCGCATTGAATGAGAATTTTTTTAATATTCTCTAATCCTAATTTTATACCTCTGTTATGAAGCTGATATAAATATTCTAATGTAGAGTCTATCATTATTTACAGAGTTTTTTGATATTGTTCAACTGCCCTATAAATTGCTGTAGCTAGCTGATCGCGATATTGTGGGCTTCGTAACTTCTTTTCTTCAGACGGATTAGAAATAAATCCTAGCTCAACCAACACATTGGGCATTGATGCTCCCATAAGAACATAAAATCCAGCCTGTTTTACTCCCCTGTCTTTACTTTGAACTCTTTTTTTAATTTCTTTTTGAACCAATGAGGCAAATTGCTCACTTTTCGAAGCAAATGCACTTTGAGCAATGGTAGCCTTTATTAGATCTTCGTCTGTCAATTTTTTGCCCGTTGATCCTTCAAGCTCCAATACTGCATTTTCCCTAGCTGCAACCCTTACAGCTGCTTCATTTTTACTTTGTCCTATTAAAAAAGTTTCAAATCCGCTTGCTCTTCTATCCTCAGCTGCATTTGTATGTATACTTATGAAAAGACTGCCGTTACTTTCGTTAGCTATTTTGGTCCTCTCGCTTAATCTTAAAAAAATATCTTCATCTCTTGTCATTACTATTTTTACTTTCATATTTTTCGCGAGTTTTTTTTCAAGTCTTTTCGCAACATCAAGAGCAATATCTTTTTCCTTTGTACCCCTATAGCCTACCGCACCGGGGTCTTTACCTCCATGCCCAGCATCAATAACGATGGTTTTGAATTCCCATTTTTCCTTTTCGCTCCTCAAATCAACTTTGATTGTTTTTTTAGAAATCTCGGTAAGTTTTGTAAAGTTAATCTCATTGGTATTTAGAGTTATTGATATAGTGTTAGATAAATTATTAACTATACTAAAAAATGATTCAGCGGGCACATAATAATTGTTATTACTCTTAATTACATTCGATGAAAGCTGGTAAAGATTGTCATCTATCATAATAAATGGAATTTGGTTTGTAAGTTTTATTTTTATATCATCAATGTAGAAAATTATTTTTTCTGTTTTATCATTTATAAAGTTTTTGGAATTAGTGATTTCTATAAAATCGTTTATTGAAATAAGATTTTTGTTTTGTATGGTACTGACTTCACCAATTAGTTGATTATTTTCTAAAAGTTTAAGTTTTGTTTCGGCGCTTGAGAATAATTGGGTTATTAAAAAAATAATATAAAATGGGCGTATATATATTTTGAATGATTTCACAGTTTAAATTATTATAAAAATAATATAAAAGGGCTCAAATTTTGAGCCCTTTTTATATCAATCAATGTAGAAGAAAACTAGATTATTTTTTCATCCACATTGCGACGAGCATAACTGCTACTAAACCAGCAACACCACCGTCTCCGATAGCATTTACAGCATTGCCAATACCCGCAATGACACCAAATATGTCATCGTAGAGTATGCCAATAATAGTACCAGCAACAATCAAATTAATCAAAAGGCCTGTTGTCATCCCTAAGAAATCATTGATTTTTTTTATCACATCTTTCATTGTGTTTTCTCCTTCGAGCTTTTTTAGAGCTCCTCATAGTGAGGAGCTCTATTTATTAGTAAATACTGATCAGTTTATAGCCAAGACAAGAAGACAACTAAAACTAGAAGTCCTGTTAGTCCGCCATTAAGAAAAGTATCTACAAAACCCATTATACCACCTAGTGCGTCTACTGGAGTATCGAAAAGAATACCTGCGAAAACAAAAAAGATAATCGCAGCCTTAACTACACCTGTTAGACCATTTAAAGCACCATTTAACATTGAATCCCATGAAGCCATGTTATTCCTCCTTGATTAGTTAATAACTAGTTAAAAAAAAGGCAAAAAACCTATAAACTTATAGTTTTTTTGCCCCCATCATTAATCATGTCAATATGATTAAATTCTTTAATAAGTTGCCAAAAATTCATCTTATTTATAATTATAGTCTCTTTTTTTGGGGGAATCAACCTTTTTTGAGCATTATCAGATAAATAAAAAATATTACAATTCTTATTTTTTCAGTATTTCAACATTAATAATGGTTAATTCTATTATTTCATATCATGATTATTGACATTAACTTTTTTTATGGAAAATGAACTAAAACCTATAATTGAAAAGATTAACGCGAGAGAAATTCTAGACTCAAGAGGCTTCCCAACTGTTGAAGTGGAAATTTCTGCTGGTGGACACACTGGTGTATCAGCCGTACCGTCTGGTGCATCTACTGGGGAATTTGAGGCTTTAGAATTAAGAGACGGTGATAAAGCAAGATATCACGGAAAAGGCGTATTAACTGCTATTAATAACATTATTAACGAATTTGGCCCCTCATTGATTGGTAATGATGCCAGTAATCAGGGTGAAATTGACGCACTTCTCATTAAAATTGATGGATCTTCAAACAAAAGTACGTTTGGTGCAAACGCGAGCTTAGGGATATCTATGGCCTGTGCTGTAGTGAGTGCTTCTTTTTATAAAAAACCATTATATAATTATTTAAACCCCTCAAGCAGCATTATGCCTGTACCTATGATTAACGTTCTAAATGGTGGAATGCATGCTGATCAAGGTTCTGATCTTCAAGAAATAATGCTTTTCCCACATGGAGCTAAAAGCTTCAGTCAATCAATTCGCATGGGAGCTGAAGTTTTTCATACCCTTAAAAAAGAACTAAAAAAACAAGGGTTAAATACAACAGTGGGTGACGAGGGCGGATTTGCTCCATCATTAAAGTCAAACGACCACGCAATAGAATTGCTACTTAACTCTATTGAAAAGTCTGGTTTTAGCGTTGGAAAAGATATTTCTTTAGCTTTAGATGTAGCTGCTTCTAGTTTTTATAAAAACAACAAATACCATCTTAAGGTAGATGGAAGCACTTTGGATACTGATGGAATGATTAAGTTTTATGAAAATCTAGTAAATAAGTATCCTATTATTTCTATTGAGGACGGCCTAGATGAAAACGACTGGGAAGGTTGGGCCAACATGAATTATGCGTTGGGATCCACTATTCAAATTGTAGGAGACGACTTAACAGTTACTAATCCTCAAAAATTACAAAAAGCAATTGACGAAAAATCAATGAATTCTATTTTGATTAAACTCAATCAAATTGGTACAGTTTCAGAAACAATTCAATCAATTGAGTTGGCTAAGTCTCATGGACTAAATTATATCATCTCACACAGGTCTGGAGAAACCGAAGATACCTTTATTGCTGATTTAGCAGTAGCTATGGGTGGTGGACAAATTAAGACAGGTTCAGTTTGTAGATCAGATAGGACAGCAAAATACAATCGACTTTTACGTATTGAAGATCAAATAAAATCTCCAGTTCTATGTAATACTTTGAATTTTGTTAAATGAAATCTATTCTAACACTTACAAATCTATTGATGGTGGCTATAATTTTTGGCTGCGTCTCACTTCTATTGTTTAGCGATAGAGGCCTTATTAATCTATGGTCCCTTAAGAAAGAAAAGCTAGAAATTCAAAACGAGATAAATTATCTCAGAAATCAAATTGCTCTGCTTGAGAAAGAAGAAGAAAAGTTAAAATTTGATGAAAAGTATATTGAAAAAATTGCCAGAGAAAAGTTTAAAATGGTCAAACCTGGTGAGCGGGTTTTCAAAATAACTAATGAATAGTTTATTTGAATAAATCTTTGGCTACTTTAAATGATTTAATGTCAGGAAAGTGATACTTAACTATTTCAGACATAAACTGTGTCATTATTTTCTTTTCATATCTCACCTTGGTAGCCGATTCACTCATCATAGACAGATCTAAACTGAAAATTGAATTTAAGTCTTCTAATATATTTGGATTTTTTTGCTGAAAACGTAGTATTGTTGGGTGCTTCTTCGCATTTAAAATATCGTAGCCGCTATTCTTAAGAAAATGTAGTAAAAAATAATAAAATGCATCATTTAGGTTTTTCTCATTTTGATTAAAATATTCCATAACAGAATTCAAAGTTTTGTATGTACCATAATCTGGAATATCCTCATCAAAAGTTTTATCAATAATTTCAAGCATTGTAGTGCATAATACTGTTTTTTTTAAATCTGCACATATATTCGCCCAATCATTTATTAATTTTACGCTATAAACTGGGTGTATTTGTTTTTTTGGGTGGTGTGAATAGTCTATCTCAATTTCATTAAGTTGTTGATATATTGCTTTGTTAGGAGATTTTTGCCTCATTGCTGCTTTCACGATATATGTTGACTTCCCCTTTTCTAAAGTGAAAAGTCTAATAATTAGACTAGATTCCTTAAAAATTGTTGTTTTTAATACAAATGCGGGGGTTTTGATTTTCATTTTGGAATTTTTATCATACCCCAACCCGAGTGTGTTAAACTTCCAAAATATAAATTATCATTGTACTGTTTAACGCTTGTAATTGGAGAATAGGCCTCATCTGATTGATATTGTAAATTGTGAACTACTTTTGCATTTTCATCCAACCCAAGAACAAAAGAATGATCGATGGGTTGTGGTTGTAATGATTCTGGGAGTCTTAAAACTATTTTCCTTAAAAATGGTTTATTAGAAGACATTTCAATGAAATTATTTCTTGGATTGAAAAGAGCAACCCAAAATATACCTTTTTCATTTGAAGATATGTTGTCTGGAAAGCCGGGTAAGTTTTCTATGAAAATTTCTGATGTTCCAGCTTTATCTCCTTTTAACCAATATTTTTGTATTCTATACATATATGTTTCGTTTACAAGAACAAAAGATTCGTCAGTACTAAGTGCTATTCCATTTGCAAAATATAAATTTTTAAGCAAGGTCGTTGTTTTATTCGTTTTAGGATCATAAACCAGCAACCTACCATTAGGAGAATGCTCTAATAACTCCAATCTGTCACTGCCATATCCAAACTTGCTTGACGCATCTGAAAAATAAATTTTACCATCGCTTGCAATGTCTAAATCATCTACAAACTTAAATGGTATTTTGTCTGTGTCAGATTTAATTGAAAGAGTTTTAATGGTACCGTTCTTATCAATAGATAAAAGACCTTTGATGGCATCTGCAACAATGAGGTTTCCTTGCAAATCAAAAGCCATACCAAGCGGTCTACCTTTTGTGTTTGAAAAAATACCATTGTCGCTCATAATAATACCATTATCGTATCCGACATAAATTTTATTATTTTTTACGACAATATCTTCAGGCCCGCTATAGCCATCATTAGTCCAAAATATCTTTATATCTTTTAATTTTTTATTTAAAGAAAAAGTGGGGTCTGTTCTAGTATCTATTGGACTTTCCCAAGACATTGGCTTTATGGGCACTGGCCAAAACAAAAAGTAAATTATTAAAGCCGTACAGAGAAGTAAGATTATATTTGAAGTATTATTGATTTTTTTCACTATACTAATAAGCCTTAGCAAAAACTACCAAATGTTTAGCAGTTTCACCTGAGAAAACACACTTGTTCGACGAATCGTCGTTGTCTTCAACTATACAGCGAATTGTTGCTTTTGTTTTTTCCTTTATTTTAAGCTCTGTTTCATCGGATCCATCCCAATATGCTTTTATGAATTTATTATCATTTGATAAGATGTTTTTAAACTCATCAAAAGAGCTTGCTGTACATGTGTTGTTTTCCATAAATGCTTTTGCATCATTAAATAGGTTGTCTTGAATATTTTGTAGAGTAGTCGAAATATCATCAATCTTATCAATATCAATAAGATGTTTTTCTGAATTATCTCTTCGACATACAGTAACTTGTGTATTTTCAAACTCTTTTAAACCAATTTCTATTCTTATTGGCACGCCTTTAAGCTCCCACTTGTTGAATTTAAACCCCGGGCTTTCATTTAGACTATCAATGTGTGTTCGTAAACCAAGATTAGATAATTTTTCTTCTGTTTGCTTTATAAAGCTAGAAAATTCTTTTGCTTTTTCGTTTTTTGGATTTATAGGAATTATAACCACTTGTATAGGAGCAATTTTTGGTGGAATTTTGAGCCCCTTATCATCTCCATGAACCATTATTAATGCGCCAACCATTCTTGTGCTAACACCCCAACTTGTTGCATATACTGGATGTTCTTTGTTGTCTTTGCTTTGAAATTTAACATCAAATGCTGATCCAAAGTTCGTTCCAAGATAGTGTGACGTACCAGCCTGAAGGGCTTTTTTGTCTCTCATCATTGTTTCAATTGAAAATGTTTCATCCGCTCCTGCAAATCTTTCAAGATTCGACTTTCTGCCAATAATTGT